>Ga0185299_10000249_pt1 | contig 160906 bp, 151 predicted proteins | sample PaiPotPPA55metaG_FD_128002 | JGI IMG/M metagenome (GOLD analysis project Ga0185299, IMG submission 128002) | Iron sulfur acid spring bacterial and archeal communities from Banff, Canada, to study Microbial Dark Matter (Phase II) - Paint Pots PPA... ...
GATGAGCGAAGCAGGAATCGAGGCGCAATTTACGCTGATAAAAACCTTGTTTGCACGTTGCGAATGCTTATGTATGGCGCGTGCAATGAGTTCCTTCCCGGTACCTGTTTCGCCCGTAATCAGCACCGTAGAATCAGTAGGAGCAACTTTCACGATGCTCGAAAGGACTGTCTTCAACGCCGGGGAGGAGCCCACGATCTCTTCAAACATGAAGACCTGGTCGATTTGCTCTCGCAACACGAAGTTTTCTTGCCGCGTTTTATCCTCCGCCTGTTTGCGATCGTCGATGTCAGTGGCGGTCGCATACCAGCGGATGATCTCTCCCTGTTCGTCCCGCAGCGGGTTGTATTGGACCAGGAACCAACGATATTGATCGTCCCTGCTTCGGCGCACTCGTAGTTCGTACTCGAATGGGCCCCCTCGCGCGAGCGCCGCAGCGCGTTCATCGCGCAATCTCTCCAAATCCTCCGGATGAAAAACCTGACGAAAGTTCCCCGACTTCATTTCTTCTTTCGTCAGGCCGGTGTACTCCAGAACTGCCCGATTTGCAAACAGAAAGGTTCCATCAGTTCCAATAGCGCCGATCAACTGAGGTATGGCGTCGATGATGGTTCGAAGCTCAGCTTCGGATCTGGCTTTTTCTTCGAAGGCCTTCGCTAATTCACCTTCGGCGCGCTTCCGGTCGTCAATGTCAGTCAACAATATGTACCAGCCGGTAACACGACCATCCAGATCGCGCGCGGGGAGGGCGCGAGATTGAAACCAGCGGTACACACCATCGGCACGCCGCTGGCGGAGCTCAAGATCCTGCGGCTGCCCGGTTTCGAGCCAACCACGATATGCGTCCATTACGCGGGGAAGGTCATCCGGATGGACATGCCCGAAGTTGGGCGAATTTTTCCATTCCTCAATCGTCGTGCCGAAATATTCCAAGGCTTGGCGGTTGAGAAGTTCGACCTTTCCTGCGGCGCTCAAAGTGAACACAAACCCCGGAATGGTGTCGACGATCAGACGAAAGCGTTCCTCACTCCCATGGAGCGCCGACTCGTTGCGCTTACGCTCAATCGCAACCGCCGCGATATGCGTAATCTGCTCGATGATCTTTTGATCCTGCTCATTTGGCCTGCGCGGCTCGCGCCAATAGATCGCGAAGGTACCCAATACAAGGCCATTCGAGGCGAGGATAACGGTCGACCAGCACGCTTTTAGGCCATGCGTCAATGCGGATGTGCGCCATCCATACGTGTCCCATCGCGTGTCCGAAGCGACGTCCGACACAATCACTTGTGTCTTGCTACGCGCTGCCTGAGTGCAGGGTCCACACTCGCGATCCACCGGTATGCCTGGGAAGTGGTCGTTATAGCTGGATGGGAGGCTGGGGGCAACAGCCTGCTGGATTTCAGACGCACTTGGATCGAACAGGAGGACGCTACAGAGACATCCACTGGCGGTCTGCTCTACAACTCGACATAGGGCTTCGAGAATGGCTTCCAGCGGATTGCCCTTGGCGGTCATTTCCAAAACGAGATTCTCTCCGGCAAGCAAGCATTCCGCCCGTTTCCGGTCTTCGATGTCGGTGTTCGTCCCAAACCATTTGACAACCTCTCCATCGTTGTCGAAAGAGGGGGTCGCACGGAAAAGAAACCAACGATACACGCCGTCGAAACGGCGCAAGCGCGCTTCCATCTCACCTGGCGCGCCAGAAGTCAGAACCGATCGCCAGTAATCCGCGAGTCCATTCACGTCGTCCGGGTGAAGGGCAACCGTCCAGCCCCAATCATGAGCCTCTTCGGCTGCGAGACCGGTATAGTCGAGCCAGCGCTGGTTAAAGAAATCAGCGGATCCGTCCGAACGAGCGGACCACGCGAGGGTCGGGATTGCGTCAACCACAAGGCGAACGTTCTGCGCTTGCCGAGCCAGATCAGAGGTGTGGGCTGCGGATGCCATCCCGCATTTGATGCCCTCGCGTAACCAAAGGTATCAAGTGCGTTCAGGCTGATTCTGGCGGGCTAGGAAATCGACCGGCACGTCTTAGACTGGGTTTACGGTTCGCAGGAACTTCACGAGCTGGTCAGTGACCTCTTCAGAGGCTTCGTGTTGTACCCAGTGGCCCACATTGTCGATTTCGAGATTCCCCACGAGACCGGGGAGGCCGGCACGAAGTTTTTCGACGGGTGGATAGAGCACGCCCAAGCCATCCGCCTTCCCCGCAATGTAAAAGGAAGGTTGGGTGATTTTCGCGCCTTTCCAAGCACCGGACAAATAGAAATAAGGTTCAGCGGCGCGGTAGTAGTTCAGGCCGCCGTGAAAGCCGGTACGCTGGAATTCACTGACGTTATGAGCGACGTAATCTGGTTCCGCCCATGAGGGCAACGGCCCTGGAGCCGGACGATAAAGGCTTCGCGCAGGATCCATAGGGCTCCACCGCTTGTCCGCTGGAGCAGAACCCGATGCCCAATACAGAACCCCCGGAATGGTGACTGCGGCGTCAGCCCAAATTCGATCGGAATCCGGTCGCATTTGCGCGAACATGTAGAAGTCGTTTTCATGGCCGGACTTCCGCATGTGATCGAAGACGCTGACATCCCCACGCGGAACGTAAGGCACGCTCAGGCAGAACAAGGCTTTAAATCGATCGGGACGCATCAGCGCAGCGTTCCACGCATGAGCTGCACCCCAGTCATGGCCCACGAGGACAGCGCTGGGGATACTCAGCGCATCCAGCAAACCAACTAGATCACCGGCCGTATGCAGCGGCGTGTATAAGGTTGCGTCCTCCGGAGCTGAGCTGCGGCCATAGCCGCGCATATCTGGAGCAACTGCTCGATATCCGGCTGACGCGATGGCTTTCATCTGTCGGCGCCACGTATAGGAAGTGTCCGGAAACCCGTGGCAGAAAAGAACGGCTGGTCCTTCCCCTTGCTCAGTTGCGTGCAAGGAGATGCCATTAGTAGCGATGTCGTACTCCTTGAGAAGGGGGTAATCATCAGACTTTGACTTCTGCGATGCCGGCATTCGGGCGTAGGTGACAACGCCGGCAATCAGTTGGGCGAACGCCAACTTTTTCATAAAAGTTCTTCTCTGCATAATCCTTATGGGCGTCCCATGATGTGCACATGTGCGTATGGCGATCCAGCCCACATGATGTAGGCGCCGGTCGGCTTGTGTGTGGTCGGCAAGCCGGTGGTGTTCGGATCGAACGGCCACATAATCATCCAATGCGGACCTACGGATATGGGAGAGCTTGTGGTGTCATAAGGATCAGAATCGCTTCGTTGAGTTGCACCGGCAAGCATGTAAGTGATACCCGGGACACTGTTCGTTGGCTTGGTCTTATGAGCGCTGAAGTCGGCTGCCCACTCCATCGATGCGGCATCCGCACACATAGGAGGGTCGCCTATAACGTTCGGGTTACCCGGCATACAGGTAAAGCCGTTGCTGCCTTGGCGCAGAATTACCGTTTTGCCTTGCGCATCTTTATCGACGATTCGTGCGGACTCAGAAATGTCATCTGGTCCCGCGGACATTGCCCGAGCGATTTTTTCCTGCGTCGTGTCACCTGCCTTCGCAGGTATTTCGCTGTGCAAAGCCCTCGATTCGGCACGGCCTACAGATCTGATTCCAATTACGAGAAACAGAGCCATCGCAGTGATGGCGCCCGCCAAGAACTTATCTGTCGAATTTTGGGATCTCATCTCTGAACTCCTCTCGTTGATGCTACGGCGATCATCCCTCAGCCCCTCATTTCGCGGAATCCGCTTCCTAGCTCGCCTGCGCGAGCACCTTAGCGTCCAGTTCGCGCTCGGCTCGAAACCAATCGTCTAACTCGCTGCCCGGTTGTTCGCCGCGCTCGAGATAGATTTCGTATGCGCGACGTCTGATTTCCTTTTCAAGCGCTGCGTCTTTCCCCGCAGCCTCTCTCGGTTCCACCTGCTTGGAGCTCGCTTGGGACTCCTTACTTACGTTGCTCCTTAGTTTCGATGACATACTAATCTCCTTTCTCTTACCCAATCGTTCGGTCGACCTCCTTGCAAAGGTTGTTCCACTGAAAACTTATTTCTGGAACTGTACCTCGCTGAAATCGATTGCTACCATAAGCATTTCCAGAATCGGCCGGCGATCGGATCCACGCGTGTACGCGCGCCGTTTGCTTGGCAAACGAATGCCGTTGGCCTCCACGTAATCCGACGTCAGCTGCGCTGCCTTAAAGCCGCCCGCGATATTCACGCTGTAGTCATGGCGGCGCAGCATCAAATCCTCCCCGAAGAAAAAATCCTGAATCTGGTTGTGGGTTTCGATCGAACCAGGGAAGTATGCGCGCAATACGCGCCACGTCTCTTGGCCCTCCTGCCAGGCCTGAGTTTCCTCGACTCGCACGCCATCCATGGCAAGCAGGAAGGGAGTGGTGAGATACGTCCATACGGCTTCGCCGTTGAAATAGGCCCGATCGAGTGCGTCCCAAGGAGTACTCATTTGGTGACCCGCGAACGAATCTTTAGGCGCACGGCGCTCAGCAACCACTGTGCCATCGAGCTTCTCAATGGCTATACGATCTGGCGTGAACATGGTGCGCTGATCGGGAGCCCCATATGGCACGACCGACGAGCGTTCCTCATGCAACCAAACAGTCATGCGGCGCGGCCTTGAGTCCTGAGGCGCTCCCTTGAGCGCGAATAGGCCGCCGCCGCTCACAATTGTGGCTTCAACTTTGTTGTAACCATTCCAGCGATCCTTTCCGCCGTGAGCGTCAAGAATTCTCGCAAGCACTTCGTTCATCAACTATCTCCTTCGTTGTGCGCGCTCTACGCCGCTTCGCTTTTCGGGACTAGCACCATGCGAAACCGTGCCTTGCCTTGCATCATGCGAGCGTAAGCATCGGCAGCTTGTTCGAGTGGAAGTGTCTCGATCATCGGCCGAATGTTCTCGAGGACGCTAAAGGCCAGAGTGTCCTCGTTATCGATCGGAGTTCCGGTCAAGCTCCCATAGATCGAGCGCCCTCCAAACACGAGCGGGAATGCATTTAATTGGATCGGGTCCCCCGGCACCCCCACTACGATGAGCTTGCCGCGCACTGCAAGGCCGGACACAAGCGGCCCCATCGCATCACCACTGGGGGCCGTTGCAAGAATCGCTCTCGCCCCGCCCATACGCTGCAGCACCCCTGCGGCGTCATCAACGGCAGTATCGATGTAAACATGCGCGCCCAAGTCTTTCGCGAGCTTTTCCTTGTCGCGTCCCTTTCCGATTGCGACAGTACGGAATCCCATGTGCCGGGCAAACTGGACGCCAAGATGCCCGAGGCCACCAATACCCTGCAAAGCTACCAGATCTCCGCCGCGCAATCCGGCATTGCGAAGAGCGTTGTAGGTGGTGATGCCCGCGCATAGAAGAGGTGCGGCTTCCGCGGATGTGAGTTCATCCGGCACCGAAGAGAGGGCACGCGCTTCAGCGATCATCACCTCCGCATATCCTCCATCTACGGTTACTCCCGACACCACAGGGTTCTGACAATTTACGATGTCCCCGCGCCGGCACGGTTCGCACACCCCGTCTTCTCCGGCAATTAGGCCGACTCCAACCCGTTGACCGATTTTCCATCTGGACACTCCAATGCCCAGAGCTTCAATACGGCCGACGACTTCATGTCCCGGAACACGCGGCAGAGTCAGGCCTGGGTAAGTTCCAGTGACCGTGGCCGCATCGGTGTGACAGATTCCACATGCTTCCACCCGAATACGAACCTGGCCTGGTCCGGGCTCGGGGACTTGTCGTTCTACTACTCGAAGCGTGCCGGGTGCTGAAACTTCGACCGCTTTGTATGTATCTTTCATTTCCATTTCGTGTGTACCTCTCATTTGTTTTTCAGTCCGGCCGAACCACGAGCGCGTCACTGCCATGATGATTCCAATCTCAACCTTTTTCTCTATCCATCCATTCGCGTAAATATGAAGGACAGTTCTCAAGCTTCACGCCGTCCGCTTCGCAACGCAGGAAGAAGCCCATTACCTCGCGATCGATTACGCCAACGTCCTTCAGATCTAAAACAATGTCCCGCTCCGTTTGAAGTTCAAAAAGCCTGCTCAATTCAGCTATCACCTGTGTTTCGAGTCGGCCACTCACGATAAACACTGTGGAGCTTCCTCGTGCCGCAGTCTCAATCCTGAAAGTCATCGATCAGGCCGTTTGACCTATGTCGCAGTCGCGGTTGCACCCCACTGCATTGCTTCCATCGCAGAGCCGGTCATGAGTAGTAGTGCAACCGAGGGCCCAATTGGATTTCATTGAAAACAGGGATTGGACAGGAAATTGGAGCGACAGAATCTTAGAAGGTGTCAGAATTCTGCGAGTTCGCTCGGTGCCAACCGCCAAGACGAAACTCAACATAAAGAAATACGCCTTCTAGTTGATCCTCTCTTTGGACTCGCAGAATTCGGACAGTTCCTAGGATTCCATCCGAGTCGTGGATTTCAAAAGCGAAGATGCGGCGCAAACGATGGCGCTCGCACCCGCACCTTGCCTTGACAATTAGCATGGTCGGTGGAGAAGCGCCTTAGACGGCTGTTATCGCTTCCGGCCATTCCCCGGAACCGTTGCGACTGTCGTCTTCAACTGCTCGATTGGATTGATCAGCTGCCCAGGATGGCATAGACGCTGCGCACCATCTTCCCTCCCAATATCGGGCGAATCTACGGGAGTCAACTTTCTAGTGATATTTTCTTCCATGTCAGAACCGTTTAGGCTGTAGAAAGCGCATCGCTCACTCCGGTTACAGAGTTCCGCACGCGCGTTCGAACCTAGGAGAATGTCTATGGCTGGCACAGCAGAAATCTTGACGCCCCTACCATCCGAAGAGCTGCATACGATGGATGCCTAATTGGCACGCTTGTAATTATTTGTCGGCGGGCATGATCTATATGAGGACACTAATTCGAACCACAGGAAGGAAACACAGCGATGTCCTATCAGCCTATCGAGAATTACGGAATCATCGGCAACATGCGCACGGTTGCCCTGGTGGGTATGAACGGCTCGATCGACTGGTATTGCCACCCACAGTTTGATTCGCCCAGCATTTTCGGAGCGATCCTGGATGACAAAAAGGGCGGCCGATTCCAAATTTCCGCCGGCGGTAATGTTGTCCGACACAAGCAGTTCTATTGGCCCTCCACCAACGTCCTGGTTACGCGCTTCCTGTTGGGGGATGGAATCGCCGAACTGGAAGACTTCATGCCGGTGGGTTTAACCTCCGACTCGCCTGGGGCTCATCGTATTTGTCGTCGTATACGCTGTGTCCGGGGGGCTGTACGCATTTCGGTATCCTGCCGTCCGGCTTTCGATTATGGACGACAGATCCACGACACCCAAATCGAGGCTCATGGAGCAACATTCAAAGCGAGCAGTTTAAGCCTGGCGCTTTCCGCCAGCGTGCCCCTGAGTAAGGATGGACAAGGCGGAGTAAGTACTGAGTTCGTTCTCGCCGAAGGAAAATCGCAAGTCTTCATTCTTCGGGACGATTGTGCCGACGGTGTGCCCTGTCCGCCGTCCGAGAAAGAGGCCGAGGAGATACTACAAGGCACCGTGAAATTCTGGCACGACTGGCTTTCCTCTTGCACTTACCACGGGCGTTGGCGGGATCAGGTACAAAGATCAGCTTTGGCCCTGAAGCTTCTCACTTTTCAACCCACCGGCGCCATCATAGCCGCGCCCACCACAAGTTTGCCCGAGGTTATCGGAGGCGCTCGCAATTGGGATTACCGCTACACCTGGATCCGCGATGCAGCCTTCACGGTCTATGCCTTTCTGCGCATCGGCTTCAGAGATGAGGCCGCTGCCTTCATGAGCTGGATAAGAGATTATGCGTCCAAACACGTCAATCCGAAAACCGCCGGCGCAGTCGTCCTCACGATCGAGGGCGGCACGCAGCTTCCCGAGCAAACGCTGGATCACTGGGAAGGGTATCGAGGGTCGCGGCCCGTTCGCATCGGCAATGCAGCCGTTTCGCAGTTCCAGGGAGACATCTACGGCGAGTTTATGGACGCGTTTTACCTGTCCAACAAGTACGTCAGTCCCACCTCCTACGACGTTTGGGTGAAGATCCGCAAGCGTCTGGACTGGATCTGCGAAAACTGGAAGCTTCCTGATGCCGGCATTTGGGAGATGCGCAATCGCCAAGAACATTTCGTCTACTCAAAAGTCATGAACTGGGTAGCGCTCGATCGCGGCCTTCGGCTGGCTGACAAGCGTGCGCTTCCAGCGGACCGGGCAAAGTGGATGCGCGAACGTGATCGTATCTACGAAGAAGTAATGACCCAAGGCTGGAACGAGAAGCGCCAAGCCTTTACGCAATTTTACGGCAGCGAAGACCTGGACGCGTCGCTCCTTATTATGCCGCTCGTGTTCTTCATGGCGCCCACTGATCCGCGGATGATCAGCACCATAAACGCCATCCTCAAGAATCCGCGAGACGGAGGTCTCGTCAGCGACAGCCTTGTCTATCGCTATCCGCCGCAACCCCGTATCGACGGTCTGCCGGGCGAGGAAGGTACTTTCAACATGTGCTCCTTTTGGCTGGTAGAGGCGCTGACGCGAGCAGGTCAGGCAGATCCCGAAAAACTGGATCATGCCAGGCTGTTGTTTGAACGGGTGCTCGGCTATGCCAACCATCTCGGGCTTTACGCGGAACAAACCGGGCCGCAAGGCGAGGCGCTGGGCAATTTCCCGCAGGCCTTTACACACCTGGCGCTGATCAGTGCCGCATTCAATCTGGACCGAATGTTGGGGAGCCAGGTTTGACCTACGACGGTCTCGTCACAAAGGGTTAGGAGAGTTCATGCCAGCTTGCCGCGTCCAAGATAATATTTCTTCCTGAGGACTCCACCAAAGACATTTTTAGGCCCAGACCGAATAAGGGGAAATTAATGCCCTGTCCGCCGGGTTATCGCGCCGAGATGAAAGGAGAAATCATCGAGAGCGCGTGCAAATTGTTCAATGCTGCTCTGATTTCGAATTGTGCTGAGTGTGCCGCCATATTGTTCGAGTCGCTCTTGAAATTAGCTTAAATTGTGAGTCCTATTGCACCACGATCTACCCGGTCATTTTCGGCTGGATGGTGCAGTAGTAGGGATACGTTCCCGCCTCCGAGCACCACAGAAACAAACCACTGCGCTAAAAGCCCCGATTCACAACTTGATTAAGGGCTGGGGTCAGGACGGGTCGTCGACAACGGGCGTTTTAGTGCTGACAGGTTTCTCTTCTTCAGCTTTCAAGGCCGATTTGAAACCGCGGATACCTTCACCGATTCCTTTGCCTAGTTCAGGAAGTTTTTTTGGCCCGAACACGAGCAAGGCAATTCCGAAAACCATCAGAAGATGCGTCGGTTGAAATAGTCCTTCTAACATACTGCCTCCTTCATATCTGATAAGACAATCTCCACTATCACACGACAACAATGCAGACGCTGCAACCGTAACCAGATGCAGCGCCTGCCTACAACAACGGGAGGGCTGCAACAATTACAAAGCGCGTCGGACCGAATCAGCTTCGGTCGCCAACTTGTTAACCAGGCTGAAGAACGCCTCCGACTGCCCCAGGAATAAGAGATCCTTAGTGAAAGACCTGATTGTGGCCACGGCGCCGCCGTTCTGAGTCAGCGTTGGTCGAATCACGGAGCACTGGGGTAGATTGTTGTTGATAAACCCGCATGGCTCAGGCAGGATCAAGTTCGTTTGATCGAGCTCTGACTTAGGGGCATTTAGATCAGGAAAGGTCAGCCCAGTAACTGGATCAGTTACGCCAGCTAAAGGCTGACTCACTGCGTTGCCCGCCTTGTCATGCCAAAGCCCGAAATGGTCGATCTCGACTCCTCCGATGCTGATGAGGATTCGTAGAACTTCAGGGTCCGTCGCCTTGAGGGCCAGAGTCGGATAGAGACTAGCTCCACCCTGCTCAATATATGCAAAGTGAAATCCCGCTGTATTTGCGATGGCCTGCATGCGAGCCTCTTGCGGGTTAGCCGGAGGCACCGGTTGCGGCTGATCAGGTGGAGTATCGCTGTCGTTTAGAGGTATGGCGGGCTGGTTCTCAATGGTAAATGGTCCTTTGAACGTCGCCCCTAAATCCGGATTCTTTGTGCTGCGGTACCGTGTGTACCAACTTAGATCAACGTTGAGCTTCATAAGGTTGGTCAATCTTCCGACATCCTTGGCTCCGGTCGCTTGACTGCTGGGCAAAGTTCGGAACGCATCCAGATCAACCGGCTCCGCCCCTTTGGAAATCAAGTATGCGTTCAGGAAGGCCGCATGACTGATCTCATCATCGGTGTTATCGGCGATATATTGCGCCATATCGCCATCAAGGTTGCTGAGTGCGGCGATGTATGCCGGATTACCCCCTTGGACTCCTCCGAGCTCGTTGTATTGCTGCCATAAGTCAACCTCGATGAGTTCCGCCGCCGCTGCGAACCGCAACAGGGCAGCGTCGCCTCGGGAAAGCTTGCCCGAGCTTTGCGCGGCTTGCGCGTTGCTCTCAGCTCCCAAGAAGGCTCCCGCTGACAGCGTTGCACCGGCGATTCCCAGGCCCTTGAGGAATGAACGCCTCTTGACTACCCCCTGCCAGTGACGTTGAACACTTTCTTCGGTTGCAGACTGACTTGCCTCAGGTGAGTCTGTCTCAGACACCACCACAGATAGAGGATTCTTCTCTTTCATGGTTTGCGCTCCAATTCATTTGTTTTGGTTTTTTTCCAGCAGTACTCAACGCTTAGACGCAGCGGCCCAGTGGCAAGATACCGAGAGGATGTCATTTGATTGTCAACTCTTTGCAACCTCGCGGAGACAATTACTGCGATACTGACGAGCGCGAAACTTATAAAGGGGACCACGTGCTTGCCAACGATTACCTCTTGCGGTAAGGGCGCACCGAAATGCGCCCTTACCAAGAGGATGGTCTTATTTGACAGTTATAGTTACAGGAGCAGAATGACTTAGTGCCCCAGATGTTCCCTTCACTGTCAAGGTCACCTGAGATCCCGGCGCTGTCGTCTGTTGTTTCGAGCTGCTGCTGCCACAACCGAGAGCGAATAACGAGGCAACAATCAGCAGGCCAAGCAAACTCATCCACAAGATATTCTTGCGTGAGATCGGTTTGCGTTTGCGAGTCGTGAGCAACGTTCCGAACAGCCCCAGACCAGGCAGCAGCGCCGCGATGCCGTAACCCATAGGGGGTGGAGTCGACGCGACTGAGACGGTCAAAGTTGAGGACGACGCACTTCCTCCGGGGGAAATAGTTGAAGGATTGAAAGCACAGGTCAAACCCGCGGCTGTAGAGCAGCTTAGCGAAATCTGCCCATTAAATCCCCCGACCGATGCGGCGCTGATCATAAGACTAGCCGCGCCGCCCGGTGCGACGGTCGCGCTGGGCGCCGATAGATTCAGCGAAAAATCGGGAGTCCCGACCGCGGCTGCTGCGATAACGCTGGCGAAGACGCTGGTTGTGCTGCCTCCCGCGGGGAAGTTGGGTTGGTTGCCGCCTCCCGCGGTGAGATAAAGAGTGCCTGGATCACCAGAGGCGCCGCCTCCGCCAAATACCATGTCCCACAAGCCTGGATTGACCAACACCTTGTTGGAAGAATCAGTGAGCTGGCCCAGAAACTTCCCGGTTGTGTCAAATGCATTGATAGTGCCGTCGCCAAAATTTCCGACCAAAATCGCGTTTGGAAAAGCTCCGAAGGTAGCCGGAGCTGCCACCACTCCCCAAGGCGCGTTGAGTTGGCCGCCAGACGCGACGAAGGTCTTTACGAAATTACCGTTCGCGTCAAAAATATCGACCTGCCCCAGGCCCGCGCCAGGCTGAGCGTCATGTTTTGCCGTATCCTGCATCGCATAGGCGACATAGATCTGGTTTCCAATGACGTGAATGCCGTGAGGAGCAAAACCCGCGGGTAGATTTGGATCGGTGAATGAACCGCTCAACGAAGTGGGGTTGAAGTTGCGATCGAAAACGTCAACTTTGCCGCTATTGAAATTTGCTGCCAAAAGAGAAGTGCTGTTGACCAAGGCCAGACCCTTGTAAACCGCGCCACTGGCCGAGTTATCAAACGCTACCGTTGCCGTATTGCTGGCGCCAGTCCAGTTGGCGATGATCCCGTCTTCGGTATCAAAAATGAACTGGCCGCCACCGAAGTAAACGCCGTTTCCGTTAGCCACATTACCCGTAGGGCAGCCAGGACTGCAATTGCCATTTGGATTGCCTGTCGCGCCGGGTATGGTCACCACGAGACCCGTGTCTTTCTTGCCTTGATTGTCATAGAGTGTGGACGTGCCGCTGTTGTTGTCGGCGATCCAGAAGTCCGACCCTGGGACAAAGGAAATGCCCCAGGGGTTCACAAGTTGAGAATCTGTTGTGGTCGCCACGCCGGCTGTGTTCGAGACCAAGTTAGTCTGCGAATAGCCGGCCTGCTGGGCCCGCAGCCCTGAAGGTATTGCTAATATCATTAGTAGTCCAAACGACAAGAGTGTTGTTTTCACGTTATCCTCCATACTCCTATTTGTAATGTTGTGTAAATGCAGCACTCCGTCGAATGACGACGTATGCTCACCCTAGTTAGTGCCAGACACATATCTGCGTCTTACTTATTACTCGTGTGTGGCTACCTATGTGAGTTAGACGCTGTGATCAACGGTGTGATACGGATGGGATGTCATTTGATTGTAAATTCGTACCTTCACGCTAACTTCGTAAGCAAGCCGTAGCGACCTCAACATGAAGTGCTGACGGAGACATTGCTCGAGCCTAAAAGGAGGGAGGAGGACGGTGGCCATCTCGGTTCGATTCCCTTTGAGAATCGTTTGTCTCTGTTAATCCCCGTCGGCATTTTCTCACGCCAGCTCTTGCACTCTCAGCTCCTCGCCGGCGAATCGTCCGGGCCATGACCCTGCTGCTGCAGATTCTGTTTGGCCGCTGAAATACTGCTTCAACCGTTCGCGAAGCTGCAACCGAGCCCGCCATAGCCGAGCCTTCACCGCGGTCTGGCTGACGTTTAATACCTCTGCAGTTTGATGGATTGACAGTCCTTCGACATCTCGTAGTACGAAGACCGTTCGCAAGATTGGCCGCAACCCTTCCAGGGCCCTCATTAATGTATTTCGCAATTCAGACGTCCCGTAGATTTGTTCAGGGCTGGGCGCCCGATCGGCCACTTCCAACGGGAGTACGTCTTCATCGCTCTGAAAATCTTCATCCAGAGATACTTCTTTTGCGGTGCGTTGCTTTCGAAGTTTCATCAGCGACTGGTTCACGGTGATGCGAATCAGCCAGGTCGAGAACTGGGAAGCCTCGCGGAATTCGCTTAAGTTCTGGTAGGCCTTCAAGAAGGCCTCCTGAACGGCGTCTTGGGAATCTTCCTTGTTGTGAGTGACGCTTTGAGCGATTCGTAGAAGTTTGCGATCGTATCGCTTTACGAGTTGCTCGAAAGCGGCCACGTCGCCATCCTTGCTAGCGTGGACAAGATCCAGGTCATCGCTAGCTGCTGCTCTGACTTCGAATTGTGCTGAGTGTGCCGCCATATTGTTTCGAGTCGCTCTTGAAATTAGCTGGAATTGTGAGTGTTACTGCACCACGATCTGCCCGGTCATCTTCGGGTGGATCGTGCAGTAATAGGGATATGTTCCGGCCTTGGCAAATGTGTAGGAAAACTTCTCGTCGGTATCCCGCACCTTGGACTTGAACACGCCCTCCGTGCTGACCACCGTGTGGGGAATATCATCACGGTTAGTCCAGGTAACTGTGGCGCCGACAGGCACTGTTACTGACTGTGGCCCAAAACTGAAGTTATCGATTTTAACCTCGGCGTTTGCCGCATCATTTGCCTTCACGCGAGGCGATGCCGCCGTCAACAGCAGCACTGCGAGCATTACGGGTGCTACCAAACCTGCAATCCATACATTTTTCGTTGCCATTGTTTGTTCCTTTTCTAACTTCGATGATTTTGTTGATCGTGTTTGGCGACTATTACCACTCGGTTTCTTTCCCAGAAGCCAAAGGGCTCGATGCGCCAAGCGGCGAATCGACCACTGCGAGGCTGCGACCACTGACCACATAGTTCACATCGGTGATGCCTAACACCTGCTGCAGCTGCTCGGCTGGAACCTTCATCGGGCCGGCCGACGGAGCTGATCCCGGTGCAGGTTGAGGAAACGCGGTCGACATCGCGGTGTGGAACGAAACCTTACCTTCCACCTTCTGCATAATTTGGTGAATATGTCCGTTCAACACCGTCACCGAACCGAAACGCTTGACGTAAGACAACGCTTGCTCGCTGTCGTCTGTTCCCCAGCCCCAATCCGGATAGATCGTCCACAGCGGAATGTGCGCAAACAAAACGACCGGGGTGCTCGCAGAGCGGCCCTTGAGATCGTTTTCAAGCCACTCCAATTGGTCTTGACCCAACGATCCCATGCCGCCGGCTTTCAGATTTGCAACATTCACTAGACCGACGAAATGCACGCCCTTCTGATCGAAGCTGTACCACCCGGTTCCTTTCGTACCCTTCCCATAGCGCTGTAGATACTCATCGCCGTTGTCGCTCAGCATGTCGTGCTCACCCGGCACAAAATAAATCTGTTTCGGGGATGCTCCTTTTAATACTTGGTCCAGCGTGTCGAACTCACTCGGCTTCGAGAGTTGGCTCAAATCACCGGTGTGAATAATGAAATCTGGTTTGTGCGGCATCGCGTTGATCTTGTTGATTGCCGTCTGTAGCGTAGCTGTCACGTCCGGGTTCGCTGGCTTGTTGAAACCGATGTGGCTGTCGCTGATCTGCACAAAGGTGAAGTCCCCACTCTTGGCGGCATCTTTGCCGTAACCTTTGGCGAATGCCCGGGACACCGGAATGCCGCCGCTCATGGTCCAGACCAGGCCGGTACCCGCCCACGCCATGCACTTCAGGAATCCCCGACGATCAACGCCGTCGTTGTTGAGGTCTTGCACCTTTTGATCGATAAGATCTTGTTTGTTGTTGGCCATGTTGCCCTCCGTGGATTGTGACGTTCTGAGGTGATAACCAGCACGAGTCGTTTTTATTCCCCACAAAAACTCGAAGGACAAGCAATTCTTCCTGAGACCGGAATTACAATCCTTCCGTATCGAAGTAGAAGTCCCCCTCCGATTCGAACTGCGACGGTCTGCTGTAAAGAAGGTAGCTTCGAAAGGTTTAGCGCTTGTCAGGAAGATGTAACGCTTGTGTAGGTTTTTGGTAAAAACTATCAGTCGTTCGTTTCGTTACATCTTTCGATCGACTCGCGATGGGGTGGGGAGGGTTACCGTCTCTGAATTGTTCACCAGAGGATTTCGATTCTTCTAGCCAGGTCCGTTTACGCCGCTTAGAAAACCCCCCAAATGTGCGGTCAATGCCACGAGAGCGACTGCCAACAACTCAATGGCCAGACGGTAGGTCGGAAGGTAGACCGTCCGGCGTCGAGCATGGAAATGCACCCACCACACCATCCAGATCATCACGGTTGACACGCCCGCAAGGACCAGGTGCAACAACAGAATTCCCTTCACCTTCTGCCCCTCGAGTTGGAAGTGCCACGCTAGCAGCCCCGTGACGATAACCGGGAACGTTGACATTGCCGCCCCCAGCAGGTTGTAATACGACGCGTCCGCGAGGCCGCGGCGCTTGGTCCACAGAGCCAAGAAGTCGAATGCCACTGCCGCAAGAAACAAGCCGATTGGAAAATGGATTAGCACTACATGTTGTGCGTGCTTTGCCAAGAGCACGGTCTTGAGATCGAAAGGATTTACCATCGCTCTGCTCCTTTTTTGATTACGCGAAAGTTGTCGTCGTCACTTGCCGTCCTGCTCCCCGAAAAGTACTCATCCGCCATTGCTATCTGACGAGTCGTTTTTCCCCGGCTTTTGATCCGCCGGCTGTGACACTATCCAAAGTCCATCGCCGTTCAACACATAAATAAAGTCCCGCTCATCTTGAAGCCACTTGATGACTCCGGAGAACTTTCGCACGACTCGAGGCGCCGCTGGGTTCGACAGATCCCAAAACTCAAGATCATCATCGGACGCACTACGGCGCGGAGGGAGAGTCGCATTTTCCGCAATGATCGCCAAATCACCCGTCACGTTCATCCTGCTGGACGCGGCTGGATTCGGCCATGGCACTACCCCAACGGCCTTCGGTTGCTCAGGCTTGCTGATATCGACAATCGAGATACCTTGATCTTTTGAATGCTGCACATAGAGGTAATACTTGCCGTTTGTCTTTGTCTGCATTGTCATGTCGACAGTCGACAACCCCGCGAACGGAACATGGGCGACCACACGGGCCGAGGTGTCTACTGTTTTGCTTTTGTGATCTTTGGCCGATGCTCCACTCGTCGCAATCAAAACGGTGGTGACAAGTGCCAATGCCATTGAGTTGAAGTGACCGAATTTGCTTCCGCCGATCCTGTTCATACACCGCCTCCTGTGAAATGAGTCTCGCCATAGATAACGAACTTGCTGTCCCTTTATTCCATGTAGCCCGCAATTACCCGCCGAACATCTACGAGTTGGGACCACCAAAGAACGCGGATGTTGGTCCGACTAATTTGCTAGCTAATCTGTCGAATGAGGAGTACTGCGATACGCAGGCTTGGCGCTGACTGAAACTTGGGGAACTCCTATCAAGAAGAACTCGCGCCGTGACTCGGAACTCAAGGTAGCGTGGCCGCTACCAACAACAGAGCCCGAGTGTGTGACGACCCTATAAGCAGCGGCTAAGCAGCCGCCTTAAGTAGCTCGCTCAGTTTATCGAGATCCTGCGCGCTGGCGTCACCAATGACGAAATACTGAAGACCATCGTGACTCCAGCTCCGCACGTTGAATGAGAGGCCGCTTCGCGCCGCATCATCGGCACGCAGGGAGCCCAAGGCTCGCTCCTGGAAAATGAAAACCGAAATCCGATGCTGGCGCACGCTGAAAATCAGTTCCGCTCCCGGAGATTGGTTGAGATAAGTTACCTTAGCGCCCATCAACACGAACGGAGAGTCTTTCAACTCGGGCAGGTTGAAAGTGAAAGGGATTTTTCCCGCAAACCACGGTTTCACAGTGTGCCGGTCAGTCGAAACTACATCGACTGGATTAGAACTGGCCAGCGTCGCAACATGCAGGTCAGCCAGTTCACTTACCAACTGTTGTTCGCCTCTCCGCACGCTATTGACCCGGAGAGTAATAGCTCCGGCAATCAGCAACACCATTGCGGTTGCAAGAACAGGAAGCCGGAACCGGCTCCAGTGAGCGGGCTGTTTTGCAACGATGTTTTTTTGAATGCGTGCCCGGAAGGCCGGGTCCGGAGTGAATCTCTGCCCAGCGTCGTGTACAGCCCGCTTCAGTTGAACCCTGCTTAAGCTCTCCGCGGCACAAGCGGCACACCCTTGGAGATGCTCGCCCAACGCCCGCTCCTCGCCGGCCGGAAGCTCACCGTCAAGGTACGCATCGAGTTTGTCATTCCAAGTTTCGCAGACCATGATTAACCTCGGGCTCAGGCCCCTTGCATCTTCTGAACTTGTGCCGTCTGCACGCTGGTCCGCAAAGCCCGCCGGGCACGGGATAGGCGCGACATCACCGTCCCCATCGGAATGGAAAGCGTGGCAGAAATTTCCTGATACGACATCTCTTCGACCTCACAAAGCAGAAGGACCTCACGATAGGCGACAGGGAGTTGCTCCAGGGCTTTCTGCACCAGCTCCCTGTCCGAACGCTGCAACAGGATGCTCTCCGGCGTTTCCCGAATCTTGGGCAGATTTTCCTCGTCACCTTCAAGATCAAGGGGGACGGTGGCCGTCACCTTCAGCCCAGTACGGGATGTCAGGAACGCATTGCGCAAGATCTTGTAAATCCAGGCGCGAAAATTCGTGCCCTGCTGGAATGAAGAAAATCCCTTAAGTGCTTTGGCATAAGTCTCCTGCACAAGATCCTCTGCCTCTTGCCGATCATGCGTTAGCCAGCAAGCAAAGTTATAGAGCCGCTCGAAGTGGGGCATGGCCAGCTGCTCGAACGAACCCGATAGCAAGCTCTCCTCCGACACGCACACTAGGGTAAACCAAGCGGCGGTCATTTTATTCCCCATTGCCGTAAATAATCACCCGCACATCGCGTCCCCACGGAGCCGAATGCGGTTCGACCATCCAGAGTAGTGCCTGAAAGGACTCGCATGAAATTCGTATCTGAAACGTAATCTCGGATAGACGACGCATCGGCGCGGGGTCGTTTCCGGTATGGCGAGTTATCAGTACCGATAGCCTTCCATCGCTCAACTCGCCCTGCGATTGGCAAAGGCGGGCAACGTCTACCTTAAAGTTCTTCGTCGCGGACCTGTGGTGTTTGCGACGAGGCTGTTTGTCGCAATTGATTGATTCTGGTAGGCGCGGCAGGAATCGAACCTGCAACCACCGGATTAGAAATCCGGTGCTCTATCCGTTTGAGCTACGCGCCCCTTAGCAAAATTTATCACAAGCTCCGGGCGGAGTATCATGCGGTGTTGCATTGAGCTCCGCCGCTCCATCTCGCCTCGCTTACATTGACTGGATGCGCGGCCTCGCCTGCGTCCTGATGTTTCAGACTCACTGTTACGATTCCTGGCTGAGCCCCAGCGCGCGTCAGAGCAAGTTTTTCATGTATTCCCAACTGGGAGGAACATTTCCCGCCCCTTTGTTTCTATTTCTGGCGGGCATTTCATTCGCCTTAGTGACCGACAAGTTGCGGCAGAAAAATCTTGCGCCCGCACAGATTGCTCGCGCCACCATCCGCCGCGGCGCTGAAATCTTTGCCTTTGGCCTGCTGTTTCGCCTGCAGGAATACATTATCGCCTGGGGCTGGGCGCCGCTCAGCGACCTGTTGCGCGTCGATGTGCTGAACACTATCGGCGTGTCGATGATGCTGATGGGAATACTTTGCTGGCTTGTCTTAGCACTTCACCGCGGAGCCCACATGCGGCTAGCCATCATTCTTTCCGCTGCGGGAACTGCTCTGCTGATTTCCCTGCTGACGCCGCCGTTGTGGACGAACTGGAGGCCAAACTGGCTGCCGTGGCCGCTGGAATCCTACATCAACGGCGTGCACAATCTGGGCACTCCGCAGCCATGGCTATTTCCGATTTTTCCCTGGACCGCTTTTGCCTTCGCCGGGCTCACTGCCGGATTCATTCTGCAAAGCCAGTGGGCCCGCAAGCGCGAAGCTCAGATCTTCTTTATCGCAGGCGCGGCTGGCATCGTCTTGATTGCATCCGCGCGCTGGTTCGACGCACAACCACATCAACTTTATGCCACGTACGATTACTGGCACACCAGTCCCGATTTTTTATGGCTTCGTGTCGGAATGCTTCTGATGATTTTGACTGCGAGCTATGCCTGGTGCCGTTGGGGCGCCGCGCAGTGGGGTTTCAGTCCTTTGATTCAGTTGGGCCAGGCGTCATTGCTTGTCTACTGGGTCCATCTCGAATTCGTTTACGGGCGGGCCTCCATCCTGCCGAAACACAGCGGCACTATCCGGATCGCGTCCTTGGGATTGCTATGCATCTTTCTCGCCATGCTTACCCTCGCCTTTCTGCGGACGAGGTTGAAGGGTGGCGGCGCTGAGATTCTGCATCGGCTTCAAGGGTCAACACGCGGGCATGAATCTTCGCAACGCCCGGGGGCAATGGGTTCCAAGCCGCCAGAGCCAGCCCGTTAGTGGCGCGACCACTTAGGGGACTTTCATGGCATCTTTCCTTTGCGTCCAACTCCACGCTTCTGGGGAGTTTCGGCTGCGTCCCGCCGTTTTCTGAGCGGAGCTATCGAAACTGCTTAGAAAATTCCACAACTTCTCGTTCGGCCCAGCGCCCGTCGTAGGCCTTATCGCCATCGCGCTCTCCGAAGAAGGCGCAATGGCCGCCGTCTTCAGTTTCAAGATAGGTGATGTGGGGATTGGAGACGATTTTTTCCCGCGTACCGGACAACAGACGAATAAAAGGATCGTTTGCGGCATGGATGATCAGCGTAGGCCGCGCGATGTGTTCGATCACGTTCGCAGCGGCAGCCCGGGCGTAGTAATCGTCGGCGCCGGTGAAACCGCAGTAGTAAGCTGTCACGCGGTCGTCAAACTCTCGCAAAGTTTTAATTCCGCGCAGGCGTGAAGCGTCAAAGTTACCGGGAAATAATCGTGCCTTTCTCCGAAAGCGCCGGAACAACTGCAGCAGAAAATAATATTCGTAAACGCGGTTCGAGGGCGCATGCAGCGCGTCGGCCGAAGCCGCTAAATTTACCGCCGGACACACCGCCGCCACTCCTCGAAACTCCGCTGGCCCTTCACTTCCCCACTCCCCGGCCAGTTTCAACACCAGATTGCCGCCCATGGAAAATCCAATCAGCACATAGCCAGCAATTCCGTCCCGTTCCACCAGATTCCGCGCCACCGCAGCCACATCCGCCGAACGGCCTGAGTTGTAAAGGGTGGGGGCGCAGTGGTCCATTCCACCGCAGTTCCGCTGGTTCGTTCGCACTACGTTCATTCCTGCGGCCAGCGCATTCCGCGCGATCCCCAGCATGTATTGGGATTCGCTCGATCCCTCTAATCCGTGCACCACAATCAGCGTCAGCGCGCCATGATCCTTCTGCCAGTGACAAAGGCAAAGCACTGAGACGCCAGGTTCTACTTCGATCAGGCGTCGTTCCGCCTCGGGCAAGCGGATTCGGCGAGAAAGAAAGAAAGCCGCGAGAGTCTGCACATGCCCCCCCCTCAACAAGGAGCGTGGCCGGAAAGCGGAGGGCACGAACGCGGCCGGCTGTTTCGTCAAGGCGCTCGCAGTCATACCTGATGCTTCCGGTGCGGGCGTTACCGCCTCAGTTTGCGAAAGTCCCACAAATTGATTCTAATGGAAGGACAGTCCCGTCTACTGGAGTGATGCATGCCAATCTTTGAATATATCTGCCAGGAATGTCAGCACGAGTTCGAAGCGCTGGTGTTTGGCCGCGACAAAGCCAAGTGCCCAAAGTGCGAAAGCAAAAAGTTGAGTCCGCAGCTCAGTGTATTCGCCACTTCGGCTAAGGGCTCGATGAGCGCGCCAGCTTCCAGCGGGGGCTGTGGTTCCTGCGGCGACCCGCGCGGCCCCGGCGCCTGCTCGCTTGGCGACCTCGATTAAAGTCCCGCCACTGATGCCTCCACCTTGCTCGGGAAACTTTCGGCACTCTCCATCTGTGACCGTGGTTACCTTTGTTTCCTCACTGTCCGCGCCTAACATGCGTTGAACCTGATTTACAAACTACGGCTCGAAACCGTGGTTGAGTCAAGGAGCTTCGCATGGACCGGCGCCGCCAATCGCGTGTTTTCGTCGACCTCCCCGTTCAGATTTGGGGGATGGATACGTATTCCCGCCCTTTCACTCAAGCTGCCAGCCTGCGCTCCATCAGCGGACGCGGGGCTACACTTCAATGCGTGGACGCCCAATTGAAGCCCGGCGACGTGATCGACATTCTCTATCAGGGAACGAAAGCGCAATTTCGAATTGTGTGGTGCGGCAAACCGGGCACCGACATGGCAGGAGAAGTTGGCCTTGAAAATCTTTCAGCCGATGTCAGGCTTTGGGATGTCGATCCGCTACGTTGCGCAGCTGCGGTCGGCCAGGGATAGACGCAATTTTCTTTGGTAGCCGGATAACACAAACGGGGAGGGCGGGGGAAAGGCTGAAAACCCGCATTGGACGGGCCTTTCGCAGTATGCAATCATAAGGAACCCGAAGGCAAGCAGAAAGCGGAAATGACATAATATCGAGTGACGTTGCAGAATTCTTCACACTTATTCGATGGCATTCCCCGAAGAGTTGCAACTTCTGTCATCCCGCGTAGTACGAGACCGTTCCCGCCAAACCACTTCCAAGATTGATTCCAGGTTGTAAACTCGCAGAGATGAAAGTAAAGATTCTTGGTTCCGCTGCCGGAGGCGCGTTTCCGCAATGGAATTGCGCCTGCGCGAATTGCAGCGCTGTTCGAGTCGGAACTTTTGCCGGGAAGGCGCGCACGCAGACGCAAGTTGCTATCAGCCATGACGGCCGAACATGGTTCCTTCTGGGCGCATCGCCGGACTTGCGCGAACAAATCGAAGCTGCGCCCGAGTTGCATCCGCGCGAAGGGTTGCGCCAGTCACCGATCGAAGGCGTGGTGCTTGCCAATGCCGATCTCGACCATGTTCTCGGTCTTCTCCTGCTGCGTGAACTGCAACCGCTGCGCATTCACACCACTGCTTCTGTCCGCCGCATTCTTCGCGAAGATAATTCCATGTTCGCAATGCTGCAGAGAATCCCCAATCAAACAGCATGGACCGACTTCGAACCCGGCAAACAATTTCATCTTCGCGACGCGCAGGGCGCAGAGTCGGGATTACGCTGCCAAGCCTGGTCACTCAGTGCGCATTATCCCGCCTACGTCAGCGCCGCACGTCAATCGCAACTCGTGCCCGGCGAAGCTTCCCTGGGATTCGTCATCGAAGGCCCATCCGGGGCGCGGCTTGCTTATATGACGGCCGTCCCCGAATTAGACGATGCCCTGCTTCAACAACTCGATGCCTGCGACGTTCTGCTCTTTGATGGCACATTTTGGAGCGACGACGAACTGATCCGCGTGCAGGGCGGCGGTCAAACCGCCCGTCAGATGGGCCATATCCCGGTCGAAAATATACTGACTAAGTTGGCGGGATTGCGGAGCCCGCGTAAAATATTCCTACACATCAACAACACGAATCCCATGCTGAACGAGGTGAGTCCTCAATATCGCCAAGTGCGGGGCGCGGGCTGGGAAGTTGCGGAGGATGGATGGCAGTTCGATCTGTAGATACCGAAACCACAGCGCAGGACGCCCCCTTGCTTTCGCCGGAAGAATTACGCGCGCAATTTCAGGTCGTCGGCGAAGAGCGGTATCACCACCAGCACCCGTTTCATTTATTAATGCACGAAGGCAAGCTCAGCCGCGGACAACTGCAGGCCTGGGCGCTAAACCGCTACTACTATCAGAGCATCATTCCCATCAAGGATTCGATCATCCTATCGCGCGGGCCGGACCCGGTGTTCCGCCGCGCCTGGCGCAAGCGCGTTGTCGATCACGATGGCGACGCCACCAGCGAGGGCGGCATCAAGCGCTGGATCAAGCTGGCCGAGGCCACCGGCCTCGACTCCGCCCAGGTCCGCTCCGGCAAGGGCATTCTTCCCGCAACCCGCTTCGCAGTCAACGAATATCTGAATATTGTTCGCAGCCGCTCTCTGCTGGAAGCCGTCGCTTCTTCGCTGACGGAATTGTTCTCAACCAAGCTGATTACTCTCCGCGTGGAAAAATTGCGCGAGCATTATCCCTGGCTCGCGGGAGGGCTGGATTATTTCGAAGCCCGGCTTTACCAGGCTCCGGAAGATTCGCAGTTCGCGGTCAACTACGTCTACGACCACGCGAAAACCCGCACCGAGCAGGAGTTGTCAATCCAAGCCCTGCGCGACAAATGCGACATCCTGTGGGCGCAACTCGACGCACTCTACTTCGCCTACGTTGAACCGGGATGGCCTCCGCCGGGAGCATTCCGCATCGAGGTCAGCTAGCATGGCTCCTCCAGAGGATTCCAGCCAGCCGCGCCTCGCCGCTGGGTGCCGCTGGGGTGGCACGGAGCAGGACCGCGTAATCCTCTTCCCCGAAGGCGCGATCAAGTTGCAGGGGACAGGCAGGCAAGTGCTCGAGCACTGCGACGGTCAGCGCAGTTTCGGCCAGATCATCGCAGAATTGCAGGCCCAATTCGCCGACGCCGATCCCACGAAGATTCGCGCCGACATCAGCCAATTTCTCGAACAATTGCGACATAAGCGGATCGTCGACTATTAGTCACAATCTGACGGCAGCCTTAATGATCCCAAACCCGCTAGCCCTTATCGCCGAGATCACGCACCGCTGCCCGCTGCACTGCGTTTACTGTTCTAATCCTCTTGAGATGGCCGCGGTCTCTTCGGAGCTTTCCACCGCACAGTGGATCGATGTCTTTCAACAAGCAGGCAAGCTCGGAGTGCTGCACGCCCACTTCACCGGAGGAGAGCCGCTAGCCCGTCCCGATCTCACCGAACTCATCGCCGGCGCGCGCGTAGCGGGACTCTATACCAACCTCATTACATCCGGCATCGGTCTCACCGAAACGCGGCTCAACGCTCTGGTCGATGCCGGACTCGATCACATCCAACTCAGTTTTCAGGATTCTCGCGAAGACTCAGCGAACTGGATCGCAGGCGCCAAGGCCCACGCTCACAAGATTGAATTGTCGCGCCTAATCCGCCGCCACAAGATTGCATTCACCGTGAACCTGGTCATCCACCGTCAAAATATCGACCACCTGGATGAGATGATCTCTTTCATCGAGCAAGTCGCACCAGAGCGCATGGAGATCGCCCACACTCAATATTACGGATGGGCTCTGAAGAACCGGGCCGCGCTCCTGCCTTCGCGCGTACAGCTCGATAAAGCAGTGGAAGCCGTTGCCGCCGCGGATCAACGTCTTGCCGGGCGCATTCGTGTTGATTTTATCGTCCCCGATTACTACGCGCGCTTTCCCAAGGCCTGCATGGGAGGGTGGGGACGGAGGTTGATGCTCGTCAATCCCGCGGGGAAGGTTCTTCCTTGCCACGCCGCCGAAGTCATTCCGGGCCTCACTTTTGAAAATGTTCGCGACCGGACTCTCGACGATATCTGGCAGCACTCGCCGTCCTTCCAGCGCTTCCGCGGAGAAGACTGGATGCCGGAGCCTTGCCGCAGTTGCGATCAGCGTGCCCAAGATTTTGGCGGATGCCGCTGCCAAGCCCTGCTCTTGACTGGAAACGCCGACGCTACCGATCCTGCCTGTTCGCTCGCGCCCGCCCATAACATTGTCGAAGCGGCTTTAATCGAAGCTAATTCCACGGCGACAGTCTCGCAGCCGACCGCAGCTTCTTCATTTGTCCAATTGCAGTACAGAGCAGAAAATCTTTGGAGCTACCGCACGAATCCCGAGTAACGCAAGCTACCAGCGCACTCCGATCGTGATCGGCCTCACATCCGTCGTAATGCCGTTGTGCGATCCGTGCGTGAACCGATACTCCGCATAAAGCTCCACCCCGCTCGGCATCTTGCGGGTTACGCCGCCGCCAAAGTTGTATCCGAACTGGTTCTGGCTGGAATCCGTGAACTTGCCGCTTAGTGGCAAGCTGGAATTAAAACATGTTCCCCACCAGATAAAGAACGAATTACAAGGAGAACCCGGAACTGTGGTGTCGGAGCTCAGGCTTCCGGTGCGATGGTAGTATCCGCCGCCAAATAGAACGTACGCGCCATATTTGCTGGTCACAGAAAAATTGATGATGGGATCCAGCGTGACCCCCAGCATATAACTGGTGTCTCCGTTTGCTTGCGCCAGTTGCAGAGCTGAATCACGCAGTGGCAGGTCCGCAAAAATAAAATCTGCGCGCAATCCCAAATATTTATTCGCGTTGCGCGCCACTCCGGCCGTAGCCGCAAAGCCGCCGCCTCTCACGAAAGTTTTCGTGGTGCCGCTGTCCAGGTTGGCGCCCACACCAACGTTATAATTCCAGGCTTTATAGTTGCGAACTCTTTTGGGCCGCGAAGTGGATTCTTCATCCGCTGGTTCCTGACCGCTGGGGGCCGGTTGTGCCGGCGTCTGAGCCGCGGGTGTTTGCGTCGCGGGACTCGGATTGGCAGACGGCGTCGACCCGGCAGCATCCCCGGCGGGAGTTGTCTGAGCCATTCCGTGCGCCCCCAGCAAAACTACCAAAACCAACAGCGACAGCGCACTCGCGAACTTTCCAATCATCCATTCTCCTCCGTAACCGGGCGTGGTGGCGGACCGCAGCGCTCGGCATGAAGAGACGAGAGTCGCCGTTGGTAATGGTTCCGCTTGTGATTCCTCGCAGGAAGGTCTGGCCTGGCTGCGGCGGGATCGCATTATCTTATCAACTTTGATGCGGACTCTGCCCGGCAAGCCGCCCAACCGCGTTCGGTTACTCTCACTTTGCGCAGACTAACGCAGCATGTCTGATAAACATGTGTGATAAAAATGAGTCTTGGTTTTTCGGAGCGAATCTTTGCGCAAAACTCCTACAGAGAAGACGCAGCACGTTAATCCCGATGCAGTGGAGCGTAGCCCTCCGTGCCGCGTCGCACTGATCGGCTTCGGAACCGTAGGCCGCCCGGTGGCCAAGATTCTCTGCGAACGAACTGACCGCTTGCTCCATCTGACGCACATCTACAATCGCAATGTCGCTCGCAAAAAACAGTCATGGATTCCGGGGGACGTAATTTGGACTGAAGACTTCGACGCGATTCTCAAGTCCGACGTCAATATTGTCATTGAGTTGATTGGTGGCCTGGTGCCGGCGGAAGAATTCGTGCGCTCCGCCTTGCAGGCAGGCAAATCAGTCGTGACCGCCAACAAACAGCTCATCGCCCGCCACGGCCCGGATTTGCTGCAACTGGCGAGCGCCAACGGCTGCCAGCTTGAGTTTGGAGCCTCTGTCGCCGGCGGTGTTCCCGTTCTGCCTGCCCTTCGCACCGGCCTCTCCGGCGACCGACTGCACGGTATCGCGGGCATTCTTAACGGCACGTGCAACTACATTCTCAGCCGCCTTGAGAGCGATCGTATCCCTTTCAGCGAGGCGCTCGAAGAAGCCCAGGCTCGCGGCTACGCCGAAGCCGACGCCAGTGAAGACCTGGACGGCGGCGACGCCCGCGCCAAACTTTCTATTCTCGCGCTCGCCGCACTGCACGCCAGCGTTTCTCCCGCCGACATTCGCGCCCGCACTATTCGCACTATCGACGCGGTCGATTTTGACTACGCCGCCGAGCTTGGCTGTACCATCCGCCAAATCTCGCGCGCCAAATTGAAAGAGAAAACGTTATTCGCCGAGGTCGGACCCAGCCTGGTTCCTGCCGCGTCGCCCTTCGGACGCGTGCAGCGCAATCTAAACCTGGTTTTAACTTCGGGGGATTACGGCGGCGACATGGCTTTCCTGGGCGCGGGCGCGGGAGGAGATCCCACAGCCGTTGCGGTCGTCTCAGACCTGATGTTTGTGGCGGAAAGTCTATCTGCGGGACCCCGCTCGCGCCCGCCGATGCAACTCGCGTCGCCGAAAGTAAGCTGCGACTTTGAGACTCCCTGGTACTTGCGCTTCTGGGTAAAAGATCAGCCCGGGATCATCGCAAGTCTGGCCGCTATCCTGTCGGCGCATCAATTGAACATCGACGCCGTCCTGCAAAAACCTGGCTTCGATAAAAATGCGTTGCCCTTTGTAATCACGCTAGAGCCCTGCCGCGATTCGCAACTACACCCTGCCCTCGAGCAAATGTCCACGCAGGCCTTCGCGCTCCGTCCCTGCCTGAGCCTGCCAATCCTGCGCTGACGCCCCTTAACACTTCGTGCCGCGCTGCGAACTGTCATCCCAAGCGCAGCGAGGGACCTTGGTCTTTGCATCCGCCGGCAAAATGGCCGTGTGAGGCAAGAACCAAGGTCCATCGCTACGCTCGGGATGACAAGCGTTTGTGTTCCCTATTCATCCCTTACTTCCTTCGTCTGTTCTTACTTCCAGAAAGGATTCTTCAATCCCGTAGGCGCAAGCGCGCTGTTGCTCTTAGCTTCTGTACCCGAATCGTCCGATATTTTCTCGTCCTGTAAACGAGACGAGGGAGCCTGCAACTCATCGTCGCGATACTGCGACTTAGGGGGGTTAGGGTATTGTGCGCTCATCGATACCTCCACGTTGTTGTTGATTGTCGTTGTTTATTTACGTTGTTTATTAACTAGGTTCATTGAAACACTGAGAGGCCGGCCCCGGGTCCGCAAAATCTGAATCCTTCGTATCGAAAAATCAGCATCCGGGGAAATGGCCGGATTGGCGTCGTTTAGAGTGTCCCGGCCAAAACTGCTACGATGTCAAGTTCACAGCCTTCATAAATTTGTGACTGTTCAAGGACTAATCTCATGAAATACCGCAAGCTGGGCCGAACCGGTTTCGAAGTCAGCGACATCGCTTACGGCTTATGGGGAATGAGCGGCTGGACTGGCTCCGACGACCAGCAGTCACTGGAGTCTTTACAACTTTCCGTCGACTCCGGCTGCAACTTCTTCGATACCGCATGGGCGTATGGCGATGGTAAAAGCGACGCCCTGCTCGGCGAAATCATGGCGCGGAACAAAAAGCGCTTGTATGCCGCATCGAAAATTCCTCCCGCCAATGACAAATGGCCCGCGCTGCCACAATATAAATATCGCGACGTTTTTTCCGCGGATCATGTCATCAAGTACGCCGACTTGATCCGAAAGAACCTTCGCGTTGATTCCATCGACCTGTTGCAATTTCATGTCTGGGATGACAGTTGGGCCAGCGATCCCGAATTTCACTCAACTATCGAAAAACTGAAAAACGGCAGTTGGATTCGCAACTTCGGAATCAGCCTGAATCGCTGGGAACCCGAGAATGGCATCAAAGCGCTCCGCACCGGATTAGTCGATGTCGTCCAGGTGATTTACAACATCTTCGATCAGTCGCCCGAAGACCGCTTGTTCCCTCTCTGCCAGGAACTCAACGTGGGCGTAATCGCGCGCGTGCCTCTCGACGAAGGCAGCCTGGGTGGCAAGATGACGATTGAAAGCCGCTTCCCGAAAAACGATTGGCGTTCCGGATATTTCGGCCCAGAAAATCTGGCGAACACGATTCACCGTGTCGATAAGCTGAAGAAAATTCTTCCCGCTGGCATGACGCTGCCGGAAATGTCCCTGCGCTTCATTCTTTCGCATCCGGCCGTAAGCACCACAATCGTTGGCATGCGTAATCCGGCGCATGTGCACCAAAACATCTCCGCCAGCAACGCTGGCTCACTCGATTCCGCCCTGCTCAGTGAATTAAAAAAACATCGCTGGGACCGCAAGCCGCAGCACTGGTCGGATTGACGCAATTCCCGCGCTCCACCTGGGTTTAGCGCGTTACGAAATCCTCGATACCTAACCAGCCCAACGGCTTCTGGTAGTAGGTGGCCTTGCACTCTAACGTAACTTCTGTCGCACTCGATCCCGTACTCTCCACACTATGTTCGTACTATGAAAGACAGTTCGCTCTCCAGAGCCTTCGGTCTGACGCTAACCCTGCTCCTAGTGACGGCAATCCTTCAAGCCCAAAACTCGGGCGGATCGCTGCGAGGTACCGTGCAGGATGCGACCGGCGCCCGTATTCCCTCCGCCAGAATCGTGGCGCAATTATCGGGCTCCGCCGTCCAGCGCGAGACGGTCAGCGAAGACCGGGGCGAGTTCCGGATCAACGACCTTCGGCCCGGCAACTATCACATCACGATCACTGCTGCAGGCTTCGATCCCGCACAAACCGACGTATCCATTGCCGTCGCCAGCGTCCGCGATATCTCAGTCACGCTGAAACCATCTTCCGTGCAAGAGACTGTAAAAGTTCAAGCCGAACCTTCTTCCATTACGACCCAACGCGTCGATCTCGCCAGCGCAGTCCATCAAGGAGTAGTCACCGGCCAGGACTTGGAGACTCTGCCCCTCGCCGCGCGCAGCTTTGCGAACATCGCTTACCTGATTCCTGGTACCGAGCCCGTCGAACCTTCCGACCCAACCAAAGCGCGTATTACGGCAGTCTCCACCGGCGGAAGCTCAGGTCTGAACAACGAACTGTCGGTGGATGGCGCTGACAACTCAGACGACTGGATCGGCGGCTTCCTGCAGAATTTTTCTCCCGAGGCAATCCAGGAATTCGCTCTGCGTACCGCTGGTGAAGATGCTGATACTGGCGGTACTACCGCTGGCTCCGTTGTGATTACCACCCGCCGCGGCACCAACCAATGGCATGGCAGTGGCGCTTTCTACGAGCGCGCAGCCGCGTTGAATGCGCGATTTCCTATCGAGAATCCGGCGCAGACCTGTATTGCGGGAGTTTGCACCAACAATCCCAAGCAGCCCTTCTCGCGCCAAAACTATGTGGCCACGATCGGCGGACCGCTGAAGAAAGACCAGCTCTGGATCTTTTCCAGCCTGGAGTATGTCCACGAAAACGCCAGCATCGCCTACAGTCCCAACAGCACCGAGCAGTTTGATGCGCTGGCGCAACTGGCCTCGGATGGCCTGATTCCCGGCGTCGCTTCCATCGCCGTGCCGCAAAACGTTCCTATTCCTTTTCGCGATTACATCGGTTCGCTGCGCTTCGACTGGTCACAATCCTCAAAGTCACAATGGTTCCTGCGAAGTTCCGTCGACAACTACATCACGCGCAATGCGCTGGTGCAGCAAGCCACGCTCCCATCCACAGGACTCACCGCCCACAACAACTACTGGAACACCGTCATCAGCAACACCTACGCCTTTAATTCGACATGGCTTGGCACGTTCGTATTCGATGCCAGTGAGCTGCATCTCACGCAAACGCGCAATTCGACGATGGGCTTCGCGCTGGCGTTTCCTTTCAGCTCAACCTCGGCGACTGTCTCCGGCTTCGAAACCTTCGGGGACAATCAATTCAGGACTCCCATCACTCGATTCCCTTCCCTGCGAAACCAGGAAAAGTATCAGTTGCGTTACGACCTCAGCCATCAGTATCGCGACCACGCCCTGAAGTTCGGCGTCAATTTCATTCACGAACCTGTTCTTGCCGGCGCATTTCCTGGGAACAAGGAAACGTTGTATACCTTTCCAAGTGATCCCAGTTCCTATCTCACTAATCCCCTTCAATTCACGGCGGATTATTTGGCAGGTGCCGCCATCACCCCCGCGAGTGACGGGAGTTTCTCGCAGAATGTCCAGCGACTTGCACTCTATGCGGAAGATTCCTGGCGTGTAACGCGTCACCTCACGTTGAATTACGGCCTGCGTTATCAAACTACTTTCGGTCTCTTTCTGGCCTCGGGCCGCAGCCAGGCCGAGAATCCTTCCTATTCGCTGCTGCCCTCGCTCGGATTTCCCCTGAGCACGCCTCATGACGATCGCAAGCAATTCGCCCCGCGCATCGGAATCGCATACTCTCCAGGCGCCAGCGGAAGAACGGTGCTCCGTGCTGGCTTTGGCCTCTTCTATAACGACCTTGCTCAAAACGGATGGGCAACTGCATTTCAAGCCGTCAACGGAGGACCCAACCCTCCGGCGGCTTTAATCGATCCCAACTACAAAACCCCTTACGCGCTGCACGCAACCGCAGGGATGCAGCACGCGTTCAATGCGAATTGGTCGTTGAGCGCCGATTACACTCACGAAGAAGGCAATCACGCGTATCGCGCCTACACTTTTTCTGACGCGCAGGTTTTCAGGTCGGACAATCGCTCAAGCTATAACGCGCTCCTGCTGCGTCTGCAAGGCAACGTAACGCACCATTTCAGCGTGACTGCGAACTACACGCTTGCCAAGGCGCAGACCTGGGGCTGCGTACTCGGCGAACTATTCGACTATGTGAACGGGGTGTGCGATCCGCAGAATGCTTTCGCCCCCGGCGATTATGGCCCATCCGGTGAAGATGTTCGTCACCGCTTCGTCCTCGCCGGAACCCTTCATCTGCTTGCGGGATTCGAGCTAACAACACTGACGCAAGCGGAGAGCTCCCGCCCTTTCACCATTACCACCATCGATGGCAGCAATCGGATTTCAGTGAACGGAGTGAAAACCCCGCTCGATGCCTTCCGTGGGACGCCTTACATCCAGGCGGATTTACGGGTGAGCCGCCCCATAAACCTTCACGACCGTTGGGAAATTCTGCCCTTCATCGAATTCTTTAATCTGTTTAACCGCAACAATCCCGGCGCCAACTTCGTAACCAATGTAGGAGCGCTTACGATGGTTCCTATCAGTGATGCGCAAGCCGGAAACATCACCGATGTCTGCACGAACGCGGCTTGCACCACCCTCCAGCCCATTACCCGCTTGAATCAGTTGCGTATTCCTGGCGGCGCGTTAGGGGACTTCTTCGGCCCTGGCACCACCGTTGGCATTCCATTTGCCGCGCAGATTGGCATTCGATTGACATTCTAGAGGTCAATCCCACATTCGTAAGCGGGACACTTTTTCCTCGGCCGTGAGACGAAGCTTCCGCATCATAGATTAGCCACTTCGCCTGCAATACCTAATCTTTATGGCAGCCTCCGAAATCATGACGAGAGGTAGCGGCGTATCGGTTTGGAAGCTGGGTGGCCTCAGCATTTGGGAACTTTCGAAGCGGGTCGTGCATGCTGTCGATGAAGCGGACCTCTTGGACTATGCCTCCGCGTTGGCTTTCAACTTCCTGCTCGCTCTGTTTCCGCTCTTATTGTTCATGCTCTCATTGTTCGGGTTGTTCGCTTCTCGCAGCTCCGAGTTACAAACCAGCCTGCTCTCGTATTTCGCCGATTTCCTTCCGCCCTCAGCCTTTGAATTATTGAACAAAACCACAAATGAATTGGCCAAAAGCTCCACTGGTGGAAAGCTGACATTTGGCATAGTGCTGGCTCTCTGGTTCGGCTCTGGCGGCATAAGCTCAATGATCACTACGCTGAACGCAGCCTACCGCGTGCGCGAATCCCGCTCCTGGCTCAGGATTCGGGCCACTGCACTTGGGCTGACGATTGCGATTTCCATCCTCCTTCTCGCCGCTTTATTCATTCTGCTGGCCGGCGGCCAACTTGTCGATTGGATCGGATTGAAGCTCAACTTGGGTCATCCCGTCGTACTAGTCTGGAAGGGAATGCAATGGATAGCAGCTGCTGTTTTCGCGGTCGTATCCTTCTGGATGATCTATTATTGCGGACCGAGTTTGGGGAAGAGCTGCTGGTACTGGGGGATGCCCGGTTCAATCTTTGGCGCAGTTTTATGGTTATCCGCTTCGGCTGGATTTCGTCTCTACCTGCATTTTTTCAATACTTATACCGCGACCTACGCGTCGCTTGGAGCGGTGATGATTCTTCTGGTTTGGCTGTATGTTACCGGACTGGCTTTTCTGATTGGCGGGGAGATTAACGCGGAAATCGAGCGAGCTGCTACGGGAGCCGACTTCACCAGGAGCGAAGCTCCTGCTCACCGTCGGGCTGCATGAGCCGCGAGTGGCCGCGCGAGCAGATCCGCGGCGTGTGTTTTTACCGCACCAGCCACTCGGTTGCTGCGTGCATGCGAATCAGCAGTGCGCTGTAGCTCACGGCGAGTGCAGCCACCGCCGCAATAGCTGCGCAGAACGCATATCCGAAAGAATATCTGTTGAACCGGTTTTGCGGCCGGTCATTCCGCCGGTCTTTCCAGGCTATCAGCCTTTCCACCCGCGCATTCACCGATCCGGCCGGACTGTGGACCAAAGCCGTTGTTAACTCGGCGGGCGGATGCAGCGCCGCCAGCCGCGATAATTTAATCACCGCCGCAGCCAGGTCCAGCGCTTCAGAAATGCTGGATGCCGCCGCATCGTCGGCGGTCATTTCCGTAGCTTCGCGCCACGCATTTTCTAGCCGCTCCATACCAGGAAACGCCACCAGCCGCAGAATCAGCTTTCTCAAATTGTCCAGGCGCCGCACGTGCACAAACTCATGCCGCAGTGCGCTCTGCAATTCCCGCTCGGTCAGGACAAATTCAGCTGCCTGCGACAACCAAACACTAGGCCGGCCAATACCCGCAGTAATCAGAGGAGGAGCGCCCGCCGAACTGCGCAAGACAGAAACTGATTTTTTCGAATCGCTCATGTTCGGACCGGTCACGCTTGTCCCGGTTGCTCTTGTGACGGTTGCGCTTGTCACGGTTGCGCTTGTCACGGTGGACCAATGCGCAACCGTTCGCGAGGCACGTATCAGTGCAATGGCCGCGTTCCACACTCCCGCCATCAACACAGCCATGCCGCTGAAGGCCAGCCATACGGACGGTCCGCCTAGCGATTCATTCACGGTGCGGGGTTCAAGCAGCAGAAATGAAGGCACAGCGAGGACCAGCGTTACTCCGGTTGCAACCACGAGAGGAGCAACGCGCAAGGCGAAGAGAAAATCAGCGCAGCTTTTCGCGGAATGCTGATGTCCCCAAACCCACACCCTGCGCCACACACACAAAATCGCCACCGACAAGACGCTATAGACCAGAACGAAGATGGAGAGAGAAACCGAAATCCCTCGCGCGGCGAACATTACTTTGTCTCCTTCCTGGCGACTCCTCTTTGACCTAGTTCACGTTGACCCAGTTCGCGGCGTTTGCGTTCTACCAGCTCTCGCAAGTCATCGAGCAATTGTGCGTCCCGCTCACCCAGTATTTCTACCAGATAGGAAAGCGGCAAAGACGATGCAGGGCTAGCATCCAGCAGTTGAAGCAAAGCTTGTCCCGCCGCTTCGCGATTCAGTTCCTCGCGGCTGAAGCGCGGGGCGTAGCGGAACGCTCTCCCTTCTTCCGAGCGTGTAAGCAGACCCTTTTTGAACAGCCGGTCCAACGTGGTCATCACGGTCGTGTAAGCCAATTCCTGGCAGCAGTAATCAATGAGCTCGCGGACGGTCGCGCTCCGCTTCGCCCACAAGCCATTGAGCATGCGCTGCTCCAGCGGCCCAAGCTGCCGCAGCGAGCTTCGAAATGGATGAAGAATCCGCTTCATTCGCCTTCCCGAGAACCCAGCACTTTACCATGAGCCTTCGGGAGATGCCAGCGGCTTTCTTTCGCGTTTTTTTCTAAGCGAGGTCTACGCCAACGGCTGAAACGCGGGAAAGTTGGGACTTGGAATTGGAACTCTTAGGCTGCGTGATTCACGAAATTAAAGCCTCGGAGAAGCGATCTAGGGAAGGAAAATCTGGGGTGGGAAACGGGAATCGAACCCGCAACCGTCGGAGCCACAGTCCGGTGCTCTACCAGTTGAGCTATTCCCACCGTCAAGTTGAATTATACAACCGCGCTTCGCCGGTGTCAGAAACTGCCCGAGGTCGCGGAGTTCTTAGCTGTCAGCCTTTAGCTTGAGAATCAACTGGGTTCGTGGATCGGAAAACTTGAGGCGATTTGTTCTTGAGCTAAAAGCCTAGAGCTAACAGCTAAAAGTTGGAAAGAAAAAACCCACCGGATGCTTGCTTGGGGCGTGCTCGGGTCAGCATCCGATGGGCTACCGTTTCTCCTTACTCACCCTGTTGTTTTCAGGAGTATGTGCCATGATTAGACCGCAGAACCGCATCAAGTTCCGTCTAATTTTGTAAAACTTTGTAATTCTTGTACACGACTTACAACTGTTCGTAGCGATGGAATCGAGCAAGAATTCACTCTTAAACACTCGGCTTCTGGCCGACACGAAAGCTGTCAGTTGCAGTTGCTAGTCCGGAATCCCGGGGGTTTTTGAAGCCATAAGTTCGGTGAAGCGCGGACTCTTTCTTACTTCGGCGAACTCCACGTCCTTGTATACATTCTTCAAATCCTTGTAGCCGGCTTCCATTGCTCTTCGCAAATACTCGAGCGATTGCTCCGAGAATCCCATCTTGGCGTACAACTTCGCCACGGTGTAGTTATAGCGGGCCCGATCGGCGGGACTGGGCAGCTGCGCCTGCACGCCGCTTCTGGAAGTGCGCGCAAACACTTCCGAATCCAGTTCGAGCGCATGCTGATATGCCACCACGGCCGGCTCGAATTCACGCTTCGAAAAATATGCCGCGCCGAGATTGCTGAAGAACGACGCCGAACTGCTGTCCTTGCCAATCGCTTTCTGATATTGCTTTATTGCTTGTCCATATTTCTTGCCCTCATAGTAGACCACGCCCAGATTGTTGTAAGCGTCGGCGAATGTCCGGTCGTAATGGATGGCGCGCTCGAAGGTTTTCTTCGCCTCTTTGTAGCGCTGCATCAACAGCTCAGTGATGCCGATCTTATTGAGCAGGTGTGCGTCATTCGTCTTTTTGGCGAGCGCCGCCCGGTAGTAGTCGAGCGCATCCAGGTAGAGCTTCTCCCCGCGCAGGCGGTCGGCTTGAAATTCCAGGGCGGCTGCGGTCGCTTCCGGAGCTGGCGGATCAACGCCACGCATAAGCGGAGGAGCGATCTGCACTTGTTCGGAGTGAGAGACTTGCGCTAGTGCCGCAGTCGAAGAAATCAGAAGAACAATCAGGCAGGCTTTCCGGCAGGACATACACACCCCCAGGCCACCAGTTCCAACGTAGCCATTCTGCCACAGTTTTGACGTGGCAGCGAAGAAATCTGAGTTTGCGTGCCAGCGGCGAACCGGAATGGATTCCTCGCTGAAAATAAAGGTTTGGCGTTCTTCCCCGAAGCGGCATAATTTGCCTGCTCCCCCCATACCCTGTGAAAGCCTTGCTGGGAGCGGGTTCTGCAAAAAGTGTCTGCATAATCTTGAGGCCAAAGAGCTTAGAAGTCAAAATCTTGACAACAAAGACCTTAGGGCGATGTTATGTGTGCTCTTCGCACCGTTACGGCCTCGGGAGGGCTTTGTAGTAGTGAATGGGAATTTCACCGAGATCAGCGACCCAACGGCCTCGACGCAGACGGCAGTGAACGGCATCAACGACAACAATGTGCTGGTAGGGAATGCGGATTACAGCGGAGCGGGGTTCAGAGCGACGGGCTGTGTCCGCTGAATCGAGCCGCTCGAATAAAACGCTACGCTGCCCTCCCATCGCTCTAGGAGGCTCGGCTGCTCACTAAATCTTGCCGGAGTAGTTCCATTTGTACGGCAGCTTCATTCATCTGCTCGGCATATTCGTGGCCTTGCCAGGGAAGGAAATCTCCGTAATTTTCCAGCAGCAGCCGGGAGTTCATATTGATGGCAACGATGTTGGAACGGGCCTGACCGGAAAGAGCAGAGGTTAGTTTTTCCAACTGCAAATCCCGTACGGCCAGCTCGGTTCTGCGCTGCGAGGCTTCCTCTGCCAGCAGGCGCTCGTGGCGGCGGGTCAGCCAGAACAGGCTTGCTGCCAGCGCCAGCAGGACAGCATTCGAGAGGATGGTTACCGACAATACGTTCTTGAGCGCGGCAATCCTCTGTGCGTCGAATCTCGCAAAGTTGCCGCTCTCCGCTGCGGATAGCGAAGACACAATGCGGCGAATCTCGTCCATGTAATCTTTGCCTTCGTTGGTGTCGACGAGTTGGAACGAGCGGCGGCGATACCCCCGTTGACGCAAACTTATAGAACGTTCGATCTCGCCCTGCTTTGATCTCGCCAAAGATTCCAACTGCGATTCGAGCGATTGTTCGCGCCGAGTGCGATTGGCGAGTCCCGCGCGAAGGCTTGCGAAATCCGTTTCGATCCTGCCCTTCGCGTCAATGTAAGGCTGCAAGTACGCAGGGTTCCCGGTCAGCAGGTATCCGTGCTGACCTGCTTCCATATCGGTCGCGTCTTTCAAAACACCGGAGAGTTCCGCTTGGATTGCGGAGCTTTCAAGTGTGAGCGCGGCACTCTTCTGCACGCGTTTTAAATGGTCGACGCCGAGGTACGCATTCCATGCAATGAAGGCGAGTAGCGCGGGGACTCCTATTTGCAGCGCAGCTTTTCGAATCATCTTTTGCCGCCCTTCACGTGACGTTGAGAACACCTTCAGTCGTGATTCGACTGGCTTTGCAAATCTCCTCCGCAACCTTGACCGCCGCCTTGCTGTTAGGAACCTGTCCTTCCGCTGACATTACCGAACTGGCTGCCAGCGTAAAAAGCAAGGCGTCCTGCTGCGTGTTGAAGTAAAGCACAACCTGATTTGCTGCCATGTGCGTAGCTCCTACTGATTGTTCTTACCGGATCATAGGCCGATTCAATGCAGGAACGACGTTATCTCTTTTGGTGCGGCTTTGGAAATCTTCTGTCCGGTAGATATGGGCGCTGGCCAAGCCCCGCGTACTGCTAGTTTGCGGGCTTCGCAGCCCGACACAATTCCGCGTGACAACGGCACCATGTCGCCCTAGACTAGCGCTAGGGATTACGCTCATGACTCACAAGGTCAAAGACTTATCGCAGGACCAAAGGACAGCTATCGAGAGTCTGTTGGGACGCTCCATCGCCGAGAATGAGGAGATTAGTATCCGCACCACGGCTCCTGTGTCTGCTCCGGAATGGCTGCAGGCGTCTTGGGAGAGTGCGAAGGAACAGGGTCTAGATCAGCTCTCCACGGAAGAGATCGACGCAGAAATAGCGGCGGCGCGAAAGGCCCGTGAACACCGGCCCTCGGAGCAATGATTCGGGTCGTCCTCGACACGAATATTTTGATTTCCGCTTTACTGCAACCGCAAAGCTTGCCCGCTCTGACTTTTCTAACGGCGTTAGGCGGAACCAAAGCGCAACTTTGCGTTAGCGGCGAGATTTATGCGGAATACGAAGAAGTGATCCGGCGTCCCAAGTTCAACCGCCGCGAGATGCTCATCGAGCAGGCGCTCCGCGCTATCCGGCAAAATGGATTTTGGATCAAGCCTTCCGAGAAGGTCCGCGCCTGCCCTGACCCGGACGACGACATCTTTCTGGAATGTTCGCAGGCCGCACGCGCCCATTATCTTGTGACCGGCAATCTCAAGCATTTTCCGGCGAACTGGGCCAACACTCAGATCGTAACAGCCCGTCAATTTCTCAACATCGTGGCAGAGATTCCATAAGAGCGACGGTAAGTATAGTGAGTTCGCTGGTGGCCGGCGGTGAGAGAAATCTGTGACACTCTTCAACTCGAAGACTGGTCTCAGTGTGGTGCAGTTTCGCTGGTGTCGGGCGGCTTAGTGGGCGGCGTCGACGATTTGTCGTCCTTAAAAATGCCGGCGATTTTGCCGAAGAGGCCCTTCTTTTTCTTGGGATCTTCGGCCTCCTGCCCGCCAGCTGCCTGGGATGGAGGCGGCAAGACTTTGGGCCCGCCTCCGAAGATACGGTTAAAGAATCCGACCACTCCGCTTTGTTGATCGCAAGTCTCGCGTGGCTCCGTGCCCGCTACAAACGCGGCGACGTAATCGTCCGGACAAGTGGGCGTGGCCAGCCGGTTGGTGGCCTTGTCGAGTTGCACGTCCACTACGCCGGTGGGTTGCGAGAACGGTTTCATCCCGGAGTATTGCGGGATCGCGGCCGCCTTCTTCATGAACTCGGTCCAGATGGGTGCGGCCGTTTGTGCGCCGCTGAGTCGAAGATCGCTGTAGTCGTCGTAGCCTACCCACACGATGCACAGCAAGTTTGAGGTGTATCCCGCGAACCAGCCGTCATGCGAACTTCCTGTCTTGCCGGCGGCCGGCGGAGCGAATCCACGCAAGCGAACCGCCGTGTAGCCGAGGCCGTTATTGATCACGCTTTCCATCATGCTGGTCATAATGTAGGCGATGCGCGGGTCAAGCACTTGCCGCTGGTCGGTCTTGAAGTTTGCGATGACGTCGCCTTTGGTGTTGCGTACGGAATTCACCAGGATGGGGGAAAGGCGCGTGCCATTATTCGCGAATGACGTGTAGGCTCCCGCCATGTCGAGCGGAGGCGCGTCGTAGGATCCCAGCGCCATTGCCGGCGTTGCCTTCACCGAAGTGATTCCCGCCAACTTCGCCAGGTCCGCCACTTTGTCGTAACCAACTTCTTCCGCCACCTTCACGGTTGCGTTGTTGAGTGACATGGCCAGCGCGTAGCGCAGCGTTACATCCCCGTGGTACTCCTCTTTGTAATTTCGCGGCTCGTAGATCTGATCTCCATAGGCGAAGCTGGAAGGCGCGTCCGTCACCATGGAAGCCGGAGTTATCACAGTTTGAGACCCATCGAGCGCGGTATTCATCGCCGCGGCGTAAACGAAGGGCTTGAAAATCGATCCTGTCGGCCGCCTGGACAAAGCGTGATTTAACTGGCTGATGCCGTAATCGCGGCCACCCACCAGAGCCAGCACGGAACCGGTATGAGGATCAAGCGCGACCAGCGCCACTTGCGCCTGCGGGCCTGGAGTCACGGTAGTCTCTATCTTTTTGCCAACCTTCTTTTTCTTGGTGCGCAGCTTTTTGACTTGGTCATCCACCAGCTTGCTACCCGTTTCAACCGCTTGCGCGGCAGCCTTTTGCAGGTCGGGATCGAGCGTGGTGTAAATCTTGTAGGACTCTTCATTGAGATCATGCTCGGTGAACTTGTTGATGAGCGTGTCTTTCACCATGTCCACGAAATACGGGGCATCGCTGGCCTCCACGTTCGGAGGAGCAAGCTTCAAGGGCGCCGCTTTGGCCTTGTCGGCCTGGTCGCGGGTAATGGCGTGGGTGTCCACCATGGAATCCAGCACCAGGTTGCGACGGTCAAGCGCCCGCTCGGGATGCCGGTAAGGCGACAACCGGCTTGGTCCCTGAATAATGCCAGCCAGCAGGGCCGCCTCGGGCAGCGTGATGTCCTTTAAATCTTTGTTGAAATACGCGCGGCATGCCTCGGCGAATCCACTAATGGCAAACGATCCACGCTGGCCGAGGTTCACCCAGTTGCCGTAAAACTCGAAAATCTGTTGCTTGCTGAACTTCTGTTCCAACTCTTCGGCAATCAGCATCTCGGTCAGCTTGCGGCGGATGGTTTTCTCCGGCGTCAGAAAAAAGCCTCGCGAGAGCTGCATGGTAATAGTTGAACCGCCCTGCTCGTGCCGTTGCCGCAGGACGTCGACCCATACCGCCTCAAACATACGGACGAAGTTCACTCCGCTGTGCTCAAAGAAGCGCCGGTCTTCGATGGCCAGCACCGCGTCCACCATCACTTTGGGGATTTCGTCGTACTTTACTACCTGGCGCTTGGAACGCTGCTCGGAATCGAACAACGCCGTCACCAGTTGCGGTTCCAGTTCGTAGGCGGAGAGTTCCGTGCCTTTGCTGCTGATCTTGTCGACCTCGCCATCGAGAATAGAGATGCGCGCCGGCTCCGGACTGTGATAGCTCTCGGGCCCGGGGGTGATCTCGATAGCGTCGACGGTCAGATGAAACGTACCAAGTTGGGATTGGCCATCTTTGTCGGAATATCCTGCGCGACGCAGGAGCGCGGCGATTTCTTTTACGTTCGCCTTATCGCCGTCGTGAACCGTCCGCGGCAGGGCATAGATTTTTGCCGAATTGCTGAACACCGGGGACCGAAAACGCTGCGCAATTATCCGGTCGTATTTAATGTAGAAGTAGCAAAATAAACCACCTAAGCTGATCGCCAATACGAAAAAGACAATCAGAGCGGCTCGAATCACAGGATCGCGCGGCAGCCCGTAGCGGCCCCTGCCGCTTCGGTCTCCGACTTTCGGAATTTTTATCTTGATGGCCAAGTTATTTTCCAGGGGCGATATTGCGATCCGAATCCCTCTATTGTACCGCCCCCTACGAAAACAAAAGAGCCCCGGAGTGCATGCCGGTCTCTACCGTATCAATAACCCGTATTGTCGAAACTGGCAGGTTGATGGCGGTTCTTGGCAGGAACGTCCGGCGGGAACGTCTACGGCCAACAAATTACTGAAATCACAGGCCGCTGTAGTTAGAACCCTTTATTACCGCTGTTTGGAGTAAAGCGCATATCGAAGGAATATCCTGGCAGATTGACCGTGACCGCATAATCGGCCGCAATGTAAACAGTGGCGATACCCGGCGTGTTGATGCGATGCACTGTCACCTGCCTGGCGTCGATGGGCAACTCATGCTCCTGGGCCTTTCGGAGTACATCGTTGCGGACGTCTTCCTCCGACTTCTGCTGATTTGTCCCATCCATGAGGGCGATGGTGCGCAGGTCGTCCTGAAAGCTGTAATTGCCCATGATCGGCGGAATGATTTGAAACATGGATACGACCACCGCGACGATGGCAAGCAGTCCGAGTAGTAACTTAATGGCTCCCATAGCTTTAAACCACGTTGCCCACCCCAGCGAATCATGCTTTGGCGCGCAGCGTTCCTTGAAAATATTCAACTACCGCCGCGATCGTAACATCGCGTACCTCTCGAGTCGAGCGCAGAACCACTTCCACAGTACCTTCGGTAACCTTGTTTCCGACCGTAACTCGGTATGGGATTCCGACCAGATCGGCATCCTTGAACTTCACCCCGGGCCGCTCGTTGCGATCATCGAGGATCACGTCAAACCCAGCGTCTTCCAGGCGCGACGCGATATCGACCGCCGCTTTCAGCAAGCTTTCGTCTTTCACATTCGTAGGAGTGACGACAATTTCGAAGGGCGCAATCGCTGACGGCAACCAGAATCCGTTTTCGTCATTGCTCTGCTCGATCGCAGCGGTCAGAATGCGCTCGATCCCAATCCCGTAGCAGCCCATGATCGGCGTGACCTCCTTGCCGTTCTTGTCCAGCACCCGCGCGCCCATTGACTCGGTATAGCGGTAGCCGAGCTTGAAGATGTGACCAATTTCGACCGCCGTATCGATCCGTAATGCATTGCCGCATTTCGGACATCCCTCGCCCGCTGTTACCGCGCGCAGATCGGCGTACGCCGTGGGATGAAAGTCCTTCCCCGGAGTGAGATTCTTGAGGTGGTAGTCCTCTTTGTTGGCGCCTGCGATCAGGTTGCTGCGGCCTTCGAGGGCATCATCGACGAGCAGAAGCGGAAGCCCCGCATCTTTCTTCGAGTCTCTCGCCCACACAATCCCGATCGGCCCCAAATATCCCGCAGGAGATTTAAACAGCGCCTTGATCTCGCCCTCATCCATCGGACGCGTGGGTTGTCCGACCGCGCCGTTCAGCTTCGCCTCATTCAACTGATGGTCACCGCGCATCAGCACTACAATTGCCCGCAACCGCGGCTTGCCCTTCTCATCTTTCTCCTCCGCCATGAGCGCCAGAGTCTTGATCTTGTTCTTCGGCGAGACGCCCAGAAACCGCGCTACATCTTCAATCGTCTTCTGTCCCGGAGTGTGAACCTCCAACGGCTTGCCATCCCCCTCGGACTTCAAATCTTCCACAGGATCAAGCTTCGACGTGGCCTTCTCCAGGTTCGCCGCATAGTTGCAGCCGTCGCAGCTCACGATCTGATCTTCCCCCGCCGGGGTGCGCACCATGAACTCGTGCGACTCCTTTCCGCCCATCGCGCCGGAATCCGCTTCGACCACCATGTACTTCAGACCGCAGCGGTCGAAAATCCGGCGATAAGTGTCGTAGTGTTTCTTGTAGGAAACGTCCAGTCCCGCGGCATCGATGTCGAAGGAGTAGGCGTCCTTCATCATGAATTCCCGCACCCGCAGCAGGCCGGCCTTCGGCCGCGGCTCGTCACGAAATTTTGTGGCAATCTGATACCAGATCTGCGGCAACTGTTTATAGCTGCGCAGTTCTTTGCGAGCGATCTCCGTCATTACTTCTTCTTCCGTCATGCCCAGGCACATGTCGGCGCCCTTGCGGTCTTTCAGGCGAAACAAGTTGTCGCCCATGAGAGACCAGCGCCCGCTGGCCTCCCAAATCTCGCGCGGATGCAGCGCCGGCAAAAAAAATTCCTGCCCGATCTTGTCCATCTCCTGGCGCACGATGCCCATGATCTTGTTGAACGACCGGTTGCCGAGAAAAAGATAGGAGTAAATGCCCGCAGCGAGTTGCCGAATGTAGCCCGCCCGCACCAGAAACTTGTGGCTGGCAACTTCCGCGTCAGCAGGAGCTTCGCGCAGGGTGGGAATGAAGAGTTCTGACCATCGATGCATAAGGGGTCTCAAGTGGAAGTTGTTCATTGTAAATGATCAAGCAAAAACAAGAGCAGGAGGAGAGGAACTTGGTAGTGGCTGACTGAGGCACTACAAGGAGCTTGAATGCTTTAGGTACTATATCATAATTGACAATTACTATTTACTTGGTATTATTGAATAGTAGGGAAGAATATGGCAAACACGGCGATTGAAACTGAGCTTAAGGTTGCAGACGAAGTTTGGGTTGCCGCGGCGTTGCTGCATCGCGCACATCCGGAGGCACAAGATTTTGCTGTGGACGAGATTGTTCAGCAAGCAAAGAAAGAAGGACTGTGCAAGCCGTTTCGACGGGGGGTCTACGTTCATGTCATTCAGCATTGCGTTGCAAACCGTCCACCTAATCCTGGTCGCTATCGCATGCTCTTCGAAACTGCACCGGGGCGCCGTCGTCTTTTCCGCAATGGTGATGCATACCACCCCGACCGCGAGGGCGCTAAGATCACACCGAAACGTGAAGATCTTCCGTTTGGCTTCAACGGACTAATCAGCTGGTATCGCGACTGGTCTCTTGCCGCGAACAATAATGCCTCCAAAGAAGATCCGCTGCTGGCACTGCGCGGATCAGGCAAGAATCTATGGGCTGACGAGCATGCCGACGATTACGTGCGCCGATTGCGCGAGGGCTGGGAATGAGCCGAATTTTTTGGGACACTAACTTGTTTATTTATCTGTTCGAGGACTACGGAAACCTATCAAAGGCTGTGGCGCAGCTTCGTTCGAAGATGCTCGCGAGGGGCGATCAATTGCTGACGTCAACACTTACCCTCGGTGAAATTCTTGTGAAACCCTCAGAACGGGGCGAGACTGAGCTCTGCACAAAGTATGAACATACAATCTCAAACGCAGCGGTAATGATTTCGTTCGATCTGAAAGCAGCAAAAATTTATGCGGAGTTGCGTTCAATGAGGTCCCTGCGGGCTCCGGACGCGATCCAGTTGGCTTGTGCCGCAAACGCTAACGTGGATCTTTTCATAACAAACGACGAGCGACTCCAAGGAAGACACGTTCAGGGTATCCAATTCATCGTTCCGCTGGATCGCGCACCGATCTGAGCCTACCCTGCCAGCCGTTTCAGAATCTCTTTTCCAAGCTTCTGCGTTTCCCCGAAGAACTTCTGATACTCGACGAAAAGCCGGTTCAATTCCAGCGACTTGTCCGCCGAGAGCTTCTTGCGCAACATCATGTCTCGCACGTGCACGGGATTCGGCAGCGTTGCTTCTTCTGTCAGTTCTTCCAGCGCGGTGTTGGGATCGTAGTGGTACATAAATCACCTTTTCATTCCTAGACTAATTCCGTGCTCCACAGATCGTGCAAATGCACGATCCCTTCCAATTTCCCCTTGCCATCCACCACCATCAGCGAAGTAATCTTCTTTTCTTCCATCAGCGCCAGCGCGGTCGCAGCAAATTCCCCAGCCGTAATCGTCCGCGGATTTTTCGTCATGGCCTCGCCCGCCGTCAGATCGAGCACATCCTTCCCACGCTTTTCGAGCAGCCGCCGCAAATCCCCATCACTGATGATGCCCACAAGTTTTTCGCCGTCCACGACAGCCGTCACGCCCAGTTTCTTGCGCGACATTTCGTAGATCACGTCTGGCATCTTTGTGTCAGGTCGAACGCACGGCAGCGCCTCTCCCGCGTGCATCAGCGACTCTACCCGCGCTAGTCGCTTTCCGAGTTTCCCCCCGGGATGCAAATTCGCGAAATCTTCTTCCTTGAACCCGCGCTTCTCGCTCAGCGTTACGGCCAGCGCATCGCCCAATGCCAGCATGGTTGTAGTTGAAGCCGTGGGCGCCAGTCCCAGCGAGCACGCTTCCTCCGCAATCGAACAATCGAGAGCCACATCAGCGGCCGCCGCCAAAGTAGAAACTCGTTTGGGTCGGGCCATCTCATCCCCGGTCATGGCGATCAACGGCACCCGCAGCCGCTTAATGGTTGCCAGCAGCGCCAGAATCTCCTCGGTCTCCCCGCTCGCGGAAAGCGCCAGCACCACATCCCCGCGCACCACCATTCCCAAATCCCCGTGCAGCGCTTCCACCGGATGCAGATACAATGCCGGACTCCCCGTCGAACTCAACGTCGCCGCAACCTTCCGCGCAATCAGGCCGCTCTTCCCCATCCCCGTAACTACTACGCGGCCCGCGCAGGAAAACATTAGCTCGACCGCCTGCTGAAACGCTGCATCCATCGGCCCCGCAATGCGGTCGGCCAGCGCGTGCAGGGCTTTCGCCTCGATGCGCACTACGTTCTCGCCAATGTGTTTCATTAATGAAAAACCGAAAAAAGGATGTTAGCACGCGGCGGCTGCAACGCGGTTCGATGGCTTCGGCCCTCTTGACATCCCGCAGTAAAATGTCCTGAACAAATTTAACCGGCGAGGCTTGGATGCAGCTAAGACTGTTTCTCACAATTCTCGCGGCGATAACTTGTACGTTTTCTTCTCAGAGCACGAACGCCGCGCATTCCGAAAGTTTCGACCCCAAGCCCTGGATCGAGGACCTCCATCAGATCATTTCCGAAATGTCTTCGCACTATGCAAATCTGGAATCGGCGGTCAACGATCGACGAATGGACCTGCCGCACTTGCGCCTTGATACCGAAGCCAAGCTGCGGCAAGCAACCGACGAGCCTGAGGCTCGTCGAATTATCGAGAAGTTTCTAGCTAGCTTCGGGGATGGTCATTTGGAGATCGAATGGCTGAAAAGCGGCACACGGAGCAAGCCCTCGGACGGTACGCCGCAAACCCTGTGTGATCGACTGGGCTACCGGAACAATCTTCATCCGGGATTGAATTTCCCGGCGGTGCCGGAATTTTCATCCTCCAAAACAGCAGAATCAAATTTTTTCCCGGGTGGGCTTCTTCGATTAGGAAGCGGCACCACGATTGGCATTCTTCGCATCGGCCTTCTGAGCGAGCATGCTTATCCCGAGTTCTGTAAACAGGCAGTACAGCAATTGCAGTTGGGAGACAACGCCGACTGCGACGATAAATGCGACGACCGAGTGGAAATTACCACCGCCAATCTGCTTACAGCTGCGCTTGGGAGAAGGGCTGAGAGCCTGCGGTTAGCGGGAGCCACCGCGCTATTGGTCGATATCACCCATAATGGCGGCGGCTCGGATTGGGTAGAGCCCGCTTCTCGCGCCCTTAGCCGCGTGCCTTTGCGCGATTCGAAGATGGCTTTCGTCAAACACGAACACTGGATTAAGCTGCTTCAAGAACATCTGCGAGATGTTCAAATTGATCAGAAGAACCGCACCGATTCGCCGATTTCTATGGAGCGCGCATCCAACACGCTCGAAAAAGCAATCGATGAAAGCCAGCGGACATGCGATACAAGCACAGTCTGGGAAACTGGCAATCTCAACTGCTCGATGCTGGTCAAGAACCTACTCTTCACATCAGGAGAAGTCGTCGCTTACACGAAGGCGGACAGCCTCGCTTCACTTCAATCTAAAGAAGATCTGTTCTACCCGAGCCGTTATGCCTACTCCGAGAATCCCAAGGCGTTAACTCTCTACGTCGTGGTCGATCGCGATACTTGGTCCGCCGCCGAGTATTTCGCCGCTATGTTGCAGGATAATCACGCTGCTACGATCATCGGCGAAGTAACGGGAGGAGCAGGCTGCGGCTACACCGACGGTGGGATCCCTGCCAAATTGAAAAATTCTGCAGCGCAACTTAAGATGCCGGATTGCGTCCGCTTTCGCGCCGACGGTTCGAACGAAGTGAAAGGAATCAATCCCGATGTGCTCCTCTCATGGTCCAGCCACGATTCGGAGTTCCAGCGCGTTCAGAAACTATTGCAGGTGCTAGAGCGACTCAGTCATAAATAAATCGACAAAGGTCGCTAAATAGGGAGTCGCGCTAAAAATGATCCTCGACAGCCTGCGGATGCACCGGCTTCTGTCCCAACACCGCCAGTCCTTTTGCCTGAATCATTCGATCCCACGGCCCCGCCTGCCAGTTATCGCGTGTCTTCGATGGATGCTGCCATGGAGGCAGTGCAACCATCAGATTCACCGCCGTCGAATGGATGTACGGTTCGTACATCGATCGCAACTTGGCCAGCTTCAGGCGCGCGTCTTCCGTGCTCTTTAATTTCAATCCCACGCCTGCCAAGGTTTCTCGTAAAGACTGGAAGTTCTCTTCGGTCATTCTGTCCGCAGCGTTCGGATCGTAACGCGCATTCACCACCTGAGCCAGATCCACCGCCGCGTGGCGCGCCATGGCGAAAGTCAGCCGCGCTTGCCCGGGATGAATTTCTTCAATACCGGTGAGCACCAGAGAAGTCACGTCCAGCATGATCATCAGCGCACCCAGCCAGGATTGATTGCTATGCTGCGATCGAAAAAAACTCAATACCGGATACGATAGGCCGCTCTCCAGCAATTCTCCCGCCCACCGCTCCCAGTCGCGGAGGACTTCATCCAACACTAATTGATCGATGGCTGTTTCCTCGGAGCGACCCGCCAATCGGACCAGCAACTCGCTGGCAGTTGGCGGCGAACCGGCACGGGCATCGAGCATCGATATTTGAATTTCGCGCCGGGAAAACGCCCCATACACTACCGGTAAATATCCAATCACCACGCCTAGAAATGCGAATCCCATTCCTGCTTCGAATACCGACAAAGCGCGCGCCCCGGCCGACGTCGGAACAATGTCGCCATATCCCAGCGTGAAAAACGTTTCGCCGCTGTGATAGAGGATCCGGGGAAATGTGACGGGCTCGCTCCCCAATTGTTCATGACTGCCAATGCCGTATTGCAAGAGCGCAAAACCAAAGATCAGACCCACAGCCCAAAACGCCATCAGCATGATCAGCGACAGAGGCCCGTAATAGCCGAGAAAACTCTGCTGCCGAGAAGGTGTTTTGATGTGGCCCGCGATCTTTCTCCAGGGAATCCAGGTACGCCGGTAAAACCAGGCTGTGAGCTTGAACTGACGCGTCACGCGCCGTGGCAGCACGACAGTCTCAAAAGCATCCAGCAGGACCACGCCAATGATGACGAGTCCAAACACAATCGCCGGAATGCTCATGTGGAAGTTCATGCCGGATGTTCTCAATGGATGTTCTCGGGTGAAATCTTGATGCGGAAGGAAGGGTAACAGATTCGGCTTCCGGAGTGCGCTCCCCGCCTTACGGTGCGGGCAGTTTTGTGATGTATCCGGTCGCCGGACTCCGGCCGCCGCTTTCCTATTGTTTAGTCCCTACTGCTTAGGCTGCTGCGCTGGAGGGTTCTGCCCAGGCCCAGGCGCCGGCGCAGGAGCAGTGGTAGCCGGCTTCTTCGTCGCAGGCTTCTTCTTCACGGGCTTCTTCGGGGGCTCGTTATCATCCACGACGGTTTTCTTCGGAGGCGTCGCCGATATCGCCTGTGCCGTCTTCAAATCGGTCCTCAGCCGGGCAATTTCCTGCTCCTTCGATGCCGCCAGATTCGCCAGCCGTTCCGCCAACTGTCTGCGCGTTCCCTCAAAACTGCTCAACTCATTCGACAGCGATTGAAAATCGTCTTTGGGCCCGAACGCTCCCGCCGATTCCGCCACGCTTCCCATTACGTCGTACAGGGCATCCAGATTTCGATAGAGCTTGAAAGTTGCTGACAGGTCCTCAGGCGAATTGCGCAACTGGCCAATAATCTCCGGCAATGCAGTCTGCAAATTGCGCTGGATCGAATCCACGTTCGTAAGCGTCTGTTTCTTCGTAGACCCGTCAGTCTTCCATTTCTCAATGCGCAGCTTGGTCAGATCGTCTTGCGCGGCCTTTGAAGTCGCCTCCAGTTGCGACAGCAACCCGTTCACCTGCGACACCGAAGCGTACGAAACAGCCGCGCCCTGCGGCGCCGCTGCGCTCGCCACACTTGTTTGTGCTAAATATTGAGCGCCAACTTGAGTCGCGGGAGCAGCAGCCGTCTGACCGAAGGTTGCAGCACTCCACAGCAGCATAAACAGCACGTAAGAACAGGGGATAAGTTTTGAATTCATTGAGTCGGAGCCGGTGACGTCACGCGTGCAACAGAATATCGACATGCCGAGGATACTACAAACCGAACCACTCTTTCCTGGGGTTGTTGAGGTCCAAAGAAGTTTACGGAGCCCGAAACCAGAATGGCCTCAGGTCAATGCAGAAGAGTGCATTGACGAGAGGCCATTAAGAAAGCGGGCCAGACCAACTTTCGTCGCTTACGGCGTCCGGACAAATCCGTGCACAATATTAGCGGTATCTACGTAGATACCGACGATAATACCGCCAGGATTTATCCCCGAGGCATCACTGAAGACGGCGCCGGGAGGGTCAAACGAGGTAAAAACGCCATTGCTCAACAGAAATGAGTGGCTGACGTTTGAGGTATCGGTGTAGAGTCCTACACTTTGCTGCTCGGGGTTGGCTGCTCCGACAAACGTAAAAATGGAGCCCGGAAAATCAATCGTAGTGTAGGTTCCGTGGTAGAGCAGGTATCCGTGACCCTTTCCGCCACTGTCTGTGTAAGCGCCGACGACCGCACCAGAGGGGATCACGGTGCTGGCCGTGCTGCTGGTGGCGCCGGGTGGATCGAAACTGGTGAACACGCCTGACTTGGACACCAGAAAACTGTGGAAGGTACCGCTCAAGCACGAAGCCACAACGCAAGAAAATCCTGACATTTGTCCCGAGGGGTTGAGACTGGTGAGAACGGTTCCTGCCGCGCCTGGGAAGTCAACCGTGGTGTAGGTGCTCCCAGTCAGAGTGAACCCGTGACTTACGTTGCTGGCGTCGAGATAGCTGCCGACGATCTCTCCCTGCGGACTGATCCAGTTGGGAGTCGTCGCGGTCGAGCCCGGAGGATCGAACGACGTGAATACACCTTTGCTGGTTAAGTCGAAACCATGAGTGACACCCGAGGTGTCCGTATAACTACCCACGCTGGTACCTTGCGGGTTAGGGCCGCCGTTGAGAGTGGTGGCAATCGCGCCAGGGAAGTCGATAGTCGTATAAACCTGAGCCGACGAGATTGACAATGTTGCAAATGCAACACCGATCGTACACATCGCCAAGAACCGATATGCCTTAAACATGTGACCATCCTCCTGTTCGTTGAAGTTGCGGACCGAAAATGCCAGAAGAATGCCAAACGCCCCATTCCAGTGCGTCGTGAAAGATTGCGCGCGACGTTTGTTAGGTGGGATTTTCGCTGTTGACTGGGAGGACGGGACGAATTGTACACCCATCTGACCTGTTCGCGACATTGCGAAAAGATTTTCGGCTGGAGCGCCCCGAATCAGTACGCGATCCGTACACTCACGATGATCACGGAGGTGACCGCGAAATGCGGGCAGGTTTTGAAAAACTGTCGCAATCAGCGATTTCACTCGTTGAGAACTGCTGGCCCAGGTCAATGAATGGTATAGCGATTTATCGACAGCGATCGTCGAGGATAAGCAGTTCTAGATGTCCTACCATTCGAAAATGTCAGCCGCTATTCGTGGCGCAAGGCTTCAATCGGATCCATTCGCGATGCCCGCAAAGCCGGCACCATCCCGCTGATCAGTCCTACCGCGCCGAGAATAAGAGTGGACGCGACCAGCGTTCCCGGAGCAATAATCAGCCGTATATCACCCGCTTCTCCGTTCTTCGCAAACGCGCTGTATAAGGTAAGCCTTCCCACCGAAAATGCCACCACGTACGCCAGGATCACGCCCAGGACTCCGCCGATGAACGTAATGGTCAGCGCTTCGGCAAGGAACTGCATCAGAATGTACCAACGTTGCGCGCCGAGCGCTTTCTGCACACCAATCTCACGCGTCCGCTGCGTAACCGAGACCAGCATTATATTCATCAGCCCAACCCCGCCAATGCCAAGCGTGAGCGTGCCAATGAAACCCATCAGGATTTTCAACCCGAGTGAAATGATTTCGAACTGATGAAGCTGCATCATGAGGTTGAACACTCTCACGGCCTGATGGTCCGTCTGGCTAAACTTATGTTGCGAGGCCAGGATGGAGCGGACTGCCGGCTCGATTCGCTCGTAGTCCGGTGTATCGTAGTTAAACCAGATGGTATCGAGGTAGTGCGTATCCTTCAGATCGCTCATCGTGGTAAAGGGGATATAAACTACGCGGTTTATGTCGTCATTTCCCTCCTGCATTTTGGCGCTCAAAACGCCGACAACTTCAAAGCTGAGGCCATCAAGCCGGATGTGTTCCCCCAACGCGTTACGTCCGGAAAATAATTTCTCTTTGGCTTCCGAACCGATCACCGCTACACGGGCGCGCTGGTTCTGATCTTCCATGTTGTAAAAGCGGCCCGGGCCCAGTTTGAGGGCGCGAATCGAAATTACATCTGGATCATTCCCGCTCACCGGGAACGTGAATACTCTGGTGTCGTACTGGACGTTAACCTGCTTCTCGACTTCCGGCGTGATGTGCGTGACCTGGGGAAGGTTGGTGGCGAGCGCCTCGACATCGTCTTGAGTGAAGCGGATTTGAACTCCCGATTTCTGGCCGCCGGCCTGCATGGATGTTTTTCCCGGCACCACGATGGTCAGCTTCGTACCGAAATTCGCAAAAATATTCGCGAAAGCCTGGCCAAAACCATCGCCATAGGCCAGCAGCATGACGACCGTTGCGATTCCCCAACCCATGCCCAGCATGGTGAGCGCTGTGCGGCGCCGATTGTGACGCATGGCGTCGTAGGCCTCGTGGAACAGATCACGGAACATCACATTACTCCTGCCGCAGCGCTTCCACCGGCTGCAGCATGGCGGCTCTGCGCGCCGGATAGAGACCGGCGATCACTCCAGCCAGCGACAGGCTGCCTATTGCCAGCATGGCCGACATCGGCACCAATTTGGGCGGATCGAATCCCTGTGGCCCCCGCACTCCTCCCATTGCCACCATCAAGCCCGCCGCCAGGAACATACCAATCAGTCCGCTCCCAAGCGTAAGAAGTAATCCTTCCAGAAGGAAATGAAAGAGGATGTTCCGGTTGGTAGCGCCCAATGCCTTCCGCAAACCAATTTCGTGCGTGCGTTCACTCACCGCAACCAGCATGATATTGATTACTCCGATCGCGCCCAGCGCCAGCGTGACCATCCCCACCGCTCCCAGGAACAGGTTCATCCCATTAAAAATTGTTCCCACCATCTTCGATTCCTGGATCGTATCCCACTCGTCATAAGCGTTTTCGTCGGCGGAATCGAATTCGTGATTCCGGCCAATAATTTCGTGAACCTTTTCCTGGGCCAGCAAGTGCTCCGCCGTGACCCGCGGCTGATACTCGACAAAGGAAATGGAGTTCTGATGGTTTTCGCCCTTGAGCGGGAAATTGCTGGCCATCACCTGGAAGGGGATGTATCCACGCATGTTCAGCCACATGTTCTCGCCGCGCCCGAGGTGCGGCATGGCGCCCACCACTTCAAATCGGATGCCATTCAGCAGTACGAATGCGCCAACCGCGGGACGCCCGGGAAATAGCGTCTTCAACAACTCGTTTCCCAGGACGATTACATTTCGTCGCTGCGCTCCATCCAATTCATTGAGCCAGCGCCCTTCCTTAAGCGGAAGATAGCTAATCTCGTTTAGCTGCGATTCTGCACCCAGAATCTCGCCACTGCCGCTAGCAAATTCGCTGACCTGGTGCAGATCGGTGCGGGAAATTATCGGGCAGGCGTTGCGGACGTAGGCCAATTGGCTGATATCCAGGTAGTCCCGATAGGTGAGCAGGTAGGATCGAGCGGAGTTCATGTTGCCTTTCACCGCCGGCGCCCGCCCCGGAAACAAAAACATGATGTCCTGCCCAAACTCCGCCAGTTCGCGCTTGTTGCCCGAGCGGAAGCCTTCGCCGACTCCTACCAGCAGCAGTAAGGACCCCACACCCCAGGCGATCCCGAACATGGTGAGAAACGAGCGCAACTTGTGCGCCCAGAGATTGCGAAAAATCTGCGCGAAGATGTCCAGCGTCGTCCGCATCGTCGACTCACATTAGTACTGTTCACTATAGATGCAAACTATAGACGCACAGTTTTTACGAGGGTAGGCTAAGCCACTCAAGATTGTATGATGCTGCGGCGCGATCACCAGCCCCCAATTCACCCGTCGGAATCATCGAAATTGCGCCAAGCTAGGCCCCAGGCGCGTGGATCAAAGCGCTCGCTCCGGTTCCTCCAAGCTGCATTGAAAGGTACGGCGATTGAAACCTCAAAGTTCCGTAATACCACGAAAAGCATTAGCCAGTTGGGCATCGTGCCTGAAGGCCGTTATGCTCGACTTGCTCCCCGTTGGAAATCGGTCTAGCGCTGACCAAGGGGCTCGGTGATTACTGCAGGTCCAACCTACCCGACCAAGGAGACCGAAACGTTGTCTTTGCCGTGAGCCTTGATGGCATACATAGTTTCGTCAGCCATGCGAATGATCACATCCAGCGAATCAGGCGGATCCAGAAAAGTCGCGGCACCTATGCTGAAGGTCACTTTCCAGCTATGAGCTTTCATCTGTTCCAGGAGCCGCAGGCGAAGTTTGCTGAGTACTAGTTTTGCGGCGGTCGCATCAGTCTCGGGCAAGAGAACCGCGAATTCGTCACCGCCAAGACGCCCGACGTAATCGCTGGTACGCAGATTACTGGTCAATCCCGCAGCCACCTCAACCAGCAATTCATCTCCCACCGCATGGCCCAGAGAGTCGTTTACCTTCTTGAAGTTGTCGAGATCGATATATCCAATCGTAAGAGGCCGGTGATAGCGGACGCTTCTCACCCGCTCTTTATCGAGCGCTTCATAAAATGCACGGCGGTTGGGAACGGTAGTGAGTGGATCGATGCGGGCGAGGTCATGCTCTTTGGCCAGCAAATTTTTCAAGCGGGATTCACTCTCGCTGAGCGCCTTCTCTGCTCTCTCCCGGGAACGCAGGTTGCTAACCGTGCCCCAATATCCAAAAACGCAAGCCAGCACAGCAATTACGGAAAAGGCGGTAATCGCGTTTAGAGTCGCTCCTGAGATTTTGTTAGCCTGCGAGGTCCGGCCCTCCAATAGGCTTTGTTCTTCCGATTTCATTTCGAGAATAATGTTCAGCGCATGACTTCGTTGATCGTTTGCGGCGAGTTTACCACCGGAAATTAGATTCAATTGTGAGATGCGTGCTTGCTGGCGTGAATTGTCCGAGATCAATCTTGCTAAACGGAAAATATGCTCGCGAAAGTCGCCATTTTCAGATAAGGGTTGCTCCGGACCAAGTTCCGCCATGCTGTTTCGCGTCGCTTCCAGTTCTGCGATTACCTCATCGGTATGAGCAACCCAGACACTGGCTGTAACCAGGTTTTGTGCAGTTCGGTATGACAAGGCAGCGACCGCCACCAATGCAACTACGATGGCGAGGAACCCCGCAGCCAAACGGACATGGAAATTCTGGATCATTTAGATACATCTTCCAGTCTAGCTTGTCTGTGGAGGAGCCTCGATTACGAAGGTACTCCACGTCATGCAGTGACATCTCCACAGGACCGCAGGTCGGGATTCCAGATGCGCCGAGTTACCTTACCTTGGGCGAAGGGACGCTGCTGAACTCGATGGCGATATCAACAGGCCTGTTTGCGTCAACGGGCATCCTGCTTTGGAAAACGTCTCGCTATGCGGCGCGATACTTCCTTGCGATATCTTTGACTGCACAAGCGGTGCTGATGACGAGCAGAACCATTGGCGTGAATGTCATCAGGCTCGACTGCATGGTCATGCTGGCAGGCAAGGAATGTATGGTGTGAATCACGGCTGGCGCGTAAAAGCACCACATTGCGATAGTGGCACTCATTGCCATGAATGCCGTCGCTCGTGGCCTCCACTTTGCAAGTACTCCGGCGACGAGCAGCGCCAGAGACCCGCAAATGGATACATACTGCAAAGGGCTGGTAGGCGCTCCCCAGATTCCCCATGCCAGTAGCCAATACACCTGCGCTCCCGTAACGACCGCAGTTAACACATACAACGCAGTCTCCAGCATGGCGGCATTCTAAAGGACGGCGTGAGTGGTTGTTAAAAAATCGCCTCACTCACTGACCTATCGGCGTTTACACCCATCGATGTGAACGCCAGAGCCCCATCGGAGATTCGGACCAACGCCCTTCCTAATTGTTCAACCCTGTGCCCGACAACGGCAGACTCGCCGCGGCACCTGCGCTGTTCGCGATCGACAATGTCGCTTTGTACGTGAAGACATCCGGCGGTGTGAACACGATCTGGAACGTGCACGTCTGCTGCACGCCGAGAGTGGCCGGGCAGTTGTTGGCTTGAGTATAGGTGCCGTTCGCCGGTGAAATGGCGATTCCCGTGATGTTGACCGCCGCTGCGCCGTCGTTGGTCAAGGTCGCGCTCTGAGTGATGCTTGAGCCGACTACCACGCTCCCGAGATTGAGCGATGCGGGCGAAAATCCTAACGCCAGCGTTTCACCGGTTCCGGTCAGACTGATGGTTTGCGTGGGACTCCCCGGGCTGTTGTCCTTCAGGGTCACCGCTCCACTGCGGGTTCCAGTCTTGGCGGGTGTAAAGGTGATGTTAATCGTGCAGCTCGTTCCGGCCGTCATGGTTGTCGGACAGGTGTTGGTCTGGGAGTAGTCGCCGCTGCTCGCGATGGAAGTGAAAGCCACCGAGTGACCGCTGACGTTGGTCACAGTCACCGTCTGCGACGGACTGCTGAGTCCGATCTGCAGAAGGCCGAAGTTCAGGCTGGAAGCGGAAAACGTCAGGGTCAGCGGGGTATAAAACGAGGCCGTGCTCTCAACCACGCAGCAGACAGAGGTGGTCCCGATACCACCGTTCTCCAGCGCCCTTCCTGTCGTCAGCAGAGTCATGGAATGATACGCCAACGCTTGACTCAGGGGTGCTGTAGCGGCGAACGTGCCGGCAGTCTCGTTGAAGATCTCTACCTTTGAAAAAGGAATGTAACTCGTGCAATCCTTTCCGCAGCTGATGGACTGCCCCATCCCTCCCGCCACCACGACGGTGCTGTCCGGAAGAAGCGCTGCCGTGTGAGCATAGTGCCCGCTCGACATGTTCCCTGTGAGCGTCCAGATATTCGCAATCGGGTCGTAGATTTCCGCTGAATTTACCGGAAACCTGCCGTTGGCGCCGCCAGCGGCCAGCACTTTGCCGTCCGAGAGCAGCGTGGTGGTGTTGAGGTAGCGCCCGGCAGTTGTGCTGGCAGCGTTGGTCCAGGTGCCTTTGGTTGGGCTGTACAGTTCGCAGGAAGTAAGGGACCCGGCACCTCCGACGACCAGCACCTTACCGGTCTTCAGCAGCACGGCGGTGTGAGAATAGCGAGCCGTGTTCAGGCTACCGGTGGTTGACCAGGTGTTGGAGGTGGGATCGTAGAGTTCGCTAGCCGCGATGGCAGGGCTGCAGGCGAGCGTCGTACAGCCGCCGGTCACTAAGACCTTTCCACCCGGCAACAAGGTAGCCGTATGCCCAGCGCGAGCCACAGACAGAGAACCGGCTGAACTCCAGACTCCGGTCGTCGGGTCATAGAGTTCGGCGCTCGAGAGGGTAACATTGCCGGTGCCCACTCCTCCCTCGACCAGGACCTTTCCATTCGTCAACACAACGGCGGCGAACTGGTCCCGCGCCTCAGCCATGCTGCCGGTGAGTGTCCATTTTCCAGTCGTGGAGCTATAGATCTCTGCTGAATTGAGAATGTTACCGCTGTTGTCCGCTCCACCTATCGAGAGAGCCTTCCCACCCGTCATCCGCACCAGCGCGTGTAGCTCGCGAGCCGATTGCATCGTCCCGGTACTTACCCATTGACCTTGGATCTGAGCGGAGGCTGGTTGTAGCGTCGCGAGCGCAGTCGCGTACAAGAACAAGGCACATGAGAGTCTCGTCAAGGCAGTTCCTTTCCCTACATCATGTCTTCTGAGATCAGCGACGAATGCGCTGTCGGGGCTCTAGTAGATGCGGAGTATACCGCCCGCCGGAAAGGCATGCAATCGCAAAAGCCTTATGTTTTCGGCCCGACGACCGAGGCTGTCTCTTCTCGGTTCGTGGCCTTTTTCCACGTCGGCTAGATCGGGTTGGCGGATCGTCCCCCTGGGACGATAATAGCCAGGAAACTCAAAGCCGCATAAACTCGCAGCGCAAACACTACTTAGAGGAGGCGCCTACGACCAACCAAACCTCGCGAAGAAGTTTTCTCGGAATTTCTGCCTTGGGATTGGCCGCAGCGGTTGTTCCTGATATGGTGCGGCCAGCGGCTGCGGCAACAACAGAAAGTTCGTACCACAACGAACTGTCGAAGCGCCGCCCGGAGATTTCGATTTGGGAAACTTCTGGCGACCAACGTTTTGCCGCCGCTCCTCAAACCACTTGGCGCCCTGCAGCGGCGACACCGGCAACCGATCAGCTCCGCTTGAACCCCGGCATAAAGTTCCAGGAGATATTGGGATTCGGCGGCGCCTTTACCGACGCTGCCTGCTACACCTTCAATCAACTCGCTCCTGCAGCCCGGGAAAAACTGTTCCATGAACTTTTCCATCCGACAGAAATGGGACTGAGCGTTGGCCGCATCTGCGTTGGATCGAGCGATTACTCGACGAAACTCTACAGCTACGACGACGGCGAAGCTGATCCGGAGCTCACGCGATTCTCCATCGAGCACGATCGCGAATACATTCTTCCTATGCTGCGCCAGGCGCGACAGGCGAATCCTGACCTCTTCCTTTTTTCAAGTCCATGGAGCCCGCCCGGCTGGATGAAGTTCAACAACTCCATGCTGGGTGGCTCGATGCGCAATCATTACTTCCCGGTTTATGCCCAGTACTATCTCAAATTCCTCCAGGCCTACGCAGCCGAAGGCGTGCCGGTGCAAGCGCTGACTTCGCAGAACGAGCTCGACACCGATCAGGATGGCAGAATGCCCGCTTGTATCTGGCCGCAGGAGTACGAAATCCAATTTGTGCGCGACCATCTCGGCCCACTTTTGGAACGCACCGGACAACCAACTAAGATCTGGATGTTGGATCACAACTACGATTTGTGGGGACGCGTCGTGGACTCGCTCGAAGATGGCAAGTTTCGCAAGTACATCAGCGCCGTCGCCTGGCACGGCTACTACGGCACTCCCGACATGATGAGCAAGGTTCATGACGTCTATCCAGATGCAGAGATGCATTGGACGGAAGGCGGACCGGACTACACGGATCCTGGTTATCTCACGGATTGGTGCAAGTGGGCGGGAACTTTCAGTGCGGTGCTGAACAATTGGTGCCGCTCCATCACGGCATGGAACCTGGCTCTCGACGAGCGTGGTCACCCGAACATCGGACCATTTCCCTGCGGCGGCGTAGTCACCATCAATTCGCAGACTAAGGAGATCACCCGTAGCGGACAGTACTGGGCGTTTGCGCATTACGCACGCGTCATCCGCCGAGGGGCTCGCCGCTTTGACTCCCAGAGCACGGCCGCCGGCCTGCAGCACGTTGCGCTGGAAAATCCAGACGGCCAGCAAATACTGGTTGTAACGAACACGGGATCTGCGCGGACAATCGAACTCCGGCTCACGAATATGGCGGCTGCGGTTCCACTGAAGGCAAATTCAGTAACCACTTTAGCGTGGAGGTAGCCTTCCCCGTGCAACCCGCCTTCGCACTCGTGATTGCCGAATCGGGTTATCTCGCAATTGGATAGTTCCATCAATGTCGACGGAGGTTTTCTATGTGGTCTTCGACTCGCATTCTTCTTGTTCTTTTCCTGTCGCGCAACTTGAGAATCCGTTCTCTGCTTTTGGCGGTCACGCTGGCAGCCTGCGTTCTTTGCGCTGCTGGCGCTAGCCATCCCCACTCGGTGACCCCGGACGGAGCGTCCTCGGTCGACCAAGCCGTGCGCGCGTTCATGCAAACCGTCTCGCATTCCGTCACTCAGGATGGCCCCACGGCTTGGATCAAATATTTTGATGCGAGTCCCGCATTCTTTATGGCCGTCAACGGCCAGATGGCGTTCCCGAATGCTGCTGCGGCGCAGGAAGGCACTCGCACGTTTGCCCAAACCATCCGTCACATTGAATTAAAGTGGGGAGATGATTTGCGCGTCGATCCGCTCACAAACGAGTTCGCCGTCGTCGCGGTCTCATGGCGCGAGATTCAAGTCGACACCGCCGGGCACAGCGTTACCGAAACAGGATACTTTACCGGACTTGCAGAGTATCGCGCGGGACAATGGAAGTTCCGTGACGCCCACTGGTCTTCACCCGTTTCCTCCCACTAGTCCCCCCGATAAACTAGTTGGAGTTGTAGCAAAGAATGACTGTTGAACCCAGGCGATTACACTCGTTGACCCCAACCCACAGCATTCCCGTCTGGACAACCACGCTCCAATGCAGGGGCGAGTAGTCTCGCGAGCGGAGCGCTAAGTACTGCGCTGCAGTCTCGCTGTCGGACGTGTTCTGACCAGTGGCCTCAACTGCCACCATTGGTCACCAAAGATCAGCCGACATGCAGTCGCCTTGTCCCAAGAGGTCTGGCACGGCTCAGCAACTGCCCTGAGAACGGATGGTAGCGACATCAAAATAGGAGTTAACGGACGTCACTGACACAGGCACTTGATCCAGTCCCGTGCTCACATCGGTGATGCTATTGTGGTTCACATTGTTGTCAGCGGTGCAGGTGAACGAGATGCCGACAGAAGCTTTCATAATGGAATTGGATTGAATCAACTCATTCGACGTATTCGAAACAATGGCGGCCTGATAGCTGTTGATCACCTTATTTGATGTAATCGACATCTGACCACCCGCCGCGATACCGTAATTGCTATCCATGACGGTGTTCGAGGAAAATGAACCTAATCCCCCGGTGGTCGCAAACCCGATAAAGCCGGACGAGACAGAATTGCTTGTTACCGTGTTCGTGGTTCCATAGTAGATAGCAATGGCATAGTTCGTGCTGTTGGCGTAGTTCCCCTTAATGATCGTCGTAAGCTCAGGTGTTAAAGCATTTGTTTCCGCGTTGATTCCTGTGTAATCGTTATCATGGATGCTGCTGTTGGTGACTGTTACCGTGGGATTCGTGCTACCTCCTTCGAGCCAGATCCCTACCCCGCATCCATTGCCCTGTTGATTGCGAGTTGTGACGTGATTCACCGTCCCAGAAGAGTTCTGGTAGAAGATGCCCACCACATAGCCAACCGATGCACAAGGACCTGAAGCGACTCCGTTGCCAGATCCATCCACGGTAATGTCGGTGAGATTCACGGGACCAGAGGTGTTGTCGACCCACACCTGGTACGGCAAGATGTCTCCGAAGTCTGAAGTCGTAGTTGCCGTGAGCCCGGTCGCAGGCGAACCAATAACTGGCTGGGCGAAAATGCCGGAAGCGATCCCTTGCAGTGTTACCGACTGCTGAATGTGAACCTGCTCGTTATAAGTGCCCGGGCAGACATCAATCGTGGAACCTGCGGGGACCGCGGCCAGCGCACCCGAGATCGTGGTAAAGGCACCCACCCTGCAACTCCCGACGTAGTAAGTGGCCGCGATGAGCGGATGAGCAACGACAAAAAGTAGGAACGTCCCAAGAACAAAACGGAAGTGCCGCATAAGTTTTTCCTCCTGTATTCAAGGTTTGCGTTCAGAAGTAGGCCGAGATTACTCAGCGCAGCTCACGTGGCGTTCGTTTTGAACCGAGGAAGAAGATCACTACTGCACTGTGCGGACGGAATTATGTCTCCTATTCATGGGCGAGTCAATCCCAATTTTGTATTTGTAGCATCGAAGTTCGTACCATTAGGGAATCGACCTCTCGTCGGACGATAATTGCTAATAAAATCAAAACAGACGCATCCAAATAAACGCATGTCTCACTCAACCACAACCTCATCACTCCCACGCCGAACCTCCCTGTTCACCGCCATCGCCCTCGCGGTGCTCAGTCTTGCTCTCGCTCTTCCCTCTGTCGCCCAGGATCTTTCGCACCGATTGATCCTCAAAGACGGTTCCTATCAACTCGTCACCAAATATGAAGTGAAGGGTGACCGCGTACGTTACAAGAGCGCCGAGCGCGACGAATGGGAAGAGCTTCCCTCTTCACTGGTAGACTGGCCGGCCACTGAAAAGTACGAAAAAGATCGTGCCGCCGGGCCCACCATCCCCGAAGCCTCCGCTCTCGACAAAGAGACTGACGCCGAGCGAGAAGCCGAGGAGTCTCACCTTCCCCAAGTCGCGCCCGGCCTACGCCTCCCAGAAGATTCCGGCGTCTTCCTGCTCGATAATTTTCAAGGCCAGCCCCAACTTATTGAACTGCAGCAAACCGAGGGCGACATCAACCGCAACACCAAGGGCAACATCTTTCGCGGAGCGATTAACCCCATCGCCAGCGCCAAACAAACCATCGAACTCGAAGGCGAGCACGCTCAACTTCATTCCCACGTATCTGTACCGTCTATCTACATCAACGTCGAAGATGAAGCTTCAAATCGACCGCCGGCCGGCGAAACCGCATCTGCCAAGCAATCTGAACCCAGCCTCGACGCTCCGCGCGGCGAGCGAGAAGGCCCCCAGCAACCGCAACAACCCCAACAGGCTCTCGTACCCTTTGATCGTTTTCGTATCGTGCATGCCAAGGTAAAGGGCGGCAAGCGCATCGTAGGCAATATAAAGCGCGCCGTCACCGGCAAAGTCAGCCAGGATGAAAGCTATGTAAAAACCACGATTGATCGGGTGAGCGGCGGCTGGCTCAAACTCACTCCCACGGAAGATCTGGCCCCCGGAGAATATGTTTTGGTTGAAACCAAAGGAGGCGATGGCATGAACCTCTACGTCTGGGATTTCGGAGTAAATCCCAACGCCCCCGCCAATCCCAATCCCTGGAAGCCGGATGTGAAGGTTACTGCGCCGCAGAAACCCAAGACGAAGGAGTAATTGAGTGATTGTGCAATCTGGCGATTGGGCAATTGACTATCTCTCTTTCAATCGCTAAATGGCCCGTTCGCCAATCACTCAATTTCATTTCATCACTCCGCGCTGGGCGATCCCAATATTATCCCGCGTCGTGTTTTTTACCAGATACATCATCTCGTCAGCCTGCCGGATAATGTCGTGCGTATCCCGCGCATCATGCGGATAAGTAGCCAGTCCGATAGAAGCACGCACATTCAAATTCAGCCCTTCGTCGCGACAGAAGTTGCTGGCGCGGAGGGCGTCGCGCAACCTCTTGGCCACCACCAGCGCCTGATCTTTGCCCGTCTGCGGCAATAACACAACAAACTCGTCTCCACCGTAGCGAAAAGCGTAATCAATCAATCGCAATTGCGCTTTGACCAGATACCCAATCTCCGCCAGCAGTTTGCTCCCAATCAAATGCCCATGAGTGTCGTTAACCGACTTGAAGTGATCAAGATCGATAAACAGCACGCTGAACTCATACCCAAACCGCGAGGAACGGTAGACCTCGGTATCCAGCGTCTTATACAAGTGCCGCGCGTTATAGAGTCCGGTGCAGTCGTCGGTAATCGTCAACTCCTGGATCTTTTCCACCCAGCGCGCATTCTCGATCGCGATGGCCGCGTAATCGCAAAGCGCCTGCAAAAAGAAAACTTCTTGCTCGTTGAATTGCGCCAAATCCACATTCACCAACTGGATCACGCCCAGCACTCGCAACCTCGACCGCAGCGGCACACAGATCACCGACCGCGTTTCCCACTGCGTGGTCTCATCGATGCGCTTCGCGAAGCGCGGGTCATTCTCCACATCCGCCGAAATCACGTGTTCCCCGTGCTTGGCTACCCACCCGGCAATCCCTTCGCCCATTTTCAGGCGAACGTTCTTCAGGGCTTCGGCGGCATCGCCTACCGCAATAGCAAAGTAAAGGTCATCCTGCACCTCATCGACCATCAGCAACGACCAGGTGTCGGGACGGAAGTATTCCGCCATCTTTTCCATGATGGTCTGCAGAATGGAGTCCAAATCCAGCGACGACGTCAGCGCCTTGGCCACATCGTGGAAGATGGTCAGTTCCTGGCTATGACGGGTTAATTGGGTGCCGGTGCCCTCGGACATTCCTGGTTCCCTGACCTCAGTTCCTTGATTTCGGCTGGACGGAGTAACAGTTCCAAAAATTATAGGGCTGCTTCGTCGCCCGAGCAACGAACCTTGGTAACCTGAACCCCTAATGCCAATGCCGGGACGATTTTAGGTCACGGCGGGTAATCGGCATGCAGGTCTTCAGCCCGCGGTTCCATTAGTGTACCTTCGTGTACCTCGTGGTTTATGAATTTATAGCGTTACCAGCGTATCTTCATGCTCATGCACATTGCTTTCCCGAAAAGAATAATGCTATCGATGGCCGTGCTGATGACCATGCTCTTCTTGCCTTCCCTGCGAGCCCAAAGTGGTCCGGACCCGAAATCCGTGCCGGTGATCGACGGCGGCATCGGTCCCTGCACCGCTGATTTCATTATTACCGACGCTGCCGGTGCGCCTGTCTATGCGGCCACGATTCGCGTACACATCGCATATGGATTCCTGAGCGCTCACAAGCTGGATCTCGAAGTCGGGACCAATGCCGCCGGCAAAGCCCGTTTCACCGGCCTCCCCGAAAAAACCAAGCAGGGACTTTTCTTCCGTGCCTCCGAAGGCGCCCGGGAAGGCTCTGCCTTCGACGATCCAGCCAAGACCTGCCAAGCGAATTTCACCATCGCTCTGCAAAAACAATCCCAATAACCGAGGACCGAGAACAATCGGGAAAGCCTTTTCGACCGATCTTCAACTACGCGACTCATCACCCGACCCTCTGAACCCGTGCCCCGTGTTTAACTTGTCATCTCCCTGTCCCCTGAATCTGTCCCCTGCGATCTGTTCCCCCGCGAACTCCGGTAACCTCTTCACTCAGCCACTTCTGGCATAAGCGTTCGCATTCGCCTATGATTATTTCCGTCTGGATGCGGGCGAAAGTGTAATTGCGCTCGCCGGAGCCGGCCTTGGGAGCCTTCGGGGAAAAACTTCGCAAGCAGCGCGAACAGCGCGGACTCGCGCTCGACGCCATCTCGAACACCACGAAGATCAGCACGCGCATGCTCCGCGCCCTGGAAGAGGAACACTTTGACCAGCTTCCCGGCGGCGTGTTTAACAAAGGCTTCGTCCGTGCCTATGCCCGTCAAGTCGGCTTGGACGAGGAACAAACCATCACCGACTACCTCGCCGCTTTGCGCGAGAGTCAGGTGCAGTCTCAGAAGATTCTGCCTGATTTCCGTAACCCAGCGAGCACGACTCCTCCCGTCAGGCCCACGGATTCCCGGCACCACATCCTCCCGGCCAGCGATCACCCAACCGGCGATGGCAAAGGTAAAAGCGTTCACGATGTTTCGACAGCCGAACGCCGTCGCAACGAAGATCGCCGAAATGTAGATCGCCGAAGTGAGGACCGTCGCAACACGGACCGTGAGCCCCCCCATCAATTGCCCGGCTTTGCAGCGCTCCGCAACCTACGTCCCAATAAAGGTGGCCGCGATCACGACTCTCAGGAGCGAGATCGAAACAGCGATCGCGCAGAGGCGCTTCGCGAATTAGACACATTTCATCAAGATTCGCAGCCCGCAGCACGTATTGAAAATGAAAGCCGCTCGCACGACACTGCCTCAATGCCAGGTTTCATTACGCTCGGACCCACTACGGAGAATTCCACCGAAAGCACGGATGCACCTGCCTTTCGTCTCTCTCTCGGACGGAAATTGGGCGCAGCTGCCCTCCTCCTTCTGATCGTTGGTCTGGCAGCCTTGTTGTATCACCGTCACCAGGAGTCCCCGGCAAACTCAGCAGTTACTTCGACTTCGTCCACCTCGGCGCCAGCAGTGCAAGCTTCGCCTCCGGTCGCAAGTTCGATTGCTGCAAGTTCAATTACCGCACCTTCGCCGAAGATCGCGCACCCCTCCAGCGCAACAAAACCTTCCATCGGAAACTCTTCCGCGACATTGCCGCCGCCCACATCCACCCAAACGTCCGCGACGGCTAATACGCCCAAACCCCCTGTGCCCTCTTCCGGCGCTGATGGACTCGTCAGTGAAAGTGCCACCAGTCCCACGGCGAAGCCGGCAGCAACTTTCAGCCTCACGATCCGAGCCGAAGAGACGACGTGGGTTTCAATTACCGCCGACGGCAAACCGATCGCCCACGAAACCCTTATCGCGCCTGCACATACTTCCGTGCGGGCAACGCGCGAGATCGCGGTCAGAGTTGGGAACGCCGCTGGAGTCAGTTTCCTCCTCAACGGCAAAGAGTTTCCCGCTCAAGGAAACTCTGGAGAAGTAAAGATCTACGTCTTCGACGCCACCGGACTTAAACTGGCGCAGACTCCATCCTCCACCTCGAATCAGTAGCCATTTCCGCGTCAATGGGCGAAGGGATTGCCGGGTGGTCAGCCACGCACGGGAACACGTGATTTCGGCGGATTTGGTGAAGGATACTTCCGCGAGCCCCATGTCAGGCCGAATCTTGAATTAATAAACGCGCAGGAATTCTACGCGGTCGTGGCTCGCGTTCGTTCAGAGGTTACCTGCTTCAGAATTTCCCGTACCGCCGTCAAAAGTTTTTCCGATCCCTTATCCAATTCGAGAGCGGATTTCTCCAGGAATCCCATCGCCCCGTCCTTCCGCAGCCGTTCCGCATTCTTCTGTGACATGCCGGTGATGACGACGACCGGAATCGCCTTGGTCAAACTGTCGTTCTGCAGCGCCGCCAGCACGTCTGGCCCGCTCATCTTGGGCAATAACATATCCAGCAGAATCAGGTCTGGCAATTTTTCGCGGGCCATTCGCAGAGCTTCCTCGCCGTCGGCCGCGCTGCATACTTCGTAGCCTGCACGGGCCAGCGCACGCTCCGTCGCCATTCTCAAAAACTTGCTGTCCTCCGCGAGCAGAATTTTGATCATCGCAGTTACTCTTTCTCACCGCTTTTCCGAATGCTTGGCCCGTTCTTCCCCACGATCCATTATCTTCCAGAGGAAGTGATTTTCGCTCACTCTATCTGTCTATCGGCAAACTTTGGGTTTCAGAACAGCCCTGTGTGAGTTCCCTCTCAGAAGAAATGAACATCGCTCTGGGAACTAGAATTTACTGCTTACTCGAGCCATCCACCTTAACGCCTGGCCACTTCATCGGAATGATGCAGCAAGACCCGCACCGAACGTGTAAAAACCGCACGAGCGCTCTTCGCTTCCTGAGGCAGGATCGATTTTGAAATCAGGAGCATCGCCGCTCCATGTGCCAGCATCCACAAAGCTACAGTAAGCCGCGCGTAATCGTGGGGAGCCCCTCCCAGCTTTTCCGCAATCTTACCTTTCATAATCTCCACCGCAGGCCGGCCTGGTTTTTTCCCGATATGGGTCGAACGCCGTGAATAAAACAGTTCGTATTCGTGCTGAAAAAATAGCTCGTATTCGTGGCTATGGCTGAGAGCGAAGTCTACATAAAACTCGCCGGCCTGTTCCGGCGAGGCGGCTCTCTCCATCAGCGCCGTGAACTCCAGTCGCGTTCGCTGTATCAGCCCGCGGACGATATCCTCCCGATCCCGGAAGCGCCGGTAGACCGCCGGAGTATTCGTCCCGGCTGCTTCCGCCACGGTCCGCATCGTGAGCTCCTTCTCGCCGCCTTCTTTCCATAGTTTCTGAGCAGCGTCTAGAATTCGGCCTTCCAGGTCAGGGTCCGGTCGTCGCGGCACGCGTTACCTCCAGAGAAATATCGAGTCTTGATTATGTATACAACGTATACATGACACAGTCCAAACAACTTTGCCTTCTGCCGGGACGTTTCTATTATGTTGACATTGTGAACATAACGATGTATAACTTATCAAGTCACCGGGCCCCCTTCCGCATTTCAAATCCAGGAGTTGCTTGATGTATTCATGGGAGAACCCTGACGATCGCGTGGCCATCGTCACCTTGAATTCCGAATTACGCCACGCCCAGCTGGAATTGCTTAGCGCGCATTCCGCTGCACATCAGCTCCGTGTTCGTTTTTCCGCAGAGGATCTGGCCCGCTTCGGCCAGCGCGATATCCTGCGCAAGTCCGTGCAGGCGGCCTTAGCGCTCAGCGAGTATTACTCATCCATCGAAATGAAAATTCCTGCTGCGGAAGCCGCCTCCGAAGCTCCAACGCGGTTGAGCGAAGACCGTATCCTCGAAGCTATAGATTTGCTCTGTTCCTTTCTCCGCGAGCAGCGTGAACGCTACTTCCATTCCGCCGCCCCGCTCACCCAGCACCAAAAAGCGATCATGGGCGGGTACTTTTCGCCCGACATGCTTGAGCGCGTGCAAATCGTTAAACTCGACGGATCCCGCGTTCCCAACCCGCCTTTTTACGAGCAAGCCAGAGCCTTGGGCTTTACGAGCCTGCCTGAAATTACTCACATGCACTCCCTGACCTTTCTCGATGTCATCGTCTTCAACGAAGCGGTGACCGAGCGCACCTTGTTTCATGGCCTGGTGCATGCCGTCCAGTTTGAACTCCTCGGCCTCGCACGCTACTCCAGTCTCTTCGTGCGCAGCTTCGTAAACACCAGACTCCATTTTTCTGTGCCGCTTGAAGCCCACGCGTTTTCGCTCGAATCAAAGTTTGTGGGAACACCCGCCCATCTTTTTTCCGTTGAGGATCAGGTTCGGCTGTGGATGAAACAGGGGCGTTACTAACCAACTCGGCAGATTCACTTTTCCGAAGCCACCCAACTTCGGATCTGATGTCCTCCTCACGAGGGTTCCCGGGATGAACTAAGCGGGCCGGAAACCTCAAAGTTGTTCCACCCCCACGCTGCAAGGGGACGGCGCAAGCCGTCCCCTGTTGTTTTATCTCCCCACCCTGAACCTTTTCTGAATCGCAGTCACTGCGGCTCTGGTGGCTCCGCACGTTCTGCGCATTCTTGAACGCGCTCCAGCAGTAGTTCTCGCTCGCGTGCATTTTGTGTGAGCGACGCCGCACGCGCAAATTCCGCGCGAGCCTCATCGAAGCGGCTTAGCTTTTTGAGGAGGTCGCCGCGCACGCTGGGCAACAGATGATAGTTTCGCAGTGACGGCTCTCCGATCAGCGAATCTACAAGTTCAAGTCCAGCCGCCGGACCGAAGGCCATTGCGACCGCAACGGCGCGATTCAGTTCAACCACCGGCGAAGGACTGACCTGGGAAAGTTCGTCGTAGAACGTCACAATGCGGTGCCAGTCAGTTTCCTCCGGCGTACGTGCTCGCGCATGACACGCTGCGATCTCAGCCTGTAATGCATATGGACCCGGCGCGGCGCCCATTTTTTCCGCATCTTCGAGCGCCGCAAGCCCACGCCGGATAAGCAGCTGATCCCAGTGCGCCCGGTTCTGATCAAAGAGTAGGATCGGCTCTCCCTTCGGCCCCGCACGCGCCTTCGAACGCGACGCCTGAATTTCCATCAGTGCCACGAGCCCATGCACCTCCGGCTCTCGTGGCGCAAGCCCGGCCAGGACACGTCCCAGCCGCAGCGCTTCTTCGCAGAGCGCGGGCCGCATCCAGTCGTCACCAGCAGTCGCCGAATAGCCTTCGTTGAAAATGAGATAGAGCACCCCAAGCACTGACGCCAGCCGCGCCCCTAATTCACTTGCGCGCGGAACCTCAAAAGGCACGCGCTTCTCGGCAAGCGTTCGTTTGGCGCGCACGATGCGCTGCGCAATGGTCGGCTCCGGAATCAGGAAAGCGCGCGCAATCTCCTCCGTCGTCAGCCCTCCGAGCAATCGAAGCGTGAGCGCAACCTGCGCCTCGGTTGAAAGCACCGGATGACACGAGATGAAGACCAGCCGCAGCAGATCGTCGCCCACATCGTCATCGAGAGCCGAATCCAGATCAGGCACGGCCATCTCTTTCGCCGCAAGGTCGCGGCCTAACTCTTCATGCTTGCGGTCCAGCCGCGTGTTTCGCCGGAAGTGATCGATGGCGCGATGTTTCGCCGTAGCCATCAGCCATGCGCCCGGATTGTCCGGGACCCCTGACTCCGGCCACTTCTCCAGCGCCGCCACCAGCGCATCCTGCGCCAGATCTTCGGCGAGCCCAATATCGTGCACGATCCGCGTCAGCCCGGCGATGAGCCGGGGAGACTCCATCCTCCAGACCGCGTCGATTGCGCGATGTGTATCGGTGGCCATCACTGCCACCGATCACATCACGCTTTAGTCCATCAATGCAAGCCAGAACGCCCGCTGTTATGAAGCCTGCTTCTGCGCTGTGAGCGATGGCCCTTTACAGGAAAAATCTTCCGGCCCGAAGATCTGCCGAACCTCCGTCTCGCCTTCCCAGCCCGGCCAATGTTTCTTATGAAGTTCCATAAAGTGCACCGCCCCTTCGATGGCCTCTTCCTTCGACTTCAACTCAAACTCCGCATAGCCGCCAATCACTTCCTTGGCTTCGGTGAAAGGCCCGTCGGTTACCTTGATCTGCCCGCCCGAAAGGCGAACCCGTGTGCTCTGCGCCAAGGGAGCAAGTCCCCCGCTTCCGCGAATCGTGCCCGCTTTCACCGCTTCTTCGTGGAGTTTCGCCATCGCGTCCATCAGTGCCTGTGGCGGAGGACCCGAGAGTTCCGCATGCTTGACCATCATCATGAATCGCATTGTCTTTTCTCCTTTTTATTTCTTCTTTCAAGCCAGATTTTCAGAAAGTTCGTCGATCAAAAAATCCGGCTCTATTAGAACGTCGAACAGAAAATCATGAAATCGACACAGCCCTAAATTATTTTTGTCGAGCCATCTGCTTGCGTTGCCGCTGTTCCTGCTCCCGCAGTTCCGGCGTGAACTCCGCACCAAAATCCTCCGGCTCGAACACCTGCCGAATCTCAATCTCCGACTCTCCCTCGAAAGGATTCGGACACCGCTTCACCCACTCTACCGCCTCTTCCATCGACCGCACCTGCCACAGCCAGAACCCCGCGATCAGCTCCTTCGCCTCAGTGAACGGCCCGTCGATCACACTCCGTTTCGCTCCCGAGAAGTGCACGCGCTTCCCTTTCGAACTCGGCTTCAGCCCTTCCCCGGCCAGCATCACCCCGGCCTTCACCAGCTCTTCGTTAAACTTTCCCATCGCCTCGATCAATTCTTTCCGCGGCATGACGCCCGACTCAGAATCTTTCGTGGCCCTCACCATCACAATGCATCGCATTTCCCGTCTCCTTGTTCCGGCTGAGATTTACTTCTACTTTAACGTCGAACGCCCGCCGGCGGGATCGACACCTTCACCATCTTTTTTTAGCAGGGACGCGCCTTCATCCGCCCTGCCATCCCGCGACAACACCGCTCCCGCCATCACCAGCACCAGCGGCCAGGACGCTATCACTACCTGCTCGACAAAATCCTGCAGAAATCGGCGCTCACCTGCGGAGGCCCGCGCCAGTCGCGACGCCGCAAAGATGACAGCCGGCACGATCCCCAATGTCCTAAAAACATTTCCCCACAAAACCGCGGCCCGATCAAGATGTTCAAACAAAATAAACGCGCCGGCCGCAACCAGTCCCACCCCTGCAATGAATTTAGCGCGCTCGAAACATGTGCATCGCATTGGCCCATCCTCCGTGGAAGCCCGTTTCCCGCCTCCACTTACTCGTCGAACGGCCACTCACAAGATCGACAGGATTGAATTATTTTTCTAGCGCATCAGCCATGCTCGTGTGGAGCGGACACTCTTGTCCGCTGCCTTTGACCTTGATCTTGATTCTGATCTCGCAGGTCCGCGCACGGACCCAGGCAATCCCGTGGAAGAGCGGCGCTTCAGCCGCCGAGGTGCGCCCCTGAAATTCAGGTCGCCCAAGTACGGTAGTCGGTGCGAATTCCCGTTCCGCCGAATTTCCATCGAAAAAAACGCGCCGCCAGCACAAACGGAGCTGTCCAGCCCGCATGATTCACAACTGAAAACCGGGGACTGAGCACCCGCTCCTCCGCGCAGGCCTGAATGTCCGCGATCTTCCCAGGCGCTTCTCCGCACAACAAATGCCACGCCTCCTGATACCTCCGATACTTCGCCCTCTCCAGCTTCGGATACAACCCCACACTCCACATCCCGCGAATTATTTTCTCCGGCAGGATGAACCACACATCCTCCGGAATCACATACGCCGCCACAAACTCAAACGACCCTTTCTTATACGGACCTTTGCTGTCCTTCAGCGTGCATGAATACCCCGATACCCCTTCCTTGAATATCGTGGACTTCACCTGCACCCGCACAATCCGCTCCCCCTGATCCACCGTAAAGTCGTAACCAGACGACTCTCCCCAAGGCATGGCCAAATGCAGCCCCCGCTCAATCGCCCGCGCCGCAAACACCAGCTCCGCCCACTCCCCGCGCCTCTTGCAATTCTTGATGATCTTCGTCCCCGCCATTCGATTTTTTCTCATCCTCTTCTCCATAAACCCCGCTGCAACCCATAAACCTTGTCATTCCGAGCCGCTCGCAGCCGCGCCAAGCGCGGAGAGCGAGCGAGGAATCTGCTGTTCGCTCTACGCCCCAACGAAAAACGCGGCCCTCAGTGGCCGCGCAATTCTTGGAACTTACTCCACTTTCACATGCTCTTGGACGATCGTAAAGTCTACTAAAGTAGACGTCTACTTTAGTAGACATGCTCCTGTGATGCTGGGTGCCCCATTTCTCGCGTCCTTTGCGAGAAGTGGGGATTTTCGATTGTGTGGAGCGGACACTCCTGTCCGCTGCCTTTGACCCTGACCGGGAAGGGCACGAGTTCACTCGTGCCGACCGCGCGCCCCAAAAAAGAAACCCGGCTTCAGCCGCCGAGGTATCCGCCCATAACTACTCTGTCATCCTGAGGCGCGTCCTTTGCGCCGAAGGATCCCCGCACTCTTATCCGCACCCCGGCCGCCTCATGGATTCCTCCCGATGCCCTCGCCGTTTTTCGCCCACAATAAAAAACGCAATTCTCGGAACCTACTCTACTTTCCCATGCTCTTGGGACAATATAGAAAGTAGACCCCACTCAAGTAGACATGCTCGTGTGGATCGGACACTCCTGTCCGACGCCTTTGACCTTGATCTTGATTTTGCAGGTCCCCGCCCAGAGCTTTGCAATCCCGTGGAAGAGCGGCGCTTCAGCGCCGCGTAAAGCCCTAACGAATGAACCGCGGCTTCAGCCGCTGAGGTACCATCAACAGCTCCGTCATCCTGAGCGAAGCAGTCGAAGGATCCCTGCTCAGCTATGGCGAAGCCCGTCACGGTGTTCTCTCCGCGTCGTTAAGACCAGGATGACCGGGAAGGCACGAGTTCACTCGCATCAGCCATGCTCGTGTGGAGCGGACACTCTTGTCCGCTGCCTTTGACCTTGATCTTGACTTTGCAGGCCAAATCCCGCCCTTCAGGAAACCAAAAGTGGGCTGCCTGCGGCCCTTATGGGCGGATTTGCGATAGACTCACCCAAGAAGATGAAACTCCTAGGCGTCGAGTTCGCGAATTTTGCGTGCCTTGACAGACAGTTCATTCCGCTTCGACCCGGAATCAACCTTCTCGTAGGTAAGAACAACGCAGGGAAAACCGCGCTTCTAAGGGGCTTGAGCGCCCTAGGTTCGCTGCCCGTCGGCAACGTCCAGCCGATTCCGGCCGAACTCGCGGGGTATTGTAGGGATTCCTCGTCCACCTTCACAATCGAACTGCTTTACCGCACGGAGCAGAGTGACGCGCAATTCTTCTACCATCCGGAAGTAACGGCGGGAAATGCAGGCTTCCAGGAAATGGTCCGGAAACTGCTCCTGCAAGAACTAGAAGGAGAGGGGGCGTTGGCCCGGTGGCGCTTCAAGGTGTTTGGCGCAAATCGGTTGGTTGGTTTCCTCGATCTCACCATTGAATTGCCTGACAGGGGGGGCAAGGAAAGAAAGGCAATCGTACTCACAAGAAATGAGGCAGGAAGGCTTCTGTTCCGCCGCGTGCGATACTCTGATCTCGTGGCCGATGCCACTACACAGCTAGGATCAACTACGATGAGCGGCCCGGACGGCGCCTATCCAATACTTGATCAGACTGATCTGTTCGCACCGCTTCGAACGCTTGGGGCGGTACGACTCATAAACCCGCATCGGGTGGCGCAGCCTAGGCAGCCGCTCCAGTCCGTTTCCAACCTTACGGCTGACGCACAGAGCTTAGGGCCGCACCTGCAAACATTACAGGGCAATAATCGAGAGGTCTTCGAGAAGATCGAAGCCTTCGTCACTAGGGTATTTCCAGAGTTTCGTTATCTCAACGCCGCCAGCCGCGAGGGTAACCAGTTGTCAATAGACCTTACCGAGCGCGACACCGGCCGCAAGATTCCCTTGGAAAACTGCGGTACAGGAGTCGAGCAGATCATCATTCTTGCAACCTTCGTCCTCACCACGCCGAAGCCCGGGATGATCCTGCTGGACGAGCCACACTCTTATCTCCATCCAACAGCCGAGCGGGATCTCGTACGGTTTCTCCGCGAGCACCCTGACCACTGTTACGTTGTAAGCACACACTCCGCTGTGCTGATGAATTCCGTAACACCGGATCGTATCACCCACATATCCCCGCCAGGACATGGCTTTGACCCGATGCCCTATCATGCACAGACAGCAGGCATTTTGTTCGACTTGGGTTACAGAAACTCGGACGCGCTCTTTTATGATCGGCTTGTGTTCGTGGAGGGGAAGAGCGACAAACAAATTATCCCGATTCTCCTGGAGAGGGACGGGGAGATCGACAGCGCCGAAATCGCCCGGACCGGATTTCCTGTTATTGAAGGCGTCGGGAAGGGGTCGACAGCTGTACAAACATCAATCCTAAGACACGAGAAGCTGCTTTCGGCCGTCGGGCGCGCCGATCAGCCCAGGATCTACCTCCTCGATGGAGACAGAAGGGACGATGAAAAGGCGGTTATCCAAGGGACGAGGCATCCGATTACGCACACCGGCCTTACAATAGGGTTTCTGCCGCGCCCTGAAATCGAAAACTACTTGCTCATTCCGGAGGCAATCGCTCCAGCACTTCACGAGGAACTGATCCTGAAAGGTGAGCCGCGGGAGGTATCGGTAGAGGAAGTCAAACGGCGGTTGGACCAACTGCTCGCCGATCGCAAAGGGGACCAGTCCCAGCCTGCGAAAGCATCTGCCGATGCGATGACTGCGGGGGTCAAGGGTTCCGAGATCCTCGAAAGGCTGTACGACGGTTTCTCTCTGCGTTATAACAAGGAAACTAGCGGAACCCTTATAGCCAAGAATCTAACGGTTTCAACTCAACCCGCCGTATCCGATCTGACCGCGCTTGTTCGGCCTCTTTTCCCGAGACGCGTCTCGCACGCGTAGTCGGCGCCGAGCACGCATCGAAGGCCAAAACAAAAAGCGGGGCAGCTCGCGCAACCCCGCAAAAACTGCGAACTGAGAACCGCCTTACGTCCCCTCGCTCCACCCCGCCAAATACTCCTCTTGCTCGGGCGAGAGTCGATCGATCTTGATCCCCATCGACTCCAGCTTCAGCTTGGCGACGCGTTTATCAAGATCGTCGGGAACTTTGTAGACGCGCTTCTCGAGCGTCTTGAAATTTTTCACCATGTATTCGACCGAGAGCGCCTGGTCGGCAAAGCTCATATCCATCACCGACGCCGGATGCCCTTCCGCCGCCGCCAGATTGATCAGCCGTCCCTCGCCCAGCAGATTGATTTTGCGCCCGTCTTTCAACGAATATTCGTCCACTGAACCGCGCGTCGTGCGCTTCGACGATGACATATTTTCAAGCGCCGGAATATCGATCTCCACGTTGAAATGTCCGGAGTTCGAAATGATCGCGCCATCTTTCATCAGGCCGAAGTGCTCTTTGGTCAGCACGCTCTTGTTGCCCGTCACCGTGCAGAACACGTCACCCAGCTTCGCCGCTTCCGTCATCGACATCACCCGGAAGCCGTCCATCACCGCTTCGAGCGCCTTCGTCGGATCGACTTCCGTCACAATCACTTCCGCTCCGGCGCCGCGCGCGCGACTGGCCAGCCCGCGTCCGCACCATCCGTAGCCGGCCACCACAAACTTCGAACCGGCCAGCAGGAAATTCGTCGCGCGGATAATGCCGTCGATGGTCGATTGTCCCGTGCCGTAGCGATTGTCGAACAGATGCTTGGTATCGGCATCGTTCACCGCGACAATGGGAAACTTCAGCACGCCTTCCTTCGCCATCGCCCGCAGCCGGATCACGCCCGTGGTCGTCTCTTCCGTTCCGCCAATCACGCCGTCGAGAGCGTCGGTGCGCTTGGTGTGCAGAATCGTCACCAGGTCCGCGCCGTCGTCCATCGTGATCTGCGGCTTATGATCGATCGCCGCCATGATGTGCTGATAGTAAGTATCGTTGTCCTCGCCCTTGATGGCGAAGACCGGGATGCCCTGATCGCGCACCAGGCTGGCCGAAACATCGTCTTGCGTCGACAGCGGATTCGACGCGCACAACACCACGTCGGCTCCGCCATCGCGCAGGCAGATCGCCAGATTCGCCGTCTCCGCCGTAACGTGCAGGCAGGCCGAGATGCGAATGCCCTTCAACGGCTGGTTCTTGATGAACTCTTTGCGGATAATTTGCAGCACCTTCATGGACTGGTTCGCCCACTCGATGCGCTTCTTGCCCATTTCGGCCAGTTCCACACTCTTAATATCGCTATTCACTTGTGCTGCTGTTGACATACGCCTCCTGTGGCGCTTTCATGCGGAAATTGTGTTGTGTTTACGAAGAATAATTGGATACGAGTGCTCTGTCAGAATACACGAACCCGAGCTGGCATCGCCGGATCAAAATACCCTTAGGGGAATGGCACTTTCGGCTCATGCAGAAAGTGCGTCGTCATCCCGAGCAAGTTTGTCATCCCGAGCGAAGCGAGGGATGACAATCAAGATGAGGGAATGACCGCTTACTTGCGCGCCGCCACCGGCTCCCGCACTCCCGCATCGCTGGCCAGCTGCGCCGCCTTGTCCGTCGCCTCCCAGGTAAAGTCGGGATCGTTGCGCCCGAAATGTCCGTAAGCCGCAGTCTTCTTATAGATCGGCCGCCGCAAATTCAGCGACTCGATAATTCCCCGCGGCGTCAGCTTGAAATGCGCTCGAATCAAATCCGGAATAACTTCCGGATCCATCTTTTCCGTGCCAAACGTATCCACCCGAACGCTCACCGGTTCCGCGACGCCGATGGCATAAGCTAACTGCACTTCGCACCGGTCCGCCAGCTTCGCGGCAACAATATTCTTCGCAATGTAGCGCGCCATGTAAGCCGCCGAGCGATCCACCTTCGTCGGATCTTTTCCGCTGAACGCCCCGCCGCCGTGACGCCCCATGCCGCCGTAAGTATCGACAATAATTTTGCGCCCAGTCAGGCCGGTGTCGCCCATCGGCCCGCCAATCACAAACCGTCCCGTGGGATTGATGTGGTACTTCGTGTCCTCATCAAGCAGATGCGCCGGGATCACCGCCTGAATCACATGCCGCAAAATCCCCGCGCGCAACTCGTCATTCGTAACGGTCTCCGCATGCTGCGTGGAGATCACAACCGCATCCACTCGCAGCACCTTGCCGTTCGCATCATATTCAACTGTGACTTGGGATTTTCCATCGGGCCGGAGAAAAGGCAGCGTTCCATTCTTGCGCACCTGCGAGAGCCGCATCGTAAGTTTGTGCGCCAGAGAAATCGGAGTCGGCATCAACTCCTCATTCTCATCACAAGCATACCCAAACATCATTCCCTGGTCGCCGGCGCCGCCGGTGTCGACACCCATGGCGATGTCGCCGGACTGTTTGTTGATGCTGGAGATTACGGCGCAGGTGTTGCAGTCGAAGCCGTGGAGGGCGTTGTCGTATCCGATGGATTGGACGGTGCCGCGGACTACATTTTGAAAATCGACGTAGGCTTTCGTGGTGATTTCTCCAGCGATGACGACGAGGCCGGTGGCGGTGAGAGTTTCACAGGCGACGCGGCTCGAGGGGTCGTCGGCGAGGCAGGCGTCGAGAATGGCGTCGGAAATCTGGTCGGCGATCTTATCGGGATGGCCTTCGGTCACGGATTCGGAAGTGAATAAAATGCGGTTTTTTGTTTTTGAAGTTGCTGCCAAGATTATTTCTCCTTAAGAAACTGCGTTGGACTTCTGTTGGACTCTGCTTTGGAAGGCGCGCTGTACGCGGTTGCAACGATCACGCGGGGCAGCGATTAACCATCCCGTCATTCTATTCTATTTTGGATCAAAGCAAGCAGCAGCTGCAGCAAAACGATGCATGCAAGATGCGACGAAAAGAAGTCCATGAAAAGGCTAGCAGAGGGGTGGGGGCGGCGCAATGATTTTTGGGTTAAATGCTTGAGGATGAATTCAATAGCGGAAATGCGGGGGCGGATGGAAAGAATCGACTATCCGGGGGCTGAATAGAGAGTCGGAGAAACATCCCAGCAGGATGGAACTGTTGGAATCCCACCCTTCAAAAAGCGAAGGGTGGGCCACTCGCCACGGTCGAACGCGTAGTACCGGTCCAAGAGTAATGGTCCAACCCATCATGTAACGTAATCACTCCAGTTGCTCAACCGGCCGTTTTATCGTGTTGCGCATTCGGTCAGGTCTATTGTTGAGCTTTCGGCTTTGCCTTTCTTTTGGCCGCGGGCCTTGATGTCTTCTTGGTTCCTTCCTCTTTCAGCAACGTCAGGGAATCCGCGGCGTTAAATGGGAACTCGCGGGCAGACTCTTGCGGAGCCTGGCCGGCGTTACTCAGGGTGATGTCTACGCGCCGATTGCTGGCCAAAATAATCGTCCTCATATTACGCAGTACCCTCTGCCGATCTTCCGGACTCAACTCGGGATTATGTTCGACAGCGGATCTCACCTGTTTGTCACTGAGGTTCTGCTGTTGCCCAAACGCCTGAGTCTGAATGTTGGCGGCGGGAACGTTCAGTGCTAACAAGAAGCGCTTGACACGGTCCACTCTCCGCTCGGAGAGCGCCTGATTGTATTCGACCGACCCACGGGGATCGGCATGACCCTCCAGAGTGAGGCGGGCGTCAGGCTTGGCTTGGAGATAGATCAGAAAATCGCCGGCTAGCGCAGTCAGAGTTTTTTCCTGGCTGGGAAGCAGGCCGGCATCGGGATTCTCGAGACTGGGCTTCGCAGTCGCAAAATAAACACTGTGAAGGGCAAGCCTCTTCTCAATGGCAGCGATGACGGCGACGTCAGGAAGCGGCGGGGGTGGCGCTTGCAAGTTCACCATGGTTGAGGCAGAAGCCGTAAGCGGCTGACTGCGGTCGTCGCTCACGTTACAGGTAACAGTAATTGTCCCAGGTTGCGTACCCGCAGTGTCCAAGGTGGCGGTGGAATTATTGCCGGTAATTGTTCCGACGTTGGTGGAGTAGCTGTAGGTCAGGCTGCGGCCATCCGGACTGCTAGCAACCGAAGTTATAGTTGAGGTTCCACCTATCAGCACGCTGGCTGGTTCGGACGAACATGAAATCACAGGCGGATGCGCCTCTTTCACGGTAAACCTGGCGGTGCAGGAGGCAATACCTTCCTGGCTTCCATCGCTCAAGCTGGCACTAACCTGGTATGCCCCAGCTTGCAAGCCGGTGGTGTCAACGAGAGTGGAGTCGCCAGTTTCGTGAGCTTTAACTCCGCTGCCACTCCAGGTGTATGTAACCTTGCGTTTGGGATTGAAATTCGATCCGCTGGCAGTGGCGGTCACAGGTTCGCCGGCAAAGACTTCGCCGGGATGTATCGAACAGGCTGCGCTGGGCGGAGTTACAGTGCGATTGCCGCCCCACATAAATACAAGTCCTGCCTGGAGCCGCACGCCCGTAAGATCCGTGCTTGGAGTCGAGGCCGGGGGACCGTAGCGGTAGCTGGACATTACATAATCGGCCCTGAATAGCCGCAAAGCAAAGTGGCGGGAAACGTTGACATCCAAGCCGCCTCCAAACATGAAGCCAAGCTTGTCGATATCGTGGAAGGCATCAGGCATAAGCCGGTGGTCGCCGACGAGAGCCTCAATAAACGGAGAGACGCGACGATGGCGGAAAGTCACCTTGGGGCCAAAGGAGAGATTGGAGAATGCAGCATCGTCAATTCTCTTGGGCACCCCGGTTTCGCCGCTTCCCCAATCGATGCTGCTATCGAGAGTCAAGCCGAACCAGCGATTGAAGTCGTAAGTGATACTGGCGCCGGCGCCCCGCGGATTCGATTCCAAGCGGCTGCCCGCCGGGAGCAATCCTCCGGGAAGCAGGCCGTGCACGCCAGCGTCGGGATACAAATAGGAGTACCCGCCGAAGAGTTCCCATTTAGGGGCAGGCTGATCCTGCGCCGCTGCGAACGTGCCGATGCTGCAAAGCACAGTCAGTACTGCCAACCGCATAAGTGCAATCCTGCCAAAAAGGCGCCGAGAGCGAGATAACATAGAAAACTTCCTCCAAAACTTGATGACTTGAAATTCTTCTTCCAGACCGCCCCGGTAGTGAGCCAGCGTAGGGCTGGCCCGCTACCGGATTGCACGCTGCTTACGGGGCGGTTACGGCGTTGGTGTCCAAAGTGACCGCCGCATTGCGCGCCAACGCTCTACCGGTGAGGGCTGCGCCGGTATCCAACGTGACGGATTGAAGCGACAGGATTGTCCCCATGAAGACGGAGTTCGTTCCTAACGTCGCCGAACTGCCGACCTGCCAGAAAACGTTCTTAGCCTGAGCTCCGCCCGCCAAAATAACGTGGGTACTTCCTAAGGTCGTGAGAGTGGATCCGACCTGGAAGATGAAAACAGCATTCGCATTCCCCTGCGCGTCGAGCGTGACGTTACCCGCCGATAACATGACCGTGCTCGAAGTCTTGTACAGGCCAGGAGTGAACGTCAGACCGCTCATGTCTCCGGGCAAAACAGCACCTCCCGGAAGTCCTGCGGCATAGTTGTAAGCAGTAGTCAAATCAAGTTGCGCCTGTGCAGCGGTGGGGTCGGTTATATGCATTACCGCCGGCGTAACAAGTGTTCCCGGCGGGAACCCTGTGACAGCGCTTCCAGGGCTTAGTCCCACATTTCCACCGGCGATAATCGTCGGGCCAGTGTTAGTGACCGTGGAGCCAGCGAGAATTACAAAATTTGCCGCCGATCCCAAGGGCACAGCCGTTTGACAGGCCTTTGTAGCCGTGGTGAAGCTCCACACATAGTTAGCGGCCAAAGGATTTCCAGCTAGATCCTGCGCGCCAGTAGTGATGGTCGCGGTATAGGTTGTGCTGAGGGCAAGATTGCTTGACGGGGTGAACGCCGCAATTTTGCCGGTACCATCCAGCGTCACAGTGCCGGTTACACCAGGTGCCACCGTAAAGGTCGTAGTGTTGATGGTTACAGGATTCATCGCTTCATTGAATGTCGCGGTGATTACCGTTTTGGGACATACACCGGCTGCCCCGTTTGGAGGTGTCACAGAAATCACAGCCGGAGGCGGTGGCGTCGCACACGCAGAAGCGGCTGTGGTGAAGGTCCACACATAATTACTCGCCAGAGCGTTACCGAACGGGTCCTTGGCGCCGGTGGTGATTGTGACGGTGTAAGTTTTGCTAAGGACAAGATTAGTGGATGGTGAAAAAGTAAAAATCTTGTTGCTTGGATCATGGGTAACCGTTCCAGTTACGCCCGGAGATACTGTGAAGGTCGCAGCCGTAATAGTGGCAGGGTCCATGGCTTGGGGGAACGTGGCAGAAATTACAGTGTTCTGGCATATTCCAACCGAAGCGTTGGGGGGACCCACGGAAACAGGCGGGGCGGGTGGTAGACACGCGACGGCGGCAGTAGTGAAGGTCCATACAAAATTACCCGCCAGCGAATTTCCGAACATGTCATGCGCGCCGGTAGTGATCGTTGCCGTATATAGCGTATTCAGAGCGAGGGGGTTCGCGGGCGTGAAGATCGCCGTGTCGCTGGAGGCGTCGTAGGTAACTACTCCCTGCACGGCGACTCCTGAAGCGGTCAACGTGAAGGTTGAGCCATCGATCGAAGCCGGATTCATCGCCTTGCTGAAGACTGCAGTAACGATAGAGTTGGAACATGCAGCAGCAGACCCGCTTATTGGAGCGACCGAAGTGACTGCAGGCGGAGTTACGGTTGGATTATTGCCGCTCTTGTCAGGATCGCTGCAGGCAGCGCTGACCATAAGCAATAGAAATGTTATGAAGCATATCGTACGATTGTTAACTCTAGACATAACCTTCATCTTTGTCCTCTCGGCTTAGCTACTGCCTCACGCTGATAAATCGATGTGTGCAACGAGCAATGTAGCGAACTCTCTTTGACGAATCTGTTCAATACTGCTCAGATCAATGTCAGGGAATCTAACACTGAACCGACTTAGTTACTGTTGAGACGTCCTGATCGCTTGTCGCAACCTAGTAATAAGACGTTGTTTAGAACGAGGAGGTAGGTCAGAAAGATGGCCAGATTGTGATGTACTTTCCCATTTTGGCATCAGCTGTTTACTGTGTTCGGTAGTTCGGACTACAGCGCATTAAGGTTAGTGATAGGGAAGAGGTAACTTTGTCAGCACTTATCCGCGGAGGTATGAAGCTAAAAGCCATCGATCGACGCCGGTTTCATCCGCTTGCTGAAAACTGCGGCGACGATAGAGGTGGGACATGCACAATAAGACGCGCTCTTCGCCAAAGAAGAAGCGGGCGGACTCTCGCCAGCGTTCATTGTTTACAGACGCGAGTCTGCACACCTCGTACTGGCACGCCCGACTTCTACGATTTCAATGTGTGGACCACGAAGAAGCGGGGTTGAGAAGCTGAGGTATATACATCGCAATCCGGTGAAACGGGGCTGCTGTGCCGGCAGTCGCGTCTCCCACCCTCGCAAAAAACGCGAGGATGGGGCACCCAGCGTAGCGCTGATGCCAGCCAGTTCAAGAGCCTGGGCCACCCGCCGGAGTGCGGATTCAGATTACGATCGAGGATGGAGTCTGTACCGCCTGGTCAAGAACCGGATTCACGATTGGCAATTGCAAAGTTACCTCGAGGCCGCCTTGAGGATGATTTCTAAAGGCAAGCGAACCGCCGTGCAGCCGGACCGCGCGATCTGCGATTGCCAGCCCAACACCGGTGCCGCCGGTTTCATTGGAGCGGGCTGGGTCTATCCGATAGAAGGGCACACGCAAGGATGGGATCTCATCTTCTGGAACGCCCGGGCCAAAATCTCTTACAGTGAGTTTTACGGCAGATGCGCCCGGCTGACGCTGGCGCTCAAGAGTTACCAGGACATCCGTTCCGGTGTGAGTGTATCGAATTCCGTTTCTTACCACGTTTTCAATGGCGCTGGAAAGCAGCTCCGCATTGGCGTGAACCGTAACCCGGTCACGAATCGCCGCCCGGACATTGCAGCCGCGACTGCCGGCTTCATAGGCAGCATTGGAAACTACTTCTCCCACAATTTCATCGAGCTGCACTATTCCGGTTCTGATCCCGACGCCATCCAGCGCTTCCATGCGGGAGAGCTCTAACAGCTGGCCGATCAGCCGATTCAGGCGCTCGGTCTCGCGCTCGATGCGTTCCACATGAACCATGCTTTGCTCATTGGTGTCTTCCCGGAGCAACTCCAAGGCAACGCTGAGGCGGGAAAGGGGAGAACGCAGTTCGTGCGAGACATCGCGAATCAACTGCTTTTGCACTCCTATCAGGGATTCAATCTGGTCCGCCATTCGGTTGAAATCGTGGACCAGTGCGACGACCTCATCGCCTTTGGGCGGGAGGCGCCTGCTGTTCTTCGCTCGCGCTTTAAAGTTTCCCGAAGCTAGTTCCTGTGCGGTGCGGCGAAGTTGTCCAATGGGGCGGACTAGAATTTTCGCAAGCAGAGCGCTAAGGACTCCAGAAAAAAGAATGGCCGCGAAAATGGCAAGCTCGCCCTTGAAACGGAAAAGCCAGGAGGGAATCTGGTTGGTTTCGACGACGAAAGTGAAGGGGGCGTTCTGGTCAGGGTTGATACGGATCGCCGCGATGATCTGACCATTCCGGCTGGGAACCACACCGCGCATGATCTCCGCCACGCGTTTCAGTCCGAAGAAGTGAGATTTTTCAGCAGCGCGCTGTACAGCGGGCGACACAGCGTCGCCGCAAACTGCGTGTCCGGTTTCATCGAAGAGATGTGGAATGACTTTGTACACTCGTTCGAACCGGCGCAACAGAGGATTGAGTTCGTTGCACAGTCCCGCCTGATAGGCCTCTTCCGCAGAGAACGCCATCGAGGTCAGGGCTTTCTCGGAGAGGGGATGGAGAGTGAAATTTTCGAGACTGCCTCTCATGCCTACAAGAGCGGCAATGGTGAGAATCTCAATGATCCAGAACGTTGCAAAGATTCTTATCCAAAAACTGCGCATGGTCAGTCGCCCCGAATTCCCGTCAAATCGCTACTGGAGAGAATGGCAAGTTGATAGCCCGTCGAGCGGACCGTCTTAATGCACGAATCGGCGCCCGCGCCTTCCAACTTTTTCCGCAACCGGCTGATGTGCATGTCGAGACTTCGGTCGAACGGTTGAAGTCTTTTCCCCATTGCCGATCGCACCAAGTCCTCGCGGCTAACCACCTGGCCGGCGGACTCCAAAAGCCTTTTCAACACCTCGAATTCAACGGTTGTGAGGATGATGTCACGCCCCCGCCAACGCACCGAGCGCTCCGCGTTATCGAGCGTGATGCCGTTGGCCTGAAGCCGGGTTTCCGGCCCCTTCTTTTCTTTTCTTCGCTGCACGGCGCGAATTCGCGCCACCAGTTCGCGGGGATTAAAGGGCTTGGGAAGGTAGTCATCGGCGCCCATCTCCAGGCCGATGATTCTGTCGACGTCCTCTCCGCGCGCGGTGAGCATGATGACATCTACTCGGGAGGTTTGACGCAGTTCGCGCAGCACTTCAAATCCGTTGCGGCCGGGCAGCATGACATCGAGCAACACGAGCGAATAGGTTTCTTTCTGGAACTGCTCAAGACCCTTGCCTCCACTCAGTGCGACGTCGAGGGTGACGCCCTGACGGCGCAAGTATTCCCGCAGCATTCCACCCAGCTCTGCGTCATCGTCAATGAGAAGAACGCGATCCACGGCATCTATTGTTACCTAAGAGAGAAGGTCGCAACGTAACAAAATGTCACGGAGTTGTGACGTACTGTTGCTTGCGATGACAAGTCTCGACAGTTCCCACCACAATTTCGTGATGTGATTGATCAGATGCTTCCGGGCTTGGTGGGTTGCGCCCCGCGAACAAACTGACCGTTGAATACATTGCAGAAAGACTGAGGCAAAAATGCTGAAGTGCAAGCAGGGTGCGAAACCGACACCGACGCCATACGCCACCAGCGCAGATTTCTGTCGAATTTTCCAGGAAGAGATGAACAGCCTCTACCTGCTCTCTGTGTTGCTCACCGCAGACGGTGAAAAAGCCGAGATGTGCTTTGTCCGGAGTCTAGAGCACGCTGCCGGAGGCACCTCAGTTTTCAAGGAGTGGGCGCACACCTGGACTCGGCGCACGATTATCCACAACGCCATACGCGTGAGCGATCCACGTCCGGCGGGAGGGAATCCCATTCTGAATTCCGCCCCGGCGTGCCGGAGTGCTGCCTACCTGCGGGCGGAGATCGCCGCAATTGTTAACCTTCCGGCGTTCGAGCGCTTTGTCTTCGTCCTATCGGTTTTCGAACACTTTTCCGATCACGAGTGTTCTCTCCTGCTGAGTTGCACCCGCCATGAGGTAATCACGGCACGAAATCGCGCGCTGCGGCGAATTGGAGATTTGAGGACATTCGACGAGGAGGAAATCTCCGTCAACATCTCATTAGAAGCGGGCGCAACGGCCGGAAGCCCGGAATGTAACCAAGCGTCACGGAAAGTGACCTATTGATACATTCCTTGACTCATTGTGAAGGCACCTTCACGAAACTCGTGTTCTGATCAGAAACTATCGCGGCATGCTGGCAGAGTTCGCCGGCATTCATGCGGTCGACGATAGTTCCACATCAGGAGACGTAACTTGCGAAAACTATCCAGCTGTTTTTTTGTCTTATTGGCCAGCTCTCTTCCACTCTGCGCTCAGAGCGGTCTGAGTTCGATTGCCGCGGCACAGTCGGGTTCGACGGAAGAGTCGGCGAAACTCACCGACGAATCATTTCCCGATGCGCCGTCCGCAATCGCGGCTAAACAAACCGGCGATCAAACACAAGCACAAGAAGGTGGCGAGGCGAAGGGCCAGGAAGCTGGATCCCAGAAGCCGGAGACTAGCGTACAGCCAACCGCAGTGGACGCGTTCAGCCTGGGACACGTGCCCATGAGCAGGCAGGAGGGTCCCATGACCGTTGGCGAGAAATTCAGTTATTTTGAAAAACCTGTATTCGGTCCCCGTACGCTGTTTACCACGGCGTTCCGGACCGGACTATTCATGGCCAACCCGCTCAGCGGCTATCCGCGGGAATGGAAAGACGGCGCGGGCGCCTTCGGGCGCAACTACGGAAACCTATATGCGCGCAGCGCAGCAGAGAGTTTTACCCGCTTCTCCACGGACGCTTTGTTGCATGAAGATCCGCGCTACTCGCGATCGACGAGTACGTCTGCGTTCGGTAGAGCGGCACACGCTCTCGGGTTCACCTTCGTTGATAAGACCGACGGGGGCCATTCCACTCCTGCTTTCGGAAACTTCGCGGGCGCGGCGGCGGCTGGTTTTGTCGGTAACGCCTATCTTCCCGACGGTTGGAACAATACCACCCACGCGGGCCAGCGAAGCCTGACGGTCTTCACTGGTTTTGCCATAGAGAATCTTACCCAGGAATTTGCGCCGGAAATCGGACAAGCGTTAAGGCGGCTCCACTTGCCAAAGTTGCCTCTGCCGCCAATCTGGTGGAAGCCTTAGCCACGGAAACGTGAGGGGAATACGGCCTTGGTCTTCTGCTCCGCCGATTCGGGGAAGACCTCACCCCCTTCAGAAAGAGGAAGGAGTGTGCGGGCCAGCCGTTCAAGAAACATCTCTACGATGGTTTCTTCTCTTCCTTCGCGCTTGATTGATCGGCAGGTTTGCTCTGGGGCTCTTTGCGTTTTTCGTCGGAGTCCACGGCAAACAGCATGTAGTGATCGAAACTGTGGCGGCGGTAGTAGCGGCGACGGCGGAAGTCGAAATAAATTTCCGCGCTCTTGGGCAACCATAGAGACGTATTTTTCCTGGCAAACGGGACGGGGCCGTACTCCACGACCTGATGCTCGCTGAGCAACTGGATTTCCGGCATGGGACTCACCAGCTCTGATTCAATGCGCACAATCTGAAATTTGTTGGCGGTGATCCAGGCACGTCCTTTCAATTTCACCGGGTGAACCTGGGCTCCGACTTTGTAGCTATGAATGCGGCTGGGGCGATCGTCGCGTTGCTCGAAGCGCACCAGCCAGGTCGGCTGTCCGCGCCAATCTCCCAGTCCCTCGCATTGCATCGCGAAGTTGTCGCGCATATGGGGATGAAACACCAGCGCCAGCGCAGCAAATCCGCTGCTGGCAATCTCGTCGGGATAGCCGGTTAATCCCAGCTTGTCGGAGCGAAATTCATCCACTGAAAGGAACCCCGGTTGCTGCTCCGAAATTGACGCTACGTAGTTAAATTTGCGGGTTTCAGTGCGAATTGGAAGGCCGTAGGCATCGAGTCTCTGATGGAAGAGGTCTTCAACCGCGGCGAAGCGCGACACGTCTTCCACCAATTCCTGCACCCGCCTTCCGGATTCGTCGATCACTTTCCCGGTGGGGCAGGCCATGTCCGAGGCAACATTGAGTTTGATATCATCGATGCCGGGCGGCTGCCACGACTTCACAGAAAGTACCGGAGCGCTGAGAGCCTCGAGTGGGTCCACTCCAATCAACTTGGGCGGACCTGTATCCTCCGAAGCCGCCGCCGCTGCGGGATTGGCAGCATGATCTTCAATTTCTGCGATCAGGCCGCGCACCTGGCCTGCCATGGGGTGAAGAGGCGCCTCTTGCAAGAACCTGTTCAGGGCCTCGACTCCTTCTTTGTTGTTGCCTAAATTCACCAGCGCTTCGCCCAGCACCAACTCCGCTGGACTGGCATGAGCTTTCCCTTTTTCAATAGCCACGCGCGCTTCATCGCGAGCACGGTTGTAGTTACCCTGATGAAGATAGGTGTCGGCCAGCAAATTGTGGGGCTGCCAGTTATCCCCATCTTCCATCACGGCCAGCTCCAGCGCCGAGCGCGCCGCGGGATAGTCATGGCGTTGCAATCCGGCACGTCCCAACAGCGTCAGCGCCTGCGTGTTTCTGGGATTGATATTGGTGGCGGAGCGGAGGTAATCCCCCGCACGCCCGTAGTCGCTTTTCTCGTAATACAGATAGCCAAGCAAAAAATTCACATCCGAACTCGATGGATCGGACTTATAGGCTGCGCCCAGTTGTTTTTCCGCTTCCTTCAGATTGTTTGACTTGAGCGCGGAGACGCCGCGCTTCACCTCTTTGCGCGCCTTCGCGGAGATCGCCGTATCGGGCACATCAAGGTTGATGGCCTCGGGGTCCCGTTTCAAGGTGAACTTCAGTTGTACCGGGCTCCAGGAATTTACCACTTGCAGCTGACGGCGCTCGCTGAGATATCCGACAGCGCTCACTTCAATGTCGTATTCTCCGTAAGCGACGTTGGTAAACACTCCTTGTGAAACCTGATCCTGAAACGCTCCTTGCGCAATATCGTTCGTGGTCTGCCAAGTCGCCGTCTGGGTTGACCGGTTTAGCAATTGAAGCAACGCCTGGCGATCAAGGTGAACATTCTTCTTTTCGGCGGACACCGTTGCGACCACAATACCGGTCCCGGGGGTCGTGGTATATAACGAGGCATAATCCCGCAAGCCGTTGTCTGTCGTTGGACCTACTGTCGAACTCACCCCTTGCGCCAAGGTCGCGACCGTCCAGCAGACGCTTAGGAACGAGAGCGTCAGAGAATCGCGAATGAGGGGCGGAAGGCTAAAGCGGCGCATGAAAGGAAACACCGGCAGCAGTGTGGCACAGGGTTGTGGCCTCGTCAAACCATCGCGGATGGTGTAGGCGAGGTCACTATCCCCGCCCTGCCTCTCCAAGGAACGGAGAGACAAGGGACGGGGCATGCGAAAGTTTCATTGCAGGGTGACCAACACTTGGATGATGCCGTCACCGTTGGGGAGTGGTTCGAGGGCTTTGCCGAGAACGGCTCCAACCATTTTGTTCTTGTCGGTTCCTCTCATAGCGAAGCCTTGTTTCGCGGAAGTGACGAGGAGGTCTCCGGGATGGATTGCGCCGTTGGCCGTGGTCACTTTGCAGGGAACGACGCCGACGACGGTGAGAGGAATGTCAGACTTGAGAGTTTGATCCATGGCATATGGACTGGCGAGAACGCCGGGCTTGGTGGAATAAATTCCGGCGACCAAGGTGGAGTAAGGGTGCGATGAGCGAGTGAGGCGGCGAGTGGCGGACTGGTCGATAGTGAGGACGTCTCCGGCAGCGTAACTGGTGCTGGCGCCTTTGACAGAGAAGGCTTCAGCGAAGTCGGCGCCTCCGGTGTGGTAGCCGCCATCGGCGTAGACAGCGCCGGTTGCATCCACACGGAAGACGTTTGAGGAACCGCCAGGAGCGAGACCGGCGAAGAGAGCGCCGTTATAAGCGGCGGTCGTCGCAACGAAGGAATTGCCTCTAATTTGGTTACTGTCGACGGTAAAGACCTGGTGAGCCTGCTTGTTGGCATCGAGATATTGCCCAACCAGAATTATGTTGTAGCCTCCGGTGACAGCGGCGTCCTGTTGGAAAAGGCCGGGGATGCCGCAGCAGGAGCCGCCGGCCCGTCCGAAGACTCCGGCGCCGGAGAAGTCGAGTGAATCAATCATGCCGTAGACGCCGTATCCGTTGTAGTGGGCATGGCCGTAAACGCCAATCCCGTTAAAGCTGAAATCGCTGAATCCAGCAACGCCGGTGGGAGTGCTAGCGCCCTGAGTGTTGGCCAAGGCCTCGCCGCGAACGCCGACACCCGCGGTACTGTAGGTGCGACCCCAGACTCCGTTGTTGAAGCCGCTCGCGCCGGAGGCTTGGCCGAAGATCGCGCTGACCGGGCCGGTGGAATTGGTGAATGCCTTCAGCGCATACCCTGAGCCGTTCTGCTGGATATTTACTACCTGAGTAGCGTTGGATGCCGAGAAATTTGTTGCGCCCTGTTGAGCCGTGCCGAACTCGGCGGAGAAAAGCAGGCACGCGCTTACCACTACCGCGAAGTGCGACTTATACAACATTGAAAGTTACCTCTTTGGGGGATTGCTTACGCCCGGAAACGGGCTCCCGGTGCGCCATTTAGAGCTCAGGAGATAGTCCCAGGGTTGCCGGGAGCGGCCCAGGGGTTTACCTGTCGAATGGATGTTGCGGGACGAATTCGGCTGCAGAGTTGCGCGGCAACTCCTTCGAGACGGGTGAGATATAAGCCTGGTATCAGCGCGTGCTGAAGTACTTGACCGGGCTGTTTACTCCGTCGCTCCTGCCGTTGCCCTCCATCGAGTCGACCGTATAGTAGTACGTCGTCCGCGGACTGAGGCCCTCGACGCGTACGCGAAAAACCGTATAGGAATGGGTCTGATTCAGGCGGATGTGTGACTTCGCTGTGTCACCAAGTTCAATGGGATTCGTGCCGTAATGTACGACTCCAAAATGCTCGTCCGTGCCCCCAGGGTTGCTACTTGTCCACGTGATGATGGCGGATTTATCGTCGGCCCTTTCGAGCTCTGGCCCCTGCATGATCCGAACGCGCGCGGCTCTCGGTGCAGGAGGAAGTATCTTGGGAGTGTACGAGCTATCTTGAGCGACGACGGAGTTTGAGAAAAGCAGGCTGCCGGCAGCAGCGACCAAAAGTAGCTTTGCGTGGACTCTATTCATACCTGGACCTCCTGGAGATCGCATAACGTCGTGTGAACATAGAAAACCAATCAAGGCGCATGGATGTGACTCCATGCGCCTTGTTTCCTTCCCCCATTCAGTGCTGCTTCATAAGCCCCTGGAGCTTGATGGCGGAAATTATTGTTGAGTTCCCTTGGGTTGAAGCGTTACCGCCCGACATGCAAGTTCCGGTATAGGTACCGATGTCAGGGAACGCCGTAGTGTAGCCGTCAGTCAGGGTTTGGAGGAATGCGACGATCTGATTCTCCTCCGCATCCGTTAAACCGAGCTTGCCGACTGTCATGTCTAGATTCGCCGTGACCTCGGGCACGGGCCAGCAGGTCACCTTTTCCACGGTTCCTGCCGGGCACTCCCCGGACTGAACGGGGAACGGATACACGTCGCGCGTGTTGTAGAAGTGGACGAGTTGCTTCAGGCTCTTGATGTAGCCATTGTGGAAGAACTCCTTCTGGAAGTAGGGGCCCGGTGCCTCGGTAGTGGGACACTGTGGCGGCACCATGGCCACATCGCGCGCCGTAGCCGTTTGCATCTGGCCGTCCGAGGTGGATGCGAACGGTGTCCAAGCCGAGTTGGGGTTGGCAGCGGAACCGTAACCGCTCCTGAGGAAAGTTCCCAATCCCAAGTCGGTGTAAGTGAACCCCGCCGGATTGGGCGTAAATCCCAAGGAATCCGGAGTGGTCTCATAGTAAAAGGAGTCCCTTGGGTTCTTCGGCAGACCGAGATTGGCCGAACCGAAGCAGGTAAAGACTGGAGTTACATCGGCGGCAACGCCCGTGTCCACAGCAGTCGGAGCGGTTGGAGCGGGGGCGGTTGATCTTCCGTCGAGGTGGCACGAGTTGCAGTTGCCTTTCCCTTTGAACAAGTCGTAGCCGGCGCTCTCCTCTGCTGTCAGCGTGTAGGTGCCCTTGAGGAAGGCGTCGAACTTAGAGGTAAACGGGCTAACCGAGAGGCTATGCTCGAAGGCGCTAATCGAGGCCGCCCAGTGAAGGTAATCATTGTCGGACAGCGTGCGGTCTGCCGTACTCAGGACCACAGGCTGGGTGTTCGTGCCAAACACGGCCGCTCCTCCCGGAGTGGCGCAGATCGACGCGACATTGGCGGGCCAAGTGATGCTGCTCAACGACCCGGCACCCCAAATCTCCTCAAAGAGAGATCTGTATGGAGCCAAGGAAAGCTTGTACGTGATGCAAGCGGTGTCAGGGTTGGCCATCTCATTAGGGTCGACGGGAGGAAACTGTGCCTGCTCGCCGTCGGGAGCCCTGGTTAAATATCCGGTCGCACGGGAATCCCAGAAGTTTCCGCCGAAGAAGGCGCCCTGGGTGGCGTTGTATTGCAGTGGAGGGAAGTAGCTGGAATAAGTATATCTCTGTGCCGTTCGCTTGCCAGCCCGGTAGGGAGCCGATGCGGGGTAGGCGATCATCAGCAGATTCACCGACGGGATCGGCCCACTAAAGCCGGCATATGGCATGTGGCAAGACGCGCACGCCTTGTTTTCGTTGGGCGAGATCGTCCTGTCGTAATTCATAAGCTTGCCGAGTATTTCGACTAAGGGAACACCGGTATTTTGAAGGATGGGCGGGTTACCGGTCACAATCGGAGGTGGTATGGCGTGCCACTGTCGAATGGCTTCAGCTTCGATGCCATTGACTTCACGCAGCACCCTGGCTAGTTCTGAAGGCAAATCAGAAGGAAGGATCCCTGGCGGGTACGGATTGTAGATTGGCTCCGGAGGCGACCCTGCATTCTGGGCCGATACTTTTCCTCCGGTGACTGACATGCATAGCGCAACGATACAAAGCACAACGACCGATATAACGGTCAACCGTCGGCGAGTCATAAATTACCTCTTTCGTGAGTCGTTGTTCGCGAGGATAGGTCCGCAAAAGCCAAAAAGGCTGGCTTCGTCCCTGGCCGGAGTTCAGCGAGCATGCCGGATGGTTGCTGCCTGAAAATCCGAATGCGCGGCGATGTTATGGAAGACTCGCCAGTAGAATTCGGCGTTGCCCGGCGCTGGGGGCTCCTATTTTCCGCGGAAAGAGTGAGGGAAGACGCTGAGGGCGTCGCGAAAATTAGATCACTCAGAAAACAGTTTGAGGGTTGGCGGCAGCTCTACTGATCGGCTGGGGCACACCCACGAACGAAGTGTTATGAAATCTAAGAGAAAATAAACACGCCGACAATAGGGTCGATACCCGATTACTAATTCGGAAATACGGTGGCTCAGGGAAAAACGTAACAACCGAGAAAGCTCGAACTCGATGAACTCGGGGAGGCCGCCCTCGAAGAAAACCCCACTTCCCGCAAGAGACAAAAATGGGGCATCCCAGAGTTAATTTATTCCTCAAGACAATTTATTGCGGAGTGCAGTCGCTTACTGGCGGCTGCGCCTGGCCCACCGGCGTATTCAACGACGGGGAATGAGTGAAGTCGAACATGCTCTCCAGGTCATTGGCGTATTGATCGCGTTTTGTGAGGTAGAGCGGCTTGTTGCCGGAATTCAGAAAACGCTTTTCAATCATAGCGAGCATTGAGGTGTGGTCCCCGATCTGGTGGGAGACATAGCTGGGTTTAGAGAATGGAGAGACGGCGATCAACGGAACCCGAACCCCCAGTTGATCGAAACTGGCGCAGCTCTTGGGATACGGTCCGGTGGGATTGGCAGTTAAAGCAGGGCACAGAGCCTCTGCATCAAGAACGCTGGTGTCGGTGAGGCTGGTGAAGTTGTAGGAACACTCGGCGCCTTGGCCGGGTTGCTCGCTGTTGGGGGGAGCGGACAAGTCTTCGCACTGGCCGGGATTGATTCCATCGGGAGTGCGCGCGCCTTTTTGTGGAGCAGCGGGCGGCTTGGCGTGATCGTAGGCGCCGCCGTGTTCATCGTAAAGAATGAAGATGATTGAGTCCTTCCAGAACGGACCGTTGCGAACGGCATTCACGATCTGCGAGACGTGATACTGGCCGCGCTGAATATCGGTGGGGGGATGCTCGTCGTCTTCGAGAGCGTGACCTTCGATGCCAAAGTCGGGATCCACGAAAGAAACTTGCGGCAGTGAACCAACGCCGGAGGCTTCCAGCATGAAGGTCGCGAGGGGCAGGTTGTGGGGATCGGTGGGACGAAAACTTGCGGATTGCGGGGCATCCTCAAAGAAATCTCCCCAGGTGACGCCATATTTATCGAAGAGATCGAAGATCGTACCGGTGATCGGCTTGTAGCCTCCCGGAGGGGGGACGGTGTCGTTGGTGGTGAGGTGGCCGAAGGAAGTTGCGGCCATCAGATAAGAGCGGTTGGGGAAGGTGGGGCCAAGGACGGAAGCGAATTGCCGGTCGCTCATGGCGAAGGTCTGGGCCAGGCTGTAATAGAAAGGGAGATCGTCCTGGGTATAGAAACCGATCGTTTGATCGTCAGTGGCGCTCTCGCCGTTATCGTTCTGTTCAGTTAAATCGTTCCTGCGGACAAAGCCGTCGCTCAAAGAGTTGGTGAGCGTGGCGTTAGGATTTTTGAAGTTCATTTCCAAGTGCGTGCCGAACCATCCGTGATCGAGGTCGGGGAGCACGCAGCGGGAAGAATTGTGGAACGCATAGACGGTGCTGCCATCGTCGTCGAGATTGCTGTTGATGCAATGCAGGCTGCCGTCGGTTGCAATGGTGCAAGCGAGGCCGTCGACACATTTGTGATCGGTGCTGGAACAGGATCCATTTCCACTGTGATAAGGACTACCGGGAGCGTAGGGGAGGGCTCCGAAATAATTGTCGAAGGAATGGTTTTCCTGCATAACGATGATGATGTGATTGACCTTGGTCAGACTACCGTCGGCAAATGCCAGGCTGGCGGGGAGCAGGCAGAGAGCCAAAGGGACTAGCAGATGTGCGCTACGGAACGTTCGTGCCACGGACTACCTCCTATGGAATGAGTGAAGAATGGATGCCATTCCACCCCGACCAGGAGATGAACAGTTTGTAAAAAATCTGAGATCAATAAAATGCCTGGACTTCCGGCAGCGGGCGAGGGCGCAGCTCCACACAACCGCCTATTTCATTGGCGGAATATAGGGAATGTAGCGGGCGAAGAGCCAGCAGAGGAAGAAGACGACTGGGATGTGAACGATTAACTGGAGGACGCCATAGCCAACGATGTCGCGGGCTTTCAGTTTCAGGATTCCGAGGAGCGGGAGCATCCAAAAAGGATTGATTAGATTGGGCAGCGCTTCCGACGCGTTGTAGATCTGGACGACCCAACCGAGATGAACCTGGTGCAAGATTGCAGCTTGCAAAACATATGGCGCTTCGATGACCCACTTGCTGCCGCCGGATGGAATAAAGACTCCGAGGACGGCGGAATAAATCGCGACCAATAGTGGATAAGTGTTGTGAGTGCTGATCGAGACGAAGACTTTCGCGAGCGCGTCGGCGATGCCAGTGCCGACGATCATTCCGAAGATCACGGCGTAAAACGGAAATTGAATGAGCACGCCGCCGGTGGCGGGAATACACTCCGCGACGGAGCGCATGAACCGCTTGGGACGCCAGTGCAGAAGAAGGCCGATGGTAATAAACATCAAGTTGTAAGTGTTGAGGTCGAGGGCGGCGAGCGCTCCTTGAGGCGAGGTGCGGAAGACGTCGACGAGATACCAACACAAAAGAGCGGCGACCGAAATGTTCAGCAGCGGGCTGTATTCGAGCCACTCGCCTGGCTTGCTGCGGACCTCAAGACTGGACCGGATGGGCTCGTACTGGATGCCGTAGGATTCTGCGGTGCGGGCGTTCTCGGGCGACGGTGTGGAGAGGTAAGCGATCAGGACTGAGAAGACGATCAGAATGGCAGTGGTGGCGATGCTCTGCCACAAAAATAAAGTCTGGGTGAGCGGGATGAGGCCGCTGATGTTGAATAAAGATGGCGGCATGGAAGACTTGGTCGCCATGAGCATCGCAGCGGAGGAGGAAAGTCCCATGGCCCAAACCGCTCCCAGGCCGAGATAGGCGGCGGCGCCGGCGGCACGGTAGTCCATGCCTTTGACGCGGTGTGCGAGTTCACGAACGAAGAGTCCGCTGAAAATCAGGCTTAACCCCCAGGAGATCAGCGAGGTCAGCATGGAAAATAACGCGACCAAGGCAACGGCTTGCCGCGGTGTTTTTGGAATTGCCGCCAGCCCGCGTATGGCGCGGTAAACGAGAGGTGTAGAGGCGACGACATAACCTCCTACGATGATCATCACCATCTGCATGGTGAAAGGGACGAGGGCCCAGAAATTTTTCCCGCCCTGGATAGCGAGTTTCGCGGGGCTCTGATGAAGCAGCAGGCCAACGAAGAAAACCACAACGATTCCCAGCAGGGCGAACACAAGAGGATCGGGAAACCAGCGCTCGCTCCAGTTGGCGAGGGTGAGACCGAAGCGGACCAGGCCGTGCTCCTGAGTTGCTGCGGTTTCCTCTTGTGGCATGTGTATACGCGATCCTTCCGTCATCGGTCTTTCAACCCCACGCTTCTAAAAGACGTCTGACGCGATGCCCGACATTGTAGCGCGTGTTCATGCAACAAAGTTGTTTGTGCCGCCTTCTAAAATAGGTGTAGGATGCCTTCGATTAGGGCGGCAGGATGAGCCCTCCTGCGTCTCTTGGAGTGATTGATGAACACTTTCCCGGTTTTGCTGGGTGCGTTGTGCGTGTACGCGATTGCTTATCGTTATTACAGTGCGTTCATTGCGGCAAAGGCGATGGCGCTGGATGACCGGCGGACAACTCCGGCGCACGTTTATCCCGACGGGCATAACTATGTGGCATCGCCAAAGTGGGTGCTGTTTGGGCATCACTTTGCGGCGATTGCGGGCGCCGGGCCGCTGATTGGGCCGACGCTGGCGGCGCAGTTTGGATTTGCGCCGGGATTTTTATGGATTCTGGTCGGTGCGGTGCTCTGCGGTTGCGTGCAGGATTTCACCGTGCTGGTGGCATCGGTGCGGCACAAGGGGCGCTCGGTGGCGGATGTGGCGCGGACGGAGATCAGTCCGTTTGCCGGACTGGTAGCGATGATCGCGGTGCTCTTTATTCTTTTAGTGTCGCTGGCCGGACTCGGCATCGTAGTGGTTAATGCGCTTTCCAATAGTCCATGGGGAGTGTTCACGATCGGGATGACTATCCCGATCGCCGTGATCATGGGCTGGTGGATGTTCAAGAGTCATGCGGGACAGGTCAACGTGGTTGGTCCGAGCATTTTTGGCGTGGTTCTTTTGCTCGCCAGCGTGGTCGCCGGGCATTGGGTGGCGCAGACTTCCTGGGCCGGGGCGCTTACCTTTACGCCGCATGAAATCACGATCCTGATGGGAATTTACGGGCTGGTGGCGTCGGTGCTTCCCGTGTGGCTGGTCCTGGAGCCGCGCGATTATCTTTCGACCTATGTGAAGCTGGGGACGATTGCGGTGCTGGTGGTCGGGGTGTTCGTGGTGCATCCTAATATTCAATTTCCGAACTTCACGCAGTATGTTCATGGCGGCGGACCGATTATCAAAGGCAGCCTGTTTCCCTTCCTCTTTATAACGATCGCCTGCGGAGCGATTTCGGGATTTCACTCGCTGGTGTCTTCGGGTACGACTCCGAAGATGCTCGACAAGGAAACGGACGCACGCTTTATCGGGTACGGCGCCATGATTTGCGAGTCATTGGTGGGGGTACTTGCGCTGATCGCGGCCTGCTCGCTTTCGCAGGGCGATTATTTCGCGATCAACACCACTCCAGCGGTGTTCAGCCATCTGGGATTAAGTACGGTGAATCTCGATATGTTCTCGCGCGAAGTGGGAGAGAAACTCGCGGGCCGCACGGGAGGCGCAGTTTCACTGGCGATCGGCATGGCGCAGATTTTCCGCGGGCTGCCGGGGATGGCAACTCTGATGGGCTACTGGTATCACTACGCCATCATGTTCGAAGCGCTATTCATCCTGACGACGGTGGATACGGGAACTCGCGTAGCCCGTTACGTTCTACAAGAGCTGATGGGCAAAGTGCACAAGCCATTCGGTAACAGTTCGTGGCTGCCGGGAAATCTGATCACCAGTTTCATTGTTGTGATGGGCTGGGGATATTTAATTTATACGGGGAATATCACCACGATATGGCCGTTGTTTGGAACCGGCAATCAGCTGCTGGCAACGATTGCGCTGGCCGTGACGACGACGTTCCTCATCAATATGGGGAAGCAGAAATATGCGTGGATCACGGCGGTTCCGATGTGCTTCGTGGGCGTCACCACGCTCAGCGCGGGAGTTCTCTCCATCAAGAATATTTTCTGGCCGCTGACTTCGAAGCCGGGACAGGTGTTTACGGGCTACATGGACACGGTATTGATGTGCATCTTCATTGCGGGCGTGATTTTAGTCTTGTTTGATGCCGTGAGGCGCTGGATCGCGGTGATGAACGGAGCTCCGGCTCCGCAGGAGGCGTTTGGACCGCCGGTTACTGCCGCGGGAGAAGTGAAGATGGGCTGCTGTTAGAGCAGGGCTTCTGGGCTTCGGGCGACATTGACGGAAATTGAAAACTCCTGCGCGGAGGCCGCGCAGGAGTTTTTGTTTTGAACGAGTTAGAAGGTGAAGATTGGACCGAACTCGTTGCGCCAGTTGTGAGCCTGCCGGGTCAGGGTAGGACCAAACTGGAGGTATTCCGGGGTGACCGTTCCGTTGGCTGCGTGGTTGTTGGCGGTGAACGTGACGATGTAGCTGGCTTCGTGCACAAACGTCACCCACTTATTAAGACGATAAGTGAGGGAAGCTGTGTCGAGGTCAGTGCGGCCGAGGTGATTGCCTTTCGCGGCATCGGCGTAGTTGGCACGGTCTGTTCCCCATTGCAGGTGGAGGATCCACCCGGAATTGGCGCCCTCGGGATCAGCGTGAACGATCCGGGAGAGCGGGAAGCTGAGTTCCGCGAATCCACCTGATCCGCCGACTGGTTGTAGTTTCGCGGGTAGTACCGCAGTGCCGGGACAGTCCGAGGTATTCACCAGCACCTTGTCTTTGACTCCACCCGCGCAACCGAACAGAATGGCGCGTCCGCTTTCTGAAATGCCATTCGCATCGCCTGGATCTGCCAGCGCGCCGAGGTTGTTGTAAACGTCGTTAAGCTGGCCGGCGAAGAAGAACCGCATGTCGTTTCCGCGATAGAACTTGGCGACCAGAGTTACCCAGGGAGTAGGCAACTGAATTTCCCCGGTGTAAATGTTCTGTGGATTGCCGACCTGCGCTCCGCTGGGGAAGAGATTGAACAGAGTGCACGTCCCTGTCGCTGGGCAGTTGGAAGCGCCTAGGAACGCTTGCACATTGTCGAATCCGTTATTCGGAACGGTGGCGCTGGTGAAGATGCTTACCGTGCAGGGCGCACCGAAAGTTTCACAAATCACGGTATTGGAGGCCTCTTTCGCATGGGGAATCAGTTCATTCATGCGGGAATGGTGACCGCTGAAAATCAGTTGAGCGGGCGGCACGCCCTTCCAATGATGGGAGAGGGGGAACTGGAAGACGACGCGGGCTTCCACTCCAGGTTGATCGGACTGGGCGCCAACGGCGTCACCGAAGCGCAAGTGCTGGTCAGTGGTAAGGCCGGAGGATCCCTGCGACGACAGGACGAGGGCGACCTCAGGCTGAATCTTTAGATCACCCGCGTGAAATTGCAGGCCAGTTTTGAATTGGGGAATGCGCTCATATAACGTACCCATACCGACGCCGAGGCCAGTAGTTTCGAAAAGGGCTGGGAGAGAAGATGAGAGCAGAGACCAATCCTGGCCGAACTCCGCGAACCAGGGCAGGCCTCCGAGTTTGTGGTCGAGGCGCATCCAGGCGAGGCGAAGGCCAAACTGGCTGGAACGGACGCTGCTGATGTTGCGGTTGCTGACGTCGGTGTAGTCGCCTTCAAAATCGCCTTCCACCCGCCCCGTGATGGTGAAGCCGGAATTCTTCGGAACCCATTCCGTCTGCATGCCTATTCGGAAACTGCGCGCCTTGAGATGCACCTGGGGGTTGTGGTCAGGAGTGGCGGCAGTGGTGTCGCCCAGCAGAAGCGGGAGTGGCCAGTCCTGGCTGCCGAAAGTAGCACCGCCGCTGGAGGCGGTATCGGAAATAGCGCTCGCCTTATAGAACCCGTAGAGCTTAATGTTGGCGCCGCTACCAAGATGGATGTCGGGAATCATTCCGCCCTGCTTGGGCGCGTCAATGGGCAGCACTCGGAGCGGAGCCACTGCGGATATCCCGGGACGTTCGGGAGGGGTGGGCGGAGTTCCGATAGGAGTCTGACCGGTTTGAGCCGGACTTTGCTGATGCAGGACCGCATTTGAGAGATGGGCCTTCGAGGGCTCCAGGCTGACAGGCGTTACGCTCAGGGCTGCGGCGTTCGCAGGAGCGACGGTCGACGTGTATTCCGCCTGGCTGATCAAGCCTTTTTCCTCGAGCAGTTTGGCGAGCCGCGCGCTAGCTTCATCCGGCGTAGATGCTTGATTGATGCTGGCGACGTCGCTGGAAGACAAGATTCCCTTCGACTGAAGCAACAACACGAGAGCATTGTTATTAGGTGGATGGTTTTCCTGCTGCTGCGCCATGGCGGATAAAGCCAGAGCAACGGCGGCGGCGAGGACGATCAAGCGCGAGACGCGTCGTTTCATTGGGTACAGCCTCCGAGGATAGGTTTCAGACCGTTGGCTCAATGACAGATTTATAAAGATCCGCGTTCGGGCCCTACTCTGGAGTGGTTATATTCAGACGTGCTGTGATGGATCTTTAATGAATCTCCCACGCGCTCCGGTTGATTCTGTCTGTAGAAGAGAGCGCTAACCGGCAGAGCATCGGGCAGGAGTTCTTGGCGTCGCCCCGGAACCTCCACAGCACTCCAGCCGCTCGCAATGGCGGATGCCGACCTAGATACTGTTACAGCAGTGTGAATGTCAAGCTATTTCCGTGGGAAATCGGCAGATTATGCGGGATGTTCCTATTGTGCCACCCCCGATTCCCGGACCCCAAAACTGCCGGTCGTATTTTCTGGATGCTTTCTTAAGGTCATGAGTGGGGAGTTACTACTGGGGAGCAATATTGGGAATAAAACGTTATAAGCTGGAACTCGCGAGAGTTGGCTGGAGTCTATGCTGGTAGAAAGAACCGACTGGCCAGCAATTTTTCGGTTCGGAATGGGGCGGGTGATCCTATAATCGTCCTGGTAGATGGTAGAAAGCGGTATCGCCGGAGAGACCTTGGGAGAATTGGCCAGCGCGATAGGAGTACGAGTCGAGGAAGCGGCGGTTGTCGCGGAGCTGAAAGCCGGCTCGGAAGAGGCTTATGCCTGGTTGATCGGCGAATTTCAGCGTCCGGTGTATGGGCTGGTGTATCGAATGGTTAGCGATCCGGCAGACGCGGCGGATACCACACAGGACGTGTTCCTGAAAGTTTTTCGCGGCATGAATCAGTTTCACGGCGAGTCGAGTTTGAAGACGTGGATTTACCGCATTGCCTTGCACGAAGCTGCGAACCGGAAGCGATGGTGGTTCCGGCATAAGGCGCAAGAGACTTCGATTGAACCGCCGGACTCGGATGGATTTTCGGGCAATGACGAAGCGATGCAGAACGCGATGACCGATCAGCGCGATTCGCCCTTCGATAGTGTTGCGCACCGGGAAGTGCAGCAGCGGGTGGACGCGGAGTTGAGGAAGGTCGCCGAGCCCTACCGGACGACGCTGATTCTGCGCGACCTGGAAGAAATGTCGTATGAAGAGATCGCGGAGGTTCTGCAGATCTCGTTGGGGACTGTGAAGTCAAGATTGACGCGCGGACGGCAGGCACTTAAACAGCGACTAGCGCCGTATGTCCGCGAAGTAGGTGGAGAACTGGGGCTGACGGTACCGGACAAAGAGGCGAGTTCCGCGCCTCGGGTTGCTGCAGGGGGTAGAAGGGTCGAGGTGATGCCATGAAGTACATGGCGGAGAAATTCACGACAATGAAGCGCGCCATACAGTGCACGGAAGCGAAGGAATTGCTATCGCCTTTTCTCGATGGAGCCGTCACCGGAACCGAGATGCAGGCGGTGCAGGCTCATCTGGACAGATGTAATGGGTGCATGCGCGAATTCAAATTGCTGCGGCAAACGCAACAGATGTTGATGAGCGTTGGCCGGGTGCAGGAGCCGGCAGATCTTGGACTGAAGCTGCGTCTAGCCATTTCGCGGGAGGCAGCTGTGGCGCGGCGGCCACGCTACGAAGGCCTGCGGCTGCGGATGGAGAATACGCTGAATGCGTTCATGGTGCCGGCGACGGCGGGCTTAATCTGCGCCCTGTTGATCTTTGGTTTAGTGACGGCGATCCTGGCGATGCCCGGACAGCTGCAGGCGAATAATCAAGACGTTCCCCTGGTCTTAAATACCGGGCCAGAGTTACAGCAAAGCGTCTTCGGGACGACTCTGAGTTCGATGAACACGGATTCGTTGGTTATTGAAGCATATGTGGATCGGAATGGGCGGGTTCAGGATTACAGAATTCTTTCCGACAGCGGCGAATCTCAGCAGTTGTTGCCGCAGGTAAAAAGAATGTTGATCTTTACTACTTTCCGTCCGGCGATGTCGATGGGCCGGCCGATTTCGTCGCGTGCCGTCCTATCGTTTTCCAGAATTAGCGTGCGAGGGTAGAACTACGTCGCGACTGTAAACCTTCCCGCAAATACTCGAAGCCTTCCTATTCCGAGGAGACTCCAGTCTGCGATTCACAACCGTCACCGGTTGCTTGCAGACGCATCATCTCTTCGCCATTTCCGGAGTGATTCACCAGGGATACTGCGAATAAAGGGACAATGGCCCGCAAGACGGTTCCTTGATCATCGGAGTCGATTTCCAGGTGACCATTCAGTTCGTTCAAACGCTCGCGCATTCCCGCCAAGCCTACGCCGGTTTCCGCACTGGTTTCACGAAGCCGCACCAGACGTTCGGCTGGAATGCCGCTTCCGAAATCCCTTACTTCGAGAATCGCTGCGTTGGGTTGGCGCCGAAAACTGACGCTTGCCTCCGACGCCCCGGAGTGGCGATGTACATTCGTCAGGCTCTCCTGCAAGACGCGGAAAAGGGCGATTTCAATATTCATGGGCAGGCGCTTGTCATCAGAGGCTAGGTCCGCACTGACGTCGATGCCGCTACGTTTGGCGAAGCCTTCGATAAACCACTCGGCGGCGCAAGCAAAACCAATCTCGTCCAGAAGCGGCGGATGGAGCAAATATGACATCGTACGAATTTCTTCGATAGCCCGGTCGGCTAATTGCGCGACGTCGGAGACGATGGCCATAATGTTGCTATCCTCCTGGCACTTTTCCTGCAGGAACGAGACGCTGATTTTCAGGGCAGCCAAGGTTTGACCAGTACTATCGTGGAGATCACGAGCCAACTTACGGCGCTCGTCGTCCTGTACTTTGAGCAGGCGCTGGGAGAGGATCTGTAGTTCGGCAGTGCGCTCCAGGATTACCGATTCCAGTTGGGCATGGGAGAGGGCCATCTCCTTAAACTTAGAATTCCACATAGAGTCCTCCTGGGCGGGCAAGGGAATTAGAACAACTCCTATACTCCGATTGGTTGAAATTATCCCATCACGCATTTCCCAACGTCTGAGCAAAATTGCACACATGCCTGGACGAGAGTTCCAGTCAGCAATGGTCAGAACGCGAGAACGCAGTGCGCAGGTCTTGCTTTCGGAAAGTAGATCCGCGCACTAAAAGCTTCTGAATATGGCAGGACGGGGGTTATTGGAATATGGCCAATGTGAGCGTTATTGACCAGTATTGACTCTTGTTTTGCCGGATAGTTAACACTGGTGGAATCTATATCTTTAGGATGGCTCCCTGGCTAAAGCAATCGACAGCTCGAAAAAGAGAATTGCGTTTAACCCTAATACTTTTCTCTCGACCACTGGGAAGGGCAGGGATTTCCTGTCTTTCGAAGTGAAAGATACGGTATTTGCGCAGGGCGATCCCACGGACGGATTGTTTTTTATCCGCAAGGGAAAGATACAGTTGAGCGTAGTGTCTGAAGCTGGAAAAGAGGCCACGCTTGGCATCATCGGGGAGGGCGATTTTTTTGGGGAAGGCGGCCTAGCGGGACAGCAGGTGCGCATGTCAACGGCAACCGCGATGACCGGGTGCGACATCCTTCATATCGAAAAAAAGGCCATGGTGCTGACCATGGGCCGGGAACCAAAATTGTCGGCCCTGTTTTTAAAATATTTACTGAAGCGAAATATCCGGTATCAGGACGATTTGATCGATCAACTCTTCAACTCCAGCGAGAAGAGATTGGCGCGGATTCTTTTGCTCATGGCGCACTTCGGCACCGAAGGGGTTTCGGAAATGCTGATCCCGCGATTGAACCAGGAAACTCTGGCGGAGATGGTGGGAACGACTCGTTCGCGTGTGAGTTTCTTCATGAACCGATTCAGGCGCCTGGGGTTCATCAACTACGGAGCGGGGAATAATGTGTTTGTACACAGTTCCCTGCTGAACATCGTTCTGCACGATGACAGCGACACTTCGAGCACGGACATTGCGGATCCGGATAAACCAGGAAAGAAGAAGCGTGAGCCCCCGTCAGAGCGAGGAGTCCCGGCAGACAGAGACCGCGCCCGCATGCCCCCGCTGTCCACGCGCTAAGTTCCACTAGCAGTTCTCGCGGGTGTGACTTCTGCTCTAAACCTCTTGCCAGACCATCTATTAGTGTCGCTGCGCACACGCTACATCCCAACCTCGTTTAGACTGTTTCAGAACATATTTGTGCTTTGAAAGTCCCAGGGAGCCGGAGAGGTTCGGGAACCGAAGTGGGCGCCGCCGCGCCGATGGGTTGTTGAAAGCTTTGGCTTACCCGTATTTTTTCAGGAACCCCGGTACCGCTAGTTGCGTATCCATAATTGCGTATCCATGGTGCGGAGTTGCGTACCACTGGAGTTCCGTATCAATGCCTGAGTAGAAGTTTCTCTCGGGTGAATCGGGTTACCTTACGTTTGCAACCACGTCTTTAGCTGTTACCAGGTCTTTTTAACAAGGTTCATGAACGGAGAAGAGTAGATGCCATTCGCACGCTTAGCCTCGAGTATCCGGTTGATTATCGCCACCCTTTTATTCGCAACGCTAGTGATCACAGGTTCGGCGCAGGAGCCACCTGCTGGGCCCGTCCCGCAAACCACGCCGGAGACGGGTAAGCTGCCGGTACTGAACTATTCGAAGCCGGTATCGCACTTTCCCAATCTGATTGGACCTTACAAGCCGCGGCATTTGGGTGAACCGAACCTGGCCAATACGGCGCGCATTGATTCATTGATGCATGATGGCAAGCTGTATCTCTCGCTGAATGACGCCATCGCGCTGGCGCTGGAAAATAATCTCGACATCGCCATTGCGCGTTTCAACTTGAACATCGCTGACACTGACGTGCTGCGTGCGAAGGCTGGCGCCAGCATTCTAGGCGTCAACGCAGGTGTCGTGCAGAACACCCCAGGCGGCGGTGTTGGCGGCATAGGCGCGACTGCGGGAGCTTCCACTGGCGGCACGAGCCTGGGCGCGGGCGGAATCGGCGCCGGCACCAACGGTTTGGTAAGTTCCACGCTCGGCTTCGGGCCGGTCATTACCAGCTTCGATCCAATACTCACGGGGACGCTCCAGGAAGATCACGCCCAGAGCGTATCGTCGAGCTTGTTTAACGGCGTCCCGGTTATTGCACAAAACACCGGCACGGTGAATTTTGCGTACAACCAAGGTTTTAGCTGGGGCACGAACTTGCAAGTCGGGTTCAGCAATAGTCGCGCTACCACGAACATTCCTTTTAACACCTACAGCCCATTGATCAATTCTTCTCTTCGCCTGCAACTAACTCAGCACTTGTTACAGGGCATGGGATTCCCCGCCAATACGCGCTTCATCCGCATCGCCAAGAACAACCGCGAACTTACCGATGTAGCTTTCCGTCTGCAGATCATCGACTCGGTCGATCAGATCGAGAATATTTACTGGGATCTGGTTTTCGCATACGAAAACGTTCGCGTGCAGAACGAATCGCTGGCCTTCGCCCAAAAAACCTTGTCGGACACAAAAAAGCAAGTCGAGATAGGCAGCCTTGCTCCCATCGAAGTGGTGCGCGCGCAAAGCACCGTGGCGCAGGATCAGCAACTTGTAACCACAGCACGAACCAACCTGCAATTGGAGCAATTGCTGATGAAGAACGCTCTGACGCGCACTCTTAAGGATCCGATACTGGCAAATGCCGAGGTCATCCCGATCTCAACCATGGATGTTCCGACAGAGGAGCAGGTTGTTCCGACCGAGGACCTGATCAGTGATGCGCTGCGCCATCGGGCGGAGTTGGTGGAGTCTCGCATCGATCTCAATAGCCGCGATCTGAGCAATAAAGCAGTGCGCAGCGCCCTTCTTCCCACGCTGGATCTCTTCGCGTATTACTCTGGATCTGGCCTCGGCGGCGCGCAAAACCCGAATAACCTCTGCGCGAATCAGACTCCAGAGCAACTCAGACTGGGCTTCTGCGCGGGTCCGAACGCAATTCCCGCCGTCGCGCCCACCAGCATCGGGTCAACCTGGGATCAAATGGTAACTTCTACGGCGCCCGACAAAGGCTTAGGCCTTTCTCTCAACATTCCGCTGCGCAACCGGGCGGCGCAAGCGGTGCAGATTCGCTCCGAACTGGAGTATCGCCAGGCGGAGATGCGCCTGCAGCAGATCGAGAACCAGGTGGGAATCGAGATACGCAACGCGCAGTATGCGGTGCAGCAGAATCGCGCCAGCGTGGATTCGGCGCGGGCCGCGGTGGAACTCGGACACCAATCGCTGGATGCGGAGCAAAAGAAATTTCAGTTCGGCACTTCGACGAACACTTTGGTTCTGCAGTATCAGAGCCAGTTAGCGACGGCGGAATCGACTCTGGTAAATGCCATGGTTGCCTACGAAAAGTCGCGAGTCGAACTGGATCGCGCAACCGGCGCGCTGCTCGATCATGCTGGCATCAGCATCGATGACGCGGCGCGAGGCCAAGTCACGCGCCTGCCGAGCGTGCCCTATATCGCGCCTCGCAAGGAATTGCCAGCGGTGGCTCAGCCGACGCCGGGGACGTCGGCTCCGCAACAGCAGCTCCAATAGGCCTTAATGTTCGGAAAGGGCGTGGCTGAGGCTGCGCCCTTTTTTGTTTCAGCAGTTCTTTCCCAACAATTCTTTACAATCTGCGGCTCTTTCCGCCGCTAGCACCCGCTAAGATGGAGCAGCGTTTTCATAATTCTTGCATCCAAAGTTCGAAATCTGTCGTTCACTTTCACCCAGGTGCGCGACTGTCCCTATTCAAGGAGACGAATCATGTCTTTTGCTTCGCTTGGAAAGGCCGCGGCAAGCTGTCGGCAAGGCCTGTGGCTAACGTGCTTGGCGGTTTTGATATGCGCCTGTCCGCAATTGTCCGTCCTGCATGCACAGGACGTTCCCTCGGCGCCGGCGCCGCAACCGGTTCCAGCCCCAGCCAAGCCGCAGGAAATTCACTTACAGGATTATTCCAAATCGTCCTCGGCTTTTCCTCACCTCATCCAACCTTACTTGCCGAAGGAATTGGCGCAACCGGATTTTGGCAACTCGCCGCGCATCGATTCGCTCATGCGCGATGGAAAGATTTATCTCTCGATTGACGACGCGGTAGCGCTGGCGCTGGAGAATAATCTTGATATCGATATTGCCCGCTACAATTTGAACATTGCGGCTGCGGACCTTTTGCGGGCCAAGTCTGGCGCAAATATTCTTGGCATCAATACCGGCATTGTGCAGAATACTCCGGGAGGCGGAGTGGGCGGGCTGGGTGGAACGGTAGGCTCTGGAACCGGCGGCACCACGGTTGCGGCGGGAGGCGCTGGAACCGGCACCAGCGGCCTGGTTAGCTCGACGCTCGGCATCGGCTCGCCCATCACCAGCTTCGATCCAGTACTTACCGGAACCCTGCAGCTGGACAAGAACAATACCGAATCGACCAGCGCTCTCAGTCCAGTACCGGTGCTGGCGCAAAATACTTACACCTCCGATGTGGCCTACACACAAGGCTTTCAGTGGGGCACGGCGCTGTCAGTTGGATTCAACAACACCCACGTCACCACCAATAGTCCGACCAGTTTGCTGACCCCCGACCTGGCATCAAACTTTCAGTTCAAGGTCACGCAAAACCTTTTGCAGGGCTTCGGCCCGGGACCGAATCTGCGCTTCATCCGCATCGCCAAGAACAATCGGGAAATTTCTGATGTCGCGTTTCGTCTGCAGATCATCACCACGGTCGATCAGATCGAGAATATATATTGGGATCTGGTATATGCATACGAGAACGTTCGGGTGCAGCAGGAAGCGCTGACCTATGCGCAGAAGGCTCTGGACGACTCAAAGCGGCAAGCGCAAGTCGGCACAGTACCGCCAATCCAGGTGGTCAGCTCGCAAAGCACAGTCGCGACCGATCAGCAAAACGTGATTGTGGCGCAGAACAATCTAGAACTGCAGCAACTCCTGATGAAGAATGCACTCAGCCGCAGCATCGAGGATCCTGCGCTCGCCGAAGCGGAGGTGATACCGACTTCTACGATGCAGGTGCCGCAAGAAGAAGGTGTGGTGCCGATCCAGGACATGATCAACGACGCGCTGCAACACCGCGCGGAACTGGCGGAGTCGCGCATCGATCTTAATTCTCGCGACCTTAGCAGCAAGGCTGTCCGCAATGCCCTGCTGCCGACGCTGGATGCTTTTGCATATTACGGGGGTTCGGGAGTCGGGGGCTCAGTGAATTCGGCGATTCCAACTTGTGGCACGACCAGCAGCACTTTCTGTTTTAATCCGGCAAAGGCCCCGCCGCCATTTCAAACCAGCAATAACGTGGGCTACGGCGGGACCCTGAATCAACTGGTCAACTCGACCGCGCCCGACAAGGGGATCGGACTGTCGCTAAACATTCCGCTGCGAAATCGAGAGGCACAGGCCAACCAGGTGCGCGCGGAACTGGAATACCGGCAGGCTCAGGTGCGGCTGCACCAACTGGAAAATCAGGTTCGCATCGAAGTGCGGAACGCGCAATTTGACGTGAAGCAGAATCGCGCTTCCGTGCAGGCGGCACAGTCGGCGGTCGATCTGGCGCGGCAGACGCTCGACGCCGACCAGCAAAAGTTGAAAGTCGGACTCACCACGCAAACTGCGATCTTGCAGGATGCTTCAACGCTGACCACATCGGAGTCCAATCTGGTGTCGGCGAAGGCGGCTTACGAAAAGTCGCGTATTGAACTGGATCGCGCTACAGGGTTGCTCCTGGATCACTCCGGCATTGATGTGGCCGATGCGACGCGAGGGCAAGTTACACACCAGCCCAAAGTTCCTTATGTGGCACCACGGCCGGATGTTGTGCCAGGCGGACAACCCGCGCAGCAACCGCCGCCCAAGCAGCCTCCGCCGGCATAGCTCTTGATCGAGGGACACCTTACTCTCAGCGAGTTTCCGATCAACAACCGTGTTCGGCGACCTCGGGGTCGCCTGAGAACTGATAAACTCGCCCCTGATGGAACGACCGAGCCTGCCTACCATCCCCCGCTCTATTTTTTGGATGGTCATACTTTCCTTTCTGCTACAGGTCGCCGCGATAGGAGTTTTCCGCCAATATCACACCCGGACTGGCGACGATCATTTCGGATTCGGCTGGGAAATGGGTCGCGTGGCTCGGTCCATCGCGCAGGGGCATGGTTTCAGCAGTCCGTACGAAGGCAATACCGGTTCCAGCGCGTGGGAACCGCCGCTCTATCCGTACCTGATGGCTGGAGTCTTCAAGGTTTTCGGTGTTTACAGTTATGCCTCGGCGTGGGTTTTGCTATCGATCAACAGTCTTTTTGGCGCGCTCACGACAATCCCGGTTTATCTGATCGCGTACAGGAGTTTTGGGCCGCGGGTCGCGCTCTGGTCGGCGCGAGCATGGGCGTTCAACCCTTATGTCTGGTACTGGTCGATTCACTGGATATGGGACACGACGTTCACTCCGCTGATGCTGGCATTGATCTTTCTGGTCTCGCTGGAACTGGAGCACCGGACTGGTCGGCGAGGATGGATATTGTTCGGCGCGCTATGGGGAGTGGGAGCGCTGGCCAATCCTGCGACGCTGTCATTTTTACCCTTTTGCGGCCTGTGGATATGGTGGCGAAGATATCGGCGCGGCCTGCCGTCGTTGGGAGGAGTCGCGCTTTCCTCATTCGTGTTCTTTCTGGTTCTCGCGCCGTGGCTTGTGCGAAATTATGAGGTTTTTGGACGGTTTGTTTTTATTCGCGACGATTTTGGGTTGCAGTTTCGGCTTGGTAACAACAACATGTCCGACGGAATGTTGTTTGCGACCTTGCAACCGAATCTCAACAAACTCGAACTTGAGAAGTTCCAGCGCATGGGGGAACTTGCGTATGAAGCCGAGTGCAGGCGACTGGTCTTTGATTGGATCCGTGAACACCCGGGACGATTTGCGATCATTAGCATGAAGAGATTTTTCTATTATTGGAATGGGGTGCCGCGGCCGACCGACAGCCGGGCTCCGTGGGATTTTCGCAGTTCGCTATTCCTCGCGTCATCAGTCCTGACCATCTGGGGGATGGGACGTGCGTTGCGGCAGAAACGGCCCGGGGCTTGGCTTTTCGCCGGTCTGATCGCAACCTATCCCACGGTTTATTACGTCGTATTCCCGCATGCGCGTTACCGGCATCCCATCGAACCCGAATTGTTCATTCTGGCAGTGTTCTTGCTTTCCGAATTGCGGTTCCGCAAACCAGTGGCCAAGGAGGTAATTGCTGATTGATGATTATTGATTAATGATTGGGGAGCAGACCGGTTTTCGGCTTGTGGTCATCAATCAGCAATTCAACAATCAGCAATTCCGTATGACCATTTCTGTGGCCGTCGTGGCGATGGATGAAGAAGCCAACATCGGTCGGACTCTGGCGAGCATCCGTTGGGCCGATGAAATCGTGCTCGTCGATTCCGGCTCGAGCGATCGTACCTGCGAGATCGCACGAGAATACGGGGCCCGAGTTATCGTTGAACCATGGCGCGGATACGTGGAGCAGAAGCAGTATGCGATCGAGCTATGCACCAAGGATTGGGTGCTGCTGCTGGACGCAGACGAGGAAGTAAGTCCGGGCTTGGCCGAAGAGATTCGTGCCGCCATTGCCCGATCGAACGCCGCACATGGCTATAAACTCCCACGTAAAAACTTATTTTTAGGCCGGTGGATTCGTCATGGTGGTTTCTATCCTGATCCAAAACTACGACTGTTTAAGCGCGGAGAGGGATTTGTCACCGGCCACGACCCGCACGACCGCTGCGAACTGAAGCCAGACGTGCCGCAACAGACGCAGCAGTTCAAAAACGCTCTCATTCACTACACCTATCCCACTCTCACTCTCTATCTAAACCACATGAACCGATATTCATCGCTGGGCGCGCAGTTAGCGATTGCAAAAGGCCACCGTGGCTTCAGCTTCGTCAACATCATTTTGCGACCGCTGGCAACGTTTATTTATAACTACTTTGTGCGGCTAGGATTTCTTGATGGCCGTGAAGGATTACTGCTGCATCTTTATCACGCGGGCTATGTGTCGTGGAAATATGCAAAGGCATGGGAACTCGGTCGCAGCGATCAAACTAATAGTAGCTGACCGACCGGTCGTTCTAATTGCAATTCATTCGCCTTGCCCGGTGGCGTTCGCTTCCCTATCATCACAACAGAACACTGGGGTCCTCATGCCGGAGAAAAAGCCGTCGAAACCGCAAGTCGCGGAAAGCCCGATTGCAGACGTTTTTGAGAATCGTCATCCTTCCAATGCCGAGAAGAAGTGGGCGGAAGAGACGCTTGCGCCCACACTCGATAAATCTCCTGAGAAGCCGATCGGCGCGCCCACGGGCGTAAATCTTGACGAGCACGGACATGCGCGCTTCACCACGATTTCTGGAGTTCCGGTACGCCGTTTGTACACCGAGGCGGATCTTCCTGAAGACTGGAGCGAAGAAAAATATCTCGGCTATCCGGGAGCACCGCCATTCACCCGCGGCATTCACGCCACGGGATATCGCGGCAAGCTTTACACCATGCGGCAGTTCTCTGGATTTGCCTCTCCGGAGGAAACCAATCAGCGCTACAAATATCTGTTGGAACATGGCGGTGGAGGACTCTCCGTCGCCTTCGATTTACCGACGCTGATGGGCTACGACTCGGACCATCCCGCAAGCGAAGGCGAGGTTGGCAAGTGCGGTGTAGCGATTGATTCGCTGGAAGACATGGAAATACTTTTCGGAGGCATTGATCTCGAAAAAACGACGGTTTCGATGACGATCAATTCACCCGCGTCAGTGCTGTGGGCCATGTACCTGGTGGTAGCGGAAAAGCAGGGCGCGGACTGGAAAAAGATCTCAGGCACTATTCAGAACGACATTCTCAAGGAATACATCGCGCAAAAGGAATATATCTATCCGCCTGCGCCGTCGATGCGGCTGGTGATTGATACTTTCGAATTTGGATCGAAGTTCACGCCGCGTTTTAACACAATTTCGATCAGCGGTTATCACATTCGCGAAGCTGGTTCGACTGCATTACAAGAACTGGCGTTCACTTTGTATGACGGCATCGAATATGTGGAATGGGCGCGGCGCCGCGGCCTCGACGTGGACGATTTCGTTCCCCGGCTCAGCTTTTTCTTTAACGCGCACAATGATTTTTTCGAGGAAATTGCGAAGTACCGCGCCGCCCGGAAGGTTTGGGGGCGCGTCATGCAAGAGCGCTTTGGAGCGAAGAACCAGCGCACCTGGCTGATGCGTTTTCACACGCAAACCGCGGGCGTGTCGCTGCCAGCGCAGCAACCGATGAATAACATTGCTCGTGTGGCGCTGCAGGCTTTGGCTGCCGTACTGGGCGGGACGCAGTCGCTGCACTGCGACTCCTACGATGAGGCATTGGCTCTTCCGACGGAAGAAGCGGCTCGCATAGCGTTGCGAACCCAGCAGATCATTGCCTACGAATCCGGAGTGACCCAAACCGTCGATCCGCTCGGAGGTTCGTACTTCCTGGAAAATCTCACGCTCGAGATGGAGAAGGGCGCATTCGACTACTTCGGCAAGCTCGACGGTATGGGAGGCATGGTGAGAGCGATCGAACGAGGCTACCCGCAGAAAGAGATCGCGGAAGCATCCTACCAGTACCAGCGCGCCGCCGAGGCGAAGGAAAAGATCGTAGTGGGCGTGAACGAGTTTGCCATCAAGGAAGAATCTCCTCACATTTTGTACATCGATGAGACTGTAGCGCGGCAGCAGACAGCGAAGCTGAAAGCGCTGCGCGCGAGGCGCTCGAACGATGAAGTAAACCGTACGCTTGGGGCGCTGAAGAAAGCCGCAGCGCAAGAGCCAAAAGCGCACTCGAACGACGGAGTTTCCGCGGCGAACACGATGCCTTACATCGTGGATGCAGTCCGTGCGTATGCGACGGTAGGAGAAATTAGCGAGGCGCTGCGTGGGGTGTACGGAACTTATACCGAGGTAAGCGTCACGTAATGGAATGCGGAATTGTTGTTTAATCGAGTTGCCGTCCTGGGTATCAAAATGGGAAGCGGGTAAGAGCTTTTCGTTGTCAAGGAACCCATTGCAGTTGAACCAGACTATGATTGAGATCACAAATTGTGATCTCAAAATGAAGAAAAGCAAAAATGCAACGCTGCTCAGGATGCCGAAACCTAAAGTAAAAATAGCCTCAGCCGTGGAATCGCGCATCTTGGTTCTTCGCCATCAGAGAGTGATCTTGGACACCGACATAGCGGAGCTCTACGGAGTCCCAGTTCGCCAGCTAAACCAGCAGGTAAAGCGGAACCGCGAACGATTTCCTTCCGACTTCGTATTTCAGCTCACTGCCAAAGAGGACGAAATCTTGAGATCACAAACTGTGATCTCAAGTGAGACACACGGTGGGCGCCGATACCGATCCTTTGCATTTACCGAGCACGGAGCGATCATGGCCGCAACCGTGCTTAATTCGGAGAGGGCGGTACAGATGAGCGTTTTTGTGGTGAGAGCATTTGTGCGATTACGCGAGATGCTGGCCACGAACCGGCGCCTTGCAGGTAAGATCGATGAATTGGAAAATCGTCTGGACACGCATGATTCCACAATTCAGGATCTGATTGAAGCGATCAAGGAACTTATGATCCCCGAAGAGCCGCCGCGCGTGCGCATCGGATTTCAGCTTCCCCCCGGCAAAGTCAAAGGATGATTCCGGTTGCCCTCTGGATCGCTGTTGAGCCGGGCGAGGGTTGCGAAAAGCGAATTATGATCCCGGCCGCGCCAATCCACGCGGCACGCTGCGGGGGCGCTTGTGAGTTGGCGACCGATAACAATCCCGGTTCTTGTTCGTCTACGTGCCGTTGGTCGTGTTAGAGATCGAGGTTTATGCGAAAGGCCGTCCGGCATTTAAAAAAGTCCGACCCCGTCTTGCGTTCAATTATCGAACGCATTGGGCCGTGCCACATGCAGTTTGGCCCGGCGGAGTTTCATCATCTCGCGGAAGCGATTATTTACCAGCAGTTAAATGGCAAGGCTGCCGAAACTATCTTCAAGCGCTTTGGCGCGCTGGCTGGTGAACCGCTGACACCGGAGCGGATTCTCAAACTCAGCGATGAACAGATGCGTGGCGCGGGCTTGTCGAAGCAGAAATCGTCGTATCTCAAAGATCTGGCAACGAAGACGGCTGCGGGTTTGCTGGATTTCGAACGGTTGCACGAAATGCCGGATAGAGAGGTAATTGAGCATCTGACTCAGGTAAGAGGCATTGGAGTATGGACCGCGCAGATGTTTCTGATGTTCTCGCTAAAGCGCGAAAATATCCTGCCGACGGGCGACTTCGGCGTGCGCACGGCAATACACAGACACTATCTCGATTCGGCGCGCGTGAAAGCGGGGAAGAAATCTACGACAAGAAAAAAGGTGCGCAAGCGGAAGATCAAGCTGCCAAGCCCGGAGCAGATGGAGAAAATCGCGAAGTGTTGGGAGCCTTATCGTAGCGTGGCGTGTTGGTACTTGTGGAGAAGTCTGGATATTGAAATTCTTTAACCGCGGAGGACACCTGTCAAGAAGATCCCATGGTCCCCAGCCTACAGAGTGAGAATTGCCCGCCCTTCTCGTATAATCCGGCTATGTTTGCACAGCTTGACGACATACGGAGCAAACCCGACATTACACGCGGAACCGTGGTCAGCTTTTTACTGATGATTTTCCTCCTTGGCCTCATGATCGGAGCACAACTGATGGACCTCGGGTTGCGCTACAGGTGGAGCATCGCGGGGGTCGGCGAGACTTTCCTTGTGTGCGCACTCCTGTGGAAGTTTTCGGCGCCTCTACGCAAGGTACTGAAATCTAAAACGGCACGGGACATTCATGCCCACTGATTCCAGGATTCGCGTATTGGTAGCCAAACCTGGCCTCGACGGGCATGATCGTGGCGCTAAAGTGATTGCCCGTGCACTGCGCGATGCGGGTATGGAGGTCATTTACACCGGCTTGCGGCAAACGCCTGAAATGATTGTGAGTGCAGCTCTCCAGGAGGATGTGCAGGTCATTGGGCTGTCGATTCTCTCGGGCGCTCATAACGCCATTGTGCCGCGCGTAATGGATCTGCTGAGACAGAACAAAATAGATGATGTTCTGGTCCTCGTGGGGGGAATTATTCCGGACCAGGATATCGAAGCTCTGAAAAAACGCGGTGTAGCGGCGATTTTCCAGCCGGGGACGGCGATGGATGACATCGTGAAATTTATTCGCGCCAATGTGAAGAGTGCAGGCGTGCCGCTTTAAGGGTCGCAGATTGCGACCCTTAACAAAATCGTAAGTACCTTTCCAATTGAAAGCTTCCTTTCTGCATGCAAGCTCCAAATCTAGCCAGTCTCCGGCAACAGCTTGAACGCGTCGTGGGTCCAGCGCCCTGGTATTGGAAGACGTTCCCGGCATTCCGGTCGGTGTCCGGACAACGCTTTGTATGGACACATCACGGCGAGCAAGGGCCGCTTGGATATGTGGTCACGCTCGCTCTGGAACAGGAACCCAATAGGCCCCGACTGGCATTGAATACATACTGCCGGCCATTCTCGGCATCTGAGCAATACCTCGGAGTCTGGTGCCCTGAAGGACGCAGCATCCGTTTGACTGGATTCGATCCAGACCAGTTGAAGGCGTTTGATCTAGCTGAGATTGCGGGTTGGTTCAAGCAATCTTCTGACCGAATCTACTCCACAACGCCGCCTCTCTCCGATTTCGAAGTTCCACTAACGTTAGGCGGGGGAACGCACAAGATCGATGTGCCGCCGGAACTGGCGCTGGTTGACGAGTTGATCGTACCCACCAGTTACAAAGCCATGTCGAATGACGATCCTGCGTTCGCGATATTCGTCTTGTACTTACGCGCTGGATTGGTTGAAGTTCTGCCGCAGAAATGGTTCACTGCGGCGCAGTATCAAGTCGGAAAGCAATGGATTTCGCGAGCCGCGCGCGATCTTAAATCGCATCGCATCTTCGGAGAATGCTTCGGCGCGGGGACCTTTTTGCTGGAAGACGATGGCTGCAGGCTCGCGGGATGGATCGACAGAACATAGGCGTTGCCCTCTTGTTTTCGCAATCCTGCTAGTCGCGGATCACCGATCCCGGAAAAGCTCCCTCTTAACTCTCGCGGCGGACAGGCCATCCGTTGCGCCCTGCCGCGCCAGTGGTATACGGTAAACAGTCCGAACTCTTCATCCATATCCATATTCCATGGCTGACCGCAACGAAACACTCCCGGAGAACTCGTCGAAGGTAGCGAACGTCCTGACGACGAAGGTCGACCCGACTTCGGCAGGGTTCGAGGCCAATATGCGCTTTCTGGCAGACCTAATGTCCCGAGTTCGCAATGAAGACGAAAAGATTTGCGAAGGCGGCGGCGCCAAGGCGATTGAAAACCAGCATGGCAAAGGTAGGCTTACGGCGCGCGAACGGATTGAACTCCTGGTCGATCCAAAAAGTTTCTTTGAGCTCGGCGTGTACGCGGCCCACGGGATGTACGAAGAATGGGGAGGGGCGCCGGCGGCGGGCGTGATCACGGGCATGGGCCGCATCCATACGCGAATGGTGATGATCATTGCCAATGACGCGACCGTGAAGGCCGGGGCGTTTTTCCCCATGACTGCGAAGAAAGTGATACGCGCGCAGAACATCGCCATCGAGAATCGTATTCCAACGATTTATCTGGTCGATTCTGCCGGCGTTTTCTTGCCGCTGCAAGAAGATGTTTTTCCCGATACTGACGATTTCGGCCGCGTCTTCCGCAACAATGCAGTGATGTCGGCGATGGGGATTCCGCAAACCGCGGCCATCATGGGTATGTGCGTGGCGGGAGGCGGATACCTTCCAGTGATGTGCGACCACGTTCTGATGACTGACGGCAGCGGTTTGTTTCTAGCCGGACCGGCGCTGGTGCAGGCGGCGATTGGACAAAAAGTTTCGGCGGAGGATTTGGGCGGCGCGGCCATGCACTCGGCCATTAGCGGCACCGTCGATTTCCGGGAACCGGATGACCAGGCGTGTCTGGCGCGCATTCGCTCGATCGTGGAAAAGTGGGGGTATCGCCGCCAGTCTCCGTGGGATCGCAAGAAGCCTGTCGAGCCGGCGTTGGCGGCGGAAGAGATTTACGGAATTTATGATTCGTCGCCTGCGCGGCCTTATGACATGAAAGAGATTCTCGCGCGCGTGCTCGATGGCAGCCGCTTCGATGAATACAAGCCGGAGTATGGAAAGACGCTCATCTGCGGCTACGGGCGGATTGGCGGCTTCGCGGTGGGAATTGTCGCTAATCAAAAACTGCACGCTCAGCAGATCGATCACGAAGGGAAAAAGCGGATCGAGTTTGGCGGCGTCATCTATACCGAATCGGCGGAGAAGGCTGCCCGGTTCATCATGGACTGCAATCAGAATCTGATTCCGCTGATTTTTTTCCACGACGTGAACGGCTTCATGGTGGGCCGCGATGCGGAGTGGAGCGGCATCATCAAAGCTGGAGCGAAGATGGTGAATGCTGTATCTAATTCAGTGGTGCCAAAGATCACAGTGATCGTAGGCGGGTCGTTCGGTGCCGGACACTATGCGATGTGCGGGAAGGCGTTCGATCCGAGATTTGTTTTTGCGTGGCCGACGGCGCGTTATGCCGTGATGAGCGGGGATTCGGCGGCGGGAACATTGGTTGAAATCAAGATGAAGCAACTGGAACGCGGCGGCAAGAAGTTAAGTGAAGAAGAGAAGAAAGAGCTGTACGAATCAGTGAAGCGCACGTATGACGAGCAGACTGATCCGCGTTATGGCGCGGCCAGATTGTGGATCGATAAAATCATCGATCCCATCGAGACGCGGGATGCGATTACGCAGGCCCTTGAGGCTGCGGCCCTGAACCCGGACGTGGCCGCGTTTGGGGTGGGAGTGCTACAAACGTGATTTGCCACGGATTTACACGGATAAGAAATCAACATTGCTGAGCTTTTCCTGTTAAGAGGTTTGATCCATGAGCATCCGTGTGATCTGTGGCAGGTTTTGATATGTCGAACAGCGTCAAACTGATTGAATGTCCGCGAGATGCCTGGCAGGGGCTGAAGGGGCAGATCCCTCCTGACATCAAGCGGGCTTATTTACAGGCTTTGATCAGCGCGGGGTTCAAGCACATTGATGCGGTTTCCTTCGTTTCGCCGAAGGCTGTGCCGCAGATGGCGGACTCGGAAGAAGTTTTGAAAGAACTTGATCCACCCGATGACGTGGAAATCATCGGCATCGTGGTCAACGAAAGGGGCGCCCAGCGGGCCATTGAGACGCGTGCGGTAAAGACTTTGGGATTTCCGTATTCCATCTCGGAGACTTTTTTGCGCAAAAATCAAAATCAGTCCGCGGAGGGGGCGCTCGAAGAACTGGAAAAGATCCAGAAAAAAGCTGACGACGCCGCGGTTGATGTTGTCGTTTATATCTCCATGGCATTCGGAAATCCGTATGGCGATTTGTGGAACGTAGACGAAGTGATCGAAGCCATCTCGCTGATGGAAGTTGACAACCTGCGGATGATTTCGTTGGCCGATACCGTGGGCATGGCCACTCCTGAGCAAGTCAGTGAACTCGTCGGCGCGGTGATGGCGAAGTACGATTATCTTGAGATCGGAGTGCATTTGCATAGCCGTCCCGAGCACGCCGAGGCAAAGATACTCGCGGCTTACGATGCCGGTTGCCGCCGTTTTGACTCTGCGATCGGCGGGCTCGGGGGTTGCCCATTCGCACAGGATGCGCTGGTCGGGAACACTGCGACGGAGAAGGTGATCGAGGCACTCAGGCACCGCGGCGCAGAATTGCCACCTTTGAAACCGCTGGACACTTTGCTGCGCGCTACGGCGGAGATGGGTTCACGCTACACATATTCTGTCATCGATGAATAAGTTCTTGATATGAACTACGGCACGATCCAAATCGCTTACGATTCCGGCGTCGCGACAATCACGCTGAACCGTCCGGACAAACGCAATGCAATCACCTTTGAGTTGATTGACGATCTGCTGCGCGGACTGAAGGAAGTTGAAACATCTGACGCGACGGTGCTTATTCTAACCGGCGCTGGCAAGGCTTTTTCCTCAGGGATGGATCTCGACAATCTGAAACAGCTCATCGGGCGGTCGCCCGAACGGAACCTGAAAGATTCGGAGACGATGGTCCAGCTGTTTCGATCGCTTTATGAATTTCCCAAAATCACAATTGCGGCAGTGAACGGTGCGGCCATCGCGGGCGGCACGGGATTGGCTTTTCTGTGCGACTTCACTCTCGCTGTTCCGGAAGCTAAGTTCGGCTATACCGAAGTGCGCATCGGGTTTGTACCTGCAATTGTTTCAACCTTTTTGCTGCGGCAGGTGGGAGAGAAGCAGGCCCGCGATCTTTTGCTAACGGGAAGAATCATTGGCGCGGACGAGGCGGCGGGCATGGGGTTGGTGAACGAAATCGTACCGCCAGAAAATCTTATGACGCGAGCCCGGGAGTTGGCGGCGCTGCTGATGGAGAACAGTCCTGCTTCTTTACGAGCGACCAAGAAATTGCTCAGCGACCATGCCCGTGCCGAACTCGACGTACAGATTGAGGCTGCTGTCCGCGAAAATGCCGCGGTGCGCACAACTGCGGACTTTCGCGAGGGTGTTACATCGTTTCTGGAAAAGCGCAAACCGGTTTGGAGCAAGGAATGAATTCACCTCAGCCGCAGGCGGTCAACGAGACCCGGCTGCGCGTGCGCTATGCGGAGACCGATCAGATGGGAGTGGTTTACCACTCCAACCATTTCGTGTGGTTCGAAGTTGGGCGCGTCGAATTGTTGCGGCAGCTGGGCTTTTCTTATCGCGACATGGAGAGTAAAGATGGGCGGTTCATCGCGGTGGCCGAGGCCAAATGCAGATATCGTGCTCCAGTGCGGTACGACGAAGAAGTGGTTGTCCGTACAGAATTGCTGAACGTGCGTGACTCGGTGATTCACTTTGGTTATAAACTGCGGCGAGCTGCCGATGACGTACTGCTGGCGGAAGGCGAGACGACCCACATCGTCACGGATGCGGAGATGAAAATTGCTGTTTTGCCGGAAAAATATTTGACTGCGTTTCGAGCAGCGGTCGGAAAGCAGAACGGGAAGCCTTCTTGAACGCTCTTCACATCAGCGGTAACGACCTCACTCTGGAAGCGGTGCGCGAGGTAGCGGTCGAGCGTCGGCCTGTGCTGCTGTCGGCCGACGCGCGCGAAACTGTGGACCAGGCGCGAGCTATCGTCGACGATATCGTCTCCAGCAATACTCTGGCGTACGCGATCACGACCGGCGTGGGCAAGCTCAGCGACGTGCGCATTGCCGGTGAGCAGATTCGCGAATTGCAGGTAAATCTTTTGCGTTCGCATGCTGTAGGGATTGGCGAGCCGCTTTCAGTGGCGGAGACGCGGGCCATGATGCTCTTGCGGGCCAATTCTCTTGCCAAGGGATTTTCGGGCGTACGGGCGGTCGTAATCGATACGCTTTGCGAAATGCTGAACCGTGGCGTCACGCCTTTCGTGCCGTCGCAAGGAAGCGTGGGCGCGAGTGGGGATCTAGCTCCGCTGGCGCATCTGGCGCTGGCCTTGATTGGCGAGGGCGAATGCGTGGATGCTGGGGGCGCGCGAATTACGAGCGCTGACGTGCTGAAGCGAGCGCAGATTAAGCCGTTGGTGCTGGAGGCGAAAGAGTCAATCTCGCTGATCAACGGTACACAGGGCATGCTGGCTGTAGGCACGCTTGCGCTGTTGGCCGCGGAAACGCTTGTGGATTCCGCTGACGTGCTGGGCGGGCTGTGTTGCGACGCGTTGAAAGGAACCGATGCGGCGTTCGACGAGCGCATTCATAAGGCACGTCCGCACAACGGGCAGATGAAAACCGCGGCGAATTTGCGCAAGATGCTGGAAGGCAGCCAGATTCGCGAATCGCACCGCGAGTGCGGCCGCGTGCAGGACGCCTACTCGCTGCGTTGCATTCCGCAGGTGCATGGCGCGGTGCGCGATACGCTGGCGCACTGCCGCGAGGTCTTTGAGATTGAGGCGAACTCCGCGGTGGATAACCCGCTGGTGTTTATCACCGACGCAAAGAATTCCGAGGGCGACGTTATCTCGGGGGGGAATTTTCATGGTGAGCCGCTAGCGTTCGCCTTGGATTTTTTAGGGATCGCATTGAGCGCGCTTGCCGGAATCAGCGAGCGCAGAATTGAGCGCTTGGTGAATCCTGCGCTCAGCGAGGGGTTGCCGCCTTTTCTGGCACAAGGTGCGGGGCTGAACTCAGGTTTCATGATGCCGCAGGTTACGGCAGCGGCGTTGGTGAGTGAAAATAAAGTTCTGGCGCATCCCGCGTCGGTGGATTCGATTACAACCTCGGGCAACAAAGAAGATTACGTTTCTATGGGCATGACGGCGGCGAACAAACTGAGGCGCATTGTCGAGAACACCCGTAATGTTCTCGCCATTGAAGCCATGGCGGTGGCTCAGGCCCTCGACTTTCTTTCTCCGCTCAAGAGTTCGATACGCGGACAGGCGGCGCATTCTGCGATTCGGTCAGTGTGTCCCACGATGGAAAAAGACCGCGTGATGTACAAGGACTTTGCGAGGCTGGCGGAGCTGATTGCGAGCGGGAAGGTGGCCGAGGCAATCCGCTGAGCAAGCCGAGTTGCCACTCTGAACCAAGTCAGAGAGCCGGTTCCACGCGAACGACAGCGCTGCCATCCAATCCCAACTTATCAGCGATCCCCTGCAGAGCCTCAATGCAAAAGGCGATGTGCTCGTCCAGATCCACGCCGAGAGTGGCGGCGCCAGTGATGATGTCATCGCGGTTTACTTTGCGGGCGAAGGCTTTGTCTTTCATTCTTTTTCTCACTGACTTCGTGTCCACTTCAGCTAAAGATTTTCCCGGCTTGATCAGGGCGACGGCGGTGATGAATCCGGCGAGTTCGTCGCAGGCGAAGAGGGCTTTTTCCATGGGAGTATCGCGGGTGACGCCGGTATATTCAGCGTGCGACATAATGGCGCGCGTGATCACCGCGGGCCATCCGCGCTCTTTCAGAATCTCGTTGCCTTTGTACGGATGGTCTTCGAGGCTGGGATATTTCTCGTAGTCGAAGTCGTGAGTGAGTCCGACGATGCCCCAGAGGTCTTCTTCGGATAGTCCCATTGCTGACGCCTCAGAGTTCCCCGAACCCGAAAACTTGTGCGAGCAGGCGCGCATGCAGGCCTCTACTGCCAGCGCGTGCTTGCGTAGACTTTCCGATTGAGTGAACTCAGTTAGTAAACACCATGCAGACTCACGATCTATCATGCTTTTGGCCTGTCTTCCGCGGGATCTCCCCGCTTTGTTTTGGTTTTCACCGGCGCAACTTGCGGCTTCATGCATTTTAACCTTGACATCCACAGGGCTAGTACCGCAGATTGGCACTGCAGTAGGAACCTCTCCCCCAGTTTATTAAGGTTCCAAAAGTAAAAAGTAAGGAGTAGCCCGCTCTGGCACTCCCACAACCCGATGGCCACGAACCTTGCCCCAGTAGATTCTAGGGAAGTCGTCCGTTGCGATCATTGCCTGCTGGTTCAATTCCGTACGGTGAATAACAATTGCCGTCGCTGCCACTCGTCCATGGACGAGGAGCCAGAGCCTGAACCCGTGGTGCTTGCGCCTACCGTAATGATGCCCATGCCCGGCACCGGACGGGGACACTTGAACCTGGCAACGTCGATCCGCTCGCTGAGACTGCGAAGCGGGCTGAGCCAGCGGCAACTGGCACTACGCATGTCGGTGCCGCGAACTTACGTTTCCAAAATTGAAAACGAGAAAGCTACGCCTACGCTGTCGTCCCTGGAACGGCTGGCGCGAGCCCTGGAGGTGACCGTGCCGGAACTGCTGAGTGGCGGAGAAAAGAGCCGCCAGGACGAGATCAGCGAATTGGTGAAAGACCAGTTCATCGCGGAGATTCTGCCGTTTGTTTCGCAGCTGAACGGAATGCAGATGTCGAGCGTCCTGACTCAGTTGCGGGATTTGACGGTGCGGCCGCGAAGGACGGCGTAGGAAGATTTCATGTGGAGACAGCCGCCACCCGGCTGTCCGGGCCGGCGAAGGCGGCTGCTCTATCCACGGAGTTTATCCGGGCAACCAGCCAACTCAATGCCGGGACCGATTTTGGTCCCGGCTTTTTTGTTTTGGATAGATGCGTGCCTGTCGCCCCTTCCGGGCTGGTTCCCCCCCCCGCGTATTCCCACAGCTTACGCCGTGGGCTGCATTCTTTCGCTGCTTCGCGGCTCTACTCCGGCTCAGCTGCCGTGAATCCGCAGGAGATCGATTTTCATCTATCCAGCATGAACTACGAAGAAGTTGGAAATGCTTTCTCTGCTCAGCCGGTCTTTCCCTCGGCAGTGAACCAAACTGATCTCAATGGTTCCCAGGAAGAGCGGCAGCCAGAGGCGGCGGCGGTTGCGCGTACGCCTGCTTTCGATGATTCCCTGCTGGACGCGTATTCTCGCGCCGTCACCGGCGCTGTTGGACGCGTAAGTCCTTCGGTGGTGAATATTGAGGTACACACGGCTTCCGGCCGCACGCGCTCGGGCGAGCCGCGCGAACGACGCGGCGGAGGCTCGGGATTTGTATTTACTCCTGACGGGCTGATTCTGACGAACAGCCACGTCGTGCATGATGCCCGGCGCATCGAAGTGACGCTGGCGGACGGGCGACGGATGCCGGCAACGGCGATCGGTGACGATCCGGCGAGCGACTTGGCGGTGATTCGCATAGACGAGGCGCGCGTGGATGAGCCCGGTCTGATTGCGGCCGCTCTCGGCGATTCTCAGCAGCTTCGGGTGGGGCAACTCGTGGTTGCGATTGGAAACCCGTATGGATTTCAGTCGACGGTGACGGCGGGTGTGGTGAGCGCGCTGGGTCGGTCGCTGCGATCGTATTCGGGGCGGTTGATTGACGATGTAGTCCAAACGGATGCGGCGCTGAACCCAGGCAACTCCGGCGGTCCGCTGGTGGATTCCGCGGGGCGGGTGGTCGGAGTGAACACGGCAACGATTCTTCCGGCGCAGGGAATCTGTTTTGCCATCGGAATCAACACTGCGAAGTTCGTAGCGAGCCGCCTGTTGCGCGATGGGCGGATTCGCCGGAGCTACATCGGCGTCTCGGCGCAGACGGTGCCGATTCACCGGCGCGTGGTGCGCTTCTACGATTTGCCGAAGGAATCGGGCGCGCTGGTTTTGTCGGTCGAGGAGAATAGTCCGGCGAAGGGCGCGGGGCTGCGAGATGGCGACGTTATTGTGGCGCTGGAAGGCAAGCCGGTCGCGGGAGTGGACGATCTGCACCGGGTGCTGACCGATGTTCGCGTGGGTGTGAGTTCCGCGCTCACTGTGTTGCGGAGGACGGAGAAACTGGAGTTGAAAATCGTACCGGAAGAGGCACAATAATTTCAGGCTCGCAGACTCCGTCTCCCGCGGATGTTTTCGATCCTAGGCTCTCAGCGACAGAATTTCTGCAAGTCCGGTGAAGGCGTTGCCGGAATGGCGTCGAACTCGCCGCGCCAGCCAGTGCAACCGTGGGCTGTGACGCTACGCGCCGTGCTGCTTTCAAGTTCGCGAGCTTTGCTTTTTGCCTGTTCGAGTTGGGCGCTGCTCAATTCTGCTTCGAGCGCTTGCAAATCGGTCGATGCAGCGCGCAAGCCACTGTCATTACTCACCAACATCCATACATAGGCATCAAACTTATCTAAAGGAACTCCGCGTCCATCCCGAAGAAGCAGGGCAAGCTGCTGCTGCGCTTGCGGCAGCCCTTGTTGAGCGGCCTGCCGGAAGAGATCGGCGGACCGAGAGTAGTCGTTGCGCTCCAATGCGATTTTTCCGAGGAGATATTCTGCAAAAGGATTGTCATGCGCGTTCGACTTCTCCAGCCATGCGGCGGCCTCGTTCAGGTCGCGAGGGGACGCCAGACCAGCGTAGATCAGGCGGCCGACTAACCATTGCGCGAGAGGATCATCCTGGCGCGCGGCCTTCTTGTACCAGTCGAGAGCTTGGGCGGGCTCGGCGGGAGTGTTGCGTCCGGTTTCGTAAAAGTATCCAAGAACGACCTGTGCCGGAGCGAACCCAAGTTCGGCGGAACGGTGGAAGTATTCAAATGCGTCGGCGCCACTGCGCGTTGTGTTGCTGCCCTCAAGCGTATTCATCCCTTGTTCATACAATCGATGCGCATCCAGCCCAGCAGTCTTGGTTTGCGCACTTACTACAGCACAAACAGATAGGAGGCAGATTGACAGGAGCACACGCCTTGGATTTCGCATAACCTACAATGATGCGGATTGTAGTCGGCGTCAATAATCCCTCTGCCACTGGTCGGTCGTAACCTGAGGTACTCTGGTTTATCCGAAAGAGCCAGCGCTCTTGAAGTTTTCCCCTCATTGCAACCGCTTCCCTGGTGTGGTAGCTTCTATCCGAAGGGGATCACTTTGCAACACAAAGTTCTCGCCGGACTGGACCGGAAAGAAGCGGAAGTCTACCGGCAGCTTGATCCAGAGCGGCTCCCAAAACACATCGCCATCATCATGGACGGCAACGGGCGCTGGGCGAAACGGCGCCACATGCCGCGCGTAGCCGGGCATCGCGCCGGGGTTGCAGCCGTGCGCTCGACGGTCGAGACGGCCGCTCGCATCGGCATTCACGCCATTACTCTTTATGCTTTTTCCGAGGAAAACTGGAAGCGACCCCAGAGCGAAATCGATTTCCTGATGCGGTTGCTGAGCCGCTATCTGAAGGCGGAAGTTCCCACGCTGAATAAGAACAATATTCGTCTGGAGTACATCGGGCGGCAGCACGAACTCCCGGAAGATGTGCAGGATCGCATGGAGTGGGCGCGTGCCAGCACGGCACATAATACCGGAACTGTGTTGACGCTGGCTTTGAACTACAGCGCGCGCAGCGAACTGGTGGACGCGTTTCGTTCCATGGTCAATGCCGCCTCACAGAATGGCGGTGTCGAACATTTGCGGATCGACGAAGAGACCGTTGCCAATCACCTCTACACGCGCCACCTGCCCGACCCGGATCTGGTCGTGCGGACTTCGGGCGAGATGCGGCTCAGCAACTTTCTGCTTTGGCAATTGGCATACGCTGAGATTTATGTCACGTCCACCCTGTGGCCCGATTTCCGTGGATTCCATTTACTCGAAGCAATTGCCGAGTATCAGAAGCGGGAGCGGCGCTATGGCGGCTTGAACCATGGCGACGCGCATGCCGAACCGGCCAAGGTTCTCAAATAGATTCCCACCTACTGCGAAGAGTGCTACAGCAGGTTCCTCACCGGGCTTCGCCCGGTTCGGAATGACAAGAGTTAGATAAGATGGACGCACCTTGCTGAAGCGTATCGCTACCGCGGTCGTCCTGATTCCGATAGTCATGCTGCTGGTTTTGCGCGCGCCCGTGCCGGTGCTGGCGGTAGTGGCAGCCGCAGTGGCGCTGATCACAGTTCAGGAATTTCTAAAGCTCACGGAATCCTATGGCGTACAGCCGATGCGCCTGCCGACTTACATTTTTGTAGGATTGCTATTTCTACTGCTCGCTGCGAACGCAGCTTCGGACACGCCTCAACTATCCGCCTTGAAGTTCGTGGTGGGAACGGGATTCGCCTGCGCAATTGCGCCCTTTGTGTTTCTGACAATTACCCTGCGCCGAACGCAGATGAGCGGAGCGTATCCAGCGGCGGCAGCTTCGGTATTCGCCTTCACTTATATTGCCTTGCCCATGGCGATGCTGGTGCAACTTCGCCAGCAGGTCGCAGGAGCGTTCTGGGTGCTGTACTTGTTACTCGTAGTTTGGGCGGGTGATATTTTCGCTTACTTTGTGGGCAGATCCCTTGGCCGGCACTTGATGGCACCGCACGTCAGCCCCAAGAAAACATGGGAGGGAGCGGCCGCTTCAGTAGCGGCAAGCCTTCTGGTGGGAAGCCTGCTATTTACTTATGCCTTGCCGATCAGTTCGTTCCTGCTACGCATGGGACTGATTGAGCGTCGCGACGGACTCTTCGGGTTAGAGAAGCCCGAGTGGTTGCCAATCGTCCTGCTGACCGTCGCACTGAACATTGCGGCGCAGCTCGGCGATCTGGTGGAGTCGTTAATCAAGCGCGGCGCGGGAGTGAAAGATTCCGGCACAATTCTTCCCGGCCACGGAGGCATGCTTGACCGCATTGACGCCCTGCTCTTTGCCGTGCCGGTGCTATGGTTGTACGCCGTTGCACTCTTCCCGCCCGCTCGTCCCTGGTAGCGCGTAAAATAGGAAGTCGGTCGCGCTACTGATAGGTTGCGATTTCACAGGTTGCGATTTCCATAGCATGAAACGCGTTGCCATCCTCGGATCCACCGGCTCCATCGGGCGCAGCACACTGAGCGTTGCCGAGTCCTATCCCAACCGCTTTCAGATTGTTGCGCTGGCTGCAGGTTCGAATCTGGAAGCGGCGTTCGAGCAGGCGCGGCGATGGCGGCCGCGCGTAGTTTCGGTGGCCGCTGAACCCGACGGCGACCTGTTGCGCGAGCGCCTCAAGCTTACTGGGCTAAGCGAGATTGAAGTGGTGCATGGCGCGGCCGGCGCGGTGAGAGTTGCCACCCATCCCGAGGTCGATTTTGTGGTCAGCGCCATCGTGGGCGTGGCCGGCCTTGAGGCCACGTACGAAGCGGTTAAGGCGGGAAAGACCGTCGGCGTCGCCAATAAAGAGTGCCTGGTCGCGGCAGGCGAACTGATCACCGCAGAGGCCCGACGCCAAGGTAAACCTCTGCTTCCAATCGACAGCGAACACAACGCCGTGCATCAGTGCCTGCGGGGCGGACGAATGGAGGAAGTTGAACGTATATGGCTGACGGCTTCGGGCGGGCCTTTTTTGAATACTCCGCGGTCAGAGTTCGCCTCCATCACGGTCGAGCAGGCGCTCAATCATCCCACGTGGAAGATGGGCAAGCGCATCACGATTGACTCGGCGACCCTAATGAATAAGGGCTTCGAGGTGATCGAAGCATGCAGACTTTTTCATCTGCCGCCCGCTAAGGTAGAAGTCCTGGTGCATCCGCAATCGACGATCCATTCCATGGTTGAGTTTGTCGATGGAAGCATACTTGCTCAGTTTTCGGTGACTGATATGCGCTTGCCGATTCTATATGCGCTAACATATCCTGAGCGGATTCAGTCGGATATGCGATTTCCGGTGGGTAACTTGCGTCATCTGGACTTCTCCCCCCCAGACATGAATAAATTCCCTTGTCTCCGTTTAGCGTATGAATCGGCGGAGGCAGGCGGGGCTAAGACCGTTGCACTGAATGCAGCTGACGAAGTAGCGGTTGCGGCTTTCCTGGATGGAAATATTCGATTCGATGAAATTCCGAAGATAATCGAAAGCGTGGTTTTGGCATCTAATTGTGGGAAGCTGGGTTCAATTGCGGAGGTTCTTGAAGCCGATGCCGAAGCACGCCGATATGCTCAAGAACGGGTTTTAACCATGCACAAGAAAAGAACCGGGCATCCGCGGGCAGCATCCGTGGTGCAGTAAGTGCAGTAAGTCCAACAGGTGAATCTAAACGGGGGAGTTTTTCCGCATTTCTTTTATGTCTGATTTCTTTATTTCCGTCGCTGCGGTCGCGGTAGTTCTGGGCTTCATGATCCTGATCCACGAGTTTGGGCACTATGCTGTCGCCAAATTGCTAGGGGTCCGGGTAGAAGTGTTTTCCATTGGGTTCGGAAAGCGGCTTCTCGGCTTTCGCAAGGGAGACACCGACTATCGCATCAGCGCCATCCCCCTGGGCGGGTACGTGAAGATGAGCGGCGAGAATCCCATGGACGAGCGCACCGGCGATCCCGCCGAGTTCATGTCGCACTCGCGTTTTCACCGCTTTCTAATCGCGATTGCCGGGCCCACCATGAACATTTTGCTGGCCATCTTCCTGCTCACCACGGTTTACATGGTGCACTACGAATACCCGGTTTTTCTCGATAAACCAGCGGTAATCGAAGGAGTGAAGCACGACTCGCCCGCAGCTCAAGCCGGCCTGCAACCCGGCGACCGGATCGTCAAGGTCGACAACATTGACAACCCTACGTGGGAGCAACTGCAACCTCGCGTGTGGCTGAGCGCCAATCAGCCCCTGACCGTAACCGTTCAGCGCGGGACACAGGTATTTCAGAAAACCATTGTACCGCAGGCCGTGACTACGTCTGAAGTAGGCTCTGCTGGCTGGTATCCGGAGGAGCCAGTTGTGGTAGGGCGGGTTGAAACCGGCACACCAGCGGACAAGGCTGGCATCAAGGAGGGTGATCGCATTGTTGCCCTCGATGGCCAGAGCCTGCCTTCGATCGAAAGCATGATTGAGCGCTTGCAACAGACGAAAGATAAACCTGTCGATCTCACCGTGATTCGTGGCGCTCAAACTTTGAGCTTTAATCTGAAGCCCGTGCTCTCTAAGACTGAGGACCCAAAGGAACAGCGATACCGCCTGGGGTTTCTCAACAAGAGCGAAACCAAAGTGACTACCTTGCCTTTCACTCAAGCGCTTAGCCTATCGCTCGAGCAGAACAAGAAATACTCGTTGCTCATTCTGGAATTGGCCAAGAAACTTGTTCAGGGCAAAGTTTCGCCTCGCATGGTTTCAGGGCCAATTGGTATTGCTCAGGATGCCGGTTACGCGGCGCAGCAAAAGGGATGGACTCCGCTGATGGAATTGACTGCGGGAATCAGTCTGAACCTTGGCATCTTTAACTTGCTGCCAATTCCGATTCTGGATGGCGGCGTGATCCTGTTTCTGCTGATCGAAGGGCTCATGCGCCGCGACGTCAGCCTGCGCATCAAGGAACGCGTCTATCAAGCTGCATTCGTCTTCCTCGTACTTTTCGCCGTGATGGTGATTTATAACGATCTGATGAAGACTCTGCCGGGGCTGATGGATCGGCTGCCTTAACCGTATTCTAATCCGCTAATCTAAGCTCCGCTGCCGAATGGGTCATCCGTGGTTACCCCATTCGGCAGAGCTCTTATGGCCGACTGAAACGCAGACCAGGCATTGCTCGCCGGCGACGATGTCAAATTCGCGTAGAGTTGCGCGAGTGTTCCGCTGTCACCTAACGCGACCATTGCCGGGACGATCTTGCTTAACGAGTAACCTTGGCTGAGAAGCCAGGACAGGAAAGCCATGCCGCAACCGGTGCTGTCTGCATTCTGGTCGGTAGGATCGGTTTTATCAACGAAGTCCGGCATTCCATCTTGCGCCCATGTGGGTGCGGTTGCGAAGTCCGAGAGCGCATTGTTTCCCACTTGCGCCGCGCACCAGCGAGAGAGAGCTTCTCCCGTGCTGACGCCGCAGAGATTCCCGCCCATAGAGCACTCGCTCAACTCTGCCTCAAACAGAGCCGATACCCGGGCTGAATTTCCGAACGACGCGCAGACTTCGATCGAATTGCCAGTGGTGTAATCGCAACCGCCGTGGTCAGCGCCGCCGGTGCCGTCGGTTGCGCCACCAAGCGCGAAGATAATCACGCTCACGGCGCCGCCCGTCGTCCCAAAGATGGCGTCGTTGGCGTTGGCTACCCGGTCGGCATCGTTAACCAGGTCCTGCGCATTTTGCAGCGCAGCAGCACCAAGCGTGGGATCGACATAAACAGTCGCGCGTCCGCTTGGGCTGGTTCCCACGAACTGAGAGACGCCCTGATAACTTGGCCACTGCGGTGCCGGCGGACCGGCGCGGCGCCCGACTCTGGCTTTCTGAGCGATCGCGGTTGCCTGGATTCGATGATGCTGCATGGGAACCTCCTGTGGTATGCAAGTAGGGTGAGCGATTCCGGCGCGCTGTTGCAAGCTCTCTCTTCGTTCAACGAAGCCGTAGGTATGCCTCCCTCCGAAAGGCTCACAAACCCTGCTTCCGGTGTTAAAATAAAGCTTCCCATGGCTATGATTCCACGCAGGAAGACCGTTACGGCCGTCGTTGGTGGTGTGCGCGTCGGTTCGGATGCACCAGTAGTGGTGCAGTCGATGACGAACACCGACACCGCAGATATCCCTTCCACCGTGCAGCAGTGTGCTGCCTTGGCTCGGGCTGGGTCTGAGCTTGTGCGCGTGACGGTCAATAACGAAGAGGCGGCTGCCGCTGTTCCTCGCATTGTCGAGGAACTGGACAAGCAGGGCGTCCGCGTGCCGATAATCGGCGACTTCCATTACAACGGGCACGTGCTGCTCACCAAGTATCCCGAATGCGCCCGCGATCTTGCGAAGTATCGAATCAATCCCGGGAACTCAAGTATTGGACGCACCGGCGACTCGAATTTTCGCACCATGATCGAAGTCGCGGTGAAGTATCAGAAACCAGTCCGCATCGGGGTGAACTGGGGCTCGCTCGATCAAGCCCTGCTCACGCGCATGATGGATGAGAATTCCGCGCTCGCTGAACCGCTAGACGCTCGCGACGTCACTATGGAAGCCATGGTGGTGAGCGCACTGACTTCCGCCGATCTCGCCCAGAAGTTTGGACTGCGCCCCGACCAGATTATTTTGAGCGCAAAAGTCAGCGGCGTGCAGGATCTGATTGACGTTTACCGCGCGCTCGCCGCACGTTGTAATAATCCGCTGCATCTCGGCCTCACGGAAGCTGGAATGGGTGCGAAGGGCGTGGTGGCTTCCAGCGCCGCTATGGGAGTTGTGTTGCAGGAAGGTATCGGCGATACGATCCGGGTCTCGTTGACCCCGGCGCCGGGTGGCGATCGTACCGAAGAAGTCCGCGTGGCGCAGCAGATTTTGCAATCCATGGGGATTCGCAGTTTCACGCCGCAAGTCACCGCTTGCCCCGGCTGCGGACGCACCACCAGCACCTTCTTCCAGGAAATGGCGCAGCAGATTCAAACTTATCTGCGCGAGCAGATGCCGACCTGGAAGGGACGCTACGTGGGCGTGGAAGAAATGAAGCTCGCCGTCATGGGTTGCGTGGTCAACGGCCCCGGCGAATCGAAGCACGCCAACATCGGCATATCGCTCCCAGGAACTTTCGAAGAACCGAAGGCCCCGGTTTACGTGGATGGACGCCTGTTCACCACACTGAAAGGGGATCGCATCGTGGCCGAGTTTATCGGCATTTTAGATGAGTATGTCGATTCCCACTACGCGGCGAGAGAAGCGCAAAAAGAAGAAGTAGTGGCGAGAAGCTAGAAGCAGTCCCCGCAATTAATCATCCGCCCCCGAGTGTCATCCCGAGCGAAGCGAAGGATGTCATTCGGTGGTTAAGTTTCTACTGCCCCGTTAACAGGAAAATTGGGTTCTGATTCGGCGGCTCACCGTTCGACTGAATAGCTCCGGCGCTGAACGCTGTCGGGAGATCGGTGACCAGCGTATCCGACGGATTGCCGGTGCCGCTGGGGTTGTTGGCATTGCTGTCAGTGGTATTTATCACCGCGATGGCGCCCGCATCGCACATGCTTACGTAGACGCGGCTGCTGTCGGCGGCAGCCGTGGTGAACACGCGGAAGCGGGTGCTGCTGGGAGTATACAAAGAAGCTGGCATGCACGAGGTGAGTGCGGGCACGGCATATTGATATTGACCGCTGGAACTCACCGAAAATGGTGGATTGGTCAGCAAGGTCATTGTGCTCCTGAGCGCCAGACTATTGGCGTCATACACGGAAACACTAGGAACAACGCAAGAGCCGCTTACCAATGGATCAGGACACGAGGTGGCCGTTTGGTAGCTGGCTACGTAGAAGCGGCTGCCGTCGGCTAAAGCCGTGACTGAAACTGGAACCGGAGCGCTACATCCCTGGCATGAAAACGTAGTCGTGGCACTCAGCCCAGGGATCGTAATTCCCTGAGGCGTGAGCGAAGTTGGCGTATCGTTCGGTCCGCCAGTGTCGGAAAAAATATTCAGGACGCCGGTCACCGGATTCGTCACATAGAGGCGGTTCCGGTTGGAATCAAAGAAAATGAAGTTCGCTCCCGCACCCACTGGAAGACTGCTGGTTACAGCGTCGGTGGCAACGTCGATGGTGACCAACTGTCCGTCCCCTTGTGTGAGCACGTAGACTTTCTGGTTGTCGCCGCGAGCCACTACCCAAACGGGAGTGCTCCCTGTGAAACCGGTAACCGAGTTTGGAGAAAGATCCGCAGTGTTCAAACTGCTGACTGAATTGCCACCCTGGTTCGCCACGTAAACCTTGAGGCCGTTTGGCGTCTCGGCCAAAGCCACCGGGTTTACCCCCACGGCGGCAGTGTTGCTGACAACATTTAATGTGGTGTTGATGGCAGAAACTGAATTGGTGTTGTAGTTTGCGACGTACAAAGCCGTGCTTTGCGTCGTATTCACGAACACAGGCTGTGAGCCTGGCGGCAAACCGATCGTGCTTACTGCCCCCAACCCGGATGCGACGGTGGACTGGAACTCGGGCGAGAAGTACGAAACTACATCGACCCCGCCGGCCGTGACACTGCCCGCACTCGCGACAAACACTCGGGAAAGGTTGGGAAGAATGGCAGCGTAAGTGGGATTATTTCCCAGATTTGGCGCGCTTCGGTCGGAACTGGGGGTTTCCGCCGCGATGCTGTCCCCGGCAACATCGATCTGCATCGCTCCGCCCGGGGACGACGCGACATTGGCGCTAATCGCAAAGACCGTGTGAAAGCCGGAAGGAGTCGGAGGTTGTGTCGTCAGCGGAATGACGACGGGACGGTAAACCTGACCGCATGACAGACACAGCAGGGTGAGAATCACCATGGCCGCCAACCGGCCCACGCGAAGAGAACTCATTGTCACCCCAGAAAAAGATTGCGAATCACGCAGCGTGGAATTTCACATTCTAACGGCTGGAGGCGATCTGCGCCAGTAGGCCAGCCGAAGTGCTAGTCGAGATGAATGTCGCCCGAACCTGTACGCAGAGTGAGTAATGGGCCTCCGCCGCGAACTTTGCCCTGGATCGACCTGCGCGTTTCCTGCATTCGTCCTTGCACAGTCATTGTAATTGGTGCATTCACATTGATGCTGCCTGAACTGGTGGAGATGTCCGCATCGAAGGCGGCATTGGCTGGCAGATGCACATGTACATTGCCCGATCCCGTTCGAATGTTCCACGCACCCGCCTGCGTACCCTCACCCGTAATGTCTCCGCTGCCAGTATCGGCGCGAAATGCGCCCTGGATGCCCCGCGCCGTAATGTTGCCCGAACCGGTGTGCAGATCAATATCTCCCGCGGCAGTTTCTTCCAGTTCGATATTTCCACTGCCCGTCCCGCCGCGCATTGGCCCTGAGATCTCGCGGGCGCGCACGTCGCCCGAACCGGTCTGCAGGCGAATCTCTCCCGTAAGGTGCGCCAGCTTCATATCTCCTGACCCGCTTTGCAGGTCGGCATTACCGTGAGTGCCTTCAATAATCTGGTCTCCCGAGCCGCTGTGAGTGCGGATGGTGGTGTCGGCCGGCACCGTGATTTCATAGTTCACCGAAATGTTTCGAGCATTCACGTAATCCACATGGATGCTGTTCCCATCCTGGCGCAGTGGAGGATGCTGCTCAATGTCGCTCACGTCAGCATGGCGGTTTCCCGCGAGCCAGCGGTCTCCAACGAAAATCTTGCCCACGATGGTGACGGAGCCCGCTCCGCCGTTCCGGACGATGATGTCTCCGGAATGGGTTAGCACTTCCAATTCGACCGGCCCGCTGACCTGAAACGTTTTCTCGAATGTGCCTTGCGGAGTGGAAGCGACCGCAAAACTGCAAGTCAGCAGCACTGCCAAAATCGAAATCCAAACTCGGGAGATAGATCGATTATTCATGTCGTTTGACTCCGAGAATTTTGAAGCGGCATCCGGCATTCCGGCATCCGGATTAGATCGTTTTTAACCGGGAACCGGAAGCCGACAGCCGCTTTTCCTACTGCAGCACAACCTGATCGCCTTCCTTCAACCCGCTGAGCAATTCGGTCTTCGCGCCGTTAGAGATTCCGATGTTGACCGCGATTTTATCCTTGCCATCTTTTCCCTTCGGATTGGGAATCTCCACCGAAGCCTTCTTATCTTTGTCATACATGATGGCGCCTTCGGGAATCTGCAATACGTTCTTGTGTTCTTCGAGAATGATTTCCGCATTGGCGGTCATCTCCGCCTTCAATTCCCCTCCCGGATTCTGAATCGAAACCCGCACTTCAAACGTCGTGACGTTGTCTTTCTCAACGCCCATCGGAGAAATTTTCGTCACCTTTCCGGTAAAGGACTTGTCCTTGAACGATTCCACCTTGATGCGCGCCGGTTGGCCAAGATAAACCTTACCGATATCGCTCTCATCCACTTTGCCCTTCACATAGACCTCGCTGGTATCGCCCAGTGTCATGACCAGCGTGGCCGAAGATCCCAACACCAGAATCGAACTGACCGCGTCGCCCAGTTGCACATCGCGCGACAGCACGATGCCATCGATTGGGGAAACGATATCGGTATAGTTGAGCTGTTCCTCAAGCTGTTTTAGATTCGCCCGATCCTGCGCCACCTGCGCCTGCGCCTGCGCAATCTTCGCCCGCAAAACAGTCACCTGCGCCTTGGATACGTTCTGTTTGTTCAGGGCAAGCTCGTAATTCTTCTCCGCATCGTCCAGCGCCGAGGCGGAGACTACCCCATCCTTCGCCATGCTGGTCGCGCGGTCGTAGGCCCGCTTCAACAACGGCACATCCGGACCTTCCGCGTCCACCTTGGCGCGCTCCAGATCGGCCTGCGTGCTCTTCAAGTTTGCATCAGCCGCCTCCAGCGAAGCCCGCGATTGCTCAACCTGGGCCTCGATTTCGATCTTGTCCAACTGCGCCAGCAACTGCCCTTTCTTTACGCGATCGCCGTAATCCACCAGCAGCTTCTTCACGATGCCGCTAGCCTTCGACTTGACTTCGACCTTAATAATCGGCGTCACCTTGCCGGTCGCCACCACGCTCTTGGCCAGGTCGCCTTTTTCAACCTTCGCCAGCTTCGAAGGATCAATCTTGGTTCCACCGCGCGTGGCCGCAAACACTCCGATCGCAATCACCAGGACGAGGGCCAGCCCAATGCCACCATAGATAAAAAGTCTGCGTCGCTTTTTCTTATTTCCGTTTCCGTTCACAACTGCCTCCTGATGCACGCTGGGAATGCTTGCCGAAAGTAGAGCCGTCTCGCGCTCTCCAGTCTCTTGTACGCAGCCAAAGTTAGCTTTGTTCCGAAAATATTGAATTCAACCCGAGTGGACGGTGGTCTGGCAGTCTCTGGCCACCTCTCACTTAGACCCTCGACATAGCAAAATGGTAGCCCGCCAGGTCGAAAGATTTACCTTGTGTGTCTCCGTGCCCTCAGTGTTAGAGAATTCAAGGAATCCTCTCGATCCCACTTATATCGCCCCAGCCCCTTTGGAATGTTAGAATTGCGCATCCATGATCGCCTTTGTGCTGCTCCGGGTGCTGCTGATCCTTCTCCTGGTGGCAGCGAATGCGTTTTTCGCCGCCGCAGAGTTTGCCTTGGTCAGCGTGCGCGAAACTCGCATTCAACAGCTTATCGCGTCCGGCCGGATCAGTGCCCGCATCGTCCAGCGCCTGCATCAGCATCTCGACGAGGTTGTAAACGGAGTGCAACTCGGCATCACCATGGTCAGCCTCACGCTCGGCTGGATCGGCGAACCCATGGTCGCGCGTCTGGTAGAATCCCTTCGCTTTGTTCACGAAGTTCCTCACGCTGCCGTCTATGCCCACGGCATCGCCATCGTTATCGCGTTCACCCTGATCACCTACCTGCACGTGCTGCTGGGCGAACTTGTGCCGAAGACCCTGGCCCTGCAGCGCGCCGAGCAAATCGCCCTCGCCGTAGCTGCTCCCATGGAAGCTTTTCTTACCATCGCACGCCCCGTACTTTTTTTCATGCGGCAATCAGGCGGCCTGGTGCTGAGACTTTTCGGAGCGCGCGATGCTCGCCGCGGCGGCGCCGTCCACTCGCCCGACGAGCTCAAGCTCATCGTCACCGCCAGCCGCCAGTTCGGCCAGATCCCTGAGTCGCAGGAAGAAATGATCCACAATGCCATCGAACTCGACAGCATCACGGTTCGCGAAGTCATGGTCGCGCGGCCGGATATTTTTTCCCTGCCCTCCGATCTCACGCTCGACGAGGCGTTGAACCGCGTGGTCGAAGGCCAGCATTCGCGCATTCCTGTTTACGATCCGCAAAGCGGGCCTGAACACATTGTCGGAGTTCTTTATTACAAGGAGCTCGTCCGCTGGGTGCGGCTCAAGCTGGTGAATCTTGGCCAGCCCGTGGCATCGCGTATTTCGCGCACGCAGATTGGCCAGATCATGCACGATGTGCTCGTCGTCCCCGAAACAAAAGTTTTGGCGGAGCTGCTGGATGAATTCAAACAGCGCCGCCGCCACCTCGCCGTCGTAGTCGACGAGTTCGGTTCCACCGCCGGCGTAATCACCGTCGAAGACATTCTTGAGCAACTGGTCGGCGACATCGAAGATGAATTCGACATCGCGACTCCAGAGCCCACGCTGGCCGACGAATCTATTCTGCTGCTCGAAGGCGCCGTAAACATTCGCGATCTCGAAACCCAGCACGACCTGATCCTGCCCCGCGATGCCGGATTCGAAACCCTCGCCGGATTCGTTCTCGCACGCCTGCAGCGCATTCCCTATCTCGGCGAATCCTTCGAATACGAAGGCCATCGCTATACCGTCGAAGAAATGGAAGGCCATCGCATCGCCAAAGTGAAGATAGAGAAACTCGAAAGCATCGATGCCAAAGCCAAGATCGCGAAGCAAACCGGAGATTGAAGATGGCCGTCGGACCGTGCTGCAATAAGTCCCACAACCCTGTCATCCTGAGCGGAGCGAAGGACCCCTTGCACGCCTGCACCGACAGCGGCTCCGCAAGGAATTTCTACGACGGCGCCGAGTTTCCTGCCACCCACTGACCCCATGCGCCTGCTTCTCCAACGCGTCCTCTATACCCTCCCAGTAATCTGGCTGGTAGTAAGCCTCGTCTTCCTCCTAATCCATCTCGTCCCCGGAGACCCCATCCAGCAAATGCTTGGTGAAGGCGCACCACCAGCCGATATCGAAGCCACCCGCCACGCCTACGGCCTCGACGCTCCGCTCAGCGAACAATACATTCACTACTGGCGCGGAGTCCTCCACGGCGACCTCGGCCCGTCGTTCCGCTACAACCAAAGCGTGACGCGCCTGCTCACTCAGCGCTATCCCTATACGCTGCAACTCACGTTGGCATCGCTATTCGTGGCGGTCATCCTGTCGATCCCCGCCGGAGTGCGCTCCGCCCAGCGCCGCAATCGCTGGGACGACCGCCTGCTCAGCGTAGTCAGCCTCTTCGGCCTGTCATTCCCTAACTTCGCGCTCGGCCCAATTCTGATTCTTCTCTTCGCCATCAAGCTGGGATGGCTCCCGGTCTCGGGCGCCGGCTCTTTCGCCAACCTCGTGCTGCCGGCCGTCACCATGGGCGGAGCGCTCGCCGCCATCCTCACCCGCATGGTCCGCACTTCCATGCTCGAAGAGCTCAGCCAGGATTACATCCGCACCGCCCGCGCCAAAGGCTTGCCCGAGCGGACCGTCGTTTACCGCCACGCGCTGCGCAACGCCATGATCCCCATCATCACCGTGCTGGGCCTGCAATTCGGCGCTCTGCTCGCCGGCGCAATCGTCACCGAAACCATCTTCTCCTGGCCCGGCATCGGCCGCCTCACCATCCAAGCCATCTCGAACCGCGATTACTACCTGGTGCAAGGCTGCATCCTCGCGATTGGATTGACTTACGTAGCAGTGAACCTTCTGACGGACGTGCTGTATTCGGTAGCGAATCCGAGGATTCGGCAGTAAGCCCGGTTCCCCAGTCATGTAGGATTCGACGATTCCTGCGCCAACGATTATGCTGTCGCGATGCAGGAAGCTCGCCCTTGGCTGCTGATCGGGTTAGTCGTCTGCATAGCCCTGGCTTATGGAGGATATCGCTTAAGAAATCACCTGAAAATTCAGTGGGAACTTGAAAGGAGGTCGGCCATCATCGTTCGCCCCAAGGTCGGTGATGGCGATACTTCAGAGTTTGGCTACATCTACTCGATGCGCCGAGATACTCCGGTCCATGACGACGAGTTGAATCTTGTCTGGTTCGTCGTTGTTCCGACAACGAACGTCCACTACTCCTGCTCATACGAAGCTGGTTTTCCTGATTTCAAGACCGGCGACAGCGTGAGGCTCATCCACACCAAGAGCGACGAAGACGCCGACGAAGGATACATCATTGGCCTTCACGACAACGAACAGGGCAAAGTAACGGAAGTGTGGAATTTTGATCTAGACACGTCCGCGGTGAACGACGATTGACTCCCAGCCGGTGCCCCATTTCTCGCGTTTTTTGCGAGAAGCGGGCTAGCAACGAGGATCTGCGCGAGATTCCCGAATCAGGCTGAACCCGCGCCTTGCGTCCACGACAAGTGTTAACCTACAGGCTACGCGGGCCGAAGACTACACAGGAAAGAAAAGACATCTATGGCCATGAAGAACCCGCCTCATCCGGGAGATTTCATTCGAACCGAGATCATCCAGCCTGCCGGGCTGTCGGTAACAGCAGCGGCAGCGGCGCTGAAGGTCTCCCGGCCCGCGCTTTCTAGCCTACTGAATGGCAAGGCCGACCTCTCCGGCGACATGGCACTCCGCATCGAAAAAGCGTTTGGAGTGAAGATGGACACGCTAATGCGCATGCAGTCCGCATACGACATAGCGCGAACGCGCCTGCGCGAGGGGCAAATCCATGTCCGCCGAATTGCTCAGTCTGCCAGCGCTTCTGCGTGAGGCGGGGCAACCCGCCCCGCCTCTAGTTTCCAACCAAACTAAGCTGCCGGCATCATCTTCTGCATCCGCTCTTTCATCTGCTCGGGCGATACATCTTCCACATGAGTCGCAACGCCCCACAGGTGTCCGAATGGATCTCGAATGAAACCGCTTCGGTCTCCGTAGAACTGGTCCTGCACCGGCTTCAGGATTTTCGCGCCCTCCGCCGCCGCCTTCTTAACCACGCCGTCGACGTCGGGAAGGTATACATACAGGCTCACGGGGCTCCCGCCAACGGTGGTCGCGCTGGTGTGCCCCTCCCCCATGCTGGGATTCTCGTCGGCCAGCATGATGTGCGAGTCGCCAATCTTCAACTCGGCGTGACCGACCTTGCCGTCCGGGCCATTCATGCGAACGGTTTCAGTGGCTCCGAAAACTTTCTTGTAATACTCGATCGCCTGGGCTGCGCCCTTGATGATCAGGTAGGGTGTAACGGAGTTGTAGTCTTTGGGAATGTACGAGACTTTGCTCATGATTTTCTCCTCAGAATGTGCGCTAGAGGTGGAGGTTTGTGGCGCGTATGCCGACTGAAGATTCGGTCGGTACTTTCATGAGAACACAGTCTGAGGATGAGTTCAAGACCGACGCGGCGGCAAGGATTATCGGCCACCCAACCATCGTCTGTGAGGCTCAAAACGACGCCGCCCGTCATAACCTTGACGGGCGGCTGGTCTGTCCAGCGGAAGGTCTCTAGCTGAGGTAAAGAGGCTGCCGTCCCTCGCGGGACCGAGCGCGATCCTGCTGCAAACGGTTTTTACTGATGGTGCCCGTCTTCTCGAAGCCGGTTCACTCGATTGACTTCCAATGAGCGATCGTCTTCGTGCAATTTAGCTTTGATCTTGACGTGATGCCCCTCGTGCTCTCGTACTGCCTCAGAGTTTTGGACGCGGTACCGCTGTTTGTCCTTGTCATCTTCCACTACATAATTGTCGCCATCCTTCCGAACATATCCCGTGACATTCGTATTTTTCACGCGATGCGAAGATTGGGTCTGCTGATCATGCTGATCTTGCCCATACTGAGCGACCGCACCGGCCGTGCAAATCATTGCGAAAGCTAGTACTGCAAGAATCGAACTCTTCATGTTTCCTCCATTGGTTTTGAATTGGGCTCAAGTTATGATGCAGGCCTTTGCATCGGCGGACAGTTCAATTTTGCACAGAAGGGTGGAGCGCTAAAATTCCACAGTCCTCCTGTGACATGTAACCTTGCCATCCATTCGCAATTAGCCCATCATGGTCGAGGCGGAAGTTATAGAGCGTGCCAAATTAATGGATGCAACTCCTTTATTGTCTGGGTTTTGACTTGGTAATTATCCCTTGACATCACGTGGCGCCTACGCGCAACGGCTCAGAATCAATGTCATGCAGAATTATTAACGAGTAGAATTCCACAACCCCTTTGTCGACTGCCGCCATCTCGTTCCGTCGCTTGGTTGCCGGAAATGCACGCCACAACCCGCTGGCTGCGACAGGGGTTGTGCTCGTTATCGTCTTCGTGGTCTTCGCCTTGTTCGCTCCTCGGATTGCGCCGCAAGATCCGGCCTTCATCAATCTACCCGCACGACTCGATCATCCATCCCACACGCATTGGTTTGGCACCGACGAACTTGGCCGCGACATATTCTCGCGCATTGTTTATGGCGCGCGCATCTCCATGCTCGTGGGAAGCTGCGTTGTCATCACCTCGCTCGCCCTTGGACTCATCATCGGCTCCATCGCCGGCTATTACGGTGGGGCCATCGATCGCTTCATTAACATTGTGCTGATGAACGCGTTCCTCTCGTTCCCAGGAATTCTGTTGGCGATTGCCTTCGTTGCCTTTCGCGGTCCCGGCATCTTCAATCTCGTTCTCGCGCTCTCGCTCGGCGGATGGGTTGGCTACGCTCGTCTGGTTCGCGGACAAGTCCTCGCCGCCCGCGAACGCGAATTCGTCGAAGCAGCCCGCGCCCTTGGCGCCGGCGATCTCCGCATTATCGTGCGCCATATTCTGCCCAACATCATCCAGCCAGTCATCGTGCAAGGCGCCATCGGCATGGCCGGAGCCATTCTCGCCGAAGCCACCATGAGTTTTCTCGGACTCGGCGTCCCTCCACCCACCGCCAGCTGGGGAGCGATGCTCAACGATGGCCGCGCGCATCTCTTCGATGCGCCCCATCTCGTAGTTTTTCCCGCGCTCGCGGTGATGCTGGCGGTGCTCTCTTTCAACTTCATCGGCGACGCCCTACGCGATTATCTCGACCCCCGTTCGCGCATCGAAGCCGGACTCTAGCCTCACACAGGTTATCCGTGTGGTGAAATCCATCAAGCCAAGATATTCAGCTCTCAACCTGCTGCAAACAGGGTAAATCCAGTTCTTGACTAACATCGCATATTGCAATATATATATTGCGATACACAATATGAAGGTTGGAGAGAAAATTCGTTACCTGCGCGAGGTGGAAGGGTCCCTGCGTGGATTGGGACGATCCATCACGCAGCAGGAATTGGTGAAGGCCATCCGCCAGGAGCTGCGGCAGACCATCAGCCAGTCTTACTTGTCGCAGATCGAGAGCGGCGCGCGGCCGCACATGACGCAGTCGTCGCGAGCGCTGCTGGCGAAGTTCTTCAAGGTGCATCCCGGATTCCTCGTGGATGATCCCGAGGGATACCACACGGAGCTAACTTCGGATTTGCGCACGACGGAAGGTCAGCTTGATGTCTGGTTGTTGCAAGGCTCGGAGCGATTTGTCGGCGATCCGGAAGTGAGCGAAGTGCTGATCAAAGCCGCGCGAGAGAAAGATACCAGGCGTTGCCTCTTGCTATTGGGTGTGATTCTGGATACGCCAGGTTTGGCGGAAAGACTCTTGGAAGCGCTAAGGCCTGAGTTGGCGCATGCCACGAAACGCCACGGCGAAAATCACCCCCGAGGAAATAACAGCCGTATCGCGAAGACAGAAGGGAGCAGACTCCGATGACTTATTCCGTGACTTGGGCGGACTTCTACCTGATCTGTTTCGCGGTCGGCTTCTGCTTTAGTTTCTTTTCGTTTCTGTTCGGAGGCTCGCGGACGGGCCGGCTTCATCTGCCGCATTTTCACGGGCACGCCGGGAGTGCACACCTGCCAGCGGCGCATGCGCCGGTGACATCGGCTCAGGCTCCGATTGCAGGAGGCCCGCAAGCGGCGGCGCATGCCAGCCAGTCCGACGGGGTTTCGCCGTTCAACTTCGTTACCCTGACCGCGTTTTTGGCCTGGTTCGGCGGCACGGGATATCTGCTTACCCGTTACTCCGGGTTATGGGTTGGTTTTGGATTGCTGGCCTCGATCACCGGCGGGCTGGTTGGTGGCGGAATTGTTTTCTTGTTTCTAAGCAAGGTCCTCATCTCGAACGACGAGAACATGGATCCGGCGGATTACGAAATGGTGGGCGTCCTCGGCCGAGTTTCCAGTTCGATTCGCGAGGGCGGCACTGGCGAAATTATCTATACGCAGATGGGTACGCGCCGCGTATGTGGCGCACGCAGCGACGACGGCAGCGCCATCGCCAAGGGAACAGAAGTGGTGGCCACGCGTTACGAAAAAGGAATTGCTTACGTCCGGCTGTGGAGCGAGATGTCGGAAGACCGGTAGCGATATGTCCTCGGCATGCTGAACTTCTCGCGACGTGGAGGCTTTATGGAACGAAAGCTTTTTCAAGCAGCAGTTGGACTGGCGTGGTTGGCGCTTCCGCTGACTGCACTGAACTATTCGCGAGCCTGGGATCGGCTGCCCATGCGGATTGCGGTCCACTTTGACGCCAATTGGCAACCGAACGGATGGACCACGCGGGAAGGATCTCGCACGCTTGCTCTAGGAATGACGGCCTTCCTGCTGGTGGTCTTCACGATTGCGAGTTATGCGGCGCGGCGCGCCGCTCCTTCAAGTCTTGCGACGTGGGCTCTGGTTGCGGTTTTTTATGTCGTGCTGGGTGTCGTCTATCACGTGAATGCTTGGATCGTGGAACGAAATCTCGAGCCGCGTGCCAAACCTTTCGCGGAGGTAAGCGTTCCCAGGTTTGATTGTGGCAAGTGAGTTTGTAGGTAATTCGATCGGGGGATCGGCAACACGTCGCGGATGAAGTCGACGAAACTGCATTCGTAGGAGGAGGCGTTATGTTCGAAATGTCGAAGATGGTGGAGATTTGGATTTTCGCCGGGCTGGGAGTGATGGTCCTTCTGTTCCTGATGAGCGGAATGGCCAGGCTATATCGCAAAGCGGGGCCGCACGAGGCGCTCATCGTGTACGGCCTGGGCGGGACGCGGGTGGTGCAGGGACACGGCACGCTGGTTCTGCCGATGGTGCAGATCTGCAAAGATCTGTCCCTGGAGTTGATGTCATTCGACGTGGCGCCGCAGCAGGACCTTTACACCAAGCAAGGTGTCGCGGTCACGGTCGAGGCGGTCGCGCAAATCAAGGTGAAGTCTGACCGCGAGTCAGTCCTTACGGCTGCCGAGCAGTTCCTGACCAAATCAGATCAGGAGCGTGAAGGGCTGATCCGGTTGGTGATGGAAGGCCATCTGCGCGGCATCATTGGCCAGCTCACGGTGGAAGAGATCGTAAAGCAGCCGGAGATGGTTTCCGACCGGATGCGCGGCACCTGTGCCGAAGACATGAACAAAATGGGCCTGGAGGTGATCTCGTTCACCATTAAGGAAGTCCGTGACAAGAATGAGTACATCACCAACATGGGCAAGCCGGACGTGGCGCGCATCAAGCGTGATGCCGACGTTGCCACTGCGGAAGCCGATCGCGATACCGCCATCAAGCGCGCACTGGCGCAGCGGGAATCGGCCGTGGCCAAGGCCCAGGCTGACCAGGAACGCGTGCTGGCAGAGACGTTGTCACTGGCCAAGCAGGCGGAATCGCAGCGCGATCTGGAAGTGAAGAGGGCGCAATTTTTGGAAGTCACGAAACGGCAGCAGGCGCAAGCCGACAAGGCTTATGACATCCAGACCAACATCATGCAGCAGCAGGTTATTGCCGAGCAGGTGAAGGTGCAACAGATCGAAAAAGAGCAGCAGGTCAAGGTGCAGGAAGCGGAAATCAACCGGCGCGAAAAAGAACTTATTGCGACAGTGTTGAAGGGAGCGGAGATCGAGCGTCAGCGGATCGAAACACTGGCGGCGGCGGAGAAGCAGCGACTGATCGCGGAAGCCGAAGGTCATGCGTCGTCGATACGCGCGCAGGGCGAAGCCGAAGCCGAAATCATTTTCAAGAAAGGCGAATCCGAAGCCAAAGCCATGAACGTGAAAGCCGAGGCCTATCAGGAATACAACCAGGCCGCAGTGATCGACCGTTTGTTCACCAGCATGCCGGAGATCGTAAAGGCGCTGGCCAGTCCGCTGGCCAACGTCGACAAGATCACCATCGTTTCTACTGGCAATGGCGACGCATCTGGAATGAATAAGATCACGGGTGACATTGCCAAGATGGCAGCGCAGGTCCCGGCGTTGTTCGAAACGCTCTCAGGCATGCCGCTGTCGGAACTGCTGGGCAAGGTGCGGCAGCTGGGGGACAAGTCGCCGAAGCCGCCGGTAGTGGATGCAACGAAGTAAGGGTCAGAGGTCCTTCTGTGGGGACGGGCGCATTCGCCCGTCCCGCCGAGCGAAGCGAGGCGAGCGCACTTGGAGTGGGTTATGGCGAGCAAATCGAAACATACGGGATTAGGCATCGCGCTGGGAGCGGCGCTAGGGGCGGTTGCCGGAGTTCTGGCCGGGCATGTTGCAATCTGGCTGGGCATTGGTATCGCGATCGGAATGGCAATCGGCGCCACTTCGCGGCAGAAGACCTGCCCGAATTGCGAAGCGGCAAAACGAAATCAGGAGCTAGGGGCTAGAAGCTAGAAGCTTACAGAAAAGGAGTCCATCATGGCATTACTAGAGCGCGTTTCCACGTTAGTCCGGGCCAACCTCAACGACCTGATCGACAAGGCCGAGGAGCCGGAAAAAATGATCAAGCAGGTGATTCTTGATATGCAGAATCAACTGCTGCAGGTAAAGACTCAGGTCGCGATCGCTATCGCCGATCAGCACTTGCTGGAGAAGAAGCAGAAAGAGAACGAAGACAAAGTCGCCGAGTGGATGCGCAAGGCCGAGTTGTCGGTCGACAAGAAGCAGGACGACCTGGCCCGCGCTTCCCTGCAGCGAGTGGAAAGTTATCGCGAGATGAGCGACAGTTTTAAGCAACAGGTGTTCGACCAGAAGGCCCAGGTGGAAAATCTAAAGTCCGCTCTGCGCCAGCTCGAACAGAAACTGACGGAGGCTCAGACCAAGGCCGATCTACTGATTGCGCAACATCGCCGCGCCCGCGCCGTAGGCAAGGCCAGCGACGCCCGTTTGGCTATGGGCGATGGATCGAAAGCGGCCGCCTTTGATCGCATGAAAAGGAAGGTAGCGCATTCCGAAGCCGTGGGACAGGCGAAGTCGGAGATTGCCGGAGACAATATGGAAGACCGTCTGGCTGCGCTGGAGAAAGAGGATCGCATTGAGCAGTTGCTGGCGGAGTTAAAAGGAAAGCGCGGAGCGTAGTCACGGTAGAGAGATATGTTCAGCGACCTATATGACTACATCTCGCTCTTGTTTTATTGGCGATGGCCCAGCACCGAGGGTGAACTTACCGCCGTTCGCATGTTGGGCGGAAGCGGTCGCTTACGTCTTGAGTATCGGTTTTTGCTCGGAGATGGATCGTACTTCGGTGAAGCCGGCCGTCCTTTTTGGTCCGTCGGCACGTCAGCCGTCAATTTTCACGAGCGGTTTCCCATTGGGCAGGCAGTGACTGTGCATTATCGGCGGGACAATCCGAGTGTGAACACGCTGGATCGAAGTGTTTGGCAGGATCTCGAGGGTCTGTAGGCAGTGGAAACAGCTTGACGCTTAAGATCAAGTATGACAAAGTAACAACCATGCGCGAAACCACGACGTTCACGGTGTCCCTTCCACCAGCGATGGCCAAGGAAATAGATCGAGCCATGAAGGCCGAACACAGGACGCGCTCGGAGCTAGTGCGGGAGGCGCTGCGGGTGTATCTATCGGCGCGCTTAATTCCCTCTGAGTTGCCAACGGCGGCCGAGGCACGCGCCTATCGACGCGGGATGGCCGCTTACAGACTTGGCGATTCCATAACGCTGCAGGAGTTTGTCAATGGAATGGACCGTCGTCCTCGCCGGTCCCGCAAGAAAGTCTCTTAAGCGGATTCCTGCGGGTGACCAGGCGCGCATCATGGCCGCTTTGGCAGAGATGCAACAAGATCCGTTTCAAGGCGACATCCGCAAGCTGCGAGGCCTACCCGGATTCCGCCGCCGCGTGGGAAACTGGCGCATTCTGTTCGAGGTCGTGATTGAACGCAGGCATGTCGCGATTGCCGCGATTGAGCGGCGAACCTCGACCACATACTGAATCGACCCAGGAACCTTCGCTACTCCGCTCGGATGACAATGCAGCTTAAGAAAGTCCCTTCACGCCTTACATCCATTGACCTGTCGGCCTGCATCTCTGTAGTCTTGCAGCAGAAAATCGCGCGTCCGCAATCTTAGGATCTTCAAGCGTAAGGAACAAGGACCCTTCATGAAAGAAGTTGCAATTCTGCTGGTAGTTGCGCTCATGCTTAACGGTTGTGGCAGCAGCAGCTCGACATCTACTCAGCCAACGGCCACTGGAGTCTGGAGCGCGGATTTGTCGGGTGGGATCGGTTCGGCCTCTGGGTTCAGCTTTACCACGCAGTTCACGGTGAACGGCAACGGTTCGCTAAACATCACTTCCTTTCAGTTTCTTACAAGCGGGACGTGCTTCCCGATTACCGGAGGAAGCCAAACCGGTTCGATGGTTTTGACCACCAACACCACAACCAATGCCGTTACCGGCACATTCACGTACACCGTTCAGTCGGGGGGCAACACGCTTACGCTCAACGGAACCGTGACCGGAAATGTTGCTATCAACACGACCACGTTCTCCGGGGGTTCGATTACCGGCACATGGGCGGTGACCGGCGCCACTGGATGTAATGTCAGCGGCGAAAGTTTTACGATGACGCAGACGTCCTGACGTCCTGTAATCAGAACCACTCGCTCCGGTAGGCCACCCACCAGGCGGCAAAGAGGGCAGGGATGGTCGCGGCCAGACCCCACCAGAGCGGCAGAAGAAAATCCGCGAGCAGGCCGAGTACAGTGAAAACCATCCAGAAGATTTTCCGTTCCATAACGTGATTGTAGGCCTGCGCGCTGCAGAGGCCGGCAGGCTCTGGGACGAGCACTTTCGTCACGTTGGGGCTCTGCTATAGAGTGAGAGCCATGAAGCGATCGTTGCGAGAGATTGCCGACGCCGTCGAAGCCCGGCTGCAAGGAGATGGCAGTGTTCTGGTTAGTGGCGTGGCGAGTATAGGGTCCGCAACGAAAGACGATTTGGTATTTGTAGAAGAAGAAAAATATCTTGTGCGGGCGCTGCAATCGGCAGCGGGCGCGGTTATTGCGGGACGGTTTGCCACGGAATCGGCGGGCAAACCGCTGCTGATCAGCAGCCATCCTAAGTTGACCTTCGCACGGGCGGCCCGTTTTCTAGGAGATGGAAATCACGACGGGCGGGAAGTGGGAATTTCCCCGACCGCCGTTGTGAATCCTTCCGCACGCCTGGCGTCGGGAGTGGTTATCAGGGAGCATGCCGTTATTGCCGAAGATGCTGTAATTGGCGAGGGCACACGGATCGGCGCAAGTTGCGTCATTGGGCGCGGAGTGAAAATGGGAGGGGACTGCAAGATTTATCCGAACGTCACGATTTATCCTGGCACGACGCTCGGCGATCGCGTGGTGGTGCACGCGGGCGCGGTTCTGGGAAGCGATGGCTTCGGGTATGTACGCGATGCGAAGAGCGGACGCTACGAAAAATTCCCGCAGGTGGGCAGGCTGATAATAGAAGACGATGTCGAGATCGGCGCCAATACAACCATCGACCGCGGTGCGCTCGACGAAACGCGTATTGGACGGGGAACGAAGATCGACAACCTGGTGCACATCGGCCACAACTGCCGGCTCGGAGAGAATGTGGTGATCGCGGCGCAAACCGGGCTTTCGGGCAGCATCGTGATCGAGAACGATGTTGTGCTAGGGGGCCAGGTCGGCATTGGCGAGCATGCGCGCATTGAAGAAGGGGTAATGCTGGGCGGGCAGGGCGGAGTGCTTCCCAACAAGGTTCTGCGTGGCAAAGGCGTAGCATTCTGGGGAACTCCGGCGCAGCCGGTGCGGCAATACCTGAAGCAGTTGGCGGCGCTGGCGCGGCTGGGGAAAAAGAGGTAGAGGTGGCAATCGTCGTCATTGGCGGGCATTCGAGAAGCGTGGGAAAGACCAGCGTGGTTGCCGGGGTGATTTCCGCGTTGCGCCATTACGACTGGACGGCCGTAAAAATTACGCAATACGGGCATGGAGTCTGTTCCGCGAATGGAGCGCCGTGTGATTGTGCGACCGCCGACCACAGTTGGGCGATCTCGGAAGAGAGAGACCGAAGCGGTGAGTCAGACACCTCCCGCTTTCTGCTGGCGGGTGCGGCGCGAGCGCTGTGGGTGCGGACGGAACAGGGCAGGCTCGCGGAAGCCATGCCGGCACTGAGAAAGCGCCTGGACCAGTCACGCAATGTGATCGTGGAATCCAACAGCGTGTTGAAGTTTTTGCGGCCGGACTTGTATTTGACCGTGCTCGATCCCGGCACAGAAGATTTCAAGACCTCCGCGCAGCAGTTTTTGGATCGTGCCAGTGCCGTGATTCTTCACGAGGACTCGACCACTCGCGGAACCGCTTGGCAGGCTGTTTCTCTGAAGCCAGTGGCGAACAAACCAGTATTCCGAATCGCACCGCCGCCGTATGTAACGCCTGAGATTGTCGAGTTTGTGCGGAGCTCCGTGCCGCTCGCGATGAAAGCAGATTCCTCGCGGGAAGCCCGCTCGGAATGACAAGACTGCCTTTGTTATCCTTCCCAGTGCGAAAAATTCATTCCAGCGCCTGGCTGTTGGTGGGTCTCTCGTCGCTGCTGCAGGTTCTTATCTTCCCTCTTCCCGGCCTGTACATTTTTTCCTGGGTCGCGTTCGCGCCGCTAATCGTGGCGCTGTTACGGGCCCGGCCAGCAGGGGCTTTGGAGATCAACGGCTCCGTCAATCTTGAACCTGCAAAGCCGATGCAAGCTTTTGTTTTGGCATACACCTCCGGAATTCTCTGGTACGCGGGCACGTGCTACTGGATTTACGACACGATGCACCAGTATGGCGGACTCAGTGTTCCGTTCGCTCTGCTGGCGCTTTTTCTTTTCTGCCTGTACCTCGGTCTTTACCACGGGTTTTTCGGATTGCTATTGAGCCTGGTGGCGGGACCTGGCCGCGACAACCGCACTGTCCTCGTAGCCGCCCCGTTTCTATGGGTCGCGGTCGAGTTAGCCCGGACGCTGGTCACAGGCTTCCCCTGGAACCTGCTAGGGACCGCGCAAGTGGACAACATGTCTCTGAGCCGCATTACGACATGGACTGGTGTGTACGGCGTGTCGTTTGAAATCATGCTCGTGAATGTCGCGGTAGCGGCGGCCTTCCTGGTGCCGAAGAAAAGGCGCAGCACGTTACTGATCGCATCTTTGGCAGCGGCGGCGGTGCTTCAAGCGGGAAGGCTGGTCGAGGCTCCCACGATTCCGGCGGATCGCACAGCGCTGCTGGTGCAGGAAAATATCCCAGTGGATGTGACGTGGACGCGCGATAACTTCCAGCGCACACTACGTGAACTTGCCGACCTCAGCATCACAGCCGCTTCAAACGCGGCAGCCGACTCAAAGATGGGCAAGACTAATTTGATTGTGTGGCCAGAATCTCCTGCACCGTTCTTTACCAGCGATCCATTATTTCGCGAGCCTGTAAGCCAGACCGCTCGCGACGCTCACAGCTGGGTAGTAACTGGCGCCATAGGGAATATTCCCGCAATGCACAGCAGCACGTCGGCTTCTGAAGTCTTCAACTCGGCGGCGCTCATCGATCCAGCGGGCGATTGGACTGCGCGCTACGACAAAATTCATCTGGTCCCCTTCGGAGAGTATTTGCCGTTTCCGAAACTGTTTGCTTTTGCCGGAGGGTTAACCAAAGAAGTGGGATCGTTCCAGATGGGAACGTCGCGGGCTCCGCTTGTTGCCGGCGATTCAAAACTCGGGGTGTTTATCTGCTACGAGTCCGTGTTTCCCGGGGAGGTGCGTGAGTTCGCGAACCACGGGGCGCAGGTGCTGGTTAATCTGTCAAACGACGGATGGTATGGCGATAGCGGCGCCTATGCGCAACACCTGAATCAGACGCGCATGCGTGCCATTGAGAATGACCGCTGGATCCTGAGTGCGACGGATACAGGCGTCACAGCCTCCATCGATCCTTACGGTCGCACAGTTGCGCGCCTTCCCCGTAAGGAGCGCGGCGTTCTGGTTGCCCCTTACGCTCTCACTTCCGTAACCACGTTCTACACGCGGCACGGAGACTGGTTTGCGTGGCTCTGTGCGATAATTTCAGTAGCGGCGCTGCTGACACGCTTCACCCTTCACGTAAAAGCAGGCAAGAAAGCAGAAACATCCTCATGAATCAAGAGTTCGAACAGGAATATCAGTCTCTCGGCAAGAAAGTACGCGAACTCCGGGAGTATCTTTGACGCGGACAAGCTCCGTCCGCAACTAACCGAAATCGAGAAGCAGTCCTCCGACCCGAATTTGTGGTCTGATCCGCAACGTTCGAAGCAGGTGATGCGCGAGAAGAAACGTCTTGAACACCTGCTCACTACAGATGCCGACCTCTCCCGCCGCAGCGACGATATCGCCGCTTACTTCGAATTGGCCAAAGAAGGCGAAAGTGTCGACGGTGAATTGCGCCGCGAGCTCGACTCGTTGCGGGAATTGGTCGACAAGCTTGAGACCGAGACTCTCCTCTCCGGCGAAAACGACGCCCTGAACGCGATCGTCACCATTCATCCTGGTGCGGGCGGCACCGAATCTCAAGACTGGGCCGATATGCTGCTGCGTATGTACTTACGCTGGGCAGAGCGGCAGGGATTTGAAACCATCCTCTACGATTACCAGCCGGGCGAAGAGGCTGGTCTGAAGTCGGCGACCTTTGCCGTTAACGGCGAGTATGCGTTCGGTTTGTTGAGCAGCGAGATCGGAGTACATCGGCTGGTGCGGATTTCGCCGTTCGATCAGGCGAAGCGTCGGCATACGTCATTCGCCAGCGTGTACGTCTCTCCAGAAATCGACGATAGCATTGAAGTAATCATCAAGCCCGAAGACATTCGTACGGATACCTACCGTTCCAGCGGCAAGGGTGGGCAGCACGTGAACACGACAGATTCGGCGGTGCGCATCACCCACCTTGCCACCGGCCTGGTTGCCAGTTGCCAGAACGAACGCTCGCAACATAAGAATCGCGAACGCGCCATGAGCATGCTGCGCTCGAAGCTGTACGAATTCGAAATGGAGAAAAAGCGCGCGGCGTCGAAGAAGATCGAGGATTCAAAACTCGATAACGACTTCGGCTCGCAGATTCGCTCCTACGTTTTGCAGCCATACCGCATGATCAAAGACCACCGCACAAAAGCAGAGGTCGGCGACGTGGATCGCGTGCTCGATGGCGATCTGCAGCCCTTCATTCGGGCATATTTGCAGGCGCGACGGGCGGAGAAGCAAGCGTGAAGGTAGAGCGACCGAAAAGAACGGCGGGGAAAAAGAAATCAGTGGTGAAACTTGGTCCGCGCTTTCGGCGAGCTTTCCTTTTTGCGGCGGACAAGCACTCCGGACAAACGCGGAAGGCTTCAACAATTCCTTACATCGCGCACCTAATGGGAGTTACGTCGCTGGTGCTGGAATTTGGCGGCGACGAAGATATGGCGATCGCGGCGCTGCTGCACGATGTTGTCGAAGACTGCGGCGGCCTCCCCATCCTGAAAGAAGTGCGGCGCCGGTTCGGGCCGCGGGTGGCGAAGATTGTCGATGGCTGCACGGACTCTTTTACCGATCCTAAGCCGCCTTGGCGGGAACGTAAAGAGACTTATCTGCGGCATCTGAAGAAGGCGGATGCCGAAACCCGCCTGGTTTCAGCCGCGGATAAACTGAATAATGTACGTTCGATTCTTTCCGACTACCGGGAATTCGGAGAGTCAATATGGGCGCGTTTCAACGGCGGCCGCGACGGAACTCTTTGGTACTATCGGAGTTTATTGGAAGAATTTCTTCGGCGCACGCCGAATCGATTGATTACGGAGTTGGAACTCGCGGTCCGCGAGCTCGAAGCCAGCGTGGGTCCGGCTCGTCCTGCTAGTTCCGGGATGTGAACCGGGAGTTGAACAAATGCCTAGCACGATCGAACTAATTCGCGCCTCCAAGTTGCCCTCGAACATGATGCAGTTTGCGGCGAAGGGGGCGCTTTCGGTTTCAGCCGAGGAAAACATCGAGATTCTTGTCTACCTCGCAAAACACAATAAGATATTCGGCGAGGTCGCACGCCTGACGCTCGCCGGGTGGGATGAGAAGGCTTCGCTGGCCGCAGCCTCTGATCCAAAAACATCGCCCGAGGTGCTCGATTATCTAATCGCACCGGACAATATTCGTCCCAAGCTTCTCCCTGCATTGTTGGAAAATCCCTCTGTGGCGGATAGTCAGTTAGCCAAGTTCGCCATCTCGGCATCGCAGGAATCCATTGAGACTATGCTGAAAAGTCCGCGCGTGCGGACTTCCGCCGGGGTGCTGGATTGTCTGAGATCAAACCCTTACCTTAAGGGCGACGAAGCGGCTACTGCAGCCAAACTGATAAATGCGAGCGAAGCCTCAGCCCCCGGTGCTGAGAGTATTACCTCTCCTGTGGAACCTATCCACGAGTCCACCCCCATTGCCGATGAAGAAGCTGATGACGTTCCTGATGAGGCTGTTTCCGCCTATCTTGCCGAGCATGCGGCAGAGATTGCGGCCGAAAAAGATAAGCCCTTTCAACCCGTTGGCGGCATCGTCGATTTACTGGGGCCGGGCTATTTCCCGGTAAATGAAAACAGGCCGATGACGGAGCTAGCGGGCGATGGCGAACCGGATAAAAGCAAAGTTGCCGGGCCCGCTGCGCCGGGCGCGGCCACCAAAGCAACATTCGTTGAACCTTCTAAACGCGACAACTCAGTGCAGAAGATCAACCGCCTTGATATAAAGGGCCGCATTCAATTGGCCATGAAGGGCAACAAAGAAGAGCGGTCGATTCTGATCCGCGACGGAACCAAAGTAGTAGCGCTGGCGGTGCTGGATGCTCCTAAAATTTCCGATGGCGAAGTCGAAAAGTTTGCTCTGCAGAAGAACGTGCTGGAAGCCGTCCTGCGGCAGATTCCACTGAAGCGGCGTTTTATGAAAAATTACATCGTGGTGCGCAACTTAGTTTCGAACCCGCGCACCCCACTCGACCTCGGGTTAGGATTGATGAAGCATTTGCAGACACAGGATTTGAAGAATATCTCAGCCAATAAGGAAGTGTCCGAGACGGTTCGCAAGCTGGCGACAAAAATGTATAAGCAGAAGCTGGATATGGCGAACAAGCGATAGAAAAAGAACACATGGCTTCTGTACCGCAGAGCGATCCGATTACTGAACTGCTTAAACTAGCAAAGACCATTGCCGTGGTCGGGCTTTCCAACGACCCCATGCGTCCCAGCTACGGCGTCACTGCCTACATGCAGAACCAAGGTTACCGCATCATTCCCGTAAATCCGCGAATCGAATCGTGCCTGGGCGAGAAGGCCTACGCTTCGTTGCTCGACGTTCCCGAGAAGATCGACATCGTGAATATTTTCCGGCGGCGGGAGTTCGTTGAAGAAATTGTGGATCAGGCCATTCAATTAAAGGTTCCTGCTGTCTGGATGCAGGAGGACGTGTTTCACGAGGACGCGGCCGCCAAGGCGCGCAAGGCTGGGATTTTCGTCGTGATGGATCGCTGCATTCTCAAAGATCACAGGGCGCGTCTCGGATAAACCGGCAGTTAGCGGCCCACTCCAACAAACACGACAGTAGCGTCGTCACGCACGACGGTACCATTCGAGAAGGCCCGCACATCGTCCACGATACTGACAGCAGAGGCCGCCGAGCCAGTCGCGTGCTCGGCGAGCCGTTTGAGGCCGTACTCCTGCTCCTCCTCGTTCACCGCCTCCGTGATGCCATCGCTATAAAAGACAAGCCGTGAACCTGCCGACAGAGTTACGGACGTTTCAGAATAATCTCCGCAGCTTATTCCAAGAGGCAGGCCGCGCTCTGTCTCCAGGAACTGCGCACCGGCGCCATCAATAAACAGAGGATGCAAATGTCCTGCATTCGCAAAGGTGACCGTGCGACTTGGGGGATCGAGCACGGCATAGACCAGGGTAACAAACTTGCCCGCGGGAAAATCCTCGACCAACAAACGGTTCAGCTTGGTTAAAACCTCGCCTGGAGTGCAGGAGGCTTCTGCCAGAGAGCGCAGCATTCCGCGAGTGGCGGACATCAAAAGCGCTGCGGCAGTTCCCTTCCCCGAAACATCCGCCAGCACCAGGCCCAGGCGGCCATCGGGAAATGGGATGAAGTCGTACCAGTCTCCGCCGACCGCGCCGGCGGGAACGGTGAGACCGGAGATCACAAAGCCGGGGATGTAAGGCGAACATTTAGGCAGCAACGCCTGCTGCATCAGTCGAGCTTCCTGCGCCTCGCGGCTCATGGTTTCCCGCTCCGCGCGTTCGGATTTGAAGCGGCATGCATTGTGGATCGCAACGGCCACGTGATCGCACAGCGCCTGAAGCAGCCTCAACTGCTGGCGCGGGAACGCATCCAACTCGGTGTGGGAGGCGGTGAAGACGCCCACCAGGCGCTGGCCAACGTGCAGGGGGATAGCGACTTCGGAAAGCGTGGCGTGCTCGCACGCGATGTAATATTCGTCTTTACGAACGTCAGGGGCGTAGCGCATCTGGCCGGTCAAAGCCACGTAGCCGACCATGCCTTCCTTGCCAATCTTCAGGCAATGACCCTTGTGGTTTACGCTGCATCCGTGCACGCCAGCAAGCACCATCTCGCCGTGCTCTTCGTCATGCAGGTAGATGCTCGCTTCCACGCAGCCAAAGGAACGCGCCACATCGTTAACAATGTTATCGATGAGTTGATCGAGGTCCAGGATCGAAGTGATTTTCTGCGCCGCTTTTTGGAGTCGCTGCAGATCTTCCACCTGATCGGTAAGCAATGGCCGAACGGGAACGACGTCGGCGCTGCTGGTTGGGGTCGTAGCCATGAGACTCAGCCCTCCTTAACCTCAACTTCCAGATGGGAACAGAACTCTACACTTACGCTGCTTATGAGATGAGATTCTGCCTGGCTAAGATTCTTTCTTGGATTGTGAAGACTTATTCCGAGCGACGGCGGGGCGCAGCTTTTTTATCTCCTCCATCCGCTCGCGAATGCGCTTCTCGATGCCCTCATTTGTCGGATGGTAATAGACGCGGTCCAGCAGGTTATCTGGCAGGCATTGCATGTTGGCAACCTTGCCTTCGACATCGTGGGCGTATTGATAGTCCCTCCCGTAGCCGAGCCCCTTCATTAGCCCGGTAGGCGCGTTGCGCAAATGGAGGGGAACGGGTTCAGCCGCGGTCTGTTCAATGTCATGCTGCACGTTGCCGTATGCGGTATAGAGCGCATTCGACTTCGGCGCGACCGAGAGATAGACGACCGCTTGCGCCAGCGCGAGATTGCCTTCCGGCATACCGATGAAGTCGACGGCATCGCGCGCGGCCATGCAAAGTGAAAGCGCATTCGGATCGGCGAGGCCGATATCTTCCACCGCCATACGCACCACGCGCCTCGCAATGTAGAGCGGATCTTCGCCCGCTTCGATCATGCGGCCGAGCCAGTAGAGCGCGGCGTCCGGATCGCTGTTGCGCACCGACTTGTGCAGCGCCGAGATCAGGTTGTAATGCTCTTCGCCCGCCTTGTCGTATAGCAGCGTGCGCTTTTGAAGGGCGTCGCGAACAATGTCATCCGTGATTTCGGGGGGATCGCTTCCGGCCTGCTGCGCCAGGCCCGCCGCTACTTCGAGCACGTTGTAGGCGCTGCGCGCGTCGCCGCTGGTGTAGCTGGCGATTCTTTTAAGTACCTCGTCGGATGCTCGCAGCCTCATCGAACCGAGCCCCCGCTCCTCGTCTGTCAGCGCGCGCCTGAGCAGTCGCACGATCTGATCTTCAGTCAGGGGCTTCAGCACGTAGACGCGGCAGCGTGAAAGTAATGCGCCGTTAATCTCGAACGACGGATTCTCGGTGGTCGCGCCAATCAGACGGATGTTCCCTTTTTCCACATGAGGCAAGAAAGCGTCCTGCTGGGCCTTGTTGAACCGGTGAATCTCGTCAATGAATACGATAGTGCGCGTGCCATATTGGCGTGCACGCTCGGCGTCCGCCATGACCTGTTTGATCTCTTTGATTCCGGCGAGCACTGCGGTGAACTCGATAAACTCCGCCTTGGTCAGGTTCGCGATAATCTTCGCCAGCGTCGTTTTGCCGGTGCCCGGAGGCCCCCAAAAAATGAGCGAACCGGTATCGTCGCGGTCGATCTGCGTGCGTAGGGGCTTGCCAGGACCGATCAGGTGCTCCTGCCCCGCGTACTCGTCGAGCGTGCGTGGCCGCATACGATCGGCAAGAGGACGAGTGCGGTCGGTAGCTTTATCGACGTTCGAGATGGGTTGAAAAAGTCCCATAACCAGCCCTTGCCCTTCGCCTTTAGCCTTGAGCTAAAAGCCAAGAGCTAGAAGCTAGAAGCGTTCTTTCTCTGCCTCGCGGCTTCATACAATACGATGCTTGCGGCGACGCCGGCGTTGAGAGATTCCACCTGCGCGGTGTGCGGGATGACGATGGATTCCCCCATCCTGGCCATCACTTCGCGGGGGAGCCCGGCACCCTCGTTTCCGAAGAAGATCGCGGTTGCACTTTTCAAATCAGCTTGATCTAACGGTGTTCCCTTGTGGGACGACGTCGCGATCAGGCGAACGCCCTGGGTCCGTAGCTTCTGTGAAATCTCCTCCAGCTTTATGGTTCCTGATTTTTCGTGCCGGGAAGCTTGCCCGTGGACGATGGGCAGACGAAAGACAGATCCTGCCGAGGCGCGGACAACTTTCGAGTTGAACGGGCTGACGGTTCCTTCGCCCAGCACCACGCCCGCGGTTCCAAACGCCTCGGCTGAGCGCAGAATCGTGCCGAGGTTGCCAGGGTCCTGCAATCCCGCCAGCACAACGATGGGGCCGACTTGCATCCGATCCATCACATCGTCGAGCGAAAATTCCTTAAGGCGCACAAGCGCAGCTACGCCTTGCGGAGATTCGCTGGGCACGAGGCTGTCGAATAACTTGTCCGGTAATAATAAAGTCTCGACCTGGGCTCCAATCTGCGGGAGCAGCCGGTCGGCCCGGTCCTGCGCCGACTCGCGAAAGAACACCGCACTAAAGCGCAGGCCGCTGCGAATGGCTTCTTCTAATATGCGCAAGCCCTCGATGGCGCAGTCTCCACCGTCGGTGAGTTCCGAGCGCGAAAATGCCTGGCGCAACAGTTTGACCAGCGGGTTGTGGCGTCCTTCAATTCGGCGCAGCCTGTGCTGCGCACTGAGCGCGCTCTCTGAGGGCTTTTTCATTGGGAATATGACTGATAATACGCCGCCCACCCGCCTTGCCGCTCTTTGCCGTATTATGGTAGATTCCACGGCAAAATAATTCAGGTAAGAAGCACTCATGAAGGGAGCGCTGTGCGCGCCGAAATCCTAAAAATCAGTAGCGAAACACCCGAGATCTCATTGGTAAAGTACGCCGCCGATCAGATTCGCGCGGGCGAAGTGCTGGGCATGCCGACCGACACATTCTACGGGCTGGCCGCCGATCCTTTTAATCTGCGTGCCGTCGATCGCGTGTACGACATTAAGACCCGCTCGCGTCACAAGCCCCTGTCGCTGCTCATTGAGAGCGTGGACCAGGCTGAAGAATTAGCTAAGTCGCTGTCCGAGGAATTTTACGCGCTCGCGCGCAAATACTGGCCCGGACCGCTGACCATCATCGTAAAAGCCGGATCGCGTTTGCCGCTAAAGGTAACGGCCAATACCGGCAATGTGGCGCTGCGCGTACCGCATGCAAAAATTCCGCTGGCGGTGGTGGCGGCGGCGGCCATCCCGATCACGGCCACCTCGGCTAATTTGAGCGGAGCTTCGGAGTGTACCAGCGCCGAGCAGGTCCGCGACCAACTCCAGGGACGCATCAGCATTATCGTGGACGGTGGAACATCTCCACGTGACATCCCTTCCACCATTATCGACTTGACCGACGAAGGGACACGCTGGCGCATCATCCGCGAAGGCGCGATTCCCGCCGATGAAATATCCACGTTCTTTGCCAACGGATGAGCGACGATTCCGTGAACCGGCATCCACGGCGCTTCTTGTTCCTGTGGATTGAGGGATCACTCCTGGCGGCGCTGGCTGGGTTCCTCGCGGTGACCAGCGTTCACATTGCGCATGAAGGATCGCTCCAGGAACTGCACCCCGCGGATGCGATTGTCGTATTTGGGGCGGCGGAGTATGCCGGCCATCCTTCTCCGGTGCTGCGCGCCCGGCTCGATCATGCATTCGATCTTTTTCGCCAAGGCATCGCGCCCGTCGTCATTACGACGGGCGGATCTGCCGCCGATCCCAGCTTCAGCGAAGGCGGAGTCGGGCACGACTATTTGAAGCACCGCGGAATTCCCGAGCGCAACCTGATTGCTGAAACTCAAGGCTCTGACACTGCGCAATCGGCGGTGCGAGTGGCGGTGATCATGCGCGCCAACGGATTGCACAGCTGCGTGGCCGTCAGCGACGCCTATCACGTATTCCGCATCAAGAGACTGCTGCAGCATGAGGGCATCGGTCCGGTGTATGTAGCGCCCCGGCCGGGCTCGCGGCCGCATAACATTGTGCAGCGCACGTACGCGGTGTTGCGGGAGGCATGCAGTTATTTGTTGTGGAAGGTGGGCATGAGTTAGACGCGGCGTCCGGGTTCCGGCTGCCGGCGTCCGGCTGCCGCAACTGCGACCATGCTCTATTCGTTTGCACTTCCGGGAGCCGGCAAGGGGAAGCCGGTTCCTACCAGCCGCTTCTCTCTCGCAGCGATGTAATGTGGGCCACGTGATGGCGTCCGTGCCAGGCGTAAATTGCCAGATTCTTCTCAAGCGTGACCAAGCCAAGTTCGGGATGGCGAAAAGTTCGCTTCCAATCCTCGCTTTGAAGCGACCGTAGCAGCCGAACCCAGCGATCGTGCAAAGAATCCAGCAACGTCAACGATACTTCCACCGGAGTCGCCGCCGTATCAGTCAGCCGAGCCCATTTGTCTTCGGCGTAAGGCTTGATCGTCGGCTCGTCTTCGGTGAGGGCCAGCTTGAATCGAATGTATGCGTTCAGATGGCTGTCGGGGACGTGGTGCACGACTTGACGGACGGTCCAGCCCTCAGGACGGTAAGGGGTGTCGAGCTGTCGTGGCGAGAGTCCGTTGACTGCCTGGCGCAGCTGGACGGGTGCTTGCTCGATATGATGGAGGAGTTCTTGTCTCTGTTCCGGCGTGGGCGGGCCGCCGTAACTGAACTTGCCAATGGGATAGCGCAGATCGCTCATCTATTCTCCCCGTAGAAAGCAGCGCCCTTACAGATGATCGACCAACCCGGTTGGGCGCAAGAAAAGCAGCGTCCCGCTTGATTCCATCTGCTCCAGGACCTTCAGGTCCGAAGAAAAAAAATAAGATCGAATCTTTTAATTCTTTCGAATCAGCGACTTGCGAGCTTCGATCTGCTTGGCTAATATATACTTGACGCACATTGCATTAGCCTGCATACTCGGAATTGCCGTGACAGGGTGGTTAGTCCGCAAACTGGCTAGCTTTAATGAGCACCATGTTTTTGTTGGGTATAGTTTTGCCGA
>Ga0185299_10000250_pt1 | contig 160794 bp, 148 predicted proteins | sample PaiPotPPA55metaG_FD_128002 | JGI IMG/M metagenome (GOLD analysis project Ga0185299, IMG submission 128002) | Iron sulfur acid spring bacterial and archeal communities from Banff, Canada, to study Microbial Dark Matter (Phase II) - Paint Pots PPA... ...
TCCGCGTCGCCCAATGGCAGGCCGAGGTGGCCGGAGTTGGCTGCCTGAACAGCGTCCATTGCTAATCCGCGTGCCTCGAGCGCTGCCCGAGCGAGTATTCCTATATTCAGTGCCATAGACTCTTTCTTCTCTTTCGCTCTCTCTAAACACGCTTCCGCCCAGTCGCAAACCCTAGTTGAAAAAACATTCGGGGGGCCATGGAGCTGCCTCGCTTGCGAGGCCGATGGTGAGCAGCCTGACGATGGGACTGACCGATGGTAGGCTGCGCTCTTAGACGTGAAGCGGCGCAGGTCGCGAACTAGAGCACCGACCGGGCGTTGGGTGCGCCCGAGGATATCCCCTTGCTCACCACGGCCTCGCAAGCGAGGCAGCGCTCCACGGTAGCTGCACATTGCATTCGCCAGAGATGCAGGCTACTTAATTCCTCTTTTTTATGTGCGCCCAACGCCTCCGTATCGGCTTACCATCAGGCAGTCTCCAAGAGGCTACCCTAGAGCTTTTCGCTAAAGCCGGCTTTTGGATCTCATCGGCCAAGCGCTCCTATAAACCCAATGTCGATGACCCCGAGCTGGAGATCCGCTTGCTGCGTGCCCAGGAGATCAGCCGGTACGTGGAGCGAGGATTCCTCGATTGCGGGATAACCGGTAAAGACTGGATCGCCGAGAACGGCTCCGAAGTAATGGTTATCGCAGACCTACCTTATAGCAAAGCGAGCTCTACTCCGGCACGCTGGGTTCTGGTCGTTCCGGAAAATTCTCCTTTTCGGTCGGTCACTGATTTGGAAGGGAAACGGATTGCCACCGAAGCCGTGGGACTGACGAAGCGATTCTTGGCCGCTAGAGGGGTCTCAGCCGCGGTCGAGTTCAGTTGGGGTGCTACAGAAGTAAAAGTTCCCGAATTAGTCGATGCGATCGTAGACATCACCGAAACCGGGGCGTCATTGCAGGCGAACAACTTAAGAATTATCGAAACGCTGGTTGAGTCGTTTCCGCAACTGATTGGAAACGTCGCCGCCATGAAAGACAATTGGAAGCGTTCAAAGGTAGAACGTCTCCGGGTTCTGCTCGAAGGAGCCCTAAACGCGCGAAACAAGGTCGGTCTAAAGATGAACCTGGAAGCCGCCAAGCTACCAGAACTGTTATCGCGGCTTCCCGCACTTCGGAACCCGACAGTTTCTTCTCTCAGTCAACCAGGATGGGTGGCAATAGAAACTGTTATTGATGAAAAAGTGGTCCGCGAGCTGATCCCGGAGCTGAAGCAACTTGGTGCTGAAGGAATCATCGAGTATCCGTTGAACAAAGTTGTTTATTAGGTTTAATTGCGGGCTCACTTGTCCGGCCACCGGTCCGCCTGTAACCTAACCGGCTCAGTTTCTATCTAGTATGGGTTCATTAAAGAAAAGACGAAAAGCAAAAATCGCAAAGCATAAGCGACGGAAGCGGATGAAGGAAAATCGCCATAAGAAGCGTTTGCGATACAAGTCATAAGCTTTAGGTTGGTCGTCATGAATCCACCGGGGCCAGGGTGGGCGCACAAGCTTTTGCGCATTGCGACTGGTTGGATCGCTCCTACCCTGCTGAGCTTCGCATTAGCCCAAGGGGCCTGGGCTGCTCTTGACGCGGCGCCGCAGAAGCCCGCCTTCAAGTTGCGTAACCCTGACGAGAACATTTTCTCTGACCTGCGTCCTGCGGCGCCGGATCTGGGACTAGCGAAGACAACCGAGAACAAGGCGGACGCTGAAGCCGCATTTATTCAGGCCCTATTGCTGGAGGACGAGGGTGATAATGACGGCGCCTTGGCCGCGTACACCAAGGCGCTACAGCTGGATCCAGGAGCCGATCCGGATCTGGCGATCCGCGTAGCCGGCGAATACGCTAATCGGGACGAAATCCCGAACGGTATCGATGTGCTGAAGGACTTGGTCAAATCCCGGCCAACCGAGGTCCAAGGGCTTCTGGCTTTGTCAGATCTATATCTACGCCGGCTAAAAAAACCCTACTTAGCGGAAAGCTATGCTGAGCAGGCTTTAAAAATCGCCCCAAATCAGCTCAACACTTACCAGACGCTTTTCGAGGTTTATCTAGCGCTGAAGCGCAAGAAAGATGCTGAGGCCGTCTTGTTACGCGCCGAGAAACTTAATAGTGACACGCCCAGTTTTTGGCTCACCCTCGCAAGCTTGGGAGTTCGCCTCTATACAAACGATAAAGGCGTCTTTCAGTCTCCTCATGCCTCAGTCGTCCAGCCTTGCCTGGAAAAGGCCGCGGAGTTGGCCGGAAAAAACGCAGATACTTACTCCAAAATCGGCGACGCTTATACGCAGATCGATCAAGTGCCGACCGCAATTAACTTCTACGTCAAGGCGCTCGAATTCAGCCAAGGCGACCAGGAGATCGAATATAAACTGGCCCAAAGTTTCGCCAAGGCAGGGCAACGCGATGAAGCGATCAAAGCGCTCGAGGAGTTAATCCGGAGCAATCCTCTTAGGCCGGAGATTTATGAATTCGTGGCTCGGCTTTACCAGACCTCGAAAAACTTTGAACGCGCTTTGGAAAACTATCAGCAAGCATTGTTGCTGGCGCCCGATCGGCCGGAGAACTATCTCCACACCGCCGGAATGCAGTTAGAGCTCAAAAAGTACGACGACGCCATCGCTACCTTGAACGACGCGAGGCACCGGTTTCGGATCCCACAGATTACGTATAGCCTGGCCATCGCCTTGAGCACCGCCAACCGCTTCTCCGATGCTTTGCCAGTGTACGAGGCTGCTCTTCAAGAAGCTAGAGACTCGCAACAGGAGATCCTGGACGCTGCGTTCTACTTCAACTACGGCGTTTGCGCTGAGCAAGGAGGATTCATAGAAAAAGCGGCGGCACTTTTACAAAAATCGATCGAGCTAGATCCTTCCAAAGCGGCGCAGGCTTACAACTATATCGGCTACATGTGGGTAGACCGACATATGAACCTGGAAGACGGCGGCAACATGATCAGGAAAGCCTTGGAGCTAGAGCCAAACAACTCCGCCTATATAGATAGCCTCGGCTGGTATTACTATCATGTGGGCGACTACAGCAAAGCCCTGACGGAGCTGCTCCGGGCGGCTGACGGACTGAAGCCTGAGGACCCGGTGGTTTTCGAGCACGTTGGCGATACCTTCCACGCCTTGGGGAAAACCGGTGAAGCCCAAATGTATTGGCAAAAAGCGCTCAAGCTGGATCCGAACAACCAAAAACTATCTAACAAGCTCGAAGAATCCAAGGCTAAGCTAACCGCGAACCCGTCACCGGTTAGTTCTCCATTGCCTCAGCCGAAAGCTAGTCCTTCGGCGCAATAGAAGGGCTGTAAGCCTAATCGTAATCGTCCTCGTCCTCGAAGGGATCGAACGGTGTGGCACGTTAACGCGATGCGCGATGGCCCAACGTCTGGAGGGGAGCCGCTTTGGCACGTGCCAGGCGACCTCACGAATTTCGCCTCAAGGCCAATCCGACCAAAAAGTGTCGCAACAGGCGGCTCCCGGGAATGACCCAGCGCTGGGCATTTACCGCTGGCTCCGATCCGTTTACACCCGGCGGTAGAGCTGCGAACTGTTTGGGACGTTCCCGGGAGCCGCCTGTTCTTACACGTTTCGGCCTGATTAGCGTCGAGACGAAATTCACGAGGGCGCAGAGATGCGCTCCAAAGCGGCTCCCCTCCAGGCTTTGGGCCATCGCGCATCGCGTCAACGCCGTTCGATCCGTTCGAGGACAGCTTGCCCGCCATAGTCTGCTCCCGGATTCACCATGGCTGCGAATCGGTCGGACGTCGGCGGGACGACGAGAACGAGGACGATTGGGCTTATAGCCTTATACCGCTTGAGGCTGCTGATTCACCAGGAAAGGCTGTACCCGGGCGAAAACCTTGGGAGAGACGAGTGCGATCACGGATGCGACTCGCTCACCATACTCCAGTTTTAAGACTCTTCCGGTACGATGCAGCAGTGACAAGAGCTCGGTTCGATCCAAAGGCAAAGCGAGCTCTACCTTGGTTGATCGGTCACTCAGCTTTTCGGTAAACCGTTCCAAGAGATCGGCCAACCCAGCTCCGGTGCGGACCGAAACGAAGGCCGCATCAGGAAAATGCAAACGTAACGTATGGATAGCAGCCGGATCCTCTATCCGGTCGATCTTGTTCAGGACAGTAATTGACCTCAACGTGTCCGCCCCTAATTCATCTAAGACCAGCTTGGTCGTATCGAAGAAGTCGTAAACCCTGGGATGGCTGGCATCCAGAACATGAACGAGAAAGTCGGCTCGAGCGGCTTCTTCCAAAGTTGCTTTGAACGCTTCGATGAGCCGGTGTGGCAAGTTTCGGACAAACCCTACGGTATCGGTTAAAAGGAGGGGTTGGCCGCTACCGAGGTCGACCCTGCGAGTCGTCGGGTCCAGGGTCGAGAACAACTTGTCGGCTACCAACACCTCCGCACCAGTGAGCCGGCGAAGCAGTGAAGATTTGCCGGCATTGGTATACCCGACGATGGCCGCATGCGGAAGAGGGAGACGCTCGCGTTGTTTTCTCTGAGTCGCGCGCCGGGCACGAACCAATTCCAGGTCCGCTTTAACGCCATCGATGTGCCGTCTAACAATTCGGCGGTCGGTCTCGAGCTGAGTCTCACCTTCACCTCTTCCACCGACACCACCAGCCTGGCGACTTAGGTGCCCCCACGCCCGAGTTAATCGGGGCAGCGAATATTCCAGTCTCGCTAACTCGACCTGTAACCTCGCTTCTTTCGTCTGCGCGCGCTGCGCAAAAATATCTAGGATGATTTCTTGGCGGTCGATCACCGCCAAATTGGAGAGTGCCTCCCAATTGCGCTGTTGGGCGGGTGTAAGATCGTTGTCGAAAACAATCACATCGGCGCCCAATTGTTGCACCTGCGCCACGATCCCTTCAGCCCGTCCGGATCCAACGAAATATCTGGAGTTAGCTTCTTGGATCTTAACCAACTCCTGGTGAACAACCGTTATCCCCAGGGTCTGCACCAGCAGCTTCAGCTCGTCCAGCAGACTGCTCGCGTCGTCTTTACTGTGTTGATCTCGATAGACTCCGACGACATAGGCCCTGCTACTTTTAACTTTGGTGTCTGTCATTCGGTTAACCTGCAAAAAACTCCCGAATCCTGAGGATCACTAGTGCCTGTTCGTCATCGGTTAGTTCCGGAAAAATGGGCAAAGCTAGGCACTCCTTAGCGGTCTGTTCGGCGATCGGGAAATCGCCTGTTCGATAGCCAAGATTTTGGAAACATCGCTGCTCGTGCAGCGGGAGAGGATAGTAGATCTCAGTTCCAATACCTTGCTCATTCAATGCCGCTCGTAGCTGGTCGCGCCTTGGTGTCCGGATCACGAATTGATGATAAATATGACCGCGCCAGCCACACGGTTCGTGGTACGGCTCCACCGGAAGCCCAATCCCTAAACCCTTTAATCCGCTGTGGTATCGCTGAGCGATGGACCATCTTCTTTTCGACCAATCTTCGAGGTGGCTCAACTTACACAATAAGACGGCAGCTTGCAACGCATCCATGCGGAAATTTCCGCCAACTACCTCGTGATAATATTTGGGTTCCATCCCGTGATTTCTAATGACCTGCAACTTTTTCGCCAGGTCCGGATCACTCGTAACCACAAGGCCGGCATCTCCAAACGCACCGAGATTCTTAGTCGGATAAAAACTAAAAAAACCTGCGGCGCCGACACTTCCTGCTTTCGCGTGCCGGTCCCCATCCGGGAATGACGCCCCAAAGGCCTGAGCCGCATCCTCTATCAGAGTCAACTTCCATTTCTCGCATAGGCCGCGAAGTCCAACCAGATCACTGCATAACCCGAACAGATGAACCGGTATTACTGCGCGAAGGTTGAGCCCGTCGCGAGTTCTGACTCCAGCTTCGCTGGTAACACATTCTGTTTTCAGGAATTCTTCGAGCTTCGGCACCGAAAGATTGAGAGTTGCCGGATCGATATCGACAAAAAGAGGTTTAGCGCCGACTCGAGCCACAGTGCCAGCAGTGGCAAAGAAGGTAAATGGCGTGGTGATGACAGCGTCTCCCGGTCCGATGCCCATTGCCATCAGAATCAGCAACTGCGCATCGGTCCCCGAGGATGTCCCTATTCCGAATCTCGCTCCGGTGAAACCAGCAATCCGCTCTTCAAGCTCCACCACTTTCGGTCCGAGGATAAAAGCCTGCGACTCACACACCTGCGTCAAGTCGGCCAGAATCTCCGCTCGGAGCGTCTGAAACTGCCGATGCAGGTCGAAAAAAGGAATTTTTATCACTCTTCCGATACGATTCCTCTCAGGTCGTATACCTGAGTTCCAGTAATCTTCACGGTTGCAAACTGCCCGACAGGCAACGGTTTGTCCAAAAGCACCCGGGGATCAACTTCCGGGGCGTCACCTTCGGTCCTGGCCACGAGCGGTTGTTCTACTAACACTTGCCTTTTTAATCCTACCTGTGACTGTGCCCATTCTGCAGCGATTCGTTGCTGCAGCGCCATCGCCGTGCGATACCGTTTCTGTTTCACGGTTTTACTAATTTGATTCGGCAGTTTCCCAGCGCGTGATCCTTCTTCTTGGGAGTATTGGAAGACACCCAGCCGCTCAAATCGCGTCCTTTCGATGAAGTTGAGCAGAACCTCGAACTGCTGGTCTGTCTCATCCGGGAAACCAACGATGAACGTCGTCCGAAGGAAAACTCCTGGGATCCGGTCCCTCATCTCCGCCAGCAGGTCTTCAATATGTTGACGAGACGTTTCCCGCCGCATTACCTGCAAAACTTGGTCATCGATGTGTTGCAGTGGGATGTCTACGTACTTCGCCACCTTTGGATTAGCAGCGACCGCGTCCATCAGCTCACGGCTCCAGTGAGCCGGATGCGTGTAGAGAAGCCGGATCCAAAATTGGCCATCGATCGTTGCCAAACGCTCAAGCAACCTCGTCAACGTTGGCCCACGGTCGGAGTCTACCGGCTGGCGCGGACCCGCCTTGGCCGCCCACAAATCCATTCCATAATAGGTGGTGTCCTGGCTGATGAGATTGATCTCTTTGACCCCGGCGCCAACCAACCTCTTCACCTCTTCTTCGATCGACTCGATGCTCCGGCTGCGGTGCCTGCCCCGCATTTGGGGAATCACGCAGAAGCTGCACGGATGATTGCAGCCCTCCGCAATCTTAACATATGAAAAATGCGAGGGAGTCAGTTGGAATCGCGGGGTATCAAAATCGGGGATAAACCTGGATCGTCCACCCACCAGATTGACGGGCTGTGAACCCGCTTCCGTCTGCAATAATCGTTCAATGATTTCGCCGGTGTCAGCGACTTGGTCCAGGCCGATAAACGCATCGACTTCCGGAATCTCAGCCGCCAACTCATTGGCAAAACGCTGAGATAAACATCCGCTCACCACCAGCTTCTGGCGTCCTCCCTTCCGGGAGAGGCGTTGCTCATGAGCGTTCAAAATCGCTTCGATCGATTCCTCCTTAGCCGCATCGATAAAGCCGCAGGTGTTGACGATCATGACGTCGGCATCGTCGGCGGAACGGGTAATTTCCATCCCCTTGGCGCGAACGCCCCCGAGCATGATCTCAGCATCCACCAGATTTTTAGCGCAACCGAGGCTGATCATCCCAACCCGAATCGGTATTGGTTTGGCGGCAGAGCCGGTAGATGGTTCGTCCATTAGCTGACTGTCAGCGGTCATAACAATACTCACTCGATCACAATATCACCGTCTTGACCGTTAACCGCCTGGCCGTTCTTACGCAGCTCCAACGCACTCTTGTCGAGGGCTTTAAGCCAGAATCTTTTCCCTTGGATCACTATGGCTGGACTGTTTGGCCCAATGAAATCATTGAAGACCGGTTCCGAATTCTCCCGGTCTTTGGTGACTCGAAGCCACGTTCGTTCTTTTACCTTTATCTCTAGCTTCTGAGAAGGTGGAACACTCGGAGTTGCGGTCGGAGACGCGTCGGTAGTGTCTTTATCCGCTGAGGTCACCGGCAGTGCGCGCCTGACCTCTACGGTCGGGTCCGGAGTTGCCGATGCGGCCACCGGTGTCTGCGGATTAGTGGAGACCTGAGCGGGACCGATTGGTGAGGCTAATGGCTGTCTGGAAGGTTCAGGTGAGGCAACCGCCAAAGGGGACGCGGCCGTTAAAGGGGTCGCTGACTGCTGTACTCCCGGTGCTGGAGTTGTCCCCGCGGTCTTATTGTGTTCCTCGTCAGCGGGACTCAATCGGGAAAGGTTAACCGCAAAGAAAGCCACCAGTGGCACTCCGATCAAAATGACCACTGCTATGACCGCAAGTATTAAGGGCGGCGCCAGGCTTTTCTTTGGCTGGTTAAACCGCGGCTCCGGACGGTATTTAGGCGGAGGGGCCGCCGTCAGGTATTTGAATTCACCAAACCCGACTGCCCGGTTTACCTGAAAATTCTCTAAATCTTCCTGAATATCCAGGCCAAGATACCCGGCATACTTAACTAGAAAGCTGCGGGCGTAGACCAAGCTAGGAAAATGAGTGAGGTCATCCGCCTCCAGGTCGACGATTCGCTCCGGCCGTATCTTGGTGGCCGCCGCGACCTCATCGATCGTCAATTTCCTTTCCTGTCTCGCCTTTTGAAGCCTTCTGCCGACTGTCTCAACCATCCGCAAAAAAATTTGACCGATAGAACGAAGTGTTAGCCCCCGAAGAGATGGCCGCGATCCATGCTGGATTCAGCAACCAGAGCGTCGAGATCAACCAGGATTTGTCTTGGTTTAGCTCCTTCGCCAGGGCCCAAAATGCCTCTGCGTTCAAGAATGTCAACTACCCTGGCTGCTCGGGTGTATCCGAGACGTAAACGCCGCTGTAGCATAGAGGTAGAAGCTTTTTTTTCTTGGCGGATAATTTCTAAGCAACGACTGACTAGTTCTTCGTCTTCCTCGGTGACATCATCGTCAGGGGAGGAGCTCGATTCTAATTGCGTTTGAACCTCAGCGTCGAACGATGGCTGAGCCTGTGCCGAAACGAAACTAACTAGCCGATGAATCTCGTCATCGGTTACCAACACCCCTTGAGACCGAACCAACCTTGAGGTCCCGGGAGGCCGATAAAACATGTCTCCCTGTCCGAGCAACCGTTCCGCCCCGTTTTCGTCCAAAATAACCCGGCTATCGAGACTAGAAGCCACTTGAAATGCGATCCGGGTTGGAATGTTCGCCTTAATGACGCCCGTGATGATATCAGCTCTGGGTGTTTGCGTGGCCACGATCATGTGGATCCCGGCTGCTCGCGCCATTTGAGTGATTCTGGCAATAGCGCTCTCCACATCCGCAGGAGCCGTCTGCATGAGATCGGCGAGTTCATCAATAATAACGACGATGTAGGGCAGTTTTTCGGGAATGATTAAGTCTTCATCGCGGGCATTCCGCGTGCCATCCGGCGCCGGGGGTCGCTTTTGGCCGTCTCGACCGGAATCAGCTTCTAGATCCAACTGTTTTTGGGACCTGGGTTTCGGCCGAACATTGAACCCGGAAACATTCCGGACCCCGACTTGCGCGAAAATCCGGTACCGCTTTTCCATTTCAGAAACAACCCACCGCAGCGCCAAGAGAACCTTCTTCGGATCGGTGACGACCGGAATCTTCAAATGCGGGAGCGAGTTGTACATCTGCATCTCGACTACCTTTGGGTCGATCATCACGAATTGAAGGTCGGCTGGAGAAAAGCGGATCAAGATGCTGGCTATAACGGCATTGATACAAACGCTCTTCCCGCTGCCAGTCGTACCCGCTACCAAACAGTGCGGCATCTGAGCGAGATCACCCAAAATGATGTTCCCGTAGACATCCTTGCCGAGGACAATCGGAATCTTCATTTTGGTTTGCGCCCAATCCGGTGATTCCAGAATTTCTCGTAGCGCCACTTTGACTTTCTTCGTATTGGCGATCTCGATCCCTACCGTGTCTTTGCCCGGAATAGGGGCGAGAATATTGATCCGTTCCGCCCGCGTTGCCCTCGCCAAATCGCGTTCCAAGCTCGTAATTCTATCGACGCGCACTCCCCGGGCCGGATAGACCTCGTATCGGGTGATGGTCGGGCCTCGAGTAATATCCCCAGGGGCAACCTCAATATTGAATTGTTTGAGCGTATCGACCAAGACCGCCTGTATCTCCTTCAACTCCGCCGGATCGCTCGCTTTGCGGCTTTCCGCCTCGACCGGATCGAACAGATCCATACCAGGCAACCGGTAGTCCTCGCCTGCGAGTTGGGGCGCCGGGGCCGGACGGCTTGGTTTTCTAGGCGTAGGCGGCGCAGCCAGAGTGTCGAACACTTTCGGCTCAGGGCGTGGAAGCGCAGCTTCCTCAGGCAAAGAAACACCTTTCTTCTTGAGTTCTCGCTCCTGTTTTTTGATTTCCTTTTCGATTTTTCTCTGGTCGAGTTCGAGGCGTCCTCGCTCGTCGGCTTCAGCCAACCGCTTCTGCTCGCGCTCCGTCGCCGCCTTCCGAGCCAAAGCGCGGATTCCTAAGAAAATTTGCTTTACGACCGCCACCGGCCGGATCCCGGTTAGCCACACCAAGCTCACAAGATAGATACAGATCAACGCAACGATCGACCCGATCTTACCGAGAGCGTTCTGCAACAACCCCGCACCTACCCAATAACCGAGCATCCCCCCGGGTCCAAGCAACTTAAACTGCTGTTCCCAACTTCGTAGAAACCATGGCTGAAGTTGGGTGAGCGCAGCACCACTCACCACAAAGAGTAACGCCCAAGGCAACCTCCTGAAAATGCGAAAGCCGGGCAAGAAAAGCTTGGCAACTCCAAATCCCAGAAGAAGCGAAGTAACCAGATATGCCGCCGCACCCAGGGTAAGATACAAAAATCCAGCCACAATGGCGCCAGTGGGGCCGATAAAGTTCTGGGTTGGATTGTTAGGCGGACTCGTATAGCTGAACCAAACCCACGATGGCACATCTCCCGGGTTGTAAGAGATCAGCGCCAAAAAAACGACGGTCCCGATCCCGAGAGCGACTAGCCCTACAACTTCGTTCCATGGGTTTTGCCGACGGGATCTGGGCATTCTCAGACCACTCTAGTTTCCTTCAACGGAGCTTTCAATTCAGGAGTTCGGTAGGGCGAAAAACTCGGCGCGCCCGGGCCGTGGTTGCTCGATGGTACCATACGCGCCGGTTTTGAGCCGCGTGCGCTAACACAAGGAACGGCTCAAAACCGGCGCGGGAACATCTCAAATGTTAGGCACACGATGGGCGCGCCGAGTTTTTCGCCCTGCTATCGAACTCCTTAAGATTTCCTCGCGACTCCATCCGCATCTTGGTTAAAATCAGCTCCGATGGAGCATTACATGACGTTTGGGCCGATTTATCAGGAGCGGGTCTGGGGTGGTCAGTCGCTCTGCTCCGCTTTTGGACGCAGGCTACCGGATGGCTGCCGAATCGGTGAGTCCTGGGAATTGGTTGACCGAGAGGAGGCACAGAGTGTGGTTCAAGAAGGGCCTTTTAAAGGGTGGACGCTGCACCGGCTATGGACCGAACGCCGAGAGGAGATCTTTGGACCGGCCTTTGACGATCAACGGTTCCCGATCTTAATCAAAATCCTTGATGCCACGGATAGGCTTTCGGTTCAGGTGCATCCGCCGGCGCTGTTAGCGGAGGAGTTGCAGGGTCAACCAAAAACCGAGGTCTGGTATTTTGTTCAGGCTCAGCCCGGGGCCCAGGTTTATGCGGGTCTTAAGAAGGGTGTTACTCGAGACCACCTGCAGCAGGCCTTAGCAAATGGGGTGGTAGAAAATCTGGTCCATTCCCTGCCGACGCAAACCGACACGTTCATCTTCATCCCCAGCGGCCGTATTCATGCCATCGACCGCGGCAATCTGATTTTCGAGATTCAACAAAATAGTGATACCACTTATCGTTTATTTGATTGGAATCGCTTGGACTCCAACGGAAAACCGCGCAAACTCCACATTTCTGAATCACTTGCTTGTACTGACTTTGAGGATGTCGAACCCGCCCTGGGGATTCCCGAGGGTGAGGTTCTGGCGTCGTGCCCGCATTTTCAGGTCGAACGTTGGGAATTGCGTGAAGGCCGAAAGGCGAATAGCCTTCCGCGGTTCGCGGTTTTCCAATGCGTAGCCGGAGCAGTTCGATACGACAATGCAACCTTTAAACCAGGAGATCTTTTTTTGATTCCAGCATTCGCTCACGATCAGCTTATCGAACCCGAACAAGACGGAACGGTAGTTTTACGAACGACGTTGCCTGCGGAAGACATCTCACCAGCAACGGCCAGCCGGGAGCAAAATTGACGAGAACCTTAACCCGAACCATGGTCAGCTTGTGGAATTTTTCACAAAGGCCGCCCACCGTGCGTTGGCGGCTTCCAAAATCCAGCCCGCACTCGAATTGATCAATCCCTACCTCTATGCTGTAGAGGAGCGGATTAAGGAGCAAGCGCGCGCCTTTGACCCTGCGATTGAAGGGTATGTCGCTTACGCTTGTGGCAGCAGCGGCAAACGACTTCGCCCGGCGTTGGTGCTGTTGGCCGGAGGCGCCACCGGCGATATCTCACCTGGCCATGTCGATTTAGCCGTGGCGATCGAGCTGGTCCATCTGGCTTCGCTCGTACACGACGATATTATGGACGGTGCAGAACTGCGGCGCGACCAACCGACGGCCAGCGCTAAATGGGGAAATTCGCTCGCGGTGCTGCTTGGCGACGTCCTTTTTGCCCACGCCTTGAAACTAACGACCAGTTTCTCTAACCAGGAAATTTGTCGCCGAGTCGCGCATGCGGCTCGGGATGTCTGTTCGGGCGAAATCATCCAAACGCAGCGCCGCCATGACGTCAATCTCTCGATCCCGGACTATCTTCGGATCATCGAGCTGAAAACGGCAGCTCTCTTTGCCGCCGCGGGAGAGTTGGGCGCCTTACTCAGTGGAGCCGCACCCGAGATCATCACAGCGCTTAAATCCTATGGCTCCCGCCTAGGTACTGCCTATCAAGTGTACGACGATTGTCTCGACCTTGCTGGATCCACGGAAACTGCGGGCAAAGATCTTGGAACTGACCTCAGAAAAGGGAAACTAACCTTGCCGATGCTTTACCTGTTAGAGGCCACCGACCCCAGCCGGCACGGCCAACTGAACGAAATCCTTTTGCGCGGCGATGAAGGAGAATTGATTCAGATTGAACAAGAGGTCGTCGCCAAAGGCTGTTTGAAACGGGCCGTTGAAACCACCAAGCAGTTGGTGCTGGGGGCGCAAACCGAGCTGCAAAAACTTCCGGTCAACAAATACACTTTAGCGTTGAAAGAAGTGGGCGATTTCCTGGCTAGCACGGTCGATCAGTTTGCCGTGGCTGCGTGAAGGGGGCGAAGCAGCTATACCGATTCGGTAGCGGCGACTGTCCAATAAGACGTGCAGTCGTACACTTCCCAACGATTGGATCGGAAGGGATCGATGATCTCCTACCTCAACGCGCAGTCGCCATGCCAGCGATGGGATGGCGACTGCGCGTTGAGCCAAGGCCAACCTGTCGCTTCGAAAACGGGTTAACATTGCGCACGTCGGGGGCCTTGTGGGACAGTCGCCGCTACCGATGGGCCTAAACAAAATGGGCGATGTCCAGGCACTTCCCGCCAGGCTACCATCGTTCGGTCCCTCCGGGACAAAAGCGGCTAGGGTTAGGTCTTCCAAAGGTATTGAAACGGTTTTTATTTTAGTTCTATTATTCCCATTGTGGATAACCACCCGCCCGGTCCGACGATTCATGAGCTGCCTTCCGAGCAGCGGCCGCGGGAGAAGCTTTTAAATCGTGGCCCGGCTTCTCTAACCGATGCCGAACTGATGGCCATCCTGCTTCGTACGGGCACAAAAGGGGTAAACGCTATCGCGCTAGCCGATCGAGTCCTTCAGAAATTCGGCTCCTTTGCGGGCGTGGCGCGTGCCTCCGTTCAAGAATTAGCGAAAGTCCATGGAATCGGACTAACTAAGGCGATTCAACTCGCGGCATCTTTTGCTCTGGGTGTCCGTTTGGCCCAGGAACGGTTTGCCGCCTCGACCGTGGACTCACCGGCGGTCATAGAAGACTTGCTGGGACCAGAACTGCGCCTCTTGGACCGTGAGTCGCTCCGGGTCGTCCTTCTCGATGCCAAACAACGCTTGCTAACCATTCAAGAGATATCCAGGGGAAGCCTCAACGAAAGCTTAGCCCATCCGCGAGAAATCTTTAAACCGGCCATCGCTCATTCGGCCTATTCGTTCATTTTGGTGCATAACCATCCATCAGGCGACCCAAGCCCCAGTGAGGCTGACCTCCGTTTGACCCGGCGTTTAGTGGAGGCAGCCCGGATTTTACAGGTTACGCTCCTCGACCAGTAATTATTGGTATGCCGCTGCCGGGTCGCTGCGGGTATTTTAGCTTTAAAGAAGCGGGGGTGATTGCCTAACGCCGCGATCGCCAGGAACGATCGCATGGCGACCTATCGTCCTCGTCCTCGAATCCCCAGCGTTTTCCACGTCCGGAGGTTGTTAGATTCACCCGCGATAACACCAGCACCCAGAACCTGCTGGCACGGATGCGATTTCAGCAGAACGCTTTCAGACCAAAATTCTACGCAATTCGCCATCAGTACCTCCCTCGAGGACGACGACGAGGACGAGAACGATAGGCGGCCTCGCCCTACTTCGCCTTAAACTGCTGCTTAACGTACTCGACAAAGCGCCCCACAACCTCTTCTGCGCCTTTTCTCCAGGCAATGCCATAACGCATCTTCTGGACCGGAGAAACCAGAGGAACGAAGCGCACACCGGGTGTGGGCAGACGGCTGATATGTTCCGCGAAGATGGAAATACCGAAACCCGCAGCGACGTATTGGACTCCGGTTCGCGCCCGGTCGACTTCCTGCACTACTTTTGGAACAAAGCCGGCTCGTTCACACATTCGCGCAACTAGTGATCGATAATTAGGCGAGTTTTTCTCGGAGGTGAGAATGAACGGCTCAGCCTTCAGCTGAGTTAAAGAGACCTTTTGCAGACGGGCAAAGCGATGATCGTTTGGCATTCCCACGAAGGGCCGTTCTTCAGAAAAGCATTCCAGGCAAAGCCCGGGCGGCGGTTTTCCGTCGATTGGTCCGACCAGCCCCACATCCAATGTCCGAGCCAGCAAGGCTTGAAGCTGCTGCGACGGATTTATTTCCGTAAGGGTTACTTCTATCTCCGGGTATTTAGCCCGGAACCGCTTCAACACCCGCGGCATCCATTCGTGGCTCTGGGATCCAATGAAACCGATCGCTAGCGTGCCATACTCTCCGTGGCCGATCCGTCTGGCTTGACGAGATGCTTCCTCGACCGATCGCAGAATCCGTTCTGTAGCCTCAACAAACGCTTGGCCGGCTGCCGTCAGCCTTACCCGGCGCCGGCTCCGCTCGAGCAGGACAACCCCGAGCTCGTTTTCGAGATCCTGAATCTGGGAACTGACCGCCGACTGCGCCACCCGCAACCGGGTAGCAGCCCGGGTGAAATTTAGTTCCTCCGCAACGGCTTTAAAGTACCGCAAGTGTCGTAATTCCATGACGTGGCCATGATTTATCGGCGGTCAGAGATATCTGTTAAAGAGATAACTGATAACGCTATAAGCTATTTCATTTATTACCGGATGTCGCCTACTTTTCAGTATCATGAGTAGCGAGTCCTCGGTCCAAAGGCTTCACCAGGGGGACCGAGACTTTACTCGCAGATTGCCGCGGACCCGGTCTCTGCTGAACCGGGGAGCTCTAGCACCGAAGCGCGCGAACGGAGTGAGTCGTTGGCTGGCACTCGCTGTGATGCTGGTGGGACCGTTGCTCGGTGTTATCGACTTTTTTATCGCCAACATCGGCATCAACAGCATCCGGACCTCTCTGCAAGCTGGCTTCGGAGAAATTGAGCTCGTGGTCGCCGGATATGGCTTGACCTACGCGGTGTGTCTGATCACTGGAGGACGGCTGGGCGACATCTATGGACGGAAGAGAATCTTTATTCTTGGATTGATCGGATTCACCAGCACCTCCGCTCTTTGCGGACTGGCGCCAAACGCAGCTTTCTTAGTGATCTGGCGCTTGCTTCAAGGGTGCACAGCGGCAGTCATGTTTCCGCAGGCCCTCTCGTTTATTCAGGTCAACTTTTCGGCTTCCGCGAAACGCCTCGCGTTCAGCATCTACGGAGCGGCGATCGGCTTTGGCTCCATCCTGGGGCAAATCCTCGGAGGATTTTTGATCCAAGCCAATATCTTCGGTTTGGGATGGCGGCCGATCTTTCTAATTAACGTCCCCATCGGCTTGGCAACGGTCGCGGCTGCCTGGTTCGTGCTCCGGGAATCACAGTCCGAAAGACCTTCCCGATTGGACCCAATCGGTACCGTTCTGCTTTCACTCGCGCTTTTTCTATTTTCACTCCCTTTCATGGAAGGACGAGACGCTGGCTGGCCTGCCTGGGCATGGATCGCCTTGGCGGCCAGCGTCCCTCTTTTCGCCGTCTTTCTGCGCTGGGAAAACCGCCTGGCACGCAATGGTGCCACCCCTCTGGTCGACCCCCGCCTTCTTCAAGACCGGGGCTTTCTCGTCGGCATCGGCGTGACCTGCATTTATTTCGCCGGCCACAGTTCGATGCTGCTGGTGTTATGCCTGTTTCTGCAACTCAGCCTTAACCTCAACCCGTTCCAGGCTGGACTTTCGCTGGCTCCGTTCTCCTTCGGGTTTGTTCTAGGCTCAACCTTCTCGGGCAAACTCAATGGCTATCTTGGCAGGAACTCGCTGCACGTGGGGACCGCGGTATTGGCGGTTACACTTGCCGCCTTGGCTTTGGAAGCCTCCAACATCCACGGCCAGCAAAGCTTCCTTTTTGTTTTCTCGTGCTTTCTGTACGGGATCGGACGAGGGCTAGTGACAACGCCGCTCTTTAACACGGTGCTCAGCGGTGTACCCACGCAAGACGCAGGCGCCGCAGCGGGAATCGTATCAACGGCTCAGCAGGTCGCAAATTCGGTTGGTATCGCTGTGCTTGGCGCTGTCGCTTTCTCCGTCATTCCACATCGCGCGACAGCATCGGATTATGCCCAGGGTTTCGTGTTATCCAGCGTCGTGAACCTATTCATGGTTGGTGCCGCCTCGATCTTGCTTTTTCTCATCCCAAAAAAGCGGGGACTTGAAGCGGCGCCGGAAGGCGAAGCTTCGTTGGAAGCATCTTAAGCGGCGCCCATGGAGCGCTATTATATCTCGGTTTGGAGATCCCGAACCATGCGCCGGACGTAAGCAATCCGGGAACGCGGCCTGAGAATCTTCAGGCTCCGCTGGTACGAACCCACCTCCAGGAGTTCAATTGTGACTCGGCGAGAACCCCAGTTCACCATTTCCCGGCGAGACGGCATATAGAGATCGATTGTATTCGTTCCAACTAGCGCCGAACCGTAGTCATCAACCACATACTGCTGGTACGAACCCACGATTCGAAACTTTGTTCCAACTGGAAACCGCGACCAATCCGCTGCTGCGCTGTTGATCTCAGCAGCAGCCAATCGGCCATCGACAGCGTTGCTCTTCCCGTATCGCCGGTGTGCCCGTTCTGTGTGGCAATACGCAGTCGTTTTTACCTGGACGAGTTTATGAAGAGACGCTTTGCCTCGGAGTGCCGTACCATTTTTAAGCTGGCTTCCGTCTTGGGAGCAGCCAACTACAAAAATTGACACTCCCAACGACACGGCGTGGAAGGTTCTCATCTAGACAACACGTCGGCGATTTTCAAAAGAAGTCCCTCGATGTCAATCATAAAAGGAGTTCGAGGAGTTCGAGAAGTACAAGGAGTTCAAGGAGCACCGGTTCCACCCGCTGGGCGAATCCTCTCACTGAATCGGAGTTTTGGCTTGCTATCCCGTACCATTCGCCACGCTGAACTCCTTGAACTCCTTCTTCCTACTCCGCCTCCGAGATCGTACTATTCCCCTTCACGTCGCTCCATCGAACAAAGGCGCAGATGCCTCGTTTTGATGTTCTCACAAAATCCCAGAACGGCTGAATTTCCGGACTCCATTTCTCTTCGCCGGCCTTAGCCACGGCTTGTGAAGTATTCAGTCCTTCGTGATACAAAATGTGAAACGCCCGCTTTACCTCCAAGCGGAGACTTGAGCCGAAGCCTGCCCGGCGAAGGGCAACCACATTGATCCCAACGATACTGTTTCTGCCGGCCTCGGTACCAAACGGCGGCACATCTTTGCTAACGGCAGAAGCGCCCTGCATGATCGACATGCTACCGAGACGGGTGTGCTGATGCACTACCGAGCCGCCTCCGAGGAACGCTTTGTCGTGGACCTCGACGTACCCGCCCAGCAGCACATTATTCGCTAAAATCACTTGATTGCCTAAGCGCGAATTGTGACCAAGATGCGCACCCACCATCAACAGACACTGGTTCCCGAGAACGGTTAAAGTATCGGGTTTGGTTCCGCGATGAATCGTGCAGTACTCCCTCAGGATATTGTCATTGCCGATCTCAACACCGCTAGGGCTGTCCGGCCGATATGACAGATCCTGGGGGAATCCGCCAATGACGCTCCCATAACCAATGGTGTTGCCAGAACCGATCTTTACTTGGCCCACAATGATAGCGCCCGCCTGAACTTTGGTTCCCGCCCCGATAGACACCGGCCCTTCAATCACAACGTTTGGCCCGATTTCCACATCGGGCTCAAGATGGGCGCCTGGGTCAATGACAGCGGTAGAATGGATCATGGTACAAAGAGCCTGGCTTTCTCAAAAATGCATGCGCATTTCTCAGTGATGCAGGCTAGGATCCGCCCGTGAGAATTCTTGTTACTGGAGGGGCCGGGTACATCGGCAGCGTTTGCGTTGAGGATCTGCTAAATCGGGGACACAACGTCACGGTGTTCGATAACCTGACGGAAGGGCACAAGAACGCGATCGACCGCCGCGCGAAATTTGTCCAAGGCGATCTGGCAGATGAACCGGCTGTGTCGGACCTGATTCGCACGGAACGACCGGAAGCAGTGATGCACTTTGCGGCAAACGCGCTGGTCGGCGAATCGATGCAGAACCCTTACAAATACTTTTACAACAATGTCTCCTGCGGCCTGAACCTGTTGCACGCGATGGTGGAAAATGACGTAAAACGGTTCGTCTTCTCATCGAGCTGCGCGACTTACGGGACACCCGAAACTGTGCCGATCGATGAGCTTGCTCCCCAAAACCCAGTCAATCCGTACGGAGAATCAAAACTGATTTTCGAGAAGATTCTGCGCTGGTTCGACCTGATTCACGGCATCATTTTTGCCTCGCTACGCTACTTCAATGCGGCCGGCGCCACGGAAACTTTCGGTGAGGATCACCGGATCGAGACCCACCTTATCCCCTGCGTGCTTCAAGTGCCGCTAGGGAAACGTGAACAAGCCCAGGTATTCGGGACGGACTATCCAACCCCGGATGGGAGTTGTATCCGGGATTACATCCATGTGACCGACCTCGCCCAAGCGCACGCTCTGGCTCTCGAGGTGAAAGCAAGCGATTATTTCAACCTGGGGATCGGCGGCGGCGTTTCTGTCCTGGAGGTTATCGATGCCTGCAAAAAGGTGACGGGAAAGGATATCCCGGTTTTAAAGCAACCTCGGCGTCCGGGAGATCCTCCCCGCCTAATCGCGGCGGCTCGCAAGGCGCACGAGGTCTTGGGTTGGCGCCCGCAGTTCGATCGAATCGAGGACATCGTCAGCAGCGCATGGAGCTGGCACGTTCGCCATCCCAAGGGCTACGGCGACTGATTGTCCGTCACCGATTGGCCTGGTCAGACGTCTGAAAACAAAATGTACAGGTCCGGTCCATCCCTCCCTCGGAACCTTCAAATTCCCGAAGATCGCCGAAACCCGGATTCTCCTTGCAATTCGACGAGCGAAGCGATTCGGTGTACGACGATCTCGCGCTCCCAAAACGGAAGATGATCTGCCGGCTCTTCGTCCTTCTATCGTTATTTTTTCTGCCGGCCTATCTCTACGCCCAGGCAAATCAGTCGAGTTCCTCGAATCCGTTGGGGGACTTGAACCCGACTGAGCCAGGCGGCAAGTTTGGACAGTCGCCTGTTGAAATCACATCGGAAGGCCAGACGCGCTACGAAGGGGGAGTCGCCATCGCGGAAAACCACGTTGTGATCCACTACGGCGACGTCGCGATCTATTGCGAGTACGCACTGTATAACCCCGAGACGCACGACGTATTTGTCAAAGAGCGTGTCCGCATCTATCGAGGCGATTATGCCTTTGTTTGCGACCGGGCGGTCTACAATCTTGAGACGAAACGGTTGTACATGGCGGATTTCGCCGGGGCGAAGCTTCCTTTCGAGATCACCGGGACCAATCTGACCTCGTTTGAATCAAACGAATACCAGATCTATGACGGAAGCTTTACTACCAGCGATTCGTCGCAGCCCGACTACCACATCCAGGCTAAAGGGATCCGGATCTATCCCAATGACCGGATCATTTTCACGAATGCTTGGGTTTACGTTAAAGATATTCCGGTTTTCTGGTTTCCCTATTTGTACCAATCGTTGAATAACCAGTTCCTCTTCTTGGTCAGCCCCGGGTACAACAGCAATTATGCTGCATACATCGTCAGTGATATCGGTTTTCCGATTTTTGATCATTTTAATGCCATTCTTCACCTGAACGCCTACTCGCGGCGCGGGCCCGCTTTAGGGATAGAGGTCAACTACAACCTGGGCGAGGCAGAGCAACAAGACACCCTCAAAATCAACAGCTTTTTTATTAAGGATAAAGGGGCGAATATCAACGATACCTCGCTCGGCCGGGAACAGGTTTCCGATGGGCGCTACCGCCTCAGCTACGAGTCTCGCACTTACCTGGCGAGCGATACCTCATTGGTCCTCGATATTAATAAATTCAGCGATCCGTACTTGATGGAGGACTTTTTCCCCTATGAATTCGAGGTCGACCCGCAGCCGCGAACCTACGTCGAGCTAATCAAGCAAGGCGACGCGTACGCGCTAAGCCTGTTCGCCAATTATCAAGCCAATAACTTCTTTCAAACCACTGAAAAATTACCTGAGCTCTCCTGGGAGGTCGTGCGGACACCACTATTCAATTCCCCGATTTATTACGAAGGCACGACTACGGCCGGGTGGGATGAACTAGCTCAGCAGTCCGGTACTTTTTTCAATCCGACATTAAACCCGGATTATTCCTCGTTCCGGCTCGATAGCTTTCACCAGCTGAGCTACCCGAATACTTATTTTGGATTCCTTTCCGTCGTGCCGCGCGCCGGTTTTCGGGCCACCTATTATAGCCGAACTGGGGATGTGACTGAAGGAGATCCGAGCCTAGGCATTCCTTTTGGCTCGGTTGTTTTTCAGCCGTCAGGGACCAGATTCGTTTTCAATGCCGGGTTCGATACCTCATTCAAACTCTCCCATATCTACGAAGGGGTACAGGCGCACTGGCTCGGACTTGACGGCCTGCTACACGTTATCCAGCCGTACGCGGATTACGCCTGGGTCTCCACCCCGAATATCGGCCCGGGCAAGATCCTTCCTTACGACCGGTATCTCACCAGCACCTACTTACCTCCCATCGATTTCCCTGAATTCACCGCTACCGACTCGATCGCACACGAGTCGGTTTTGCGCCTCGGCATACTCAACAAATTCGATACCCGGCGCGACAACGCGACCTTTCAGTGGCTGACGTTGGACACTTTCTTGGACGTGAATTTTAAAAACCCGTACGAGCAGACGTATTATTCGGATATCCAGGAACAAATCCGCTTCAGTCCGGTACCTTGGCTGAGTCTTACAGAATACGCCCAAATCCCTTGGATCGACAAGAAACAGTTTTGGGAGTTCAACACGGTCTTGACCTGGACCATCAGTCCAAACATCGATGTGACACTTTTGCACTCTTACCTGAGTCACAATCCGCTCGAACCCAAGACCAACAGCACTTATTTGCAGACCTACTTCAGGATCAATTCCAACTGGGGCTTCAGTATCTTGGAGGAATACGATCAGACTACGGGGCGGTTGGGTGTCCAAAAATATACGTTCCACCGGGATCTCAGCAGCTGGATCGCGTCCCTTGGACTTTACGAAAACAATAATGGTGGAAACAAAAACACCTACGGCGTGGAGTTAATTTTGACCCTCAAGGATCTGCCCAAATATGGCTTCCCGGTGAATCTCAGCCCGGGACTCTAATCATCGCGTTCGAGAGCTTTCACTGGACAAGAGGCCAAAGCTTCCGTATCTGGGGTCCTTTGTAATAAATAGGATGTATGGAAATTGCCATTATTGGATCGGGCTACGTGGGACTGGTGACAGGAACGTGTTTTGCCGAGGTAGGACACGACGTCATCTGTGTCGATAATGACGAGCGAAAAGTAAAAGCGCTGCAGAGCGGCACCATCCCCATTTATGAGCCGGGGCTCGACGACCTGGTTCATCGGAATGTGGCTGCGCGCCGGCTCCGTTTCACGACCAGTATTGAGGAAGGCGTTGATAACTCTCAGGTGATCTTTATCGCGGTGCCCACGCCACCGCAAACTGACGGAAGCGTCGATCTTACCTATATTGAAAGGGTCGCTCGGGAGATTGCGTCCGTGCTCAAGAGCTATCGCGTGATCGTCGACAAGAGCACTGTGCCCGTCAAGACCGGCGAGAAAGTTGCCGATACCATCCGCCGATATAATAAGGTCGGCGTAGAATTCGATGTGGTCAGCAATCCTGAGTTTCTGCGAGAAGGATGCGCAGTGGACGATCTGATGCAGCCGGATCGGATCGTTATCGGAACAAACAGTGATCGCGCGCTAGCTCTGATGCGCAAGATTTACGAGCCGTTTATGGCGCCCGTGATGGTTACCGACGTAAATAGCGCTGAGCTGATTAAACACGCGGCCAATTCTTTCCTGGCGCTTAAGATCTCATACATAAATGCGGTTTCGGCGATTTGTGAGGCCAGCGGTGCCGACGTCGAGAAAGTCGCTGACGGCATCGGAGCTGACAAACGGATCGGTCGAAGTTTCCTCAGCGCCGGTCTCGGTTACGGAGGCTCTTGTTTCCCGAAGGACATCGCAGCGTTTATCGCCATTAGCGAACAACTGGGCACCCCTTTCAACCTGCTGAAAGAAGTTCAGCGGATCAATCAGAATCAACGAGAGCGCTTTGTAAAGAAACTACGAGAGACTCTTTGGGTCCTGAAAGAAAAACAGCTAGCCGTCTGGGGCCTCACCTTCAAGCCGGATACCGACGATGTCCGCAGCTCGGTCGCAATCGAGTTGGTGAACGACCTCTGTCGCGAAGGCGCAAACGTAGTTGCGTATGATCCGAAGGGAATCTCAAAAGTGCGGGAGTTCAAACTCTGCCCGGACGCTGTTCTGGTCTCGTCCCCACTCGAAGCCGTTCGAGACGCGGAAGCGCTTATCATCGCCACCGAGTGGAGGGAATTCGAGAATGTTGATTTTTCCGAAGTGAGGCGTCTGATGCACACCCCACTGATCTTTGATGGGCGCAACCTGCTCGATCCTAAGACCATGCGCGATTTCGGTTTTCAGTATCACGGGATCGGCCGAGCTACGGTGTAGCTAGCCGCGAAACGGCTGTGGCTCGAGGAGCCAGCGAATCGGCGACCCGCTGACGCGCATGCGCGTCAGCATGAGGAAACCAGCCTTTGTCCCGGAGGGATGAAACGAGGGTAGCCAGGCATGAAATGCCTGGTAAAGGGCAGCAATGATCCGTCTCCGCCGAGGCGGATGTGATCTGCGGCGCCACGCTTTGTCCACCATCCGAGACAACAGCCCCCTTCTCGCCAACCGATCATACCGTACCCTACGGGACGGCCTTTTGGATGGCACATTCCAGGCATTCCATGCCTGGCTACCTTCATCTCGTCCCTCCGGGACAAAACACTTGCATCCTCATGTTGACGCGCATGCGCGCAGGCGGGAGAACGCAGCTCCCATCCGTTCCACTCCCAGCGCGCACCCATCTCGCCGACCCGCCAAGCGAAACTGCCCACTCTCAAAACTGCTGGCCGGTCGACCCGTCACGTGGAACCTTCTAGGAGTTCTCTCTAAGAGCGCTGCTCCGTGACAGCCGGAGTGAACAAACCGGAACGGTATGGCAGATGACAATCCACGACAAAGTTGCCTCAGAGCGTTGCAGCAATGGGAATCATCCAGAGCATTCGCTGACGATGTGCTGCACCGGACACTGGACAGCTGCCGGCTGACCCAGGTCAACCGGGCTTTTGTCACCGAGGCCTTCTACGGGGTCATCCGCAACCGGTCTTTGTTGGACTTTATTATTGAGCGGTTTCGTCCGTCCAAACTTGATAACCAAACCCGCCTGGTACTGCAGCTCGGGCTTTACCAGCTGTACAAGATGCGGGTCGCACCTCACGCCGCCGTCTATGAAACCGTTAACCTCGCGGGACCTGCCAGGTCGCTCGTGAACGCGATACTCAGAAAAGCGATCAACGAAAGAGACGCCGTTTTCTCTGACGTCGAGATTGCGCCAGCTTATATCCGCTGGTCCCACCCGGAATTTCTCTATTCGCGCTGGAGCGAAGAGCTTGGCTCAGGCGGTGCAGAAGGGCTCTGCCGATGGAACAACGAACCCGCAAAAATCTACGTTCGTCCCAACCGTCTGCGCGCCACCAAAGAAACCCTCCTGGAGAATGCGGATGGAGCAAAGCAGTCGCTTCTACATACTGACTGTTTGGAGGTGAATCATTTGCCGGCAACCTGGATTGCGTCCGGGGTGGTATACGTTCAAGACCCAAGCACTCTGCTGGCCTGCGAGGTTCTCAGTCCGCGCCCGGGCGAGACGGTCTTGGACGCCTGCGCCGCGCCCGGCGGAAAGACTGGTTATCTAGCCCAACTAATGGCCAATTCCGGATCGGTGCTGGCTTGCGATTATGAACCGTCGCGATTGGCGCGATTGCGAGAGAACTTGACCAGGCTGGGCGTTTCCAATACCACCATTATGAGGGTTGATTGGTTACAAGGTTCACCCGCGCTCCCAGACACAAGTTTTGATGCCATTTTGCTCGATGTACCTTGCACTAACACCGGCGTAATCCGTCGCCGGACCGACGTACGCTGGCGGCTTACCCCGGATGATTTCCGGCGGATGCCGAAGTTGCAAACCCGGATCGTCGAGAACGTGGTTCCTTACCTTCGCAGCGGCGGCCGGCTCGTTTACAGCACTTGCAGCGTTGAACCAGAAGAGAACGAGCAAGTCGTTGCGCACATTGCCGAGTCGATCCCTTATTTGAGACTGGTAAGTAAGAAAAGCATCCTGCCAACCCGTGATGGCATGGACGGCGCTTTCGTGGCCTTGTTTAGCCGCGATTAGCGAAGCCCCCGGTCGCGGTCGGACAGTCGCTGCTGCGGCTATTCTTTGATGCTCCGCTCAACTTGTCTTTTGATAGAACCGAAGCGCTTCGATTTTCTCGGTCAATTCGTCCAGCGGATAAACTCCCTGTTCGCCACCCGATCCGGGATCTTGGATCAGATAGTGAAAGCCGCGTTTGCCAACAATCACCACAAAGTGAGTGATCCCACCTGGCAGGCGTAACCGAATAATTACCGGGTTGCCCCGAATGAGATTGCTATCGATCAAGAAAAAGGAAGGAAGATCTTCGTAAGCCTTTTTCGCCTTGCCCGGAACAAAATCAGCCGCCTTTTCCCAGAGCAACCAACCCTCGGCCGTAAATCCATCATGCCCGATCAAGAATTGGTTCAACTGACCGGGGTCTAGTTCGAGCCCGTAAAACGCCAGAACCATCGCCGCGGAACTCACTGCACAACCTTCCGCAGCCATGGTTCCTTGGGTGCCCGCCAAAGAATCATTTGCCCATCTCTCATCACCCTGCGCGAATCGGGGCACGGCCAAGCGTACACGGTAAGGAAAGTACAGGCCACCGGAGGATTGGATTTGGCCCGGCCAGAAGTAATACCAGCTTAAGACTGATAAGAGGACCACGACGCCCAGACTGATTAGCCAAAACCAACGACGCTTTCTAAATGCCCGTTTCAGGGCCGGCTTTGAGTCACCTTTGGCTACAAGTTGCATCACCCGATCTCACGCAAGTTTAGCACGTTCTATCTGCGCCCAGCGAATTTATTAAATTGCTCCGAGGCCGCGCCCATCTATCGTACCACCGTGAGCGGCAGTGCCACGACGGTCGGGAAACCAGTGAAAGGGCGTTCCCTCCAATACAATCGCCGCGTTCTAATCTCCGTGGTGATCGCAATTCCGGTCCTCGTAGCAGGGCTTTTCTTCTTCGTTTCAAGGCAACTCCGGCGCGATGAAGGCCTTGGGCTAGAGATTGTGGGACGCATGCACGTCGCCCGCGAACAATTGTTCGTTATTCAAGATCTACTCGAACAAGCCGACAACGCTCAGCGCGGTTATCTTCTAACCGGACAATTCGGTAACCTCCTACCCTTTTGGCTGGCAAAAGCCGAATTACCGTCCCAGCTGCTGAATCTTCGCCAGGTTTTGGCTGCCGAACCTCGCCAATTGCTTCAAGTGGCTCGCCTAACCACGGCCATCCAAAGAAAACTGGATGAGTTGAGTCAAAGTATTGCCCTCCGAGAGAGTGGGAATAGTAACGAAGCGATCGCCGTGCTGCTTTCCTCGGGGAACGGGTCACTGTTGAGCGAGATCCACGCCGCGATCTTTACAATGCAAGCCTATGAAAACGTCGCTCTGGCTGAACGCAACGCAAACAACGACGCGCAGCTGGATTTGCGCGACGACATTTTCACCGTCCTGTTAGCAACTAGCACGCTCGTAGTTGTCGGAGCCGGCATCCTTTTTTTGCGGATACAACAACTCCAAAATATCATAACCGTCTGCGCTTGGACCCAACGGGTTAACTACCGGGGCAAATGGATGCGAATGGAAGAGTTCCTCTGGGAAAGGTTCCGAGTAAAGGTTTCCCACGGTATCTCGGAAGAGGCTTTTGATGGGGTGATGGGTATCGTGGGAAAGAATCTGACAATTCCTGACAATCGCGGCGACCGGACGCCCCTCAGCGGTAGTGATGCACCAAAAATCAAGTAGCACGTTCTTTCGATTCGTTGGACTCGTTTCGCTGGCGCTGAGCTCGACGCTTTTTTTCAACGCGTGTTCCACCTGGCCTTGGGGTGGCGTCAAGAGCACCCTTTGGCAGGTCAAGGGCTCTCACAACTCGGTCTATCTGCTGGGCTCGATTCATGTACTTCCTGCGTCCGTCTACCCCTTACACCCGGCACTGCAAACGGCATTCAACCATTCGCAGCGGGTCGTATTTGAGGTCGATCTGAACACCGTTTCTCAACGGGCAGTGTTACGTGAGTTCGAAGAAATAGGTCTCTATCCGCCCGGGGATAATCTGGAGCATCATGTCTCGCGGCAAACCATCAAGCTGGTCAGGGAAGCGCTGGAAAGGCTCGGCATCTCCTACAACAAAGCGAAGCGTTTCAAGCCGGCACTACTCGGAGAACTGATCACGAGCCGATACACCGAGTTAGCCGGCTTTAGAGAGGATCTCGGTGTTGATCGATACTTTTACGCGCAGGCAAAGGTTTCCCGTAAACCGGTGTTGGGTTTGGAAACGGTCCGGGACCAAGCCATGGTTCTTTCCTCAGACGACAGCACAGGGGAAGCCCGACTCGTAGAAGCAATCGTCTCGTTACCGGCGGCAAAAGCCGTCCTGGACGAGCTGGTGATCGCCTGGAAAGACGGGCGGATCAATACCCTCGATCGCTTGTTGAATCAGGATGAGTGGAGCGATCCCAAGAGTTTCGAATCGATGTTCTCGCAACGAAACCAGAAATGGTTGCCACAAATAGAACGCTTCCTCCAGAGCGACGGTAATTATCTGGTGATCGTTGGCTCAGGACATCTCGTTGGCGATCACGGCATAGTCCGAGCCTTACAGGGGCGAGGCTATCTGGTAAAGCAGCTTTAGAAGAAGGAGCTAGGAGCCAGGAACGCGTGGCCGCTTCAATCGTCCTCGTCCTCGTCCTCGAGTGGGTTCGCGCGTGATTATCTGAATCCCATCGTAAGTTACGCCGAGCGCTGCTCTTCTTCGACTCTTGTCCCACACGCGGCAGATAGTGCTGCGTGACTCAATCAAGGGCAAACCGCAAAAACGCCAACGATCAACGAACAGGGCCTCCAGAAGCGCCGAGCCGTGGCCGCAATACACCACCGGCTCGGCGCGTCTAGAGGCCTTGGTCATCGTCCATTGGCGTTTCTGGGGTTCACCCCTGGTTCGATCATCGGGCTATTCGGGAGCCTCGCCCCACCAAAGGGGCGGTCGCCCCTCCTAGCTCCTATTCCCCAAACGTCTCCGCCTCTGCCTTAAGCGCGTCTTCTATTACCTCGATCTTAATCAGATTGGTCTTGCCGGAGACGTTGTAAGGAGTACCTGCAACAATCGTCAGGACGTCACTGGGTTGGGCTTGCAACACTTTCACCGCAGCTTCAGCGCTGAACTTCACCAGTTGCGCGGTTCCGCTAATCGGAGACACCAAAACGGGTTCGACACCCCAAAGCAGACTCATCCGGCGGCAGGTCTCCGGCGATGAACAGAGCGCAATGACCGGCATCCTCGGGCGATGGCAAGCGACTCGACGAACCGTTGTGCCGGAGGTGGTAGCTGCTACGATTGCCCGCGCCGACACCGAGCTCGCGATCATTGCCGTCGCCTGTCCCACCGCGCCATCCAGATCAGCGACTCGACGTAGTTCCACCGAGCTGGGCAACTCGCCGCGCATCCAGGCCAGTTCTGCCCGGCTGGCGATGGTCGCCATGGTCGCAACCACCTCCTCCGGAAATTTACCAACCGCAGATTCTCCGGAAAGCATCACTGCATCTGTACCGTCCAAAATAGCATTCGCCACGTCGGCTGCCTCGGCCCGGGTTGGCTTATGAAACGCCGTCATGGATTCTAGCATTTGAGTGGCAGTAATCACTGGAACCCCCGCTTGCCGGCAAACTGCAATTATCCGTTTCTGAGCGATGGGGACATCTTCGAAACTCATCTCCAAGGCCAGGTCGCCTCGAGCCACCATTACGCCAAAGCATTCCTTCACGATGTTCTCGATATCCTCGAGGGCATTCTGCCGTTCGATCTTGGCGATTACCGGGATGCTAGATCCTCTTTCCGCCAGGGTCTGTTTCAGGAACCGGACGTCAGCCGCGGATTGGACAAATGAGAGAGCAAGAAAATCGAGTTCCTGGGATACGGCAAAATCCAGGTCCTGATAGTCCTTCGTCGTCAGAGACGGTAAAGAGATGAGCCGATTTTTTAGGTTTACACCCTTGTTACTCTTCAATTCACCGCCGCGGAGTACCTCGCAAAGGACGTTCCCGCCAGCCAGACGATCGAGCACCTGCAGCTCGATATTGCCGTCATCCAGCAAGACGATCGTCCCGTGAGCCACATCGTTTGCCAGACCTCGGAAACTGACTCCGATCTTTTCGGTCGTTCCGATCACCGGCTCCGGCGTAAGCACGATTTTCCGACCCGGCTCGAGCTGAACTGAGCCGTCCTGCATTTCACCCACTCTGATCCGAGGACCACGCAGATCCCCCAAAATCCCGACGAAGACACCGAGCTCGTCGGCCACCTTACGGATCCGCGCTACCAGCGGTTTCGCTTGCTCGGCCGAGCGGTGGGAAAAGTTAAGCCGAACCACATCCATCCCGGCGTCGATCAGGCGTCGGAGCATCTCTTCGCTCTCACTTGCTGGACCAATCGTTGCAACAATCTTTGTTCGTTTAGCGGGTCGAGCCATGGCACGCACAGTGTTCCATGGTTCCATTCCGCGTCAAACCGAACAGGTTCACGGTTCCCAGTTCACCGTTCCCAGTTCACGGTTTGCAGTTGGCCGGGACCAACCGTGAACGGTGAACTGCGAACGGCGAACCGTGAACCGCGAACTCTTAGTGGCGTAAAGCCAGTCCCTCTGCCATGTTGTGGGCCCCATGGAAGCACCAAGATTACAATTATCGCTCCTGCCCGACGTGCTTGCCGTGTGCAGGTTAGAACCCTCTGACCCAATTCCGGAGTGGGCAACCCGCACCGGCTTCTTCTCTGTATCGCGAACCATGGACCAGCTTTCGATCGTTTGCGCTAATTCGGAGGTGAGCGACGATGTGCGGGCAAGTAAGGGCTGGCGCGCTATCAAAATTGAGGGACCTCTAGACCTCGATCTAGTCGGTATTCTAGTCTCTGTGGCTGTCCCTTTGGCTCATGCCGGTATCGGCATCCTACCAATCGGCACATTTGATACCGATTACATATTGGTGCGCGACCGGCAGCTGACCGAAGCGATCAAGGCGCTTCGCGCTACCGGCTTCCATATTGTGGGTTGAGTTAACGGTTCACCGTTCACCGTTCGCAGTTCACCGTTGGCGTTCGGCTTGTTCTCGCCACTCTCAGCTGAGTCCGTGCACAGTACCTGCCGCGAATTCGAGGTGAAAGAGGTCTTCTGCGAACAAACCGGGAACCGCGAACAGTGAACCGTGAACGGCGAACGGTTCCTCGTTTGCAAAACCGGCGAATAAATGCATGCTTGCCGTTCTTCAAATGGAACTGCAGCGTTTGCCGGGCTTTCGCGACTTTTATCCAGAGGATCGTACTTGGCTCAATTACATATTTGACTCATGGCGTACGACGGCCGCGAATTTCGGCTTCGCGGAGTATGACGGCCCTACTCTGGAGTCGATGGATCTTTACCGGAAAAAAAGCGGCGAAGAGTTAAAATCCCAGTTATTCCGGTTCGTGGACCAGGGCGGCCGCGAAGTCTGTCTTCGGCCGGAAATGACTCCTACGCTGGCGCGTTTGGTCGCAGCCAGGGAACGCGATTTCAAGAAGCCGATAAAATGGTTTAGCATCTCTTCTTTTTTCCGTTTCGAGAAGCCGCAGAAAGGGCGTCTACGCGAATTTTACCAGATCAATTGCGATCTGATCGGCGATAATTCGCCGGCTGCTGACGCCGAGTTGATCTCACTCGCGATTCATTTGCTGCGTGGCTTTGGCCTGACCGAGCGCGATTTTTCTGTTCGGCTCTGCAATCGCAATTTGTGGTCGGATTTTCTCCAACGCCATAACGTACCAGCCGATCGAACCCCGGAATTTCTTGGCATCATCGACAAGCTCGGTCGCGAAGAGGAAAGCCGATTGGCCGAGAAGCTCGCTGTCTTCAACCTGAATCTCGAACAGATTCAGGCTTTCCTAGCCACACCCACAGAACAACTACCTGGCTTCGAGGCACTATTCCGCGAGCTGCACTGGCGTGGCATCGAAGATTTCTGTGAGCTGGATCTAACGATCGTGCGAGGCTTAGATTATTACTCGGGCCTGGTATTCGAACTGTTTGATCGCCGCCAGGAAAATCGCGCCATCGCCGGCGGGGGCCGTTATGACAAACTGATCGAGGTCATTAGCGATGGATCTGTCGATTTGCCCGCGGCCGGTTTCGCTATCGGCGATGTGGTGCTGCGCAATTTCCTGGAGGAATTGCCGCACACTCGGGCTCTGGCAGCGGAACGGATGGCCAAACGTTCTTTGCGAGGATACATCGTTATCGCCAGTGAGCCTCGGAGGGCGGACGCAATCAAACTGGCGACCCGGCTAAGACAAGCCGGGATATCGGTCGACTTTCCGCTTGAACCGGCAAAAGTAGCCAAACAGTTTCAAGCGGCTGAATCACTCGGTGCTCAATACGCGGTAGTTGTCGGACAGGAGTGGCCGCAGATTCGACTGAAGAATCTGCGGACCCGAGGGGAATCCGTGGTTCTAGAGACGGAGCTTGAGACGAACTTAAAATTGGAAAACTGAGGATGTATCGGACGCACCATTGCAACCAATTGCGAGCCGCCGATGTAGGGCAAACGGTCGAATTGTCCGGCTGGGTCGCATCTCGCCGGGACCACGGAGGAGTCCTCTTCATCGATTTACGGGACCGGGAAGGCATTACCCAGATCGTCTTTCGACCTGAGGATTATCCCGCAGTGACTGAGGAAGCACAGGCGCTCCACGACGAGGACGTTATCCGGATAAAAGGCAAAGTGGCGCCTCGCCTGGAAGGGACGGTCAACCCGAAACTGCCTACCGGAGAAATTGAGGTCGTGGTTTCAGAGCTGAATATTTTGAACCATTGCGCGCCGCTACCATTCCAGCTGGATGCCAACCTCAGCAATGAAGATCTCCGGTTGACCTACCGCTACCTGGATCTGAGGCGGCCGGCGATGGTCCGTCAACTAAGGGCTCGGCACATTCTCAACCGAACAACCAGAACCTATTTGGATCGCGAAGGTTTCTTGGAAATTGAGACCCCGATTCTATCGAAAAGCACACCGGAAGGAGCCAGAGAATTCTTGGTGCCAAGCCGGGTTATGCCGGGGCTTTTCTATGCCTTGGCACAATCACCTCAGCAATACAAGCAGCTGCTCATGGTGGCCGGTGTGGAGAAGTATTTCCAGATTGCCAAATGCTTCCGGGATGAAGATCCGCGTGCTGACCGGATCACCGAGCTTACCCAGATCGATATCGAGGCGTCGTTCATCACCCAAGAGGATATCTTCCGCTTGGTGGAAGGCTTGTTAAAAGAGATTTTCGCCGCCACCCAACAGGTGACCATCCCCACACCCTTCCTAAGGTTGAGTTATCAGGAAGCGATGGATCGTTTTGGCAGCGACAAACCTGACCTGCGATTCGGGACAGAGCTGGTCGATTTGAGTGACTCATTCCGGAATAGTCAATTCAAGGTATTCAGAACGACGCTCGACCAGAACGGCGTGGTCAAGGCGATCAATGCAAAGGGGTTCGCCCACATTACCGCCGGCCAGATAGAGGAAATAACCAACCTGGCTAAGCAGGCTGGGGCTAAGGGGCTCGCTTTTATCAAGGTCGAAAATGGAGAATGGAAGTCGCCGATCGTGAAGTTCTTCTCGGAGTCGGAACGAGAGTCCCTTACGAGCAAAATGGGGATCGAAGAAGGCGATCTTATCCTTTTCGCAGCGGACAGTTGGGAAGTTGTCTGTACCGTGCTCGGGCGAATCCGTCTGAAGGTGGCCGAGTTGACCAAGCTGATAACGGATCCGGATGAATTAAGATTTCTCTGGGTGACCGACTTCCCGCTGATGTCGTTTTACCCGGCCGAGAATAAATGGAACGCGATGCATCATCCGTTCACTCGCCCCAAAACAGAGGATATCCCGTTTCTTGAGCAAGGTGAATTCGGCAAAGTCCGGGCCGTTGCCTACGACGTGGTGTTAAACGGAGTCGAAATTGGCGGAGGTAGCCTGCGTATTCATGAGCCGGAGCTACAGCAGAAGGCCTTTTCCGCCCTTGGCATTAGCCCGGAACAGCAACAGAGGCTGTTTCAGCATTTGATGAGTGCGTTTTCCTTCGGCGCACCGCCTCACGGCGGCATCGCCCTGGGAATCGATCGACTTTTGATGATAATCACCGGCACCACGAACATTCGCGACGTAATTGCGTTTCCCAAGAATAGCCGTGGCCAGGATTTGATGATGGACGCCCCGGCAGAGGTCACCGAAAGACAATTGCGCGAGCTCAGTTTAGCGATTCGTAAGACCTGATTCGGAGAATAGCCCGCCTCCGCAAGGCCTACGGCGCGGCAGGCTACAAAAGAGCGCAAAAAGGAAGGGGCACCAAGCCCACTGGAGGGAGCCGCTTTGCAACGTTTGCTAGGAACTCGCGATATTCCTTTTATCGCGAGCGCGACCAACAAACGTGAAAACAGGCGGCTCCCGCGAATTACCCACCGCGATTCATTCACCCAGCGCTTCTGTGAATGACGTCCGCGAGACTGGTAGAACCGCCGAGCGCTGGGTCATTCCCGGGAAACGCTGCTTTCCAAGTCTCTTCGACCGAACCAGCGCCCAGAGCAATCACCGCAAGGTCCCACTGCACGGGCCAGAGCGGCTCCCCTCTCCAGGCGCGACCTTCCCCTTCCTACTGCGACTTCGGGGCAGGTTGAGCTGCGCTATTGGCCTTATCGTCTTTCTTTATCCCCAGTAGCTCGACTTCGAAAACCAAGGTTGAACCTGGTTCGATATCGTCGCCCTCACCCTCATCTCCGTAGGCCAATTCAGGTGGAAGATAAAGTTGCCACTTCGAACCGACCGGCATCAGCTTCAGGGCTTCGGACCAACCCTTGATCACTTCATTTACCGGAAACGAAACTGGACCGCCGTTCTTCGCAGAACTATCAAACTCTTTGCCGTCGATCAGAGTGCCCCGATAATTAACCTCTACGGTGTCGGTATCCTTCGGTTTTTCGCCGTTGCCGTTTTTGACCACCTTATATTGCAGGCCGTCGGCTAAAGTCATAACCCCGGGCTGTTTGGAATTCGAATCCAAGAACTTCTTTCCATCGACCTTATTCTTTTCGGCCGTGGATTTCATGTCTTGTTGTTTCTGTACCATGGCCTCCTCGCGCTGCTGGGCGAGTTTTTGCTGGAACGCCTGCATCACTTGCTGCAGCTCAGCATCATTAAGGGCCTTAGGCTTATTACCGAGCACATCCGTTATCCCCTGAGTCAAGGCGCTCTGATTCAGCTCTGCTGGAATCTTCTGAAGCGTTTTACCGATATCGACACCAATCGTGTAGCTGAGTTTATCCTTGTCGTCCTTGAACGCGCTACTGGGCGATGCCTGGCTACCGGTCGGAGACGGGCTCGGCTTAGCGTCTTCCGCGTAGACTCCAGATGCCATCGCCAGAACGGCTATAAGTAGAGGGGTCCGTTTCATAAACATCGGAGGAGACTCTACGCAAAGGGTTAAGCCCGCAAGGGGAAAACACAGGGAACGCGCGGGATCACCGAGAGCGCGGGAACGCCCGAGAAATGCCGAGCGTGGAACGTTCCCGCTCGTTTCTAATCGCGTCGAAAGTGGCTGGAATGAAGAAGCCAGAGGGGTCCGATTCGGACAAACGTTCCAGTGCGATCACGGCGATGCCGGCGATCTCGGCGTTACTAATCGCTCTGATCCGAATCGTCGTCCTGATCATTGTGTTCGTTATTGTCTTTCCCTGAGGATTTTTTGGGAACGTCCTTAAATAGTTCTCGGAGCAGCTCACCAATCATTGGGGCTGCTTTGGTTCCCCCATGTACTGGCTCGCCCACAGCTCCCTCGTACAAGGCGGCAAAAGCGTACTGAGGGTTATCGGCTGGGGCAAACCCGGCAAACCAGGCGGCGGTGCGTTCGCGCTTTTTCGGCCCCCACTGAGCTGTGCCGGTTTTTCCGGCCACTTTGATGTTGTCCAAGCCAGCCGAACCGCCCGTTCCGTTTTTGCTATTCACAGCTCCGAGCATCCCTTCTTTCAACTCTTCGCGAGTGACCGGGCCGAGCTTTAACAGGTCCTTGGCTCGCGGGCTGTACGTATAGACAACCTCGCCGCTCAAGGTTTGGACCTGCCGAACGATTCTGGACTGAAGCAGGGTCCCGCCATTGGCCAGAGTGGCCATCGCTTGCGCCATTTGCAACGGCGTCACTAAGATGTCCCCCTGCCCGATAGAGAAATTTGCCAGATCACCTTGCGAGAAATGACGCTTATAGGTTACCTGCATGTATTGATCGGTCGGAATTCGCCCTTCAGCTTCGCCATTCAGTAAAATGCCGGTGCGTTGTCCGAGCCCCATCCGTTGAGCCCACTCGACCATGACGGATGCTCCTAGCTTGATCCCCAATTGATAAAACCAGGTATCGCAAGATTGCGTTAAAGCGTCTCGAAAATTGAGATCTCCCCCGTCGCTCTTCCTCCAGTTATGAAAAACCAGGTTCCCGATGTCCAAGGCGGCCGGGCAACCGAACTCGTCGTCCGGCGTCAGTTTATGGCTCTCAAATCCGGCAACCCCAACAAATATCTTGAAGGTAGAACCCGCTGGATAAGCGGACCGGAAAGCTCGGGGCAGAAGCGGAATATTCGGGTCTGAATTCAGTTTATCAAACTTCTCTTGTGAGATCGTAGGAACAAAATCATTTGGATTGATCGTGGGCCACGACGCCAATGCCAAGATCTCGCCGGTATGCGGATCGATAACCACTATGGCGCCGCGCTTACACCGCTTTTGAAGAATTTTCTCGGCCAGCCTCTGCATGTCCGTATCCAGAGTCGTGACTACGTTGTAGCCGGGCTCTGGCGCCACCGCGATGTTTTGTCCGGTCTCTCGGCCGTTCTTGTCGAAGATCAAATGCAGCTGCCCCATTTTGCCCCGGAGTTGATCGTCGAACGTTAACTCGAGGCCATCCCGACCTTCACTGTCCGGCCAAAGAAGATCGGCGTTCTGCAGTGCTTTGGTATTGTTGCCGCTGGTTCTGCCAGTATAACCGACCACATGCCCGGCCAACTGGCCCTGGGGATAGTAGCGAACATAGGTTGCCCGCAACGTGAGCCCGTCTGGCAGCTTCCTTTTCAGGTTCTGTACCTCGGAGTCTGGTAAATCGGTGGCGATATCGAACGGTATAACCCCCCGGTTCCGATAATGCTGAATTGCCGCTTCCGTCGTCCAACTTATCGGACGCGAGGTTAAAGTTTTCGCCGACGAAATCTGTCGGTTGACGTACTGGATAACCTGGTCGTCCGTAAGATCCAGCGGCGTCGGGAAAACGACGCTGAGATTGTAGCTGACCCGATTCTGGGCCAAAGGCTGGCCATTGCGATCCGTAATCTGGCCCCGCGGCGGCGGTATCGACAATGCGTACTCGGCCACTTGTTTTTGAGTCTCCCAACTCGGCTTAATATCCGGAGACTCCCCGGGAGTTGGCCGGAGTTCCTGTGCTCGGGCTGGAGAAACTAAAACGATGCCAGTGAACAGGATCCTGGGCAGCAACCTCATCGATCGATTAAGACCACTAGACCAGCAGTTACGCAATAGGTTTTCTTGTGTCCTGTCCCATAAATAGCGTATCGGCGTATCGGCGTATCGGCGTGTGGGCGTGTGGGCGTGTGGGCGTGTGGGCGTGTGGACAGAGTGGACGCAGCCACCGCAAAAGCGGAGCGTAAGGACGTCCACTAAGTCGACTCAGTCCACTCCGTCCACTTACGCCGACACGCCCAGACGCCCACACGCCGATACGCTCTTTATGGGACAGGACACTAGCGGTTCAAAAAACGACAAATCGTTTCAGCCAGTTTCTCGCTGATCCCTTCCACCGCTGCGATGTCTTCGACGGAGGCTTTCCGAAGGCGTTCCACCGATCCAAATTCCGCCAACAGAGCTTGTTTCCGGCTGTCACTAACACCAGGACATTCATCCAGAATGCTTTCAGCAACTCTTTTCTTCATTAAGAGCTGGTGATAGCTATTGGCAAACCGGTGAGCCTCGTCCCGGATCCTTTGCAAAAGCTGCAACGCGCCTGAATCCTCCGGCAGCCGCAGCGGTAAGGGACGGCCTGGTCGGTAAATCTCTTCGAACTCTTTGGCTAAGCCAATGATCGGCCGGTCGGTCAGACCGAGGCGCTGCAGTTCTCGGCAGGCCGCACCAAGTTGGCCCTTCCCTCCATCAACGATGATTAGATCCGGTAGACGAACCAGTCCCGGATGCGATTGCACCCGCTTTACGGCGTCCTCCACTGGCTCTTGATTGAACTCCGACAGATCAGGCGAGATTTGTTTGGTCTCCAATAAAATCCTGGAGTAACGCCGGCGAACGACCTCCGCCATACTGGCGAAATCGTCTTGCCCGGCCACGGTTCGAATTCGATAGCGCCGGTAGTTCGATTTGTCCGGCACGCCGTCTTTGAAACAGACCATCGAGGCGACCACATGAGTCGTCGAGATGTTCGAGATATCGAAACATTCCATGATTCGTGGTGGCCCGGCCAGCAGCAAAGCATCCGCTAAAGCCTGTAAATCAGTCGCCGGATCGACCGTACTCGGAAGCGAACCTCGAGTAAACCGACGCGCCGGTTTGGTAGTGCGCCGGAGATCGTCCAGCATGTTTCGAATCTGTGCTGCCCGCTCAAAATCGAGCTTTTCCGCAGCCGACTTCATCTCCCCTTCAAGTTGATCCAACAGCTCACGGCTTTCGCCTTCCAGAAATTCGCAGGCCCGCAAGACCTTCTGCCGGTATTCCTCGAGAGAAACCTTCCGGATACACGGAGCGGAACAGTTCTTAATTATGTGGTCCAGGCACCGCCGATAATCTAGCTCTCCAGGTTCCGCAGTCCGGCATGAGCGGATTCCAAATCTTTTCCGCATCCATCCCAATGTGGAGCGCAATGCTCCGGCGTGGGCAAACGGGCCGAAGTAGCGGCAGCCGTCGTCTTTCTTTAATCGCGTCAGTTGAAAACGCGGGATCGGATCAGAGAGGTTCACTTTTACTAATAGGAACCTTTTGTCATCTCGGAAACTAATGTTGTACTTCGGGCGATAATCCTTGATGAGCTTGCCCTCGAGCAGCAACGCCTCCGGTTCGTTACGCACCAGATGGATTTCAAAATCCCAAACGCTATCCAGCAGAGCCCGAGTCTTTAAGTCGGCATTCGCTCGCCGAGAAGGCATGAAATGCTGGCCTAGTCGTTTCCTGAGGTCCCGGGCCTTGCCCACGTAGATGATTCGATTCAGGCGATCTTTCATCAGATAAACGCCTGGCTTATGGGGAACATCCCTAAGCTTCTCGATCAGATCAGATTTTTTCTGTAAAACCGACGGTTGCATACGCGCTGAACTGGCCGCTCGGTACCATACCGTCTTTCACCCAATTCGTCGAACGTAGGGCGACGAAGGAGCCAGGAGTCAGAATGCAGGAGCCAGGAGGCCCTGGGTCAGGCACTCGCTATCCCATGGAACGAGCGCCTCCTTATCAAAGGTGAAAGTCCTCCGCGCTGTGCAAAAGGCGGCGCTAAAGTCTGTGGTTCAGTAAATTTCTAATGTCGCCTCTGGCCATTGACGATTCTTTTTAAGTCGAACCATCTGCCCGCACCAGCAACAGACGCGCGCCCGCCCACAGCATCCTTTTCCCCTTTCACCTTTCATTTTTCCACCGTTCAGGTCTGATTAGGACGCGACCCTTAGCTAAAACGCACGCCCGGTCGCAAACCCTCCTGGCTCCTGGATTCTGGCTCCTGACTCCTCTTCAGTTTGCACTGGGCCAGATCGTGCGGTTTAATAAAGCCCGATCGGCATGAACTTGTTTGTCTTTTTGGCACACCCTATCCTCGCCCAGATCGCTCAAGCTACCCCAACCGGAAGCCGAGTTCAGGAGACGCTTCTGAAATTACTGCAGGCGGGCGGTTGGGTCATGATTCCGCTAATTGGCGCATCGATTATCACGCTGACTTTGATTCTAGCTTGCTTATTCACCCTGCGACGCGGCGCCGTGGTGACCCGCCGCTACATGGAAACGGCCGAAGCTCTGTTGCGTAAACGCGACTATGTCGGGCTGATCACGGTCTCAAACCGTCATTCGAGCGCGGTCGCCCGGATCACCGCCCGAACACTCGACTTCGCGACCAAGCACCCCTCGGCCCCACCCTCTGCAATTCGAGAAGTGGCAGAGACAGAAGGGACTCGTTTCGGCAGCAGCCTGCAGCAGAGAATCGTTTATTTAGCCGACCTCGCCACCTTAGCTCCCATGCTTGGATTGCTCGGCACGGTGGTCGGTATTATCAATTCTTTCGGGTTGCTGGCCGGGAATAGCACTCAGCCGCGCCAAGTCCTTCTCGCTGGAGGAGTATCTCAAGCCCTAGTCGCAACCGCAGCCGGCCTCATCGTGGGTATCGCCGCGATGGCTTTCTACTCCTTGTTCAGAGGGAAAGTCTCTTCGATGATTTCTGACCTGGAAGCTGCTACCACCCATATCGTCAACATCCTCGCCACTCAGCGTTCTCGCCGGATCGAACCCTCCGGAGTTCTGGAAAACGATGATGTTTAGAGAAAAATGAATTTCCGCAACCAGGAAGAGCCTCGCGTCCTCGGCTTCATGATCGCGCCAATGGTTGATATTCTGTTGGTGATCCTCTGCTTCTTTATCGTCACATGGAACTTCGCTCTCGCCGAGAACGAACTCGATGTGCGCGTGCCGAGCGCAGCCAAAGCCAACGAAACGCAACCGTACGTCGGTCAAGTGGTGATCAACGTGAAATCGGACGGCACCGTAATCGTGAATCATCAGCCGAAATCGTCCGCTGAGCTGCTGGATCAGCTCAAGAAGCTGTCCCAGTTGTATCCGGACCAGGCAGTGATCGTGCGAGGTGATGAAGCGGTCGACTACAAGCATATTGTCGAGGTACTGGATGTCTGCCGCCAGGCGGATATCTGGAACGTGGCCTTCGCCACGGGCAAACCCGAACAATGAACCGAGCGAGCCAATGCTGTGACCTTTGCTCCGGCTTTTGGATCACAAAAGGATCCACCGTCGCGGCGGCGGAATTTTCACCACAAAGATACCAAGATCACGAAGCGAGCTAAACTGTTTGAGCCAACGTCCATTCATCTTTTCATCTTCGTCTCCTTTGTCTCTTTGTGGTGCAATTTGTCATTCGCGTAGGGCGCGGGAAGGAGTTAAAATGTGTGTCGCAACCGTTGGCCGGCTAGTCGCCGGGATAATCTGTGCAGGTTTAATCGGACAGACTACTATCGGACTCGCTCAAGAAGTCCGGAGAGCGTTACCAGCAACTCCCACTCCTGGTGAAACCGCCGCGCCTCGGGCGCTGCCGGTTAACCCCACCCCGACACCAGTAACGGGACAATCCATTTTAGACGAAAGAATCGATAGCCACGGCTCCGGATCTCAAAACAACTCAACTTCTCGCGGCAGCTCTGCTGAACCGGAGAATCGGACCCGTGACCAAATCGCGAATGATGAGATCCGCCTTGCGCCCGAAGGTGGCACGGAGAACGCGTCGGACCCGGCTAAAGCCCAGCTCGCGATAGCGGACGGGCTATATGTCAGGAAACTTTACGATCTGGCAGCGCCGGAATACGAAAAATTTCTGGGCCGATATCAGGAGGATTCCGGACGCGCCGCCGCTATGTATCGGCTAGCGGATTGCTATTCTAAGACCGGACAGGAATCGCCGGCGATTAACACTTATCGGATGTTGCTTACCGAAATACAGACCGGCGAATTCGTCGGTAGTGCGGCGTTTCGTTTAGCATCACGGGCTTTCGATCAGAGAGATTATGGCAGCGCTGCGAGTTTGTACGAAAAAGCGTACAACAATAGCAAATCTTCCGAGGTCAGGATCACCGCTCTTTACTACCAGGCGAAGAGTTTGGAGTTAATGAACCGAAAGAGCGAGGCTCGCCCAATTTACGATGAGGTAGCTAAGACGGGAGAGAATAACCCGTTTCGGGATGCCGCCCGTTTATCCGTGGCTTATTTTGCGTTGGAGAATGGACAGAAAGACTCGGCCTTCGACCTCTTTCGGAGCCTCGGCGCCGACGCGGCCAAGCCAGCCGTTCGAGTCGAAGCATTGGTTCGTGCCGGTATTCTGGGCGAGGACCTAAAGAAACGCGACGAGTCCGAGCAATTATTCAAGACGGCGATCGGCATAAATGCCGAAGGGAAATGGAAACAAATCGCTCAGCTTGAACTTATGAAGCTCGAGTACGACGGCGACAAATTCGCTCAAGTGCTTGATACCTACGCTAAGAATCTAAATGCGTTAGGTGAAGAGACCAAACCGAGCGTCCTGTTGATCGTAGCCAACTCGTACCGGCAGCAGGGTAAACAATCTAAAGCCCTGGACTTTTATAATCAGCTGATCCGCCAATATCCCAGCACGCAGGAAGCGGCAGATGGCCGTTATCAGCGACTGGTTTCATTGGATCAATTGAAAGATCCGAGTCTTTCCCGAGAAGTCGACGCCTATCTGGCCACGAGTCCGCCGAAGGAACGAGCCGACAAAGCCACGCTCTTGAAAGCCCAGGCTCTTCTCCAGCAAAATCAGTTCGCTTTAGCGGCTAAGCTTTACCAGGAACTAACCAACTCATCGCTGCCGGATGCTTATAAACCTGATTGTTATTACGCCGCCGGCTACAGCTTCAGTCAGGTTCACAATAGCTCCGCGGCTATCCAGGCGTTCTCCGGGCTAATCGACGACTTTCCTCAGTACAAGCTGGTGGTAAAAGCGATTTTGAAACGGGCATTGCTTTATCAAGAAGGAAAGAATTATGCCGCAGCGCTCATCGATTTTTCCAAGATCATCGAACAATATCCGACCGCGCCTGAATGCGAGACAGCGCTATTGGAAAAAGGGCTCACCCTAGGACAACAGGGGGAGTATCAGCAAATGACGGATACGTTCCAGCAATTGCTGCAGAAATTCCCTAATAGCTCCGGCGCTGCCCAAGCCAATTTCTGGATAGGTTGGGCAGCCTTTGAGGCTAAACGTTATGAAGACGCCATCGGGCCACTCTCCGCCGCCCGGGAAAAGAATCCTGGCGAGTATGGAGATCGAGTGACCCTTCGTCTGATTTTCTGCCAGCAAACGCTTGGTCATTTGGATGATACCGCAACCGAGGTTTCTAACTTCATTCAGTCCGATATGAAGCGGGTCACCACGGTCGCAGATGCCTGCTCTTGGCTCGGCCAGCGTTACTTCGAGGCTAAACAGTACGAAAAGTCGGAGAAATTCCTGTCATTGCTTACCAAGAATGTGCCGGCCGACAAAATCGAAAAAGCCACTTGGTTCACCCTCGGACACGACCAAATCGAGCTCCAACATTATCCCGAGGCCACCGCGTCGATAACCACCTACCTCCAGTCCGCCACCGATCCTGCGGACCGCGCCAAAGCTTTTGTTGCTTTGTCTGCCGCCCAATTGGGCACGAAACAGTATGATGGGGCCACCAAATCCGCCGAACAAGCGATGACGCTACAGCCGGAAGGCCGCATCAACGCGGAAGCCCGGTTAGCCATCGGCGATGTTGAGTCCGGCCGTGGCAACTACGAAAACGCGGCCAAATCTTACCTCAGTGTCGCGGTCCTTTACGAAGATCCGGAAGTAACGCCCTTAGCCCTGGAGAAAGCCTACATCGCCTTCCACCAATCCGGCAACGAAGCCGAAGCCAACAAAACGTTGACCGAACTAAGAACCCGCTTCCCGAATTACCAGCTAAAGACAGCCAACGCCGGGTAGCGGCGAATGGGCGTGTGGGCGTGTGGGCGTGTGGGCGTGTGGGCGTGTGGGCGACACGAGACTTGGTGGGGCGAGGCTCCCGAACGTCTTAAACGGGTTCGCAAGGGTGCAGACTTCTTCCTAGACGCAACGCACCTGCGCTGTTACGCCCGCCGAGCCGTGCCCAGCGTGTTCCAATGTGGAATCGCTTTGACCGGAACGCCCGACAAAATGTATCGCAATCGGTAGTTGCTGCACGTTCCGGCAAGGTCGCGCGCTGGGACCGGCTCGGCGAGCTTAATGACACAGCACACCTCGTCATTAGGGAAAGCGAGCAGCCTTGCGAACCTCTCTGGGCCGTTCGGGAGCCTCGCCCCACCATATCCCCCGGTCGCCCACACGCCCCATAGACATCCCCACCACCCCGGACTAGTGTCTAGATCGCGATATTCCATGACCTTTGCAGACGTTTTAAAATCCAGTCGTGGGCCAAGAACGAAGACCTTGGTTGACTTGGCGAAGTTGCTCGAACCGATGGATGATCGGGCGCTCACCAAGCTGGCGGCGAGCGCAAAAAAAACCACCCACCGATTCTTCGGCCGGACAATGCGGTTGTTTGCCCCGCTCTATTTTTCGAATGAATGCGTCAATAGCTGTTCTTACTGCGGTTTTTCTCGCGACAATCCGATCCTGCGAGTCACCCTGACTCTCGACCAGGTAGAACGCGAGGCCCGTTTTCTTGCCGGTCTGGGGTTCCGCAGTCTCCTTCTGGTCTCAGGGGAACATCCCAAGTTCATTTCGAATGAATATCTAGTAGACGTCGTAAGGCGGGTTAGCCGAATCGTGCCTTCAGTGTCACTCGAAGTAGCGCCGCTAGAGACAGATGAGTATCGTATGACGATCGGAGCAGGAGCGGAAGGCCTGGTCGTATATCAAGAGACGTATGACCGAGCCATCTACGAGACCTTGCACACGGCCGGACCAAAAAAGGATTTCTTCTGGCGTCTGGCAACACCGGAACGCGCGTATGCGGCCGGATTTCGTCGTCTTGGGCTGGGTGCTCTTTTCGGGTTAGCACCTTGGCGACAGGAAGCCATCGCTCTGGCCAGTCACATCGAATTCCTACTCCGTCGATGTTGGCGTTCGCAGGTTACAGTCGCGTTCCCCCGGTTACGGCCGGCCGCCGGCGGCTTTCAGCCTCACCACCCCTTAAGTGACCGTGAGTTGATCCAATTAGTGTGCGCGTTCCGGGTTACATTTCCTCAAGTCGGAATCGTGCTAAGCACCCGCGAACCGATTTGGCTACGGGATAGCCTGGTTCATTTGGGTGTAACCACCATGAGCGCAGGCAGCCGGACTTCTCCGGGTGGTTATACCGGTCAGGGAACCGAGTCGCTGCATTTAACTGTACGCGGCCGAATGCAAAATGTGACCGACACTAACGGTAAGGCGGAACCACAATTCGAGATCGACGATCAGCGCTCGCCGCGAGAAGTTGCCGCAGCCTTGGCTAAAGCCGGGATCGATCCGGTATGGAAAGATTGGGACGCCGCGATCTTGAACGTATGACCGCCAGAATAAACGGGGAAGCGCGGGCTGTGCAGGACGGATCAACTATCGCGGATCTCTTAGAAAGCCTGGGTCTGCCGGACAAAAGTGTATTGGTGGAGCGCAACGGTGAACCTGTCGGTCGCGATAATTTTAGCCAGGAACGCATCCAAACCGACGATCGGATCGAGGTCATCAATATGGTCGCCGGAGGCTAACTCTAGAGGTTCACAGTTCCCGGTTCCCGGTTCGCAGTTCGCAGTTCCCAGTTGTTTAGCGCCGGGTTACAATCCTTTTTGCATTTCGAGTTCTGCCTTATTAATCGCGAACCGCGAACGGTGAACCGCGAACTGCGAACTGCCAACCGGAACCCGCCCCGCCATGCCGCGAATTTCGCCTGAAACCATCGAGCAAGTCGCTGGCGCCCTGAACATTGTTGACGTCGTGGCGAGCTATTTCCCTCTGAAAAGAGCGGGGGTCGAGTTTCGAGCGCTTTGCCCATTTCACCAAGAGAAGACACCTTCTTTTTACGTAAACCCGGATAAACAAACTTTTTATTGCTTTGGCTGTGGTCGGGGAGGAAGCGTCTTCCAGTTTGTCCAGGAATACGAACACGTGGACTTCCCGGAGGCCGTACGCCGGTTAGCCCATCGCGCCGCTATTCCGATCATCGAGGATGAGCCGAGTCCGGAAGAACAAGAAAAACAAAGCCAGAGGAAACGCCTCCTTCGTCTGCATTTCGAAGCCGCGGATTGGTTTCACCGGAATCTGCTTCGCACTAAGGCGGGTGAAATCGCCCGCAATTACATGCGCGAGCGCCAACTGAATATCGATATCGCGCGACAATGGCGGATTGGCTATGCGCCAAATTCTTGGAGCGCTTTTCGGACTTGGGCGGTACAAGCCGGTTTTAGTAAAGAGGAATTAGTGATCAGCGGGTTAGTAAAACTCCGCGACGAAGGTAACCCGCGGTCTGAAGTCTATGATCGGTTCCGCGATCGTTTGATGTTTCCCATCACGAATGACCTAGGCGAAGTGGTCGCGTTTAGCGGCCGCGTGCTGCAGGCGAACGCGCCCGGCGGAAAATATATCAACTCTCCAGAATCGCCGCTATTCTCCAAGGGCAATCTGTTGTTCGGGTTAGAAAAATCAAAACGACCAATCGCTCAAGCTCGCCAAGCGGTGGTGTTAGAAGGTCAAGTCGATCTCATCATCGCGTTCGGGGCTGGGATCGAGAACGTGGTAGCTCCCCTCGGGACAGCGCTGACCGAACGACACGCTTCACTGTTGAAACGATTTGCTACCGAAGTGATCCTTTTCTTTGACGCTGACGCTGCGGGTGAACGCGCGGCGGAGCGCGCCATCGAGGTGTTATATGCTGCCGGTTTACAGGTTCGACTCGGCAAGTTGCCTGCCGGCGAAGATCCCGACTCGTTAGTTCGCAAAGAAGGCGCAGAGCAATTTCGGCTCCGTATCAACCAGGCAAAAGACTTCCTCGAGCACGAGCTAGAGCGAAGCGCAACCAGGGATCAAAGCGTGGCTCAGCGCGTCGCATCGGCCCATCGCCTCGCGCGTTTCATTGCTCTAATCTCAGAACCGGTTTTGCGGGACACCACCATCAGCCGAGTGATGGCAAAGCTTTCGCTGTCCCGGGAAGCCGTTGAGCAAGCCATTGCCAGCCACCGGAAAGGAGGCGGCAGAAACAGCCTGCTAGAGCCGATAGAAACCGGCCTTGCGCAACCCGAACATAAAATATCTGTGCTTTGCAACATCTTCATGACCGATGTCGCTACCTTGCGCTGGGTCCGCGGACAGCCTTGGAAGGAGATCCTCGCCGGTGTAGCCGGGAGCGAGATTCTGGCAAAAATATTAGAATCTGATGTGCAATCGGATAACTCAGCTTCGGTATCGGCTTTTTTAGGAACGCTGGAGCCGGCCGACGCGGCTATCTTGTCTAGCGCCCTCGCCCTCAGACCAATCGAGTCGGCTCGACGCAGCTATTGGTGCGGCTTGGTCCAACAGGAGATCCGGCTCCGTAAGAGCCGCATTGAAGGCTCTTTACGTCTGAACTTCGATAAACCGGAAGCCTATGCGCAAGCCCAGGCCGAGCTAAACGGAGTCCTAGCGCTCGAATCCCGTTTCGCATCCGATTTCGAAAACCTTGAACCGGCTACCTAGTGTCCTGTCCCATAAACAGCATGGCTTTTGAGAGCATATGCGCGCTGTAACGGCTAGTGTCCTGCCAGCGAAAATCGGTGCTCGGGCAGACTTCGTGAAAGAAATCCTTGACCTGAGAAGTGTGTTCACAGATATTTCGCGGCTTTCGGGTCGTTTGTCGTTAACCCTGTGTCTTACCATCGCGCAACTACTTCGCTCCGGCCCGGTTAATTCTTCTGACGAGCGCAGGTGCATATGCCGAGAGTCACAACTTCTAATCCGGATAAAGTTCAACCTGCTGCTCTAAAAAGAGCCAAGAATGGTTCGACGGAGCAGAAATCTGACGGCGACCCGCCAGCGAACTCGACCAAAAACGGCGCGTCTAAATCCAACCGGAAAGGAGCTAAAGGACCGGCATTGCTGGCAGGTTCAAGCCCCTCAACGGAAGCGTCCGCCGCGAACGGAGAACATGCTGCCCCGGCGCGCATCAGCCACACCGAAACGAGTTTCGACCTGCAGGAACGTCTTCGAGAGCTGGTCAAACTTGCCAAAGAGCAGGGCTATCTCACTTACGACGATATCAACGAAGCACTGCCGGAAGGGATGGCCGATCCGGACGAGATGGACCAGATCTTTGCTCAACTCCGGTCCATGGAAGTCGATATCATCGAGGCCTCAGAGGTCGATCGCTACAAGGACGGCAAAAAAGACATTGATGATGAAGAGGACGAGAAGGACCAAAAGCTAGATATCCTCGACGACCCGGTTCGGATGTATCTCAAACAAATGGGTCAGGTCCCGCTACTGACCCGTGAGCAGGAAGTTGAGATTTCCAAGCGAATCGAAAATGCCGAGCTGATGGTTCAAAAGTTCATCAATCGATTCGGATTTATTTCGACGGCGCACATTCAGCTGGCGCAGAAATTGATCGATGGCCGGGAACGGTTCGATCGCGTCATTTTAGATAAAAAGATCGAGAGCCGGGAACGGTACATGAAAGGCTTGGCCCGACTTTGTGACGTGGTTGAGAAATCAAGCAAGGACACAGGCGAACTCTACCGTAAGTGGTTGTCGGCACGGGGTACCCCGAAAGAAAACAGTGCCAAAGTTGAGTTCCAGAAAGCGCACACGGCCCTGATGAAGCTTTATCCGCGGTTCTACTTTAAGCAGAGAGTTACGGAAGAGTTCGTCCAATTGGCCGACGAGAAGCAGCGTTTAATTGCGAACCTGCTCACCGAAATCGCACGCGCCGAGAACGCTACCGGCCCAGCCAAAGACAAATTGGGGGTATGTAAAGGGAGGTTACTCGAGGTCGAATGCACTATCTGGCAAAAGGCCGATGATTTTATTAACTGCCATCGGGAACTCAAAGATTGGCTAAAACGGGCTTTGCGCGCAAAAACCGAGATGGTTGAGGCCAATCTGCGCTTGGTAATTTCGATCGCAAAGAAGTACACCAACCGCGGTCTATCGTTTCTCGATCTGATTCAAGAAGGAAACATGGGCCTAATGAAAGCGGTGGAGAAGTTCGAGTACCGCCGCGGCTACAAGTTTTCGACCTACGCTACTTGGTGGATTCGCCAAGCGATTACCCGGTCGATTGCAGATCAGGCACGCACCATCCGCATTCCGGTGCACATGATCGAGACCATCAACAAGCTGATGCGGGTGCAGAAGCAACTCGTTCAGGAATACGGCCGGGAACCCAATCCGGAAGAGGTTGCAGAAGAGATCCAATTGCCGGTCGAACGAGTGCGCGCCGTGCTAAAGATGGCCCAGCAGCCTATTTCTTTGCAGTCGCCAGTTGGTGACAGTGAAGATACGAGTTTCGGGGATTTCATCGAAGATAAAGGGGCCGAGAACCCTAGCGATATGACCGCCGTGGTCCTGCTGCGCGAGAAAATCCGCGACGTGCTGGACACTCTCACTGAACGTGAGCGGCAAGTGCTCGAACAACGCTTTGGCTTAGTAGATGGTTACAGTCGCACCCTTGAGGAGGTCGGCCGGCAATTCAAAGTCACCCGGGAACGCATCCGGCAAATAGAGGCCAAAGCTCTCCGCAAAATGAGACACCCGACTCGGATTCGCCAACTCGAAGGTTTTTTGGAGGCGGGTGACTAGTGCACCAAGTCAGTGACTGGTGTAGTGGCGTTGCGATCAAAATGGGCCGCCGGTCCGGCAGCTGCCGGACGCGACGAAGGAGCATATCTGGATGTTATACGTGACTGAAGAGCAACGCAGCCGCCGGCCCATTTTCATCGCAACCCTCCGGGCTGCGCGTCTTTTGGCCGGCTGTCCCGCGGCCGCGGGATCGCTCATCGGTCAAAGACCACAGCGGGTATGCTCCCTCTAAACGCCAGTCCGGCTCGGACCTTCGCGCATCCAGCCAAAATCCGCTGCAGCGCCACTGCACCAGTTACTGACTTGGTGCACTAGTATCAAACTCCTCATTGAACTAAGCTGGTCCTGAACGAAACTTTTTGGTGCACCGAGAGTTTAATCAACAGCGATGAAGGACCAGGAACACGACGATCTATGGGCTGTACTGGGGCGGGCAAGGAGGTCCGAGCCTTCTCCGTTCTTCGTCGCTAAGGTCATGACGGCTGTCCGGCACGGACACGAGAAACGAATCGCTGTGTGGCGAAACTGGTTGCGATACGGTGTACCAAGCGCCTTGGCGGGTGCATTGGCGGTGATTTTGGCTCATTTTTCCCTTCTTCCGCATCATAGTGCAGAGCATCGAACGATTGTGGTCGCGCAGACTGAGCCAGGTGACCTCGACGTAATCGCTGATCTCGACGTAGCGATGTCGTCCGAAGAGTCCTCTGTATGGCTCGATTCTGCGGCGCACTGATTTTGGCGTTGGTCGCAGTAGGAGCGTTCGCGGACACCCCTACACCTCAGCCTTCCGCTTCGGCTCAGCCGGTTACCTCTGCTCGTATCGAAGAGATACGCAAGTCGATCGAGCAATTGCCACCAGAACAGCAAGAAAAGGTGCTGAAAAATTTGCACCGCTGGCAAGCGTTAAGCCCGGAAGAACGCGACTATCTTCGTCAACAAGAGCGGGTTCGTAATCAGAAACAAGAGGAATCGGCGGCAGAGGCTTATCAGAAGTCAGGGCTGCATCTAACTGAAGCCCAACGTATCCAATTCCGGAAACGCTACGTGGAAGAGCGCCGGAAGCTGGAAGAAGAGCTGGCCAAGGAGAGTCAGGAGAGGCGGACGGCTGGCAACACTACCATCGTCGAGCAATTGAAGAAAGAATTCGCGACCCCAAAACCGTCCCCCACCCCCAGCGTGGCGCTGCATTAGGAGCGAATGGGCGAAACGGCGAATGGGCGAAACGGCGACGACTCATAAGTCGCAGTGGTCCCATAAGTCCCATCCAGTGCAACGGACGTCGGGCCCGCCGCTCTGAAAATCGTACCATTACCCAGCGGCACTCGCCGTATCGCCCATTCGCCCTTTCGCTCCGTCACCCTTGATCCGAGACCTCCGTCCGGCCAAACGATAACGACTGCGCCGGCTCCGGACTTGCACGTTGACTCAGATGCTTCGCCAACACTTGGAAATAGCCTAGCGTGTCACGGGCAGGACGAATCTTACTCTGTTCAGCCCGGTAAATGGTTTTAATGGGGACAAAATCGATCGAGAACCCGGCCCGTGCCGCCAGCAACAGGCATTCAGTCTCAAAAGCAAATCCATCGCTGGACTGAAGAAGCACCGAGAGCAAATCGAGTCGCGCCAGTCGATAGCCGCACTGGCTGTCCGGCAACTTTCGCTGACACAAGTTCCCAATTTGCCATGACATAAACCGGTTCGTGCACCGGCGCACCCAAGGCATCGTAACTGGGTTATCCATCCGATTCCCTACAACCAGATCGGCATGCGAATGCGAGAAGTTGTTCAGAAATTTCGGGATCTCGCTCGGGTCATGCTGCCCATCACCGTCCAAAAATAGAAAATACTGATAATTCTCGGCAGCAGCTTGCAGCAGGCCGCTCTTGATGGCCGCTCCTTTACCTAAACGTCGTGAATGCCGGATTACAGTCGCACCTGCAGCCGCTGCCAGCAGCCCGGTATTATCCAGCGAGTGATCATCGACCACGATGACCCTTTCTACGTGCTCCCGTACTCCGCGGACCACCCCGGCAATGAACCGTTCCTCTTCATGCGCCGGGATAATGGCACAAATAGTGTCCGGAGAAGGTTGAATCATGAACGGCCGTTCAAGATCTCATGCACCCGATCCCCGGCGAGTGGTCGGATGATAATCGGCAGCATGATAAGAACTACGGACCAGTGGCCCAGAAGCCACGTATTCGAAACTCTTGCTTAATCCGATCTCGCGATAGGTTTCAAACGCCTCCGGCGAAATATATTCGACTACTGGCAAGTGCTGCGGAGTTGGCCGCAAATACTGCCCAAGCGTCAACACTTGCACCCCGGCTTCACGCAGGTCGTCCATCGCCTGAAAGAGTTCCGGCTCAGTCTCGCCGAGCCCCAGCATGATTCCGCTCTTGGTGACCGCTTCCGCGTCGATCTGTTTTGCCCTCTTCAGTACCGATAGGGATAACCGGTATTTTGCTCTAGACCGAACCACCGGCGTCAGCCTCTCCACGGTCTCGAGATTGTGATTGAAGATGTCCGGCTCCGCCGCCAAGACTTCGCAGAGCGACTCTTCTCGTCCATTGAAGTCCGGGACAAGCACCTCGATGACGATACTGGGATCGGCGTTTCGAATTCCGGTAATAGTCCGGGCGAAATGATTCGCGCCACCGTCCTTAAGATCGTCCCGGGCAACCGCGGTAAGTACGACATGTTTTAGTTTGAGCCGGAGTATGGCCGCAACCACGCGCTCGGGCTCGTCAGCTTCCAGGGCAAAAGGTTTGGCAGTGGAAACCGCACAGAATCCACAAGCTCGCGTACATCGTTCGCCTGCGATCATGAACGTAGCAGTACCCTGGCTCCAACACTCCCAACGATTTGGACACTGCGCCGACTCGCAGACCGTGTGAAGTCGCAGATCCGAGATCAGCGCTTTCGTTGAGAAAAAAACCGGATTAGACGGTAGCCTGACCTTTATCCAGCTCGGCTTTTTGGCCTGGTGTAGGGCTGGATCAATTTTTGAGCAAGACATCGCGTAAAACCGGAAGTTAGCCTGCCGTGCTTAAAAATGCATTCGCATTTTTAGGCAGCGAAGGGTGAAACGCTTTAAAATAAATGGGCCCCTGGAATTTTCCTCCCCAATCTCGAGACGAGCTTGTTGTGCACCACGTTGCGAACCGCGGTCAAAGTCCTAAAAAAAGCATCAGGGCATCCGGCTAAGCCGGATGCCCTGATGCCACAGCCTGGATCGCTGACAAATGCATGCGCATTTGTCGGCGAGACGGGCTTAACGTTTCGAAAATTGAAACCGCTTACGTGCGCCCGGCTGCCCAGCCTTTTTGCGCTCTTTCATTCGCGGATCTCGGGTCAACAAACCTTCCTCTTTCAGAACCGGCCGCATTGCGGCATCAACTTCAAGCAAAGCCCGAGCAATCCCGAGTCGAATCGCGCCGGCTTGCCCGATTGGCCCACCGCCATGCGTCTTCGCCCTGACGTCGAAATTGTTCATCGTCTTGGTCACCTCAAAAGGCTTCAGAACGGTGAGTTGCAGCGGCGCAGTCGGGAAATACTCCTCAAAGGGACGGCCATTGATCTCGATCACCCCGCTGCCACGCTGGAGTCTGACTCGAGCGACAGCGGTTTTGCGACGGCCGGTTGCAGTAAAAGCGTCTGTGTCGGACATAAAGCGAACTAAGCAGAAATAGGTTGTTGGGCCCCATGCGGGTGCTGGTCGCCGCGATAGACCTTTAACTTCGTGAAAACCGAACGTCCAAGCCGATTGTGCGGGATCATGCCTTTTACCGCGTGCTCAATCAATAATTCCGGCCGGCGGGCCCGACGACGCTCTACGGTTTCGGATTTGTGTCCCCCCACGTAACCGGAGAAACTCATGAACTCCTTCTGCGTCTCTTTCTTGCCGGTTAGCCGAACCTTTTCTGCATTGATCACCACCACAAAATCGCCTGTGTCCACATGCGGGGTAAAGATTGGTTTTTGTTTGCCCCTTAACAAATTGGCCACCTTGACTGCCACCCGCCCCAAGGGCTGGTTACTGGCGTCCACGATGTACCACTTGCGCTCTATATCGCTTGCTTTTGCAGAGAAAGTTCGCATGCCAATTTACCGAAAAGAGCGAGCAAACTAGGTGAAAGCGATCCCAGTGTCAACCAACAGTTTAACGAAAGTGCTCCGCCAAGTTCTCCCCCGATTGGTACTGGTCTTAGCAGTCCAGTTCCAAGTAACCAGGGTTCACGCCACCGAGAATCTTTCCGCTGTGCTGGAAAAGGCAGATCGATTGGATGACAGCGATCATTTTCTGGAAGCTATCGCAATTTTGAAGGAGGCGGACAAAAGTGATCCGCAGAACGTTGAGATTCTGTATCGCATTTCCCGGGTAGAGTCCGACCTGGTCGATGATCTTTCAGAGGACGCTAAGAAAAAGCCCTACGCCCTGGAGGCTTTGGTCTATGCCAACCGAGCCATAGAATCCGCTCCCCAAAATTCCGAGGCGCATCTCGCAGCCGCGATTGCTTATGGCGTATTAACCGATTTTGCCGATGACCGGACTAAGATGGAATACTCGAAGTTCATAAAAGCCGAGACCGAAAAAGCGATCGAGCTCGACCCAAAGAACGACTACGCCTACTTGGTCCGCGCCCGTTGGAATTTCGAGATGACACAATTGAACCCTATCCTGAAAGGATTCGCCGAGCTGCTTTATGGACAAATGCCACCGGCTTCGCAGGAAAAAGCGCTCGAAGATTTCCAAAAAGCGATCGAGCTCGCTCCTAATAAAATGATCCATCATTTTTGTTACGGTGAGGCCTTGGCGAGACTTGGCAGAAAAGAACAAGCAAAGGCGGAATATCAAAAAGTGCTTCGACTAACTGCAACTGGTAGAGAAGAGCGTGACTACCAACAGAAGGCAGCGTCCGGTCTAAAAACGTTGGAGCACTAGTGCACCAAGTCAGTGACTGGGCTAGTGGCGTTGCGATCAAACTGGGCCGCCGGCAAGGCGCGACGAAGGAGCATATCTGGATGTTATACGCGACTGAGGAGCAACGCCGCCGGCCCATTTTCATCGCAACCCTCCGGGCTGCGCATCTTTTGGCTAGCTGCTTTGTCGCTCATCGGTCAAAGACCACAGCGGGTATTCACCCTCTAAACGCCAGTCCGGCTCGGACCTTCGCGCATCTAGCCAAAATACGCGGCAGCGCCACTATCCCAGTCACTGACTTGCTGCACTACTTCGTCGCGGGCCGGCCTTTCAACATCAATGCCAGCCATCCGCCCAACATTCCCAAGCCGCCGAGCGGAGTAATCGCCCCAATCCAACGAACGTCGGTCAGGGCCAAAAGATATAACGAACCGCTAAAAACGACGATACCACCAAAAATCAGCCAGAAAGCCAGGCGCGGAATCGGATTCCATCCCGAAATAACCAATAGCACCACCGCGTGGACCAAATGATACAGCACTCCGGTTTGCCAGATCGACAGCGTACCCAGAGCATCGAACCTCATGCGCAACGCGTGCGCGCCAAAGGCTCCGCACGCAACCGCAAAAAAGCCGGTCAAAGCCGCAACATTCCTTGATAAATGATGATTCATCACAAATATGCTTTCATTCTAAGGAGAGGGTGAAAATGAAGAAGATTGGTGTATTGGCGATGGTATCCCTGGTTTCAATGGTGTCGTTTGCGTCTGATGTCGAGTCTTCGCTCGAACAGGCCGACAAACTCGAATCGCAAGGCGAGACTGAGTCCGCCATTCACGTCTTGAAAGAGGCGGACACCACTTCACCGGATAGTCCCGAGATCGATAAACGATTGTCCCGTCTTTATGCACGCAGAATCCAGGAAATCTCCGATCAGGCCGAAAAGAAAGCCGACGCGACCCTGGCGGTTGAGCTGGGTAAGAAAGCGGTGGCCAAGTTGCCTAACGATGCAGAAGCGCATGTTGGATTAGCCGCAGCCTACGGCCAGCTCTGTTGGTTCGTAGATGATAAAACCCGCGTCGAATATTCTAAAGCCATTTATCAAGAGGTGAATAAAGGACTCGCGCTCGACCCGGACAACGACTACGGGCATTTGGTTTTGGCGCGTTGGAACTTTGAGATGGCGACTCTAAATCCCCTGTTAAAGGGCATCGCCGAGCTCGTCTACGGCCAATTCCCGCCAGCCTCGACTCAGGCAGCCATCACCCACTTCAAGAAAGCGATCGAACTGAACCCAAGTCGGGTCATCCATCACGCCGAATACGCAAAAGCCCTGGAAGCTTTGGGCGAGAAGGAAACGGCTCGCGAAGAATGGACCAAAGTGATCGAGCTCAAAGCGGTTGACGCCCAGGACCGGCTATATCAACGGATCGCAGCCGAACATCTCCATCAAAAAATCCATGCAGAATCGGCCAAAAGTTAGGTAAAAGGGACCCGCTAACTGGCTGGCGCGAAGCCACGCACCTCAACGCGGACTTGGGCAGAAGAACGGCCCCGGCCTCGTAGGGAACGGTTTAGCATTGCTACCGGAGAAAGCAGAATGGTAGCGTGCTTGCTATCACTAACGAAAAGAGAGGTGCAATCCAGTGGCGCCAAATCAAAATAGAGCCGGTTTCCTCTCGCTAAACCGGGGAACGTTCAGAAAATTGCCTGTGCTGATCGTGGCGATCGCCAGCGTGCCGGGATCGGCTTTGTGGGCACAAGAATCTGTCACGAAGAACACAGTGCCGGTGAATACGGTCGTCGCTACGGTCTCTGTAGGGAGCCTACCCTTCGGGGTGGTAGTTTCTCCCGATAACAAGTCCGTCTACACTGCGAACAATGGGGACGGGACGGTCTCGGTAATTAATGCGGCAACGAACACGGTGCAGACTACTATTTCTGCCGGATCAGCCCCAGCCGAGCTGGCAATCAGTTCCGATAGCAGCAAACTATACGTTTCGAACGAAGTTAGATCCGGCAGCGTGACCGTGATCGACCTTGCTAATGGAAACTCTGTACAAACCATTAAACGAGTGGGAACAACCCCCTTCGGTCTGGCTCTGACACCGGACGGATCACAGCTCTGGGTCGCTGATTTTGGTGGGAATGCCGTTAAAGTAGTCGATACCAGCACCAACACAGTAATCTCTTCTATCGCTGTGGGAACTCACCCCTCGTTTATCACCTTCACGCCAGATGGGCAGAAAGCGTAGGTGAGCTGCAGGTACGGGGTTTTTGTTATTGGCGTACACACCGAAATCGTAAGGAAAACGATTCACTTTGGCAGCCTCCCACTCGGCATTGCCATTACACCGACGGGCGACACCGCCTACGTCGTGGATTTTTATAACCGCACGGATTCGGAGGCGGCGGCGGTCATCGACACGGCGAAGAAGATTTTGACAGAGAAGATCCAGTTAGGGAGCGGCGCACCTGGGAACAAACCCGCCATTCTTCCAAATGGGCAATACCTTTATTACCCCGAGTACGAGATCGGAGCCGTTATTCTGATTAGCACCGCAACCAATTCTGTGGCAGGCGGTTTCGGGTGCGGACCGCCAATGGATATCGCGATTTCTCCGGATGGAACCCACGCCTATGTCACCGACTTCCAGGACGACATTGTCACGGTGGTTCAAATCAGCCAATAACTCACGAACGCGCTGAGCGGATTAAGAGATCCGCGGATAGCAGAAGGGATTATCCGCAGATTACGCAGAACCTGTCGCGCCATCCTGTCCGCCATAGTTTGGGGGACGAAGGAGTAAGGACATTCGGCGAGCTCAGTCGAGTCGTTTCGTGCGCTGACCCCTATTAGGCGAGAGTGAAACAAAAGGTAGTTCCTGGGCCATGGTTGGGCTGCGCGATGAGCTGGCCTCCGTGGTTTTCGATAATCGAGCGGCTGATCGACAGGCCCAAGCCCATGCCATTGGGTTTCGTCGTGTAAAACGGCTGAAAGATCGACGCCAGCTTCTCTTGCTCAATGCCAACTCCGTTATCTTTTACTTCGACTCGGACGCCTCCAGATTCGGGACGGGTCACGATGGTTAACTCTCTTGGTCGATCGATCACGTCGGCTAACGCATCGGCCGCGTTTAAGATAAGGTTGAGGAGAACCTGCTGGAGCTGAACAGAATCGCCTTGAACGATGGGAAGTCGCTCGGACAAGTCGGTTCTGAGCAGAACCTGATTCCAATCTAGCTCGTGCCGTACTAACAACACAATTCCTTCAACGACTTCATTTATCTTAAGGGATGTCTTTTCCCCTCCGTTGGCCTTGAAGAAATTGCGCATTCGCAAAATCACGTCGCCGGCTCGTTTACCGTCCCTGATCATTCGTTCGACGGACTGACGTACCTCCTCAAAATTTGGGGAACTAGATTCGCCCCCAGTCAGCCACCGGAGACAGGCACTTCCATTGGTCAAGACGCCGGAAAGTGGTTGGTTTACCTCGTGCGCGATCGTGGCCGCCAGCTCACCCATAGTTGTGATTCTGCTAATTCGCGCGAGGTCGTCTTGGGCTTTCCGCAGAGATTCTTCAGTCTGCTTCCGCTGGCTCATCTCCGAAAGAACGCGATTGTTGGCTTCGATTCGTTGCGCCACTGCCACCTGGAGTGAGGCCGTGCGCTCGTCAACCAAGCGTTCCAGCTCTTCTCGGCGTTTCGCTTCGGTATAGATTATCTCCAAATGAATTTCGACGATGTCCCGGAACTGGGTCACTAAGCGTTTATACTTGTCGGAATACGAATTCGTTTTGCAATCGAGAACGCAGATAGTCCCGAAAGGTCTTCGGTCAGGCCAACGAATGGGATATCCCAAATAGGATATCATGTTGAGCTTTACGTCCGGATTGTTTCTCCAGGCCTCATCAAAGAGCGCGTTAGGAACCAACAGTTCCTGATTCTTGGTAACCACCGTTTCGCAGTAGAGGCCAGAGCCCAAAAAGTGCTCGGAATCTCCAGGATGATAAGGGTTTCCCTCCGTGCTACTCGAGAGAAAAACATGAATGTCGTCACCCAGGATTCGCATGATCAGACCTGCGGGCACCTCGAGCATCTCCGCCATGAGATTCACAATCTTTTGCCACTTCTCCAGAATTGGGTCTGGAATCGCGGGTTCCGGGTGGTGGCCTTGCGACAGCAAAACCTCGTTCCGGCTGATAGCGACTTCTTTCACAGAGCTTCCATGTTGTCGGGTTGGCAGAAAAGAATCACTCATTTTGGATCACCGGCTTCTTACCTCTCACTGGTTACATCGGTGGGCTGCGGCGGCAGCGCCGGCTTTGGTTTTCGCGCAAAGCCAGACAGCGGAATATGCCAGCCGGTCATCATCCGACGTCGTGCAATATTGAATTTCCTGATGCACTCTCGACGCTTCCCCTTTGCGGCACAAATTCAAATCCCGTCATAACGTGAATACCCTCGTTTTGCCCAATAGTCCGGCGGTTCGTCCTTCGTATAGGTAATCCGCGTAATCGCCTTGACGTTCTTCAGGCCTAGTTTCATAGGTACAAGCAGTCGGAGCGGAGCCCCGTGCTCCACTGGGAGAGGCTTTCCGTTCAGGTGAGTGGCCAACAAGGTCTGCGGATGCTGGGCTGTCAGGAGGTCAATCGAAACGAAATATGGATCCGGATTCCCGTTTGCGTCGAGATTGACGGACGATTCGAGGAGGGCCCACTTTGCCTGGGAGACCGGCGGATAGGCATGCAAGAAATCATCGAATCTGAAACCGGACCACCAGGCGATTGCGCTCCAACCTTCCACACACACGAGGCGAGTAATCTGGTCATGGATCTGGTGGCGTGCGAGCAGATCTTCGATGTCGAGAGAAACGGTCAAGCCGGAGGAAAGACCTTCGACAGTTAGACGCCACCCCGGAATATATGCCGGATCTGGCGTCGCGCCGTTGTAGTTGTTCTTAAGCGGAGTAACCTGCGATTTAGAATAGGTGGGTACCAAATGATGCGGCGAATATAGCGCTGTCGACACCTCATCGTCGAGTCGTTGTGCCTGGTTCAGAAGCCATCTGTTTTCAGGTCCGGTCGTGCCACTACCTTGATCGAGGCCCAGCTGTTGCAACACGTTGCGAGGCAGTTGCGATCCGCCCACTGCCAATGTGGCGAGCGCTCCGGCACCGAAGAGCAGCAGATCGCGCCGACTCCAGCGGCGCAGAGTCGAGGGTTCGACTTCAATCGGTTCGATCGGCCGTTCGCTGAATACGCCCTGAAACTTCTTGAGGAGTGAGGATCGCTTGCTGGACTTTTCTTCCGGGCCAATCCGTTTAAGGCTCATGATCCGAAACTTCCGAGCGCTTGAGTTTTGTGGACCAGCCGGTGATCATGCTCCGCAGGGTGTCCCAACCGTCGGCGATAACCAGCACCACGTGCGGAATCACAAACGTCATAAAGAACACCATCAGCCAAAAGTGCCACACCCGGGCATTGTCAAATCCGCCGAAGATCGCGGTGAGCCAGGAGAGTTGTGCCGGTTTGTGAATTGCCCATCCCGTGGCGACAGCGAGGAGTCCGGCCACGGCAACGGAAAAATAAGCGAGCCGCTGGAGGGGGTTATATGTTGTCCGGAAGCTGGGATGGATCGGCTGGCGCCGAGCCAGTATGACGTACGGTAGGCTCAGGTAATATCTCGTCATCTGCAGAACGCCGCCAGCGTCACTCAACCGGGGCAGCAGTGAGCGCCATCCGCCTCCGAGACAGAGCCCCGCCAGATACACCAGTCCGTTGAGCATGAATGAGTACGCGCAGAGCCAGTGAAAACGCAGAGCGAACGCAAGCATATAGGGGCCCAGACTGGCGTGGTTGTAGACCCAGTTCGCCGGATCCGCGTAGTGGTGCAGCCAGGGTAGGTGAGCACAAATCCAGATTCCGGCGTCAGCGAAATAATCGAAGCTGCCGGTCGCCGGATTTGTAGGGTGTTGATAAATGGGCGAAGCCCAGTAGATCGAGATGCCGCTTAGAATCAGGCCGAGAAGGAGCGGAATGTTAAGCCAGTGACTAATCCGGACCAAAAGGTGGTGCCGGCGGACGACGAGGGCGCGGGGCTGGGTAGCCCGCGCGCCGGTAGTCATCGTTTCACCGCAACTTGGTCTGCTTGATGACACGACACATCCTCCGACCATCACTTGCCGTTTGGCCCGCCGATCACGAGGATCATATGCGTCGTGAGCGTGCCGTCCGCTTGTTTATCGGTCTTCGCGTAGGCCGTCTCCCCCGCCGCTAGCTGAACCTCGCCGGGAACCACCCGTACGACTGGGACATTTGCCGGCACAGAAATGGTCTGTTCGCCATCCTGATAGCGGACGACCAGGGTGGTTCCACGTCCCTTCTGCACAACGCCGTTGGTCATTCGAGAGTGTGACTCGGCCGCGTGCCGCAGTGAAACTGATCCGTTGGTCATCCGACTCTGAGCAGCTGCGCCGGGCTGCGGATCCAGTAGAACACTGCCTTCAACGGCACCTCGAAATTCCGACGGAAATACGAAGATCTGTTTGGCTACTTCCTTTCCGTCTGCTGCCTGCGTTGAGGCAACCCCGATGTAGTCATTGTCGGTGATGTGGTTCAGGTCGGACGGAACTATTTTATAGGTGGTGAGGGGCTGGGTGATACTGATATGAAAAACCCCCGATTTATTCTGGATGGTGATCGAATCATCTCCGACCGATTGAACCTGCTTCAAAGGTGTGCTGGCGAGGACCTCAGTTTTTTCAATCTGCGGGGCAGCCGCAAACAATTCATTGGCTCGCGCCCCCAATGCTTTCGCAATCTCGCCAGTCAAGTGGGCATTGCGGCCCTCTTCATTGGCAAAGGTATCGAAGATGCCGAACTTCCCCGGCCCCAGCTTGATCGCATACCATTTCAAGGTCCCTTTTTCATTCAGCGCGAGTGGCTGAGCTGACTTTAGAAATGCCTCGGCATCGGCCTCTTTGCCTGGGCGGGCCTCGAGCGTAACTAACAATCCGATTGCTTCCGTTGAGTTACCCTCCTGTGTAGAATTAGTTTCGACCGATTGAACCTGCCCCAGGGCGCCCGAAATGGGTGGTGGAACATCTTCAGCGCGAGCTGTCAGGTTGCATCCAAAAACCGCTGCCGATAGAGCGACCACCGCAAGAGGAAACCTACGGTGATGGCTCCTGCTGAGCGGATTTTGTTTCTTGGTTTCGACACTCATCGATCCAGAGTGTTCGGGTTGACTGGCTGGGAGCGTGACGCCGCCCAACTTTCCTTTACTAATCGTAGCGTATAACATTACATTTTTCCTTGTTGTTTCGGCCATCAATAAATCCATTGATCTTGTAGCGGGTGGTTTGACGTTGTGAGACTCAGGGTCGTCAGGGCCAGGGTCCCTTTTTCATTCAGCGCGAGTGGCTGAGCTGACTTTAGAAATACCTCGGCATCAGCCTCCTTGCCTGGGCCGGCTTCGAGCGTAACTAACAATCCGAATGCTTCCATTGAGTTACCTTTCTGTGTTGAATTAGTTCCGACCGATTGAACCTGGCCGATTCGATTGATTGAATTGGATAGACAATCATAACTGTTCTCTAGTGGATGGTGTGTTCTCCGCAGTATTTGCGCTAGACCTCCAGTATCGAGCGGAGAAAACTGGCAGCAATTACATCAGAGTAACAGAGGGTGTTAGTGCAGAATGCCGCCAGACTGAACAGTGAATAAAACCGAGACGCAGTGACGTAAATCATTTATGGGTTGTGCGGCGGCCCAAGGTAGGGGAATTCGCTAAGTAGATCCCGGTGAGGCCCTACACCATCTCCCTTCACCTTTCCATTTGTGAGAAGCGCAAGGAACGAATCAACGGCGTCGTCAGTGAGCGTCCTTCCGTTAACGGGAAAACGGGCCTGACGCGATGGATCGTAGAAAAGCATCTCTGGCAGCATCGCCGTTGCGAGGCGCGTCGCTTCTTCGGGTGCGTAACCACCAGTGTGCTCCAGCGCGTGCGCGAAGGCAGGAATGAACTGGGCGTCGTTCGCAGGTTCGCCGGTAATGTAGGCATGACTGTCCTCAGTGGACAGTCCGAGAACCATGAACAGCTGAAGCGGCCGCGCTCCGCGCTCCACTTGCACCCAACCTTCACCTGATCCGTTGGCTGGAAGCAGCGTACGGTGCCACAGCCCAATGGCTGTGGGCGGCAGAGCCGAGTTCGGGACCTCCAGCACCAGGCTGCACACATTTTTGTCGGCGAAGAAATCGTCCCCGGTAAACTGGAGGTTGTTAATCGCGCCGCGTCTGTCAAAGAAAAACGGATCGCTGCGCCACCCGGCAAAAAACCGGTGGTCGCCGCCCTCGGTGATCCGCGCTTCCAGCCCCGTCGAAATGGGCGCGTACTCTACAATCTTCTGACCTTCATCGCCGGCTGCTCTCGCGTCCCTGCCCTCCACACGGCACAACGTTGCCGCTTGGTTTCCGCTCTGCGATGGCGAAAAGCGTACTCGGTAGGCTATGTCGGCGACCGAATCACCATCGCTATCAATTTTTAGTTCGTAAAGCGCTTCAGGAGCGAACGGAATGTTGCTAGTTGGGCCTCCCGGGTTCTCTCCATAGGATGGGTGGACGTTCATGACGAAAATCGATTTGCTGGCGTCATCCGGTTTCGGAAATACGTAAAGATCAGCGAGATCCAACCGAGCATCGCCTCCGGGGAATGCCCAGTCAGGACCGAAATAATGGTGCGACATGGATAATCCTTTTCCTTTGTTGCTTGTTAAGACGTGACCCTATGTGACCCTATGTAGCCTAGGTCCTTGGCACGACGTCCTTTAACTTTAGCCTTGCCTGGGCAGTTCCCATTGGCGGAAATCGGGCGGCGTGCGGCCTTCATCAAATTCGATGAAATCGAAGCGCGTCCAGCACCGCCGGTCCACCCGCTCGAGGCGCGACTGCTGCAGCCGGGCGGCGAGGTGCTCACTGGAGGCGTAGCGCCAGCCAGCCTTTTGCATGAAGCCGTTGAAGATCTCGCTTTCGCCCTCCCCCGGTCGGCGGCCGTTGGCCAGACACCACTCCAGAATCTGCTCGTCCGACCCGCCGGCGAGCACCCGCTCGCGCAGGTCCGCGTACTTGACGTGGAGAAACGCGAGACCATAGCCGTCCAACTCACGCCCTAGATTGTTGTGATAAGCCTCTGGAAGGTCGCCGCGCGCATGCAGGCGGATCTTATCGAGCATGCGAGGAAAATAGACGAGGCCGCCGACCATATGATAGGGACTGCAGGGCAATTGTTCGCTCATCATGTCGTTTGCTATGGGACTGGCCACGCGTGGAATTCTTAGCGACCGGCGTGGACCCCTCCATCCACTCGAATGTTTTCGCCGGTTACGAACGTGGCGTTCTGGAGATAGAGCACCGCGCCGACGATGTCCGCAACTTCACCCATCCGCGCCAGGGGATGAAACTTTGCCAGCGCGGCATGATTCTGGTTAGCGTGCATCGGAGTGTTGACGATGCCGGGCGATACCGTGTTGAACCGTAGGTTGTAGGCTGCATACTCCAGCGCCAAAGCCTTACTCACCGCCGCCATCGGCGACTTCGACAGCACCGCCATAACTGCAGGCGCCGCCGCGCTGGGTTGATCTGCCACGACCGCGGAGATGGCCACCACGTGCCCCGAATTTTGCTTCTTCATCTGCGGAATCACCTGCTGCGTCATGAAGAAAAAGCTGGCCACGTTGGTCTTCATCACCAGATCGTAGTCCTCTTCGGAATAGTCGGTGAACGCCCTCTGAATGTAGATTCCGGCATTGTTGACGAGCAGATCGATACGGTCGAAATGATTCAGGGCCGCTCCCACCACCTTCACGGCGGTTTCCTTGTTGCCAGCGTCTCCATCGATAAGGACCAGATCAGACGAGGGCTTAAGGTGATCCGACTTGCTGATTGCGCGGGAGGTAGCCACCACCCGCCAACCGCGTTCGAGCAACGCCTGGGTTATGCCTAGGCCGATTCCGCTGGAAGCGCCGGTGACGATAGCGGTTTTCGTTTCTGTTTTCATAAAGCAAACTGACCAAAAATGAGGTGCCGGTCGTTAGTTGTTAAAGGGACTAGCCAGGCACCTCGATGATAAATTCTTCTTTCCCTTCTCTATTTTGTCCTGACTGAAGACAACCCCGTGATCGCCAACGGGAGTAGTACTTAATACTTGTGACCGCGATAACGATGGGTTATGAGCCGAAAGGCTAACTATGGAGTTACGTCACCTTCGCTATTTTGTTGCTGTCGCTGAGGAGTCGAGCCTGGGGCGAGCGGCTCATCGGCTTCATGTCTCGCAGCCCGCATTGAGCAAACAGATTAGCGAACTGGAAAATGAGCTCGGACTCAAGCTGTTTACGAGGAATTCGCGAGGTGTCCAGCTTACCGAAGCTGGCCGGGTTTTTCTTCTTGGGGGGCGCCGTGCGCTGGTGGCCGCTAAATTGGCGGCTGAACAGGCCCAAGAAGCCGCGAAGGGACAGAGGGGCGCCTCGTGATCGCCACTCACTGTGAAGGGAGCCTCGCATTTTTACCCGCCGTTTTGTCCCGGTTTCGTGAGGAGCATCCACTGGTTGAGATCACTCCCTTACACCTGAACAACCGGGCACAAGTCGAGGCCGTGCTGAACGGTTCGATAATGCTCGGTATCGGATACTACAGCTCAGCGCTAGAAAAGGACGAAGAGGAGCAGGTATCCACCCGATTGCTACATCGTTCGCGGGTGGCCATCGTCTGCCCGAAAAATCGGCGCTTTCCCAAGCCAGCACCTGTGAAGCTGGAAGACTTTCGTGACGAACAATTCCTATCCGTCGACCCTGGCTATGCATTTGGCTACGATGAATGGTTGCGAGGATTTTGCCAAAGCGTCGGCGGATTTGAACCCGACATCGCAGCGTCAGCCAATGCGATAGAAAGTCTGATCAGCATGGTCGCAGCCGGACGCGGCGCTTTTGTCGGGCCGGAGCTTACTATCCGCGGAAGCGAAGAAATCTGGAAATCGGCGGGCGATTACTATCTGTTAACTGAACCCGGGAGTCATTTTGAGCTGTTCGCAATTTGGAAAAAGCAATCTCAACTGGAACCGATGATTTCCAAAATTATCGACCTTCTGATTGCGGAACTAAAATCATCTGAGGTTAGCAACGGGGAAAGACTGCCTGACCTTGCACCGTCAGAATTTCGCCCCCCGGGCGCGAGGCACCGGAGCGCGAACACGAATTGACGGTAGTACCGACGTCCACCCTCCAACAATGAGGGGCTCTGGATCAAGACGGCTCAGTTATCCTGCTTTGATAGATCGAGAGATGTGCGAACGCGGCGTCAAGGAGCGGCGTGGTAATCCGAGCACGCCGTGCGTGAGCAACGAGGTCACCGCTAATCTGCTCGGCTTCGACCGGGGCGCCTTTCTGGAGATCCCGGTACATAGACGATGTCATGGTTGACCTTTTCTCCGTTAATAGAGCTCTCGCGCCCGGTCGGCATCCTGCTTCAGCAAATAGAACGATACGGCAAAGAACACCACGTCCTTCATCAGGAAGGCGACATTGCCCTGCATCGCCGGAAAGCCACCGGCCGCGGCATTCCAACCGTCCGGCATAAACGGGATGATTGTGATGGTCATGATGAAGGTAACACATGATCCCAGGGCTCCGAGAACGCCTAATTGCTTGTTCCAGAACCCTAAGAAGATAAGCGCGCCAAACAACCATTCGGAGACACCCAAGAACCAGCTGGCCCCTTGGAGACCGAGAACTGGGTACATCCAGGAAATCAGCGGGCCGTTACTGATGAACGGAATCAACGTATGCGCCTCACAAGGAAACCATTTCTGGTACCCAAAAAAGAAGTAGATGATGACCATGGAGGCGCGAATCACGTGATAATCGAGATCCTTCCGGAGTAGACCGAGGTTAGATAATATCTTTATCAGAAGATTCATAAGCCCGGAAAAAACGGCGACAGGTGATTTTGCAGCGGTATCTCCCGGAGCCAGACTGACTTTGTTAGTATAGGTATTTTTCATTTTTAATAATCGACTCAATTGATTTTGCTGTGACGTTCTCGAAGAGAACCGAACAAATTGTGTGCGGGTTGCGGAATCGCCGGCGTCTCATAAGTCGCTAACCGCCACCGGCTCCACCAAGTCTCGATCTACGATCACCGCCACCTTGCCCAGCGAGCCGGTGCCCGCCTTCAGCGACCGCAGCCCGGCATTGATCGTCTCGACGGTGCTGTCGATAGTCTTGGCGACATGCGGCGCCACTAGCCCTTTCACCGCCCACTCCATCGCCAGAGACATGCCGCGATGGAGGAAGGCCTTCGCCTCGTCATCCAGCGTGGCGGGTTCGGAGAAGTAGCGCAGTATATTGACGTTGGTATGCTTAGCACCGCGCTCGGCCAAGATGGAGTCAACCGGACTTGCGGTTTCGACTGTGCGGGTCGTTTTTCCGGGGCCGACCCCGAGCACGATCCAGTTGCCGCCTTGCCGCACCGTCTTCGCCGTCTCGACGAAGCCCGGCTCACTGTAAGTGGCATCGAAGACCAGGTCGGCGCCCCGGCCGCCGGTCAGCTTTGAGATTTCGGCGGCGATGTCGTCGCGCTTGTAGTCGAAAACGAAATGCGCGCCAGACTGCCGGGCCAGCGCCGTCGATGGTGGCGTGCTGCCGCTGCTGATGACCAAGCCGGCCCCCAAGACGCGCGAGGCCATCTGCACGGCGAGATGCCCGACACCGCCTCCGCCGCCCGGGATATAGACGGTGTCGCCGGTTTGCACAGTGCCGTAGAGGCCCGCGAAGGCGGAGAGAAAGCACATCGGCAGTGCTGCCGCTGAGAGGAAGCTCAGAGATTCCGGTTTGGGGGCGGTCAAGAACTCCCGCGCCAGCGCATAGCTGTCTTCGCCCCCATCTCCGGCGACCCAGCCGCCGTCGCCATTCAAATCCGCCATCGCCACCACGGCGTCGCCAACGGCTACGCCGCGCACGGCGCTGCCTTTGGCCACGACGATGCCGGACAGGTCGAGGCCAAGGATGACGGGCGGCGTCCGCCCAAGGAAGTTAAGCTCGGCGAGCTTGTACTCCAGCGGGTTAAGCGATGAGGCGGCGACGCGGATCAGAACCTGGTCGGCCTCTGGCCGCGGGACAGGAACCCGCACCGCCTCTAGGGGAAGCCCGGCCCGGTTTTTGGTGTAACCGACGCCGAGGAACGTCTCTGGGATCGTAAGTGTCTGCTTCATACTAACTCTTGTTGATAATCTTTTCTGAAGTCCGCCCTGAGAACCACGCTTGGCAGGTCTTCACGGCTGCTTCTCTGTGCTTGATTGAATTTGCTCGCTCCCTTACATTCGGCCAATGCATTGCTGGAATGTGCTGTATGCGTGACACGCATCTAAGAAATATTGACCTGAATCTGCTGCGGGCGATCCAGCCGTTGTTAGAAGAGCGGCACATCAGCCGCGCCGCCAAACGTGCTTTCTTAAGCCAGCCCGCCATGAGCCGCGCATTGAACAGACTGCAGGCAACATTTGGCGATGCTCTGCTGGTCCGTTCCGATGGCAGCTATGAACGCACCCCGCGAGGTGAACGGGTTCTGCGCGAGACCGAAGCGATCATGCGTCGCCTGAATGCGCTGGTGAACGATCAGGAATTTATCCCGGCGCAGAGTCGCGAACGCTTTCGAATAGCCATGACGGACCACGGCTCGACGATTCTGCTGCCCAATGTGCTCGAGCGACTACGTAAAGACGCGCCTGACTCTGAACTAGTCCTGAGCGCGGTTGGACCGCACACCTATGACGAGGTGGCGGCAGGTCGGATTGATCTGATTCTTTGCGCAGAAGAGGTTCCGCCCGAGCTGGAAAACGAGATCGCTCTCAACCTCGACTTTGTCTGTCTCGTCGGCGCTCGCCAACGAATCAAGAGCCGCCGAGTTACCTTGAAACAATATCTACAACTGCCGCATGCGATGGTTCTGACCGGTGATGGTCATCAAGCAATGGTTGACCAGCCGCTCAAAGCACTCGGTCTAAAACGCCACGTCGTACTCAGACTTCCGTTCTACATTCCGGCCATTCTCGCGATAGCACAGACGGACCTGGTGCTCACCGTCCCACGCACCTTGGCAAATGTGACCAAGCAGCTATCGACTCTACGGACGATCGAACCTCCTCGCGAGCTAAAGCCGTTCCCCTACTTCATGAGCTGGCATCCTCGGCTAACCAATGAACCCGCGCAGGTGTGGCTGCGTGATCAGGTTCGGATCGCGGCTCGCAGCATAACATCCGCACTGAAAGCGCCAGCTGAAGCGGCCAAAAGCTAGCCGCAGAGGGTTAAGAAGGGAATATCCGCGGACTACGCCGAACGATCTTGATTGGCCCCACGATTGGTAGGGCGAAAAACTCGGCGCGCTCGGGACATCGCTTGCTGACGATGGCTATCCGCGCCGGTTTTGAGCCGTTCCGAGCGTTAGGTTCGCCCATTGCATCTCGCACAAAGACGATGCTTTCCGGACGATCCGGTGTCTTGGGCAAGGCCAAGCCCCACACCACGGCTCAAAACCGGCGCGGATTAGTTACAGAGCTAATCAAGCTCCCGGGCGCGCCGAGTTTTTCGCCCTACCATCCGCGGATCAGTTGATAAGCGTTCAGAACCCGTTGCCGGATTGGGTCGGCTGACCGGGCAATCTCTCGCTGTAACCGGACATACTGAGCCCGCCCGTCTGCGGTCTCGATCGGGATCGGCTCAAATCCAAACTTTGTCAGGTCGTACGGGCTGGCCCGCATATCGAGTTCTCGAGCCGAACGCGCCAACGCGAATGCATCCGCCAACAGCTCTGACTCGATCCAGGGCGCAACCTTATAGCAGAAGCGGTAGAGATCCATATTGACGTGGATGCAAGCCGGCTGATCCATTTCAGCGGTCACCGTTCGCTCAAGTTGTACCGAATTCCGTGGCTTAGCTCGTTCGCTAAAGAAACGGAAAGCGTCAAAATGGGTACAACAGAGCTGCTGTGACTCCAGGAACCCATCCAGTTCCGTCCGGGACAATCTCAGCGGGACTGCTTCATGCCGGACAGCCGACTCGCGATAAACCATTGCCCATTCGTGCAGACCGAAGCAGCTAAAATTGGGGGAGCGCTCTCCGGTTTGGTGTAGAAAGCCGATCGCCCAATCCACAAACGGCCGCCGGTTGGCAGGGAAAGCTTTAAGCCTTTGCCCCTCATGAACCCTTTCCCAGACATCGGCGCCATCGGTCATATCTGCCCCCTGCAAAATCACCCCCGGTCCTGGGGACCACCGAAGCAATTGGCCGGGCCGAAATGAATAATATTCAAACAAGAAATCGTAAACAGGATGCCGGGCGTGCCGCGATCGTCGTTCGAGAACGGGATCTATCCATTCTGAAACTCGGGTATAATGCTTTTTGGCTCGGTCCTGCCAGACTTCCTTGGGTAGAAACCGTCCTTCGCACACGGTTCCGCTTTCCGCACAGAAACCACCGGCGTTTGCTCCGGTTTCGACCAAAATCGATTTATTCATTCACAACAAGGCCACGAAGGCCACAAAGATAAGACCATGATTTGAATGATTGAATCGTATTCGGAACTATCTTCCAATACTTCAGTACTCCATCACGCCAGTACTCCAGTACTCCATCACTCCGTCTCTTTGTGGCCTTCGCGGCCTTGTTGTGAATCTATCTGTCTTTGCGTCTTTCCATCTTTGCGTGAGATCTTAGCTTCGACATGAGCTTGTCAGTCTACTTCGCCGGTGAGCTTTTCAACGCCAAACATTTAGCGGGTAACGCAGGACTCGCCGCTGCTATCCACCGTCGTTCGAGTGGGCGATTGGTTTGTGTGTTGCCGCAGACGTTAGAAAGCCGAGAAGAAGGCGCCCATTTCATCCGGGACGAAGATCTCGAACATCTCATCTCCTCGGATATCGCCATCTTCAACTTCGATGGTTCTGAAATCGATTCTGGGACCGTTGTAGAATTCATGGTCGCAAAGTTTGCCGATACCCCTGCCCTCCTGCTTCGCACTGATTTTCGGCGGGGCGGCGACCAGGGCCAAGATCCATGGAACCTGATGCTGAGCTTTTACCCGAGAACCAAAACCTGCTGTCCCGATAGCATGGCTCTGTACAAAACCGCTCTAGCCCGGGGACTGGATCCCTCCGGGGCAGCCGATTGGATGCTGGACCAAATCGCGTCCCAGGTGGTCCCGGAACTAGAGGCGCTGGCTCAAACCAAATCGATCCTGCCACCAGATCTCGCCAATTCTGTTCATGATTGGTTAGTGCAATTCCCCGGTTTCCGATCCCCAGAATCGATCACTCGAATCCGGCAAGCGCTCGCTCGTAAATCCGCTTGAAACAATCCGTCCTCCCGCACCCGCCCACTAATCAGTAATCAGTAATCACCTCTCACCTTTCGACGCGCTTAACGCTTGCTCAAGGCGGGCCAATCACCAATCACCTTTCACCTTTCACCTTTCACCGCCTCCCCTCCCCCGTGCGCTACCTAATTGCTCCCGACAAATTCAAAGGAACTCTATCTGCTGAGGAAGTAGGCCGGATCGTGGCTGAAGTCGCGCGCGAACATGATCCCGAGGCACAGGTCGACATCCTTCCCATTGCCGATGGAGGAGAAGGCACCGCCGCTCTTTTGGCCGTCCAACTCGGTGCTGAGTCCAGAAACTTGGATACGGTAGATGCCCTCGGCCGGCCGATCACAGCCCAATATTTCGTTTCTGGAACCGAGGCTTTCCTCGACATGAGCGCTGCTTCCGGTCTGTGGCAGATCGCCCCGAAAGAACGCCAACCGCTCCGATCAAATACCTACGGAACTGGTGTTATCATCAAAGAATTAATCGCGCACGGCTTCCCGCGGATCTACGTCGGTCTCGGTGGTAGCGCTACCGTCGATGCCGGGATCGGGATAGCGACAGCGCTCGGATACAAATTCTACGACGCCAGAGGGGAGCTGCTCGATTCTATACCGGCTCATTTCGGCGAGGTTACTCACATCCAGAAACCGAGCGTTTCAGAACTCCCGAAAATCATCGGTCTAGCGGACGTAGAAACCAGATTACTCGGTCAAGACGGCGCCATCTACACTTTCGGGCCGCAGAAAGGACTAAGTCCGGACCAAGTATATGACCTGGATCTGGAGCTGGCCAAATTCGTTGGCGTCGTTCAAGGCGAACTTGGCGTCAATCACGCCGCGGTTCCCAGAGCGGGCGCCGCCGGAGGGTTGGGCTACGGCATCATGACTTTTCTGGAGGGAACGTTGGTCTCCGGGTTTGCCGTTGTCGCTGAACGACTGAGACTAAAGGAACGGATTGCCGCCGCCGATATCGTCATCACTGGCGAGGGCAAACTCGACTCACAATCTCTCCAGGGAAAAGGCCCGTTTGGGGTCGCCACTGCAGCCAAAGAGGCTGGCAAACCAGTTTGGGTCATCGCCGGCACCGTTGATCTACACGGGGAGATGAGATCTGGTTTTGACCGGATTATTGCCGTGGTTGGTGAGGATTTGCCTTTGGATACTGCTCTAGCCAGTCCCGCTGAGACCCTGCGAAAACGTGCTGCCGGTCTCTGGTCTAGTGCACCAAGTCAGTGACTGGGGTAGTGGCTGCAGGGTATTTTGGGCTGGATGCGCGAAGGTCCGAGCCGGACTGGCGTCTAGAGGGAGAATACCCGCTGTGGTCTTTGACCGATGAGCGATCCCGCGGCCGCGGGACAGCCGGCCAAAAGACGCGCAGCCCGGAGGGTTGCGATGAAAATGGGCCGGCGGCTGCGTTGCTCCTCAGTCACGTATCGATTAAGATATGCTCCTTCGTCGCTCCTTGCCGGCGGCCCATTTTGATCGCAACGCCACTACCCCAGTCACTGACTTGGTGCACTAGTTAATCGGAATTGGATTTCGCAATAGAAGATGTCATGGTCGGCACCGCCGACCTCCTGTTGTGTATCCCCCTGCACCGCAAACCTTTGTTCTCAAATAAAAGCAGCTGAGTCATCCGGCCTTCCCTGCCTAGATAAATGAAACCAGAATTTATCGCTTTAGGGCTAATGCTAGCGGGTGCGCTCTATTTCTTTTGGACCCAGAAATTGCGCACCGATATCACGGCCCTGCTGGTAATGTTGATCCTCGCGGTTCCCTGGCCGCACCCGGACGGAAAATGGGCCGGAATTCTTACTCCGCAAGAAGCGTTCGCCGGCTTTGGCAGTGTCGCCGTAATCATGGTCACGGCGATGTTCGTCTTCAGTGCCGCCCTGGTCCGCACCGGGGCTGCTGAAATGATCGGTGGACGTTTGTTTAGAGCTTCCGCTCGCAATGAGCTCCTCTTCCAGATCGCTGTCTTCGCCCTCGCCACCACCTGTTCTATGTTTGTCAATGAGACCACCATCGTGCTGGTCTTTATGCCGGTCATTTTGGGCGTATGCAAAGAACGCAACCTCTCCCCTTCCCGCTATCTACTATGCGCAGCTTATGGAGCCGCTCTCGGGGGCCAATGGACATTGATCGGTACGCGCAGCAATATCATTGTGAGCGAGTTCTTTCGTCAACAGACCGGCCACCCCATTGGCTTCTTTGATTTCACTCCGGTGGCTGCCACCGTGTTTGTCGGGTGTGCCACTTATTTCTTTCTGATAGCCCGCCGGCTTCTGCCCGAAGCCGACGTGCAATCGTTAGAGCAGGAACTCGGCAAAGAATATTTAAGCGAAGTCATGGTCACACCCCAGTCAACTACGGTGGGATTGACCCTCGACCAACTCGACTTTGCCAAGAGACAGGATGTAACCATCGTCGGTGTCATTCGGGAAGGTGAGCGCATGCCGCCTAGCGGCTGGTTGCGGTTGCATCCTGGCGACGCCTTGATCGTCCAAGGCGCTGTTCCTACCATCGGCAGCCTGCTCAAATCCCCGGATTTTCGTTTCATGGAAGAAGTGAAGATCGGCGAGAAAGCGCTTCGCAGCTTAGACTTGATCACGGTAGAAGCTCTACTCTCGCCCAACTCGAGATATACCGGACGCACCCTGCAGGAAACCAATTTCGGGCGGGACTATGGCTTCAGTATGCTCGGTATTTCGCGCCATGGACAAACGATACAGGATCGGCCATCCGCGACTCGGCTTGAGTACGGCGACTCCCTGCTCCTACTCGGCCATAACTCCAATCTCGAACGGCTCGAGCGCAATCCAAACCTGATCGTGCTAAGCCAGCAACACTTCCCGACCGCCGGGAAAAGGCAGGCCATGATCACGATGCTTCTCCTCGGCGGCATCATTTTGACCGCTATCAGCGGCACGCTCACACCGGCGCTCTCAATTCCAATAGCCGCAGCCGCCGTGTTGTTACTTGGTTGCATCAAGGTGACTGATACCTACAAGTCCGTCGATTGGCCTGCGGTGGCCACGGTCGGCGGCATGATTTCCTTCGGGTTCGCCTTGGAAAAAACCGGAGCCGCAGCCGCTTTGGCGCACGGCATTGTCGTCAATCTACAATGGGCAGGACCCAATTTGATCCTTGGCGCGTTGTTGCTGTTCACGGTGACTCTCACCCAAATCATCGAAAACGCTGCCGTGGCGATTATTCTGGCGCCGATCGCCTACCAAATCGCTCGCGAAAGCCATACCGACCCTAAGCCCTTCATGGTCGGCCTGGCCGTTTGCATTTCCACATCGTTCTGCACTCCAGTCGCTCACGAAACCACGATGTTAGTCATGGGCCCAGGCCGATATCGATTTAAACATTATCTCAGCATGGGCAGCGGGATGGCGATCGTTGCCTGGTTGATCGCTAGCTACGTTACGCCCCTCATTTGGCGGTTCTAATTGTGCAGCCGCCCGTCGATTTATTTGGCGGCCGGCGCGGCTAGCTTCAATAACATCCTGTCATCCATGGCCAAAGTCGAAGGTTTACGCAGCGGATACGCGAAGGTCGGCGATCTCGTCTACTTCGGGCGAATGCTCGATAAAATTCGGTTGTCTCAACAGGGCTTGTTGCCGTCTGGTTATAATCTTGGCGATCAAAATCCTCTCTTTTTTGATGGGGTTTGCTGCCGATTTCTCCATGTGGAATACCGCGGAATTGTCGACCAAGTCGGGACAGGTCGTTCTGACGAAGAGATCCTGGAATGGGCTTACCAAATAGGGCGACGTCCACCTCAGGACGAAATAAGATTCTGGAACTCGTTTATGACCAAGTGCGGTTGGCGCGACCAATCGACTGCTTCGTTGAATCGCTGGAAAAAACAACTCGGGCTGGAAAATCGTGCGGATGTACACACCTTCTTTGATCTATACGATGCGGATGAAAGCCGGGCGATTCCTGTATGCTGTATCCCGGACTGAAGAAAGATCCGGCGCAGGCAATACGCGTTGAAGCTCAGTTGCTCGGTTCTTAGTTCACTTTACCTTCCGCAATGCCCCGGAAGATCGTCCATCTTGATATGGATTGTTTCTACGCGGCGATCGAAGTCCGCGATCACCCTGAATTGGCCGGTAAGCCGGTGGCGGTCGGCGGCGCGCGAGATCGTCGAGGGGTACTGACGACGTGCAACTACGAAGCACGCGAGTTCGGGATTCGTTCTGCCATGCCGACTTTCCAAGCGTTACAGAAGTGCCCTCAACTCATCGTGATGCCGACCCGGTTTGATGTTTACCGGCGCGAATCAACTAAGATTCGGGAGATCCTACTAAAATTTTCTACCGTCATCGAGCCCTTGTCCTTGGACGAAGCTTTCCTCGATTTATCCGATCATCCTGGAGAAACCTCGGCAACCGTCACGGTTATCCGCCAACTAATCTGGCAAAAAACGCGGCTCACAGCGTCAGCAGGCATTGCTCCCAATAAAATGTTGGCAAAAATCGCGAGTGACTGGAAGAAGCCAAACGGTCAATTTGAGATCCAACCAGAGGACGTTTCGGAATTCATGTTGGAATTGCCCGTGAGACGTCTTTGGGGAATTGGACCAAAGTCGGCAGAACGCTTGGCCGAACTTGGCGTCAATACCTGCGGTGATCTGCAGCGCTATTCTCGGGTCGAACTGATCGAGCAATTCGGTAAGTTCGGCTTAGAGCTTTTTTCACTTTGCCGAGGGATCGACGAACGTTCGGTTGAACCCGATCGGATCCGGAAATCACTCAGCAGCGAACGAACCTTTCCTCACGATCTCACCTCTCTAGCACAGTGCGAAGGCAAAATTCCCGAGCTGTTCGAGGAGGTGATGGGCGACCTGAAAAAAACCGGTGGAACCGAGCAAGTTAAGTCAGCCTTTATCAAAATCCGGTTCTCGGATTTCACGAGAACAACCGTGGAACGCGCCGGTTTACCTTTAACGGTCGAGAATTTCCAGGCTCTCCTGCGCCAGGGGCTTAGCCGTAAATCCTTGAATGTCAGGCTCCTCGGTCTCGGAGTCAGATTCCACGAACCGAATTCCGAAGCTGAAGCCCAGCTTGAACTCAGCTTTTAGGGCCGAGCGCGCACTCACCTGGAACGAGCATGCGCTCGTTCCAGTATAGCCTTCTCTGGAAATTCGTGACATTATGGCGGCCATGATTTCTCCGTACACGTTCCAACCCAGAGGCCGGTTATTGGACGTCATGCGTCAAGTCGGAGACCCGGAGCTGATCAACTTAGCGGCCGGTCTACCATCGGTTCATTGTGTCCCAAAAGCTGACCTCCGCGAAGCTTTTGCCGCCACTCTGGAGGAGAACGCCGATGAAGCGCTTGGCTATCACGTACCGGACGGGGATTTGCGGCTGCGCGAGCTCTTAGTCGATCGCTTTCGTCGTCGCGGGATTAGTACGAGCGTCGATCAGATGGTGATTACCACCGGCTGTTCACAAGCTTTGCATGGAATGATCCGGCTGGTCGCTAAGCCCGGCGATATCGTGGCCTGCGAAGCGCCAGCCTACTACTCCACCTTGGAGATAATGGGGGATCTTGGAGTCAAAGTGTTGCCCGTCCCGGTGAGAGATAGTGACGGGATCGATTTCGAACTAGCTCAGACCCTATTCCGCCGGTTCAAGCCTAAACTTTTTGTCCTTTGCTCAACGTTGTCGAATCCTTCCGGCGCCACGGTACCGAACGAGATCCGAAAAGCGTTAGTCGACCTTTGCCGGGAGACAGGAACCCGCATCTTGGAAGACGAGATCTATGGCGAGCTATCCGAGATCCCTGATCTGAAACCGATCCGTGCTTATGACGATGGTTCTACGGTAAGTTACGTGACCAGCTTCTCCAAGACAGTGGCGCCAGGGCTCCGGGTCGGCGTCTGTTTGCCAGGTGTCGACGCGAACCCGTTTGCTCTGCACAAGTGCCAGCAAGATATGCATTCGGCAACGCTCTGCGAAGTCGCTTTCCGTCGGTATTTCGAAACCGGCCGTTTCGACAGCCATCTCGATTTCTTGCGACGACTCAACTGGGAGCGGAGAGCACTGGCGCTTGGAGTGATCGAAGAGTGTTTCCCGGCGACTACCAAGATTTGGAGACCGGCTGGCGGTTTCTTATTGTGGGTGGAGTTGCCATTAAACATCCAAGTCAAGCAGGTGTATCGAAGCGCTCTCAGTGAAAAGGTCGCGTTTTGTCATGGCGCAGCCTTTTTCACTTCCGAGGAAGAGCAAATTGGTGCTATGCGACTAAATTGTTCACGCCCGAGCGAGGAACAGTTAGTGAAGGGTCTCAGGATCCTGGGGCGATTACTGCAACAAGCGTGAGCGCTGGGAGCATCGGCCGGAACGGACACAACGCCTGGAGGGGAGCCGCTTTGGCGCGTGCCGTAGAAACCTGTCGACATTTGTCATATCGCGAGCCCGACCTGGAAACGTAAAAGCAAGCGGCTCCCGGAAACTACCCTGAGCGATGTTTCGCCCAACGCTCCTTCATTTGTTCTCGGCGCGGCCCGTAGAATTGCTGAGCGCTGGGTTATTCGCGGGAGCCGCCTGCTTGGCACACATCTCAGCGGCGCTCGTGGCATACAAAATTCGGTGGATCGTCGCACGCGCGCCAAAGCGGCTCCCCTCCAGGCTCTCAGAAATTGCGCACTCTAGGTATCGCAGCGCCAATTTGCCCTGCGAACCATTTGCATCATTCCGGAGCCTCGCCCCACCAATCACTCGTTAACAAGTTGCATCTTTTCCGGTTTTAGCCGTGTACTAGCGGCAAATGCTTCTGAAAGCCTTGTCTCTAGGCCAACGCGGCCGATTAGTGTCGCTTGGATTCATAGCGGCGTTGACGTTGGGCGCAGTATTTGCCGTACAAAACACCTCAACCGCCGAACCCCTCGGACCCGACAACGCACCTCTTTGGATGCGGTACCCGGCGATTTCTCCGGACGGCAACACGATCGCTTTTAGCTTTGAAGGCCACCTTTTCGTCGTGCCTTCTGCGGGCGGATTGGCTCAACCGCTCACAGCAGGCACTGCCGTCGACACTTCTCCGGTGTGGTCTCCAGACGGAAAATCAATTGCTTTCGCATCGGATCGATACGGTAACTTCGACGTTTTCCTGATCAGTGCGGAAGGCGGACCTGCCCGCCGGCTCACAACCCATTCTGCCGACGAAACCCCGGTAGGTTTCACTCCGGACGGCCAGTTCGTCGTATTCAACGCCCAAAAGATGGTTTCGGAGCAAAGCTCAAAATTTCCGGCGCCGAGACGCTTCCCAGAGCTTTACAAAGTATCAATCGAGGGCGGCAAAGAACCGGAAATGATCTTGGTGACCCCGGCTCTGAACGCTCAGTTCGATAAAAGCGGCCAGCATATCATCTACGACGATCAGAAAGGTTTAGAAGATCTCTGGCGCAAACACCAGACCTCTGCCTTTGCCCATGACGTCTGGATCTACGATATCCGGACCGGCGATCATACCAAACTCACTAATTACCCGGGTGAAGATCGAAACCCGGTCTGGGCCCCGGACGAAAACTCGATCTTTTATTTGTCCGAGCAAAGCGGCTCATTCAACGTTTGGCACTTGCCGCTCAACCACGGCCAACCCGGCACTCCCCAGCAAATCACTAAGTTCGAAAAGAACCCGGTTCGGTTCTTGACCAGCTCAAATAATGGGGATCTTTGCTTTGGATTTGACGGCGAGATTTATGTTTTGCCGGCGGGCACGACCCAACCGGTGAAGGTCGCCATTCGCATCGCCATCGCGGACAACGGGGCTGAAGCCAGAACTTTTCCGTTGGCTGACGGAGCTACCGAAATGGTGGTAAGTCCAAACGGAAAAGAGATTGCTTTCGTCGTCCGTGGCGACATTTACGTCGCCGGCATTGAGCATGGCGACACCAAACGCATCACGAATAACCCGGTTCAGGCGAGGAATCTCAGCTTCAGCCCGGATGGCCGAAAACTGGCGTTTGCCGCGGAATACAACAACGCCTGGAGTCTTTACGAGGCCGCCATCGTTCAACCGAAGGAAAAAGAACCCTATTTCTTCCTTTCGACCGTAGTCGATATCCATCCCATCCTCGAGAACGGACAGGAGAATTTCCGGCCCAAATATTCTCCGGACGGCAAAGAAGTTGCCTACTTGGAGAACCGGACCACACTCAAAGTCCTAAACTTGGAGAGCAAACAGACCCGGCTGATTCTACCCGGCAAGGACAATTACTCCTACGAGGACGGAGACCAATGGTTCGACTGGTCTCCCGACGGCAAATGGTTCGTGGCCGACATCAATCAACCTGAACGCTGGTCGACCGAAGTTGCCCTGGTGGACGCCGGCGGCCAACAACAGATCACGTACCTGACCAAGAGTGGTTTCGCGAGCGACCACCCCATCTGGACTCAGGAAGGAAAAACCATGGCTTGGGTCACCGATAAATTCGGTCTCCACGGCGACGGTAGCGGCGGTGGCTCACAACTCGATATCTTCGAGATGTTTTTCACGCAAGAAGCCTTCGATCGGTTCAAACTTTCGCCGGCTGAATACGAGGCAGCGAAGGCTCAGGAAGAGGAAGAAAAGAAAAAGAAAGACTCGGACAAATCGAAAGGTTCTAAGGAGCAAGCCAGTCCCTCGCCTCAAACCAGCGCATCGCCTCAAACCAGCGCATCGACACAAGCGAGCGCAACCGCAAACGGTAGCGCGTCGCCTCAAGGCAAGGAAGAACCCAAAAAGGTTGAACCGATCAAGATCGACCTGACCAATATCGAAGATCGGACGGAGCGATTGACTCTAAGTTCATCCCGATTGGCAGATTTCCTCCTCACCAAGGACGGCGAACAACTTCTCTACATTGCGAAAGCGGACAAAGGTTTCGATCTTTGGCTGCTCAAGCCACGCACCAAAGATCTAAAACGTTTAGCTCAGTTTGAGGCACCAGACGTCGAGTCTTTTGGACCGCGATTCCCGATCCAATTGGGGCTGGATAAAGAAGAGAAAAACGTCTTTGTCCTGGCAAACGGCCACATCAGCAAAGTCGAAATCGCCTCCAGCAAGATGGAGCCGGTCCGATTCTCGGCAGAGAAAGAACTCAATCGGGCAGCCGAGCGGGCAGGTTTGTTCGAGCACATGTGGCGCCTGGAAAAGGAAAAGTTCTATGTGACCGATATGGGTGGCGTTGACTGGGATTATTACAAAAGGGTCTACGCCAGGTTCCTCCCTTACATCACCAATAATCGGGATTTCGCCGAGATGATGAGCGAAATGCTCGGAGAACTTAATGCCAGCCATACCGGCTGCCGTTATTTTGCCCAAGGAGGCGATCAAACGGCTGCATTGGGGGCATTTTTCGATCCGGCCTACAAAGGCGCCGGCTTGAAGATCTTAGAGATCATTGAGAAAGGCCCGCTGGTGACGGCAAGCGAGGTACAAGCCGGGATGATTATCGAGAAGATCGACGGGGTAATCATCAGTCCGGGGATGGATATCAGCCCGCTCTTAAATTTTAAGGCTGGTAAAGCGACCCTTCTCAGCATCTTCGATCCCGCCAAGAGCGCCCGTTTTGATGTAACGATCAAACCAGTCAACCAAATGGAACAGATCAACCTGCTGTACGAGCGTTGGGTCAAAAGACGGAGAGAATTGGTTAACCATTTGAGCAACGGCACTCTTGGTTATGTCCACGTTCGGGGAATGAACGATGAGAGCTATCGAGACACTTACTCGAACGCACTCGGCCGGGAACAAACCAAGAAAGGCTTAGTCGTTGACACCCGCTACAATGGCGGGGGTAACTTGCATGACCAGCTCGCCACGTTCCTCTCGGGTAAGCCGTATCTGCAGTTCTTTCCACGCGGTCAATCCCTGGGCTGGGAACCGACGGAAAAATGGTATCGGAAAACCGCGATAATCGCGAACGAAGGCGATTATTCAGACGGCATGTTGTTCCCTTGGACCTATAAACACTTCAATATCGGCAAATTCATCGGAATGCCGGTCCCCGGAACCGGCACTGCGGTGTGGTGGGAGTTTCAGCAGGACCCGACTCTCTTGTTCGGTATGCCAGAAGTCGGCTTCCTGGATGAGCAAGGCCATTACATGGAGAAAACCCAAGTCGAGCCCGATATCGAAGTCATGAACGATCCCAAGAGCGTGGCCGAGGGCCGGGATCTACAGATTGAACGGGCCGTGGCTGAGCTGATGAGTGAGAAATGATTGGTGAGAGGTGAGAAGCGCCTGCCCGGAGCGGGCAACAGAACTTAGCCCAGGGTTTCAACCCTGGGTTGGGTCCAAAAGGCGATATGCCCTGAAAGGGCATAAGACAAAAATTTGCGGTTGAAGCCACCGAGGTTTAGTTCTAGCTTCACCACCTTTTCCGAGGAGTTATAGCTCAATTGGTTAGAGCGCCGCCCTGTCACGGCGGAGGTTGCGGGTTCGAGCCCCGTTAACTCCGGTTGTTCAAAAACAGCTGAAGATCTTTTGGGTAAGAAAGGCGGCTCAAGCGGCAGCAGCGGCACGCCACAGATCGGCATCCCGCCCGCGCTAGGTACAGGCTCGGCCCTTTAAAGAGAGCGCCCCGGGTTTTCGCGCTCATTTCGAGCCTCGCTTCTTCCAGAAATCCGCTCTGTCATCTTCATCCCGAAGATCCCACGCGATCAGTTTCCAGCCGGTCTTAGTAAGGAGGACAATGAACAACGAAGAACGGCGGAGCGTTTTCATAGCTCGGCGCTATTATTACCAAATGCGCACGCTCTTTGTCGCGTTGATAATGGTCGGAGCTCTGACGAGCTCTGCTGACGAGCTCCAAGCCCTTAAAGCGGCGGCAGGACGTTACGTCGCTGCTATGAAAGCGGTTCTAGCGCTTCCGAAGACCACAGATTGCTCGGATACGAGCACTAAGGGTAGCGAATATGCCACCGCTAAAGTGGCATACTATCAAGCGGCTCGGCAGGCAATGCCCGCCTTGTTACAAATGGTCAAAGGGGAGAAAACAGATAGCGGATACGGACAAGATCTAATCGAGCTTTTTCGCGGCTTTGGTGAGGACGAGGATCAAGAAGCAACAATAATGCTAGAATCAAAGCTCCGCCGCTGTGGGTACTCGGTGGAACCACTCCGAGCGAGGAAGGCCATTGAGGACGCGCGGGAGAGCGCGGAGCGATTCCTAAATGATTTCCGTCGTTTGCAAGGCACTTGAAACGACCTCACCAAAGAAAATCGCGGTCAATAGAGCTCCAACCCAACTTCTTTGGGCTTCTTGTCGTCTCCCCAACCGAGAAACGTAGTTTGACGGAATCCGGGAAGGTCTGCTTAAGCCTGCTGAAAGAAGTCAGCAGACAGGAGCTTCTTTGCTCAGTCAATCGGACTATCCGGTCGCTCCGCGTTTGAGCGGCCTAATTCTGAGCCAGAAAACGTTTAAGCGTCTCCTTCGCGTTCCAAAAAACACCGCTCTTTTCTGCGATACCGACTGCAAATACTATAGGAGCTGAAAGGCCATTGCGCCGTTCGATTGCGACAGCGAGACCCGGCATAGCTCTATCGAAAACCTTTCGTAGATCCTTCTCGCGATAGAAATCCTTAGGAACTTGAATAGTGATGTTGCAACCGTCGTACCGCTGTGACGGATTCTGGAGAAAAACCTCCTTAAGGGGCGCTACCTTTGTCTCGGGCGGTTTGGACGTAAATAAGCTCAAGAGGAACCAGCTTTGTTGTAGGAGTCTCGTCATCCAGCTTTCCTTTGGAGCGAGGCCCAATCGGTTGGTTCAGGCGGTTGGCCAGTTCTGCCGCCGCCCCCTCGAATTCCTCGCGTTTTTTTTTGCGGCAAATGCTTAAGCCAAAGATTGAAGTCTGATCTTGGATTTCCTGTCCCAGCCTCATACGCCATCGCCGTGAGCACCGTCTCGAAGAAGCCGAGGACATCCAGGCGCCATAGCCGGAACTCGTCCAAGCACAATTCTCTATCCTTGCCACCTCCTTCGACCTGTGAACCTTTATACCAACGAACGCCGAATTTGCGACCCTCATAGAGCTGCGCTGCAATGAAGGAACGAATGTTGGCTGGAATTTTGGAAGGATCGATTTCTAATTTGACCGTGCGAGATGGAGCATCGATTCCACGGCGAAAGCATTCCGCTTGGTCCACATAACACAGGATCTTCAATTTGTAATACGCCCGCTGGTTCCGGGTCTCGGATGCAATTGCCTCCGCATCGAGAGGTCTCCTCGTGTGGCCTAATTTCCCTTTTTATCGACCGGCCAATAGGAACGGCACCACGCCTTTACCGGTCCGCCGACGAATCAGGCGGTCCGGAGACTCCACCCGGGCAAGAAAGCCCATCATTAAAAATCCGCGACTTTCAGCGTCTTAGAGAGCTTTCCCTCTTTCGGATTTTCTCAATATCTGTCTTGCCGCGGCGGAGTGGCGATGCCCCAGCTTGCATAAGTCTATGTAGTACTCTAGCATCGCGCTTTTGGTCCCCCATTTGGCTGGTGTCAGCCACCAAAGAGCCAAGGGCGGAACAACGCGATAATTCCCGCCACTTCAATAGGCACCAGGCACACCAGCACTTCCACGATCCTACCGTGACCACAATCCGCCACAACATTTGACTCGGGCCACTTGTTACAACAAAATCCTGAAGCGTACAATCGTAAAAAATTACCAAAGAATACGGCGCATATGGAATCTGTGAACGCAGGCGCGTCGGCAAAAGGGGATCGGCCTTAGCGAGACGCGACTACGCGCCTGAATCAGTTGCAGGAGCTACACATTTTGCCGGAACATAGAGTACAGACAGACATCAGTCCGGATGGCTAGGGCTGCGACCTCAGCTTGAGTCTTGGGAAGATTCGCATAGAATCCGCGCAAGAGTGCGTTGCGCTGCCTGAGATTTGAGATGCGGCTCGCTTATGCAAAAGAAGTTACATCCTAGAATCTGTCTATCCAGACGCAGAGATTATACGAACCAAGGGGCCTATCGAGTCCAAGTATTTGCCCGCCCTCCCGAAAAAACCGACGATGCTGTAGTCACGTAAGTGATCCGGCAGTTGATAAATAAAAGCGTCTGGAGACTGTTTTCCAAAAAGCTGGGAAGACCTGGTTTCGGTATGGAATCTGATCGAAGTCACGTACGGGCCGCCATCGCCAGGATTTGCTCCAATTGATCCGTCAATAGCACACAACTTTTCTCGATTTTGGTAGGATATATCAAACTGGCCGATACTAGGACCATTGCAGGACCCATGGTAAGCGACTGTTGCATCCGCCCATCCTATTTGCAGGCCATCAATATAGTCGCCAAAATGCACGACAATCATAGCTATTTCACTCGCCTCGCGAGGGTCGTCGTCAAAGTAAAAGCCTCCGGTACCGCCCGAAGGTCCAAGTCGAAAAGAGAGTCCCGGAAGATATTTTGGGTCCATTGCTATTTTCTGCGCGTTTATCTAACACTGAGTGATGCCTACTTGAATTGCTAACGCAAATTTGGATTCGCGCCAACTAGCCAGCGATTCGCCTATTCGTGGCTTAAGGGCGAATCCGGACCTGTCGAACCCGAGCCCCTGAGAGCTTTCCTTGACGTTCTGCCGGCGCATCAGGTTCAGGCATCGCTCCAACAGGTTACGAGCATCGGGAGTACAAGAACTAGCGGGGGATACCGAAGCCGCGACGCTGCCCGTTCGGCAAGCAGGCGAAAGGCGAGATCCGGAAGGCCAGAGGTGGCTTTCAAGGGGTTTGTCCGAATTGCGGGGCGATTGGACCAAAACGGGAGGGCCGCGATGAGGCGCTCAGGGCTTGGAATGGGTGCTGAGGCCACAAAGCCCAGTTGGCCAAGGAGCGCAGACCTGCCGTAAGCGCCGGCGCCGTTAAGATCGGTTTTCTAACAGCGTTTATGCCGCGATCCGAAAACTCCAGACTCTCCGGTGCAAACACTATGAACCGCCAGGTGTACAGCCCTAAAGGCGCTGCGCTGCAGGCAACGCCAATCTGAAGAGCCAGAGGCAGGTTCGTGAATAAGCGCGCGATCATGGCCACGATGACCCCCATCAGGGCGGATGCCCATGCATTTTGGCGAAAGTCTCGCGCGACGGAGAAAGTATATCGAGTCGGTTCCATTCTTTTCAGGAATATTTTCGCTATAGACGGGCAAGCACCCTGCGGATTGCAGACTCAAAAGAAGGGGATTGAGGCGCGAAGAACAGCGGCGACTGTCAATGACGCCAAATGGTGTGCCCGACGTAACCGTTGTCTCGAAGCGACGGGTGTGATTAGGCTCAACGCTCAGTCGCCATCCGAGCTTCAATGGCGACTGCGCGTTAAGTCTAGGCACGTCTACGGCTTCGATAACATGATGGATTTAGGCACACCTTTAGGCCTCATGGACAGTCGCCGCTGAAGCGTGGATCCGCCTTAGGTTGACGCGCATGGGCAGCTTCCGGACTAGGCTATAGTCTTTCCAGCGCTTCGCGCCTCAAAATATTGTTCACCAAACCAAAGGCCCCGCTATTTCGCGGCGGTTTCCTGGCTGAATAGGCAGACCCAATCATTTGTCCGCTTTGTCCAGAGCGCCGATACGTACGCGTGAGCGGTGAATTCCTTCCCGCGTGAGACTCCTTTTTCGGTGATGTAGTAGGATATCAGGCCCGTGTCCTCTGAGATGGACACGAATTTTTCATCTTCAATCTTGTAATCCGCGAGCTTGAATCCCTCGGTGTGCTTGAGGACTTCTGCTTTGCCGGCTGGACCCAGCGCATCCACGAAGACGGCTTCATCCGCGATAAGAGTCCCAAATGCGTTGAAGTCGCCCGCCTTGAGGGCATCCAATTCCGCGCGTTCCTTGGAGAGGATTTGTTGACCAAGCGAGCTCTCTGCGGTCGTTGGGCTGGGTGATGCGGAGGACGCATCTGCAGCCGCCGTCTTTATTCCTCCGAGTAATACAGCGCTGCCAACACCAACCGCTACCATGAGGATGCAAGCTGAGATTTTTTTCATAGTTCGTCCTGAAGAAGATTCCGTTCGTAATTGAAATAATCAGCCGGGAAAGGCACTGCCAGAAGTTGCCCATTTTGGACAGCCGAATCAAAATTCTCGTCTGTTTTACCGTGACTTCCTATAAACGGCAGGCATATGCCAAAACGATTTTCTCTGCTCGCTCTTTTTCTAACCTGGTTTTTCGTGATCGACGCGCCAGCGGCCAACATCGAAGTCGCCAAGGCGCCCATGCCACAACTCGCCCCAATGCAATGGGACTCGCTGCGCCAGCAACAAGGTGACCACTCTAAGCCGCTCCGAATCGATGTGAATCTCGCCGTCAAAGACGGCAAAGTTTACTCCGTTAACGTCCGGCGTGGAACCGGACACGACGATATCGACAGGACAATCTTGAAGTGGATCGAAGCGAATTGGAAAACTTACCCTTGGTTCGCCGGCGGAGACAGCTACGTGATTTCGATGAATGTCGATCCGGCCATTCGCCAGGTTGTGTTTCGAAAAACGTGACGATAGCGATGAGCTCTTGCTCATCCTTGTTAAGAAGCAACGAGCCGGATGAGTGGGAGCTCATCCCTACCGAGCCTCTCAGCTTTTGCCCTTGCGCATTATTGCGTATATTACGGCTGCTATGAAAAAGAGGCTTTTTGTACTCTCGCTTTCTCTGTTTTCGCTGATTTTTGTGTCAGCTGCGCTAGCTGAAGAGGTCGCGATTGGCAGGGTTCCCATGCCGGAACTGACTTCGTCGGAATGGGCAATGGTACGCCAGCAGCAAGGACCGAATCAGCAGATCATTCCCGTGGATCTAAACCTGGCTGTCAACCAAGGAGTCGTCTACGCCGTTAGTATACGCCACGGAACCGGCTACCCTGACATCGACAATACGATCGTAAGATGGATAACCAACAAATGGAGAACCGACAACTGGTTCAGAGGCGGCGATGCTTATGTGGTTTCCCTGGACGTAGACCCCGTGCTTCGCCACGTCGTCTTCCGGAACAACGACGTCAATGTAAGACACACATCCCCTTTGATCGAAACTCTTAGGGCCGACGTCATCTCGATAGTAAGGGGAAGCTGAAGCCCGCAGCGGGACGCAGTCGCAATGGATCGCCCGTCCTTCGGTAACGAAGTAATCAGTAATCAGTGTGTCAGTAATCAGTAATGGCTGGTCAGCCAGCTTCCGGACTGATTACTGATTTTCTGATTACTGATTACTTCTAGAACGGAGCGAAAGACTACTGCCGGACCGAGCGCTCGACCGGTCAGAGCGCTCGACTACTTTTTAGCCGTTTCCTTCTCCTCCGCCGGCTTTTCTTCCACCAGCGGCTGATCGACCCACTCGATGTAGGCCATCAGCGCGGAGTCGCTAGGACGCGGCCCGAGTTTGATGATACGCACATAACCGCCCTGCCGGGACCCGCTTCTAGGCGCCACATCCGCAAACAGCTTGCGAACCGCTTCCTTTTGTCTCAAGAAGGCGAAAGCCAGACGTCGGGCATGCAGATCGTTGCGCTTTCCCAGAGTAATCATTCTCTCGGCAAAAGGCCGGACCGCCTTAGCTTTCGCTAGAGTAGTCCGGATCCGGCTATGCTCGATGAGGCTGCAGACCTGGTTGGCTAGCAGCAAATTGCGATGCTCGGACTTCCGGCCGAGCTTAATCGTCTTCTTCGTGTGTCGCATATTAGACTAGAGCGTGACGAGCTTGCCGTCATCGTTTCGGTCCACATTCGAGGTCGGCTCTACCAACCCCGACTCGAACTTCATCCCTAGGCCAAGCCCAAGCTGTTGTAACTTTTCTTTGATCTCGTTGAGAGATTTTTTTCCGAAATTTCGGTACTTCAGCATTTCGGCTTCCGTCTTCATGGCCAGTTGGCCGACCGTAGTGATATTGGCGTTGTTCAAGCAATTGGCAGCTCGAACCGAGAGTTCGATCTCGTTAACGCTCATATTCAGCAGCTTCTTCAGCCGAGTATTTTCCTGGCTGGTTTCTTCGGTGGTCTGGTCGAATTCGATCTGGCTATCGTCGTAGTTTACGAACACGTCGAGATGATGCCGCAGGATCGCCGAAGCTTGTAGCAATGCATCGTCCGGCGTAATCCGGCCATCGGTCCAAACCTCTAAGAGGAGTTTGTCGTAGTCGGTTCGTTGTCCTACGCGGGTATTTTCAACCGCATACTTAACTCGAGTAACCGGCGAAAAAATCGAATCGATCGGGATCACCCCAATCGGCGTATCAGGCCGCTTATTCTCGTCTCCGGTAAAGAACCCGCGTCCGACCTTGACTTCGAACTCTGCTTCGAATTTTTGCTTCTTATCCAGGGTGCAGATGACCTGGTCCGTGTTAAGAACTTCAATCCCGGTCACGGTCTGGATTTCACCGGCGGTAATCGGGCCCTCTTTATTGACGGTGAGGCTGACGGTTCTGGGTTCGTGATCGACCGCCTTGAATTTCACTCTCTTGAGGTTGAGTACGATATCGGTCACGTCCTCAACGATTCCCGGTAGCGAAGCGAACTCGTGTTCTGCTCCGAAAATACGGATGCTGGTAATGGCAGCTCCCTCTAACGACGAAAGCAGAACCCGACGAAGGGAGTTACCAACGGTGTGCCCATAGCCGGCCTCGAAAGGCTCGGCGATAAATTTTGCGTAGGTTTCGGTTGCGGTAGCCTCATCTTTGGTGAGGCTCTTGGGCATCTCGAAACGTCCAAGACGAACTGGCATATCTTTTAATTCCTTCTAACCGGGTTACCCCTGACGCGTGCGGCTCCCAGCGGTGCTGCCGGAAACCCAGGGACCTACGGTCATTAAGTTGGCTCGCGCGGAGCCGGCAACCAACACTAAGGGCCCAGGTTTGTCAAATGGCGGCAGAACCGCGCTGGGCCCGAAATAGTAGTGGACGGAGTGGACCACGTGGACGTACTGGACAGAGCGCTAGCTCCGACGCACGCTACCCGGCTGTCCACTACGTCCACTGTGTCCACTTCCGCTCGTTGACGGCGTTCCTCAATGTGATTGGTTTCTGTCACTGCAATGGCCCTCCACGAAGTTTTTGTCTATGACGCCCTGCGTACCCCTCGAACCCGGGGGAAGCCAACCGGCGGTTTACACGTCCTGACCCCGGTTTCCCTGGTAACCGCTCTCCTTACGGAACTGCGTGAGCGACACCCTGGTGTCGAGTCGAAAGTGGACGAAGTGATTCTTGGTTGTTGCGAACAATTCAACGACCAAGGCGGGAACCTTGCGAGATCTGCAGCCCTGGCAGCCGGCTTCCCGAATCACGTCCCAGGATTGATGGTCTCCAGGTTCTGCGGATCAGCTCTGGACGCAGTTAACACGGGCGCGGCCAAGGTGATGGCCGGCCAAGCCGATCTCGTCGTCGTTGGCGGAGTCGAGATGCTGTCGCTTTTTACGATTTTCGGCTCTGGCGGTCCCATGGTTTCAGACCCTGCATTTAAGGATCAGGTTCCACCGGTCCCGCAAGGAATTGCGGCAGATTTGATTGCGACCCTTCAAGGGTACAGCCGGCGAGATGTCGATAGTTTTGCCGCTGCCTCTCAACACCGAGCGGATATCGCGTGGAAAAACGGTTGGTTCACGAAGTCAATTGTTCCGGTTGAGACCGGCGATGGCATGGTAACCCGCGACGAACTAGTTCGAGAAAACGTAACCACTGAGAGCTTGAGCAAGCTCACTCCTGCCTTCGCGAAACTAGGGGCCGAAGGCTATGAGGACCTAGTGCGCTTGCGCTACCCGCAGGTCAGCCGGGTCAATTATGTACATCATGCCGGTAACTCCTCCGGTATCGCGGATGGAGCTGGGCTCGTTTTGCTAGGGAACCGAGAAATCGGGCAGACGTTTGACCTGCAACCCCGCGCTCGCATCCTATCAACCGGTAGCGCCGGCGATGAGCCCTGTATCATGCTCACCGCTCCGGCCGAAGCCACCCGGCGGGCCTTGCGTCGACTTGATCTTAAATTCTCGGATATCGATTTGTACGAGGTAAACGAGGCGTTTGCCTCTGTCGTTCTCTACTTCATGGAAAGGACGAAAGTACCGCATGAAAAAGTGAACGTCGCAGGTGGCTCTATCGCCATGGGACATCCGGTGGGCGCTACCGGAGCAATGTTGGTTGGGACGCTGGTTGACGAGTTGCAGCGGCGGCAACTGCAGCGAGGCGCAGTCACCATGTGTACCGGACTCGGTATGGGAGTCGCCACCATCTTGGAAACGTGTCCATGATCGAGGTCATTCCTTTCCCGGCCCGCCTTTCCGCCTCCTTCGTGACCGTTCTTAAACACGCGGCGGAAGACCCCAAAATCGAGGGGATCATCCTTGAATTTTCTGACGCTAAGCCTGCTCCCGACGACGAGCTCGAGCTTTTGTTGAAGGGCGATGACGTTATCGATTCGTTGCGAGACACACTCCGCTCGCTAGAGACTCAACCGAAGCCGTCTGTCGCTCTTATTCATCAATCCTTAAGTGGTTTGGCTTTCGAGGTCGCGTTAGCGTGTCAGACCCGCGTAGTTTCAAATTCTGACGTCTCTTTTCAATGGCCCTGGTCCGATCTGGGCCTATTGCCAGCCCTTGGCACCGCGCGCCGTCTTGCTCATATCGCCGGTCTTGAAAAAGCGGTTCAAGTTTTGCTTTTCGGCGAGCGGATATCCCGCGCCGAAATCGCCCCTGACAACAATCGCCAAGAAATCAGCGGTGACGGACGAGAAACCGCGGAAAATTGGATCAAAGACCATCCTAGCCCGGTTCAGCCATGGGATGAAAATGACATCACCCGTTCGCCGCTCTTCAGTCAAACCCTCGCTAATCGAGAGATATTGCAGCGCGCTTATTTACAGTTACGGAAGCGAACTGCTGCCGACGACGGAGCCGGGAGCCTATTACTCCAAGCTTTTCATGATGGTTTAGAACGCTCGTTCACTGGCGCTCTCCGCATAGAAAAAGCGGCGCATCAAAAGGCGCGCGCCTTGGCATCAACTCAAAATCGAATCTACGTCCAGCAAGAACTGAGACAGCAAGCGATCCGGCGTGCCACCAGCCAGACCGATATGGTTGAAGTGATCGGCGTCCTAGGCGGTGGGCTGATGGGAACTGGTATCGCGCTTAGCGCGTTGATGGCCGGGCGCCAAGTGATTCTATTCGAGATCGACCCCGAGGCAGCCAAGCGATCCTCTGGCCGGATCGATAAAATTTTAGGCCAGCACTCCGCCCAGTCGCTCTCGCAGCTTCAAGTCACGCAACAACTAGGCGATCTGTCGCGCTGCGATTTTGTTATCGAAGCGGTATTCGAGCGGCTTGATGTGAAAACCGATCTCTTGAAAAGAGTCGGTTCGATCGTGTCGAGACCAGCGATCATCGCCTCAAACACCACCACTTTTCCGATCTCTGAGTTAGCGAGTGCGGTTCCGGATCCGGGTCAATTTATCGGTACTCATTTTTTTGCTCCGGTTGAGCAAATGGAGCTTTTGGAAATTATCCTCGGACACCAGACAACCGATGCGACTTTGCACAAAGCGTTGGCATTAGCTAAGGCGCTTGGGAAAACTCCGGTGGTTGTCAGGGACGGACCCGGATTTTACACGAGCCGGGTAGTCATGGCTTACGTCCAAGAAGCGCTGTTCATGCTGGCCGAAGGAGCCAGTCCCACCTTAATCGATCAGTGCGCCCGGAACGCAGGGATGATAATCGGTCCTTTGGCCATGGCCGATCTTACTTCGTTGGAATTGCTGGCTGACATTTTCCGGAATCTCCTGAAGCACGGGCGCGGAGCCGCGACTGAATCCGGACGTACGCTTGAGATTCTTTCCCACTTCCTTTCCGCTGGTCGCAAAGGCCGAAAATCCGGTTCGGGTATCTACGATTACCCTTCGCCGGGTGAACGCCACGAATGGCCGGGGCTCACCAACTGGTTCCCCCAGTCGCCACAGTCTGACATCGAAATCACAAACCGGCTCTTCTACATCCAAACCGTGGAAACGCTGCATACGCTGAAAGAAGGGATCATCGCCGAGCCCGAAACTGCGGATCTGGCGTCCGTACTGGGCTGGCGATACCCGATCTTCCTAGGCGGGGTGATGCGATATCTGGAAAACACAGGAAAAGAACGATTCGAAGCAACTCGCCGAGGTCTGGAAAAGAAATTCGGGCCACGATTTGCACTGCCGTAGGATTCTTGGATATCCAAGAATCCTTTCCGGGCCAAAAAGGCGCTGGCATCTGGTTGAATTAGCCTCCAAACGACTGACAAGAAATCACCAAAAATGGGGCATTTCCCTCGGCGTTTTAGTCCAAACTACAGATTTTCGTCGAGAATCAGAAAGCGGGCGGATATATTAACCGCCAGATAATGATTCAAAGAGACTACCTGATCGTTGGAGGCGGGATCGGGGCGGCGAGTGCTTGCGACGCACTGCGTCAATATGACCCAAAGGGCGCAGTAACCTTAGTCAGTAATGAGGCGTTTCTACCCTATAACCGGCCGGAACTTTCAAAATCCGTGCTGAAGAGTGGTAACCCTCCGGTCGAAAAGCTCGCCGACCATTCCTTGGACTGGTACCGAAAGAGAGAGATCGAGCTTCGGTTGGGCACCGTCGTCCGGGAATTCAATATCGAACGGCGTCTCGCGGTGATGGAAAGCGGGCAGGCAATCGAATTTAGAAAAGCATGTCTTGCCACCGGGAGCCGGCCAAGGAGGCCCCAGGTTGCGGGCGCTACCTTAGGCAACGTGGTCTACCTTCGCACCTATCGCGATGTGCTGGCAGTTCGCGAAATTCTAGCCTCGGAAAAACACGTTGTTGTTGTCGGCTCAGGCTATCTAGGAGCCGAAGTAACGTCTTCGCTCATAGGCTCTGGGGCGAAACTCACGCTACTTAGTCGCGACAAATCTATGTGGCAAGATCTGCTCGATCCTGAGACCTCACGCTGGCTCACTGATCTTTTTGCGGCCGCCGGCGTTCAATTAATGCTGAACGAAAACCTCAACGGCTTCGAAGGTAAAACCGTCGTTCGAAACATCCAGACCAAGAGTGGTATCCGCTTTCCAGCGGGATTAGCGATCGTCGTAATCGGCACGGAACCGAATCTACAGCTGGTCTCAAATACTCCGCTCAGCAGCCCGGGTGGCTGCCCAGTGAACGAATATCTTGAGAGCGACGAAAAAGGCATTTATGCGGTCGGCGACATCGCTCTTTATCCAGACCGTATTTTTGGAGGCGCAAGACGCGAGACCAGCTGTGAGATGGCCAAACTCCAAGGAACCACAGCGGGTGCAAATATGACGGGTCGAAAACGTCAAAAGTTCGATGTCATCCCGGTCTCCTCTGCGGTAGTCCTGGGTATGCATTTCGATCTGGTAGGCGACTTTACGATGCCTCATCTTGACGGGGAGATCGAAGGTTCCCGCGAGAAAATGAATTTCATCGCCCGTTACCATCGGGGCGAAAGTTTGGTTGCAGCCGCGTTGTGTAATCGGAAACCCGAAGAGGTTAAGAAGCTCCAGGAGGAGGTCCGGCTCAGCATGCAAGCGAGGCAGAAAAAATAGAATCTAGGAGCTAGAATCTAGCTCCTGCTTCAAAACACCAAGGGCACGCCTTCGGCCATGATCTTCACGGAGTGCTCTAATTTGTGGCGGCTGATTTCCTTTTTGAGCCTTTGAACTGGCTCTTCCACCGGTTCATAGCTGAGCCGGAATGAACCGTAATGCATCGGTATCATAAACTGCGCTTTCAGCTCCTTGAAGGCACGAATCGCTTGTTCCGGATTCATGTGCACTTCGCGTTTAGTGGGAGGCTCGTAGGCGCCGATTGGCAAGAGCGCAATCTCCGTTGGCAGGCTTTCTCCGATCTGACTGAAACCGTCGAAATAGGCGCTATCGCCGCAGTGGAAAATGGAACGTGACCCGAGACGGAGATGAAAGCCTCCAAACCCTCGATACCGATCATGTAAAACTCTGGCGCCCCAATGAAGACACGGGGTCAGGGTTACGTGGATGTCGCCAACCGAGAGCGATTCCCAGGGTTTCATCTCGTGCACCCGATTAAACCCAAGGCCTTCTACCAGCGTGCCGACACCCTCGGGAACAATGATCGGCTGTGCGGCGGCGATTTTCCGCAAGGTTCTCCGGTCCAAATGATCGAAGTGCGCATGGGTGACTAGGACGAGATCAATATCAGGAAGGTGATCCAACCGAACCCCTGGATGCCGGATCCGTTTGATCACCTTCAACCAAAGGGACCAGATTGGATCGATCAGAATGTTCAGGCCCCGCCAGGTAATCAAGAATGAGGCGTGGCCGATCCAGGTCAGGCACACTTGGTCCGCTGTTAGGGTCGGGAAATGGGGGCGCAAGGCAATCCCGCGCCGGCGGACAAACAATGACGGCAGATAAATCTCGGTAATAAAATTTCTGCGTAACCAGCCTTTGCCTGGTCTTAAACTGACCCGCCGAGCTGTTGATCGTTTCGACACCATGCGTACTGCGATACTTAATCTCCTTTGCCGATTCCGAAGCCGCAGCGCGGCTCGCTTGCGAGGCTGACTTCAAACGCGGTCGAAACGTCCATGGGCACTGAACCGAATAGCTCTATCCTCCGTAGGAGGTAAATCTTTATAGCGCTCGGCACCAGGTGGACGGCTAGCTCCGTAGGAGCGGCATATCGAAACCGTTCCCACCCATTGAACGGTTGGGACACTAGACCTTTCCCATACCGACGCCCACTGGATTTCGCTCCTGCGGAGCTTGTCGCAAATTTCGAACCGATACCTACAAAGATTTTGCTCCTACGGAGCATGCGCTCGTCTCGCGGCTGGGTGGACCTCCCACCTCCGCTATCAATGCGCACCTGAGGTATCACCCTGCGGGATGCGAAGTTCAAAACGGGGAATCCGAGCAACAAAAGGTTCACCGCCCTCACCTATACCCAAAAAAGCGCCTTCGGCGACGCTATCCTCTGCAATAACATGATAACTGTTATAGCTGAACTTCTCTCCTGGCTGGAGCCGAGGAAACTCACCCACAACCCCATCCCCTTCAACCACCAGCTTGCCACCATGAGAATCGGTTACAACCCATTTTCGTCCACGAATCGTCACGTTTTCGAGCGAATCATTACGAATTGTAATAAAGTACACAAAAGGATACGGACGATCCGGGGGAGCTTCCAAGGTCGGCACATAGACGACTTTATCAATAGTGACTTTTACCTCGGCCAGTTCGCGGAACCCGTTGCTCATGGTTAATTTCCCAGCCCGTTAAAAGAGTCGTTTCATGGAACCACCGCCTGTAGCCGTTACTATCGCAGGGTCGGATAGCTCAGCCGGCGCCGGAATCCAGGCTGATCTAAAGACATTTACTTATTTCCGGATATTTGGCCAGAGCGTCGTGACCTGCGTTGTCGCAGAGGTGCCGGGAAAGGTACAAAAGGTTCACGCCGTCGATGTCGATACCGTCCGGGAGCAACTCAGCCTGAGTCTCGAATATTTCCCGGTCCGCGCCATAAAAACCGGGATGTTGTTCTCTAAAGAAATTATCGCTGCCGTGTGCGACATCTTGGAAGCAATTCCAATTGATAAAAGGCCGCCCTTGGTCGTGGACCCCGTGATGATAGCGTCTTCCGGCGACCCATTGTTGCAGAACAATGCCTTGGAATTGTATCTGGATCGCCTGTTTCCATTGGCGACGATTGTCACTCCGAACCGGGACGAGACCGCAATCATCTATGGACACACCGTTGATACCGCAACGGAATTAGAACAGATCGGCCCAGAATTGGTTCGACAATACGGAACCGCATTCCTGCTTAAGGGAGGTCATTGGCCGGGAGACTTAGCGGTCGACTATCTGGCTACCCAGGCTGGCGTACTGCGCTTAAGTGAACCTTTTGTCCCCGCTAAATCTACACATGGAACCGGCTGCACCTTATCAGCGGCACTCGCCGCCGGGCTGGCTCTGGGCGATGATCTGCAGTCCGCAGCTCGCCGGGCGAAAGTGTTCGTCACCCGAGCGATTGCCGAATCAATGACATGGTCCGGCCAACATGGTCCGGTATCGGCACTGAAACATTGGTGAAACTATGGAGCGCTGCCTCGTTTCCGCCTTCGCCAAGCCTACGGCGCGACAGGTTGCGAGGCCGTGGCGAGCAGCGAGACATCTCGCACATACTGCCCTTGCCCGTGCTGCACTCTATCGTCAACCGATCGAAACTGGAGCCGAGATTGGGCGACATCGTCTTCACAAGATTAACAGTCCGAGTGCTAAAGCGGCACGATATAGAGCGCAGACAAAGGAAGGGCGGGTGCAAATGATCTCGCCCTGTTCACCACGGCCTCGCAAGCGAGGCAGCGCTCCATCGGGTCCGACCGCTACCGAGGCGCACCAGTCACCATTCACTGATTACTAAAACCAGAAACGCCGTTGTTTTGTTCATCGAGCTTCTTATAATGCTGACACCCCCATGTCTAAGAAACTACTCTGGCTTGGCTTACTGGCGTTAACTGGGTTCGGAACCAACCTGGCCCAAGGAAAAACTCAACTCACCATTGAGAGCTGGCGCAGCGACGATCTCAAGGTCTGGCGAGATAAGATTATCCCGACATTCACCAAGGCACATCCGGATATCGAAGTCGTATTTACGCCGACTGCACCCACAGAATACAACGCGGTTTTGGGTGCGAAACTCAAGGCTGGGACCGCCGGCGACTTAATCGCGTGCAGACCGTTTGATCAATCGTTGGATATCTTTAAGGCCGGCCAGATCGTGGCGTTAAACGACCTTCCGGGAATGGATAAATTCTCGAAACTCGCGCTAGCCGCCTGGTCCACCGACGACGGCAAAACCTCGTTCGCGGTGCCAATGGCTTCGGTGATCCATGGATTTCTTTATAATAAAGCGATTTTCAAAGAGCTCGGCTTAAGCGTACCCAAGACCGAAGAGGAGTTTCTAGCGGTCCTCGATAAAATAAAGAAGAACGGCAAATACATACCGCTGGTGATCGGGACTAAGGATCAATGGGAGTCGGCCACCATGGGGTATCAGAACATCGGGCCCACTTTGTGGGATGGGGAGACCGGCCGCAAAGCCCTGATTGATGGCACCGCCCAATACAACAAGGGTGGTTTTTTGGCCGCGTTTGAAGCGCTGGCAAAATGGAAGCCCTACCTGGCGCCCGGATACCAGGCGATGGCTTATGCGGATTCGCAGAACCTATTCGCCCAAGGCCGCGGAGCGATTTATGCGGCGGGTTCATGGGATATTGGTGTGTTGCGGCAGATGAATCCGAAACTGGATCTTGGCGCCTTTAAACCGTACTCCTTCGAAGGGAAAACCGAAGTAGTGGTTGATGATCATCCGGACATCGCCCTAGGCCTGAACGCAGCCAGCAAAAACCAGGAAGCCGCACGCACTTTTTTGGCCTGGGTAGCGACCCCTGAATTTGCAACGCTCTACTCGAATGCATTGCCCGGCTTCTTTCCTTTGGCTGACGGGGACTTCACCTTCAACGATCCCGTTGCTCAGGAATTCGCCAGTTGGCGTAAACAGGGCCCGACCTCGTTTCGCTGCTCGTATCAGATCCTTTCGCGCAACGCGAATCCTAACAATGAAAACGATCTGTGGAACGCGTCTGCGCAAGTGTTGAACGGCACTTATACACCGCAACAGGCCGCAGATTTCGTACAGAAGGATTTGGCCTCCTGGTATAAACCACAACAGGCTCGGTAGAACGCCGAGAACGAGAGTCAACGCGGGGAACGAGGGATCGGGCGCGGTCCGCAGATTACGGCTTTAGTTTATTACGGTGCGGTGAGGTAAAGGAAACCTCCTTGCTGGGAAAGATCTGATTATCTCACCGGCCATATCCCAAACTCCGATCGAAATCTGCGTAATCTGTGGATAAACATTTTGCCTGGCTGCGCCCTGTGTAATCTGCGGTTCAGATGGAGAGACTTTACTGATGCGGAAAGGCGGTCGTTTTCCAGTCCATATCCTGGTTTTTCTGGGGCCGGCTGTCCTCATTTATACCGCGTTCATGATTTATCCGCTCTTCGATTCCCTATGGCTTTCACTGAACAACAAGGCATCCAGCGGCGGCCAAATATTTGTCGGTATTCAAAATTACCTAGCGCTGTTTAGCCAGGAACGATGGTCTGCGCCGTTCTGGAATGCGCTACGGAACAACGCGGTGTTTTTCATTATCCATACGGTAGTGCAAAATCCGATCGGCTTGCTGCTGGCTGCGCTTCTAGCCACGAGAATCCGAGGAAGCGCTATCTATCGTACCATCCTCTTTACCCCAACCATCCTCTCAGTCGTTATCATTGGGTTTGTCTGGAAACTGATTCTGGCCCCTTCTTGGGGAATATCGCATACGCTATTCTCAATTGTTGGATTGGGCGGCTTGGGGGATTTCCCTTGGTTAGGAACGGAATCGACTACGCTCATTACTCTCTCGCTGATGTCGGTTTGGCAAAATGTCGGAATCCCCATGATGTTGTTTCTAGCTGCTCTAATCAGAATCCCGGATGACCTGATGGAAGCCGCTAGAGTCGACGGCGCCAGCGGTTGGACGATCTTTTGGAAGATCCAATTCCCTTTGATTCTACCAACGGTTGGCCTGATAGCAGTTCTGACCTTCGTAGGGAACTTTAACGCCTTCGATTTGATCTATGCGACCCAAGGGGCGTTGGCCGGACCAAATTTCGCCTCCGATATCTTGGGCACCTATTTCTTCCGAACATTCTTTGGTTACCAGTTGCAGCCAGCCGACCCGTTCATGGGTTCAACCGTGGCCGGCGTAATGCTCCTGATTATTCTGGTAGGCGTGTTGTTTTACCTATTTGGGTGGCAACGCCGTTTGCAGCAAATCCAATTTTAACCCAAAGAAACCGTGCGATCGAAATTTTGGCCCACAGTTGCAACCCACGCGGTTCTACTCTCCTACACGGTCGTAGCGTTATTTCCGGTCGTATTGATCATCATCAACTCATTCAAGGATCGGTTGAGTATTTTTAGCGCACCGCTCGCCTTGCCCTTCGGCGACACCTTTACCTTGGATGGGTACACAACTTTAGGCACCAGCGCGCACTTCGAACTGTATTTCCTGAATAGTTTATTCGTCACCGCCTGCTCGCTGGTGCTGATTCTAATAGTTAGCTCGATGGCCGCGTTCGCGCTATCCGAATACAAGTTCAGATTTAGCCTGTTGACTTCTCTTTACCTATCGATCGGTATCATGGTGCCAATTCGCTTAGGTACGGTTGGGATTCTCCAGCTCATGGTAAGCCTTCACCTGGTCAACACGCTGTGGTCATTGATCCTGGTCTACACAGCGCAAGGCATCCCCTTGGCCATATTCGTTCTTACTACCTTCATGCGGCAAGTCCCTGGTGATCTCAAAGATGCCGCCCGGATCGATGGAGCCACCGAATATCGCATCTACTTGCTGATCCTGCCGTTGGTGCGGCCCGCCCTCGGTTCTGTGTTAGCCATATCGATGTTGCCGATTTGGAACGATCTGTGGTTCCCTCTTATCCTGGCGCCGGGCGAAGCCACCAAAACGCTGATCCTGGGTGCACAGACTTTCTTGGGCGAGTTCGCCAATGATTATAATGCAGTGTTAGCGGCACTCACTTTAGCCATTCTGCCGCCGGTATTCCTTTACGTGATTTTCTCGCGGCAGTTGATCCGGGGAATTACGGCTGGGGCAGTGAAGTAGGGAAGGCGAGAAGCCTGCCCTGAGCAAGCGTAGAGCGCGTCGAACGGGTGATTGGTGTTTGGCCCGCCTTGAGCAAGCATTAAGCGCGCCGAAAGGTGATTGGTGATTGGTTGGCGGAGCGTCCCGAAGGGACTTAAGGACTCAGCCTGGGGTTTTAACCCCAGGTCAATTTACATTTGGAGCCCGCCCTGAAAGGGCGGCAGATAGTATGTCCTACGATTTCGTTCGGCACTTGGTTGCGCAAAACCGCCTCTGCCGCCCCGTTGGGGCGGTGCCTCGTTCGGAACGGCATTCCTGGGGTTAAAACCCCAGGCTGAGTCCTTGAATCCCTTCAGGATAAGCCTGCAATTCGCGCCTATGATCTTGGACCGCTTCGCGGTCGCTTCGAGCTCCAAAATCATTTCCCTCGTTCATGGCATTGACGCGCACCGACAACCAGCGCATGAAAGATGTCGGCTATGCGAGTTGGGATAATTGGTACCGGAACTATGGGTGGAGTACACGCGGCCGCCTGGCAAGCCATCGGCGCAGAGTTGGCTGGCTTTTCTTCATCGAATCCGGCGCAGACGGAAGCGTTCGCCCAGCGTTACCAAACCCGCGCTTTTGTCAGCTATCCTGAGCTTTTGAACCGCGTAGATATTGTAGACGTTTGTACGCCAACCGCCTTCCATAAACCGATGGTGTTAGCAGCAGCTAAAGCGGGCAAACACGTGATCTGCGAGAAACCAATTGCTCTCACCGTAGAAGACGCCCAAGCCATGATTGATGCCTGCCGAGGCGTTCGTTTTTTTGTCGGCCTGGTGCTGCGGTTTTTCCCACAATATCGGTCGGCCAAAGAGTTGGTTACCGCAGGCCGGATTGGTAAACCTGCGGTTCTACGACTTAAGCGGGTGAGTTATGTTCCTCAAAAAACACCAGAAGACTGGTATTTCAAAGATGAGGTCTCTGGCGGAATGGTCATCGATCTCATGATTCACGATTTCGACTATGTTCGTTGGCTAGCCGGAGAGGTTGAACGTGTCTATGCATTGAAGACGTCTCCTGCCGCTGGCCTCGAGCAGTATGTACAAGCCATTCTCCGAATGCGAAACGGCGCGATTGCTCTGATTGAAGGCGGTTGGGCCAATCCGCCCGGCGTTTTTCGAACTGCGCTCGATCTCTCGGGTACAGATGGTTTGATCGAATGGAGCTCAGATCAACCGTCTCCCCTACTCACCTTGGTTCCGCCCAAGCCAGGAGAAACCGCTGCGGTTGGCCTGCCAATATCCGGGTTAATGGACGATCCTTATACAGCCGAGCTCCGGCATGCGTATCAGTGTATCCAGAGCGGTGCGCCATTCGAAATCAGCGCTGAAGACGCTCTGGAAGCACTCCGGATCAGTCTCGCGGTAAAGAAATCGTTGGAGTCAGGTAAATCAGTTAAAGTCGGCTAGCCATATGCGCATTGGCATTCTCAGCATCGCTCATCTTCATGCGGAAGGGTATCAAGCCAACCTAAAATCTATCCCTGGTGTCGACCTGGTGGGATTCTCGCATGAAGATTCCGAGGAAAGCCGATCATTCGCGGAGAAGTTCAAGCTGCCCTGGTTCGCCACCCATCAGGAACTGCTAGCTCAAGGATTGGAGGGAGTCGTCATTTGTGCGGAGAACGCTCGTCACTGCGAATTGGTAGAGTTAGCAGCTGCAGCCCGTTGCCAGATTCTTTGCGAGAAACCAATCGAGACTAGCCTGGCTAAAGCCGAAACCATGAAGACGGCCTGCGAGAAAAACGGGGTACGATTCATGACCACGTTTCCGATGCGTTTTGCTACTCCTACCCAGGCTCTGAGAGCCACCATCCGGGAGGACAAGTTAGGAAAAGTATTCGGTGTGAATGGCATCAATCATAGTGAAAACCCAAGCGGTCATCGAGCGTGGTTTGCTAACCAAGCGCTAGCCGGAGGTGGAGCTGCCATGGATCACATCGTTCACTTGGCGGATCTGTTACGTTGGTGTTTTGCGACCGAGATAGTCGAAGTCTACGCGGAAATCGATAATCTATTTCGACCGGGCGAACTGGATGTAGATACCGCCGGATTGCTCTTGGTCAGACTCGCTAACGGAGTCCAAGCCAGTATCGACTGCAGTTGGAGCCGCCCATCCTGGTACCCGCGCTGGGGCCACCTGAAAATGGAAGTGATCGGCGAACGCGGCGCCGCCGTGATGGATAGTTTCGCCCAGCATTTGACGGTCTATTCGAAAACCGGCTCGCGAAATCCGGATTGGGTCGGCTTTGGTCCCGACCCGAACCAACCGATGATCCAGGAGTTCGTGGATTCAATCCGAGAACAACGAGAACCGTCTGTGACTTGGAACGATGGTTACCAAGCGTTGCGCGTCGTACTCGCCGCGTACGAATCCGCGCAACGTAAAGAGCCGGTGAAGTTGGATCATTAGCAAGGTAGGGCGGAGCTTCTCACTCCAACCTCTCTACCCGCCATCGATTCGCTTGCCGTTGCAGCTTGTAAGGAACCGCATTTTCGGACCTGTTTGCATCCAGTCCGAGGATTTGCTGAACCGCCATCCATACACCACCGTGACTAACGATGAGAGCCGGTTGACTCACAGCTGCACATCGATCTAAAGCGGCTTTCACTCGCAGCACGAGGGCTGGTCGGGTTTCACCGCCGGGCGGATCGGCTGAACTTAAGAACTCGTCACGGACACTAGCAAACGGCTGACGATCCCAGGAGCCGACATCCCATTCCGCCAACTCCTCAATCGTCACTATCGAAACCGAAAGGACCGCATTCACGATCTGAGCGGTTTCTTGAGCCCCCTGCTGGGGACTGACACAGATCGACCCGACGAGAGACGTCCGTCTCAAAATCCCAGCCGCCAGCTGAGCTTGTTCTCGCCCAAGCTCAGTCAATCGCGAGTCACAATGCCTCCCGCACATGAGTCCCCGGAGATTGGCCTCACTCTGGCCGTGGCGTAAATAAAGAAAGGAATCGAAGTCCACAGCTACGATCCTCGTAGCATTGTCACGATAGCAAAACGAGAATAGACTGTTTCATGCCGGTGACGATCGAGCTTCAGCCCTTAGAAACGCAAACCGCGTTTAACCTCAAGCGTTGGAGTGAAATTCTCGACGATCCAGAGCTAGCTCGCTTGCCACATCGAATCGAGACCGATCGCCACGGGCACATCGTCATGACTCCACCTCCGGCACCATTCCATGGTCAGAAACAGAGTTTTATAAGCTCCGTTTTGCAGAGACTGCTTCCGCAAGGAACCGTAATTACAGAGTGCCCGGTCTCGACTTCCGACGGTGTAAAAGCGATCGATGTAGCATGGCTCGATGCACCGAGACGCCAAGAGATTAGAGATGCCGTTTGCCTTATCCGCGCACCGGAAGTTTGTGTCGAAGTGCTATCGCCCTCTAACCCAGCCGCTGAGATCCGCGAGAAAAAGGCCCTCTATTTCGAGGCCGGTGCGCGCGAAGTGTGGCTCTGCAATCAAGACGGAACTATTGAGTTCTTTTATCACGGGACTTCGGACACCCGCAGCCGATCAGAAATCTGCCCCGATTTTCCTTCCAAAATCGACCTCTAATTACTCAAGGAACGGCTTCTGAGGCGGCGGCCCGCCTCTCCCTTTCTTTACCACCACGTCCGACCGATTCCACCAGCCGCCGCCGAGCGCTTGAAATAGCGCGGCCGTATCGGCATAACGATTGGCTTTGGCTACAACCAAATTGATTTGCGTCTGATAGTATGCCTGCTCGGCACTCAACAACGACAGATAAGCGATCTGCCCGGCTTGTAGTTGTTTTCGGGTGATATCCAAAGTCGTCTCGGCTGCCTGTTCAGCGATCACTGCCGTCCTGACCGCGTCCGCATCGGATTTAATAGCGCGGAGCGAGTCGGCCACATTCTGAAACGCGGTAATAACCGTACTTTTGTACTGGGCCGCTGATTGATCGTAGGCAGCTCGGGCGGCGCGTGTCCGGTGTAGCAGGGTGCCACCTTCAAAGATGGGCTGAGTCAGACTCGCGGCGAGTGTAAAGTAGCCAGTGCCGGGAGTAAATAATTGGCTAAAGGCAAGCGCCTGGCTTCCTCCAGTGCCGCTCAACGTGACGTTCGGGAGCATGTTGGCGACGGCGACACCAATCTCTGCACGCGCAGAGTGCAGCTGCTCTTCCGCAGCGCGGACATCGGGCCGCTGGTCAACCAACTTCGACGGTAGGCTAACTGGCAGATTCTCCGGCAACCGCATATCTCCAAGCGTAAACCTTTCCAGAACCCCATCGCTGGGGAAACGGCCGGCCAAAGCAGCAAGTAAATCGCGCTGTAGTGCCAACTGTTTTTGTAGCGGAGGCAAAGTCGCCTGAACCTGGGCCAATGCGGTTTCCTGCGTGGCCAGGTCCGCACCAGCGATCTGACCAAGCGTCAATTGCTTCTGCATGATATCGAGAGCGTCCGTCGCGACTCGGATGGTCTCCTCGGTCGCATTGATTTCGCCCCGGAGTGCCGCCTCTGTGATTGCTGCAGTAACGATGTTCGAAGTTAAGGTCAGGTAAGTCGCTTCGAGCTGATACCGCTGCAAATCTGCTTGCGCTTGCAGCGATTCCACGGTGCGCCGGTTCAAGCCGAACACATCGGGAGTATAAGAAATGCTAAGCGCCGTCGTATATAGGCTGTAAAAGGGGTTTCCCGTGTTGGCCACCGGCGTAATCGTGCTGGTCGCGGTTTTGTTTCGGCTTGGCGTAAAATTGGCCGAAATACTTGGATAATAGGTACCCTTTTGGGCCAGTACACCTTCTTGGGCCGCTCGCAGAGCAGCTTGGGCTGACTCCAAAGTCGGATTGTCTTTTATCGCCTCGTCGACCAACTCGTTCAGCGCCTGAGAATGGAACAGTGTCCACCATTGTCCCGGGATATCCAAGCCTTCCACGAACCGCTGCGATTCGCCGGCCGAGACTTTAGCGCCGGCGGTTCGGCGCGCTAATGGTTCCGGTGAGTAACCGTTAACCGGTGGCGGATCTGGTCGATGGAAGTTCGGTCCTACAGCGCAACCAGTGAGAACCAGGGCGATGGCAAGCAGAAGAGAGGGTCGCTGGACAGTACGAAGTCGTTCTCCCGACTTCGCTAGCTGTTTTAGTTTGAAGCCTGCAAACCACAAGCTTCGTCGGGCAGGCTGTGCTCGTCGTCGTCCTCGTCCTCGAGAAACGGTTTTGGCCCCCGGGTTTACTAAGGATAAAGGACTCTGCATGAAAATAGCGCTGGCCGATCGCTCCGACACACCTAACAAAACGCCCTCTCGAGAACGAGGACGAGAACGATTAGAGAGTCGCATCGTGGGTTACCGGTGCTAGCTCTGGCGCTTCCCTCTTCGCCAATCGCCGGCCTCGGCGCGAGAAGATGTCAATGAGCACAGGGAGAATGACCAGGATGAGAACCGGCGCCAGCAAGATGCCGCCCACCACCACGAGAGCCAGAGGCTTTTGTACTTGGGAACCGATACCGGTCGAAATCGAAGCCGGCAGCAAACCAACACAGGCCGCCACACAGGTCATCATAATTGGCCGCAATTGAACCTGGCAGGCACGCAACAAGGCCTCTTCTCTATCGAGGTCGCCTGAAGCTAACAAATTAAACGATGAAATCACGATAATGCCTCCCATGACGGAAATGCCAAACAGAACCAATGAAACCGATCGCGGCAGATACGCTAAACGGGGTCCCAGTAATCGCGAGAGTGAAAACACCTCCAATCAATGCCAAGGGCATCACACTGGCAGCCAAAAATGTATCCACCACCGAGGAGAAGTTGACCCAAAGTAAAAGCACAATGAGCACAAGGCTGATCATCGTAGCCACGCTGAGCCGGCTAATGGCTTCTTGTAGTTCTCCAAATTCACCAGCCCACTCCAGGCGGGAACCCGCCGGAAGATGAACCTTCTCACCAATCTTCTGTTGGGCTTCTAATATTGCGCCGCCCAAATCACGGCCACGAACGCCGAACCGGATCGGGATATAACGTTCCTGATTTTCACGGTAAATAAACGAGTAACTCGGTACCATCTTTACTGTCGCGACCGAACTCAACGGGATCTGAACCGTACCGGAACCTGCGGAAACCCCGATCGGAATATTTCGCATCGCTTCGAGGCTTTGCCGGTACTCCGGCGCAAGGCGAACCACGATGGGGAAATTGCGATCGCTGCCATACTCATAGGCATTGCCGGCCGCCTGTCCGCCGATAGCCGTCTGAACCACCGTATTGATATCGCCCGGTGCTAAGCCGTACCGCGCAGCTTTGACCCGGTCGACGTCGATGTTGATCGTCGGCTGGCCAAAGGCGTCGAATACGGAAAGATCAGTAATCCCGGAAACTCCATCCATTACATCCTTGATCTGATAAGCCGTCTTCTGCAGAGCTTCCAGATCGTTGCCGTAGAGCTTGATCGAGTTCTCTCCTTTTACTCCCGATGCGGCTTCCTCGACGTTATCCTCAATATTTTGCGAAAACTCGAGATCGACCCCTGGGAATGGCTCGGAGAGCGCGGTATTCAGTTGCTGGGTGAGCTTCTCTTTGTCCAAACCCGCTGGCCATGAATCGAACGGCTTAAGCGGAACAAACATCTCAAGATTAAAGAAACCCGTGGTATCCGTGCCGTCATCAGGCCGGCCGAGCTGAGATACGACTGTTGTAACCTCAGGAAAACTCTTTACTATCTGGCGCATCCGGTTGGCGTAACCTTGGCCTTCCTCGAGTGAAACTGTCGGAGGGAAAGTCGCGCGGATCCAGAAGTTGCCTTCCTCAAGCTTCGGCAGAAACTCTAGCCCGAGCGACCGTCCGGCGATTAACGCCGCGATAACCAAAACCGCGGCTCCGCCAATCGCCAAGATCCGGTTGGCTAACATAAATTTCAAAAGCGGCGTGTACACTCGCCGTATGAGCCGAACCAGGATGGTTTCCTTTTCTTCGACCTGTTCGGGAAGTAACAGAGCACTGATCGCAGGGGTCACGGTGAAGGTGGCGATCAACCCACCGGCAATCGCATAAGCATAGGTCCTCGCCATCGGCCCAAAGATGTGACCCTCAACGCCGGCCAAAGTAAATAAGGGAACAAACCCCGCGATAATAATCGCGGCGGAGAAGAAAATCGGCTGGTTAACTTCCATGGCCGAATTGGCGATCACCGCAAACCGGCCCCGCAACTCCATCGGCACGCGAGATTGACTCCTGACATTCGAATGAGCAAAACGTTCTTCCGGCTTTTGGGCGAGGTGGCGGTAGATGTTTTCCATCATGATGACCGTCGCATCGACAATCAAACCGAAATCAATTGCGCCGACGGAGAGCAGGTTGGCCGATTCGCCTCGGACCAACATGATGATAATTGCAAAAAATAACGCGAAGGGAATGGTTAGCGCAACAATCACCGCGCTGCGCAGATTGCCGATGAAGATCCATTGGACCAGAAAGATCAGTACAATTCCGACAAGCAGGTTATGGAGGACCGTGTGCGTCGTGACGGCGATCAGTTCGCTGCGATCATAGATCTTTTCCAAATGTACCCCGGGCGGAAGGATCCCCATGGTATTGATCTTATTAACCTCCTCTTCAACTCGGTGAATGGTAGGAAGGCATTGCTCTCCCCGCCGCATTAAGACGATGCCTTGGACGATATCTTCATCCTTATCCTGACCAGCAATCCCCAGCCGAGGCTGATACCCAATCGCAACCTGGGCTACATCCTTGATCCGAATCGGTGACCCATTATTTTGGCTCACCATGGTATTCCCGATATCATCAACCGTGTGAATGAGACCAACGCCACGAACCACCGCAGCTTGCGGTCCGAAATTTACCGTCTGACCACCGACATTGATGTTGGCATTGTTTAACGCTTGCTGGATCTGAGGAATCGTTACTCCGTAAGAGAACAATTTTTTCTGGTCGACGTTAACCTCGTAGTTCTTGGTTTTACCGCCCCAGCCGCTCACGTCCACAACTCCGGGAACCGCCTTGAAACGTCGCTCCAGGACCCAGTCCTGAAGCGTTTTTAAATCCATCACAGAATAGCCGGGCGGGCCAACCACCCGATACCGATAAATTTCACCAATCGGGCTCTCGGGTGAGATTTGAGGTACAACTCCGTTCGGAAACGGCGGCAATTGGGATAAACGGTTGATTACCCGTTGTTCCGCCTCTTCATAAGTAAAATCATAAGTAAACGCGATCCGCACATCCGAGAGTCCAAAAAGTGAAATGGTTCGGACAGAGGTGACATGAGGAATACCGGCCATCTGAATCTCGATCGGGATCGTGATGTAACGTTCGATCTCTTCGGCGGATTGACCGCCGCTTTGCGTTATCACTTCCACCAACGGTGGCACCGGATCCGGATAAGCTTCGATGTTAAGCTGGATGAAGGAGACGATGCCGGCGCCGAACAGCAACAGCGTCAGGATCACGATGATCGTCGGCCGCTTCAGAGCGAAATTAACGATGCTGTTCATCATGTTAGTATCCGCTCACTTTTCAGTCGATGAGCTCCCTAGTCCGAGTGGGCCGCGCGGTCGATAAATAAACTACCGCTGGTGACGACCTGTTCACCCGCCTTAACCCCTTCCAGGACTTGAACCATTCCATCTTGAACCCAGCCGGGATGAATCTGGCGGAGACTCAAGGTTTTATCTTTCCCGGCGATCCATACTCGAGCCGTTTCGCCTTCATAAACAACGCCTCCCTCTGGTACCGCCGGTGAATCGACGGAATTCCCGATAATAATGCTGAAATTCGCAAACATCTCCGGCTTGAGTGCTCCATCTGGGTTGTCGACTTCTGCTCTAACCGGTAGCCGATGCGTGGTAGGATCGATGGAAGCGGCAACATAAGCGAGCTTCGCGCTAAACCGGCGGCCAGGAAACGCCAGGACATGTACTTCCACCGGATCACCCACCCGCATGGACGGCGCGTCATCTTCGTGAACGTTGGCCAGGAGCCAAACCTTGGTCATGTCGCCAATCGAAAAAATCGGGGAAGAACCACCGGTAGCTGCACTATTGATGTATTGGCCCAGCCCAACCTGGCGTTGGGTCACAATTCCGCCGATGGGGGCAAATACCGTCGCTTCCGGGCTTAGGTTTAGTGCATCGGACGTATTCTCAATCGAGGCAATGTCAGCGTCACTCTTACCCAGAATGCGCAACCGATTTCGAACGGCAGCCAGAGCAATCTGCGCCGAGCGAAACGAACCTTGCGCCGTGGCGAGATCGACTTGGCTCTGCTGCCAATCCTTCAATGGTGCACCCTTGCTGTCATAGAGATCGTGCTGCCGTTTCTCGGTGGTCTGAGCCAAGTTAAGTTGCGCTTGCGTGGTGTGCAGAGTTGACACCGTGTTAATTAGATCGTTCTGCGCCTGCACCAATTCCGTTGCCTCCACTGCCAGCAACGGTTGTCCCTCTTTAACCTCGTCGCCCGCTTTTACGAAAAGTTTAGTCACCCTCCCTGAGTAGGGAGAAAAAACCGGTGTAGTCGCATCATCATCATTTGCGATTTTCCCGTCAGTAGCGTGCTGATTTTGGAAGGTTTTTGATTCCACGGTCTCGATCTTGAGACTTTGCCACTGAGCATCGGTTGGCCGAAATGAATTGGGGGATGGAGTCGCTTGAGCCTCGGCAGCCTCAGCACTCGGTTTCCCGGCGAACAGACCCAGGATCGATTGCAGCCCAAAACCCACCACGATCGCGGCGGCGAGCCCCGCGACGATCAGCAACTGCACCGATCTAGGTAGTTTTGGAGATGATGACTGAGGAGGCATGAGATATTGGTTTCAGGAGCAAGCGGCGATAAGACTAATCAAAAGAAGGGTTTCAATCACATTACCATTTGGCAATGTTCGGAGCGCGAGCAGCATGATTCGATCCATGCTTACGAAACGTGTCTCACTGCCTGGAGACCGGCTTTTGGAGCTCTTTCGAGGAGAGTTGGCTCCTTAGGAGCATCCTTTTATTAGATCGGCTGTCGCAAATTAGCACATCTGTTATCGCAAATTGCGACAGCTCCGCAGGAGCGACAGCCAATCATAATCTATTGATGTCCTAGCCTGGAACGCTCCTGTTGAGGCCGAGAAAACGTGTTGCTTCGTCCTGCGACCCCTTACGCTACTTCAGTTTGGCGTTAGTTCTTTTTGGGTACATCCTCGCGGTTCCACCAACCGCCGCCCAGCGCCTGGAACAACGCTGCGGTATCCGAATAGCGATTCGCCTCCGCCTGCACCAAAGCAATCTCAGCTTGCTGATAGATCTGTTCCGCGCTGAGTAGCGCTAAAAAGTTCGCATAACCCACTTTTAGCTGTTCGTTGGACATATCGAGGGAGACTTTCGCAGCCCGGTCGGAATCAAGCGCCGCTTTCAGTTCATTGGCATCTTGATCGAGAGCATGCAGAGTATCCGCGACATTCTGAAACGCAGTGAGAACCGTGCTCTGATACTGTTCGCCGGCCTGACGATAAGCAGCCCTCGCCGACCGCTCGCGGTGTAGAAGGGTCCCTCCCTCAAAAATGGGTTGGGAAACGGCGGAGCTCAAAGTCCAGAATGATGATCCGGGAGTAAAAAGCTGCCCTATCTCGACGGCGGTACGGCCTGCATTCCCACTTAACATGAAGGTCGGGAGGCGATTCGCTACGGCGACGCCAACCTGTGCGGAGGCCGAATGCCAGGCCTCCTCGGCTTGGCGCACATCCGGCCGTTGCTCAATCAGGTTTGAGGGCAGACTTAAAGGAAGTTCTCTGGGTAAATCCAGCGACGACAGCTCAAATTTCTCTATCAAGTCTTCGTTCGGAAAGGCGCCAGCCAACCGAGCAATCAGGTCTTGCTGCTGCGCAAGCTGCTTTTGGAGCGGCGGTAGAGTTGCTATCACGGTGGCGAGCTGTGCTTCCTGCGCCAACACCGACTGCGTGTTGGTATACCCGGCCTTTAGCTGATCCTTCAGGATGTCGAGCATCTTCCGATTGACATCAATCAGGCGTTCCGTGGCTGCGATTTGTGCGCGCAGAGATGCCTCTTGGACGGCCGCAAGCACTACGTTCGAACTTAGGGTTAAATAACTCGCCTCGAGCGCAAACCGCTGTTGCTCACCCTGCGCTTTTAAAGACTCGACCGTCCGCTGGTTGAGTCCAAAGACGTCAGGCACATAGGATACGGTGACTTGGGAAGTAAACAGGTTATAGAAAAGTGCCGAGGTATTGGTAACCGGGGAAAGGTTACTCGACGACTTTGCGCGCAGGGCTGCGAAGCCGCCCGAAATTTGGGGCCAGAAAGCGCCTTGTTGGGCATACACGTTTTCTTTCGCAGCGGTCAGTGCTTCCTGCGCCGATTTGATATCCGGATTGGATTTGAGAGACCGCTCAACCAAGGCGTTTAAGGCGTGCGAATGAAACAATGCCCACCATTGACCGGGGATATCGAGCCCGTCGACAAAACGTTGAGCGCTGCCACTGCTAGCCCCGGGAGCACTCACCGTCTTTCTGATGGTACGCGGGGTGTAGCCAGCAGTGTCCGGAGCTTGGGCTTTTTTGAAATTCGGGCCCACCTCACAACCGGTCACGACCGTCAACAGAAGGAGGATACTCGTACGGCGAAAACGCAAAAGACCTGGTGCAATCATCGAGCTAGATCAGACTGTGAATGAAAGGGTTTTACGGACGGATTTTCACGCCCGTGCCGCTGATACCGGTGTTCCTGATATTGGCCGGTCCACCGAGAGAGGAAGTTCCAGGGCCTCGATGAGGCACTGAGTCATTCCTAGTCCAGATAGCCGCGTTAGCCGGTAAAATCGGTGTTTTTTTAACGGTAGTTTGAGGCGGAGGAACCGCTGGAGAAACGACAACCGGCTTTTCTATGGAATTTCTTTGCTCTTGCGCGAGAACAGGCTGAGAAGGCGCCGTGTGGGTTTCATCTTGCTTAAAGCCATACAGAGCGCGCTGCCGTGCCTTGTCTTGGGTTTGAACGAGGCTGTCCAGCTTGGCCAGTGTTTTGGGGTTCGACGAATCCAGCCGCCTTGCTTTAGCCAATGGCGACTCGGGTTCACCAGTCTTCGAACGCCCAGGCGCGGTTGCCGGCCAAGTGGACTTGTTCTGTGGTTGACGCAGAGGGAGGAGTTTCGTCTCGCTTTGGTTTTTGCTAAGGCCGCTGGCATGGACTCCCTTTAGAGGCATATGATAAATCGGCAGGTTGGCCTCCTCTTCCATCCGGCGGTCAACCTTATCATCAGCTTTATCATCCGCCCTCGGGGCGGGTCGCTCAGCGAAAGCGGGGCAGGTTAGCCAGAAACCAAGGCTGATCAACAGCGGACGACTCGGACGCGCCCATATTGACATCGTGCTCGAGCACGAGCACCGAACAAAGAACAGTAAACTCCTCTTCATAAATCCTCCGTTCCTACGCGGTCGCCGGAGTCTCCAGTGTTGGCTTTTCTTCATCGCGGATGAAAATCAATCGGAGAGCCGGCACTACGACGAGCAGCATAATCGGGCCGAGCAGCATTCCGCCAACGACCACAGTGGCGAGAGGGCGTTGCACTTGACTGCCGATGCCGTTAGAAAGCGCTGCCGGAAGCAACCCGATGCACGCGGAAAGCGCCGTCATCAAAAGCGGCCGCATGCGGCTGGAGGCGGCCCGGAACATAGCATCTTTCGGTTTCAGGCCGCGCCGCCTTTCCGTATTGTAATAGGTAGTCAACAGAATGCCGTTCATGACCGAAATACCAAGGAGCGAGATGAAGCCGATGGCAGCGGATATGCTGAAATTGAGCCCCGAAACGTAGAGCGCCAGGATGCCGCCCACGACGGCAAAGGGAATTCCCGACAGCGCCATCAAACAATCACGGACGGAATTGAACAGACTGTAGAGAAGTCCTGCAATCAACAGAAGACTGAGCGGGACGATGACTTCCAGCCGCTTCTTGGCAACCTGCAGATCACCGTACTCCCCGGCCCAGATCAAACGGTAGCCGCCCGGTAGCTTTACATTCTTAGCGATCCGGTCTTGCGCTTCAGATACGGTACCGCCCAGGTCACGGTCGCGCACGTTAAACCTAATCGGGATGAAACGTTCCGTGCCCTCGTGATAGATCCAGGACGCCCCATTATCCACGGTGATCGTGGCCAACTCGCTCAACGGTATGTAGGCGTCACCGCCAGCGCTGCTCGTATAGGCCACCTTGATGTCGCGAATTCTGTTAATGCTGTCTCGATATTCGGGCACGTAACGGACGACGCAGTCGAACTGGCGGTCGGCTTCCAGCACCGTGGTTGCCACCGCCCCTCCCATCGCTGCCTGGATGACCGAGTTGACGTCGCCCGCATTGAGGCCGTAACGCGCCGCTTTCTCCCGATCCACTTTGATATTCAGGTTGGGTTGACCCAGTACCGGGAAGATTCCTAAGTCCGCCACACCACGAACCTTGCTCATTTCATCCCGGATTTGGGTCGCCAATTTAGTCAGGACTTCGAGGTTCGGACCGACCACCTTGATCGAGTTCACGGCCTTCACCCCGGACATCGCTTCCTCGATGTTGTCCTGAATGTATTGCGAGAAGTTAAACGAGACCCCTGGTAGCGCCTCCCTTAATTCAGATTCAATCTGTTCAGTTAACTTTTCTTTCGTCATCCCTTTGGGCCACTCGTTCATCGGCTTAAGCACCGCAAACAGCTCGACATTGGAAAACGGGGAAGCATCGCTCCCGTCGTCCGGACGGCCGTGCTGCGAGGTTACGGTCACAACCTCCGGATGGTTCAGGAGTAGAAGCCGCATCTTTTTCGTCGCAGCCTCGCCGTCCGGCAGCGACAGAGTGATCGGCATCGAGGCACGGATCCAGAAGTTGCCTTCTTCCAAGTGCGGCAGAAATTCGCTACCCAACTGGGTCGAGGCCAGGACGGCCACGCCAATAGCGGCAATCCCAAGCCCAACGACTAGGACGCGGCGATTGAGCGCAAAGCGCAACGCCGGGTCGTAAAGACGATGCAAACAGCGAACGACAATCGTCTCGGCTTCTTTAACGTGCTCGGGAATCAACAGCGAGGCCAGCACCGGAGAAATCGTGAAGGTGGCAATCAACGCTCCCGCTAGCGCATAACCGTACGTGCGCGCCATCGGACCGAAGATAGCGCCCTCGACTCCTTGCATAGTAAGTAGCGGCACAAAACTGGCCACCGTGATTAGCGCCGAAAACAGCACGGCCCGATCAACCTGTAGCGCACTCACGAAAACCAGCCGCAAACGATCGGTCCACTCGGGCGCCGTGCCGCCGTGCGACGGCGCCCTGGTAAGGTCCGATCCGAACTCGCCCCCCGCGAGTCTTCTCAGCAGTCCCTGTCTGTCGTCTGGGTGTCGTTGAGAATTTCGGAAGATGTTCTCCACCAGAATTACCGCCGAATCGACGATAATGCCGAAATCAACCGCACCAATCGAAAGAAGGTTGGCGCTTTCACCCTGGAGCACCAACAGGATCAAGGCAAAGAACAACGCGAACGGAATGTTGAGCCCAACGATCAGCGCGCTACGCAGGTTCCCAAGGAATATCCATTGGATCAGGAAAACCAGCAGGCACCCGAAAATCAGATTATGTAGAACCGTATCGGTGGTGACATTGGTCAGGTCGCGCCGGTCGTAATAGCCCACGACTTTAACTCCTGGAGGCAGGCTGCCGTCGTGGTTCAGCTCATCAATCACCTTCTCGACTTTGGGAATCATGTCGTGCGCTCGCTGCGTGACGTTCATCACCACGATCCCCGCTACCCCGTCATCGACTTTGTCGCGTCCCCAGATGCCCAGCCTAGGCCGGTAACCCACCTGCACCTTCGCTACATCCTTCACCAGCACCGGGACACCATTGACCTGAGTCAAAACCACATTTTCGATGTCTTTGACGTTATATCCTTTGGTCAAATCGTCCGCCCCGCCGTCGTCCATGAGACCGACCCCGCGGATGTTGATAGATTGTTGCCCAACGCGGATTTCGCGTCCGCCAACATTGACGTTGGCGTTGCCCAAGGCAGTCTGAATCTGCGAAATGGTGATGCTGTAGGCCTCGAGCTTACCCGGATCGACTTCAACTTCAAACTCTTTGGTTGGGCCACCCCAGGGGTTAATCTGCACGATCCCGGGGATCGTTAATAGCCGCCTGGCTACAATCCAGTCGCTCACCGTGCGAAGGTTGACAACGCCAAAATGGTTTGGCCCAATGACTTGGTACCGGTAAATTTCTCCCGTGCCGCTGTTTTGCTGAACGCTCGGTACAACGTTGCCAGGTAAACTGACATTCTGTTGCAACGCGATAACGGCTTGACTGTAGGCGAAGTTGTAGTCCACGCCGTATTTGAAAACCGCCCGAACGAACGAAAGGCCATAAAAGGAAGTCGAGCGGATGACATCGATGCCGGGCGTCGTATAGAGGCCTATCTCCATCGGTCGCGTATAATAACGCTCTATTTCCTCCGCTGAGAGACCCGGGGCCTGCGCGGTGATTTCCAGGATTACCGGGGCCGGGTTGGGGTACGCTTCAATGTTGAGCTGGGTATAGGCAGTGTAACCAGCGCCCACAAACGCCAGTGCCGCCAAAACCACGACAGCCCGGCGTGTCAGACAGAAAGCAAGAATTGACTTAAACATGGAAAGCTTGGTATGCGGGGCCTGCGGTTCTAGTCCGTCGGCGGTGCTTGCAACATGTTGTCCAAGAACACGGCCCCATCGGTAACCACCGATTCCCCCCCGCGCAATCCATCTAGAACCTGATAGTGTCCGTCCTTTTCCAAGCCAAGCTTAACAGAACGCTGCTCGAAGTGGTGCCGATCCGTAGAAACCCACGCGGTCATGGTGCCGTCGCCTTCACGCACAACTCCGTTGACCGGAATGCCAAGGGCGTCGATCGGATCGTGAATCTGGATGGTGAACGAAGCAAACATACCAGGTCGCAACTCGTAATTCGGATCTAGGATCTCAGACCGGACGGTGACCCGATGACTATTGGGATCAATCGTTGCGCCAAGCGTAGAAATCTTACCTACAAAGATTTTTTCCGGATACGCCATCACCATAACTCGAACCGGCTGGTCCACATGAATCGCCGGACTATCAGACTCGGCCACATTCGCGAGCATCCATTTACGCGAAACATCGGCGACCGCGTACGGCGCCGGCGCGTTACCGGGCTGCACCAGGAGTCCCGGCTGCGCAAAACGAGCCGTGATCTGTCCACTGATAGGACTAGGTACAACCAGCGAAGAATCGATCTTACGAGCGGCCACAATTCGATCAATCTCCTCCTCAGTCTTACCAAAAACTCGCACGGCATCTCGTGCCGCTTTCAAAGCGCCTTCAGCAGTTTGTTGGTCGGACGTGGCTTGTTCCAGCTCTCTTTGAGCGACCCCTTTCGACGAACTATAGAGTTGTTTGGCTCGGACTAGTTCCGCGTTCGTCAACTCCAAGGTCGCCGCAGCCCCGATCAGCGTGGACTCAGCCTGGACTAAATCCGGGCTATCAATGGTGTAAAGCGGCTGTCCCTTCGTAACTTCGTCGCCAACCTGCGCAAGCGCCGTGAGAATTTTTCCTTGGTAAGGCGGGAAGACTTGGACCGCCGAGTCTTCATCAAAATCGATACTCCCAACGCACTCCTTCTCGATTGGGAAACGATAGTTACCAAGTGTCGCGACCTTGATCGACGCGACTTGACTATCGGAAAGAACCAGAGTTGTGGGTAAGTTTTCCGGCTCTGTCGGAGTTGCGCCTGTCGTTACCGCACTTGATTTCGACGTAAACCAACCAATACCGGAAATCGTGGCTGCGATTATCGCGATCCCGGCGAAAAGGATGAAACCAATCCGTCCTACCGGTACCCTGAATAGCCAAAGTCTTTGAAACATAATCCCCCCCAAGGTCTGTTTACTCAGCTCATGAACGAGCGAATAAAGACCGACTCTAGCAGGCGGACCTAACCGGGACGTGTACTGAACATTAATATTTGCTAATGTGCCAACGGTTCGCGGTTCGCGGTTCACCGTTCACAGTTCGCCGTTTTCGGTGTCGAACCATAAGTCCCATCAGTCCCATAGGTTTCATCCGAGGTCTGGTCCCAGGTGCTGGTCAACCGTGAACCGTGAACCGTGAACCGCGAACCCCTACCCCTACCCCCTCACCCCGGGTAAAACAATGCATGCTCTCAAACCGGGACTAGCATCCTCCAGGGCAAAGGTACCGGCATGGAGATGGCTGATAGAGCTTACTATCGGTAAACCGAGCCCGTTCCCGGGCAGAGTTCGGCTCCGATCGCCCCGATAAAAACGAGTCATGACTCTCTCTCTTTCTTCGGCAGGGATACCTGGCCCGTTATCCTGAACTACAATCGATACCGTGTTGCGGTCTTGCACTGCTCGGACTCGGATGGTGGAATCGCTGCCAGCGTACTTGAGCGCGTTATCCACCAAGTTGGCGGTTGCGCTAGCCAAAAGTTCTTTATCACCAAGTGTGGTTGGTTCGCCTTCGATCCCAATGGTTAAACGAATGCCTTTCGCCTCTGCTGCCGCGTCATAAAATTCGACGACATCAGTTACGATTTCCTTTAGGGCCACCGGCTCAAACGATTGGCGTCGGGTACCTGACTCGGCTTCGGCAATCTGAAGCAGCTTATCAAACAGGATGGCCAGATCGTCGATCTGGCAAATCGCATTGTTAGCAGCCGTGGTCAGCTTTTCTACATTTCGATCGTCACGCAACGCCTCATCCAACAGACTTCGGATCCGGCCCAACGGAGTCCGCAAATCGTGAGCGATCGCATTGGAAACATCGCGGACCCCCTCCATCAAATGCTGGATCTGATCCAGCATATGATTGATGTCGTGGTTAAGACGCGTGAATTCGTCGTCAGAATCAAGCACCGGAATGCGCCGGCTAAGATCGCCGGCTTCGATCTCTAAAACCGTATGCCGGATGGCAGCGACTCTGTGCTCTAACTGGTTACGAAACAAAATCGCACCTCCGACTGCGATCAGAAATGCAAGGACACCACCCAAAGCGAGTGACCGCAGCACTAATTGGTTAATCGCGTGAGTATCTTGCATGTCGCGACCGACAATTAGAAAAGCGCCATTTGACAATTCCCGAGGCAGAAGCCGGCTAGCTGAAAGCCGGCCGTACCGCACTACCTGCCGGTCAACGAGATGATCCGGTCGCATAGTACTTCCAGTAACCGGACTGATGTTCCCGATGATCATTCTCCCGTCAGGTCCCGCTAATAGATAGATCTCCGTGTCCGAATCGACGCCGTCGGTTAGCAGTTGATCGATCTCTTGTTGAACGCCTTCCAGTCCGTGTTCGGCGAAGCGTTTGATCAACCGGTCCGAGATCAAATAGAGTTTGGTATTGATCTCGCGATCCAGCACCCCAACCGTCCCCAAGTACAGGATCGTGGAAATCACTGCTACGGCGCACAATACCAGAATTCCGTAGCCCATCGCTAACCGGAACGCGACCGTATTGAATAACCTAATCATGCACGGAAACCATGTAACCGACGCCGCGCACAGTATGGAGCAACTGGGGAGAGAATCCTTTGTCGATCTTCTGCCGGAGCCGGCTGATTTGAACATCAATGACGTTCGTCTGCGGATCAAAATGGTACTCCCAGACTCCCTCTAGCAGCATAGTGCGGGTAACCACTTGTCCTTGATGTCTTACCAGATACTCTAAAAGTCGAAACTCGCGCGGCTGCAGGGCGATCACTTTACCTGCTCGTTCGGCTCGACGGCGTCTGAGATCAAGTTTGAGGTCGGCAACATTGAGCTCCGCAACCTCCTGATGCATGGCAGATCGACGCAGCAACGCCTGAACTCGCGCCAGCAGTTCAGAGAAAGCGAAAGGTTTCGTCAAATAATCGTCCCCACCTCTTCGCAGTCCCTTGACCCGCTCGTCCAAACTCGCCAGCGCGCTGAGGATCAAGACGGGGCTCGACTTGCCAAGATCGCGCATCGTCTGAACGATAGATAGTCCATCCACGTTACCAGGTAACAGGCGGTCCAAAACGACAATGTCCCAATTTTGCTCTGCAGCGAGGTGTAGTCCGTCAACACCGTCACGGCACCAGTTTACGTTGAAGCCTGCCTCTTTTAGCCCGTTGCAGATATAGCGGGCTGTGTCTACTTCATCCTCAATGACGAGACAGCGCATGTTGACTGGTATCTATTTTATCGTGCGGAAGAAAGCGCTCGAAGGGCCTGCTCCGCAGCTCAACGCTTAATTTTCTGGTTCCGACCTTATAGCCACAGTCGATGCTGCGCCAAACGGTATCGCCGAACTAGAACATATCCGGTCGGACTCTTACAACGGCTGAATCGATGGTTCCGTCCGCGTTAAATTGTAGGAAGATGGTCCAATGTTCGAGCTCAATCGACCAGGATTCTTTTCCGTTCGAGGGGGATCCTTGGTTGAACCTGGCCGCGGCAAGCTGACTTTTTAGATCCTCAATCCGTTTAGCGGCCCGGAGTTTTATCCCCAAACAGTCGAATGCGCCTCCGTAATGTCCGCTCGGTACGACACCCTGCTCCCCGGCATAGGCCCTGCCGAATGCAAAAAACAGTGCGAACGGAGTCATCTCTGGAGCAGTCGCTTCGAGTTGAATTCCGGCTTCGTCCCAAGTGATGCGTTCGGTGCCCCCTTGCACTTGAGTCCGGCTTGGCACGCCGAGCGCTTGCACAAGACCAGGTAGCGAAAGAATTGAACGGTTCTCCTTCACTTCTCCGACGACGACCGCATTCAACGAAACGTTATCCCGGGTCAAGACCGCGGAAAGGTCTCCTGCTTGCGATGGTCCAACCGTGGCGATTAGAAAAGAGATGCAGATAACCCAAATCTTCGGGCACATCGGCTTATGATCTTCGCCTCGGCACAAGGCGCTTCCGAACATTCATTGGACGATTTAAGATTTTTAACTTTAAGGGATCTTCCTTTTCTGACTAGGAGTAAATGTGGCGGGCTGATTTTGAGGTCACAACGCGATACAATTTGACGAACAGACCGCGGTTATCAGGAACCAGAGACGCCTTCTTTCCCAGGTCAAACGTCCAAATGAAAGGTAGAATAGTTTGCTGCCTCAGCCTCGTGATCGCGAGTTGGCCGATTTTGACACCGGCCCTCCTAGGCGATGACCAGCAACCGATGGCGGGCCAGCCGATCCAGGTGACGGACCAAGCTCTCAGGGATAAACTGACGGTGGAACCGGTGAAGGTAGAAATGGTCCAATCGGAGCTACCGGTTCCCGGAGTGCTCGAAGCAGATCCGACCTCGGTGGTGCACATTTACCCGCCGGTTACCGGCCATTTAGTAAAAATTTGGGTCCAGCTTGGTGATGCTGTCGAGGAAGGGCAACTGCTGGCAACGCTAAGCGCACCGGATTTTCTGCAGGCACAAGACGATTTTCTAAAGGCTCGGAGCCAGTTGAATCTGACGGAAAAGCAGTTGCGCAGAGAGCAATCGTTGTGGGACGCAAAGATTGCTGCAACCGGCGACTTGGAGACTGCCAAGGCAAACAACGAACAAGCGAAAAGCGACTACGATGCAAACCTGGCGATCCTGCGGTCTTATGGATTTGATCCGGATAAAGATCAGTTCGGTCAGCCGTTCCGGTTAGTTTCGTCAGTGACCGGTAAGGTGGTCGATATGAACACCGGGAAAGGGGAATTCAAGACTGATCCGACACAGCCACTGATGACAGTGGCGGATCTTTCCCACGTCTGGCTAAGCGCAAACGTGCAAGAAAAAGATCTGCACTTCTTGAGTATTGGCCAGGACATCGGAGCAACGCTCTTAGCTTATCCCGGTCTGCAACTAACCGGTAAGGTCCTTTATGTCGGAGATATGCTGGACCCAGACACTCGGACCACCAAAGTGCGGGTGTTGCTGGATAATACGGATGGTCTATTCAAACCGGGAATGTTCGCAACGGTTCTGCTTAAAGACGTCCCCAAGCAAGAAATCACGGTTCCGACTATTGCGGTTGTTCAAGTCGGGAACAGCGCTTTCGTGTTCGAGCAAACCGATCCGACGACCTATCTGCCGCGTCCGGTCCAGCTTGGCCAGCAACATGACGATCGCGTTGTGATTAAGGGCGGCTTGACGCAAAACGCCAAGGTGGTGGTCAAGAACGCGGTTTTGCTCGAACAATGATCTCCAGCTTGGTCAGCTTTTGCTTGCGACGCCGTTGGTTGTTGGTGTCGATCTTTCTCGGGATATTCGCGTTCGGTGTGTTCTCGGCGAGCCAACTCTCGATCGATGCTTACCCCGATATCAGTGACACTACCGTCCAGGTATTGACTCAATATCCCGGGCACGCCGCTGAGGAAGTTGAAACGCAGATAACCATTCCTTTAGAGCGCGAATTGAACGGAGTTCCTAACTTAAAAATAATGCGGTCCAAGAGCACCTTCGCTCTTTCCATTATCCAGTTGGTCTTTCAGGAGGGCACTGCCGATTACTTTGCCCGCCAACGAGTGCTGGAGCGGGTCGGCAACGTTACCTTACCGCCCAATATTCAAGCCGGCCTCGATCCGCTGACCTCCGCGAACGGCGAGATCTATCGGTACACGTTGCAGTCCCGTTTGCGCAGTCCGCGAGAGCTGCGTGATCTCAACAACTGGGTCGTATTCCCCGCCTTCAAACAAGTGCCCGGTGTAGTCGATGTCGATCCATTCGGCGGCGAAAATTATCAGTACCAGGTAATCGTCGATCCCGATAAACTGGCCAAATACGGGCTGTACATTCCGGAAGTTGTTAACGCTGTCACTTCCAATAATACTAACGCCGGGGGTGGCAAAATGAACCGAGGCGATCAAGCGTTCGTGGTCCGCGGACTTGGGGCCATTACCGGGATGCAGGACATCGGGAATATTGTCATTACGCAAAAGAAGGGTACACCGATTTTCGTTCGTGACGTCGGTCAAGTGGTTCAAGGCGCGATCCCGCGGCAAGGAATTCTGGGATTTAACTCCAATAGTGACGCTGTGTCCGGGGTTGTCGACATGCTGCGCGGCTCTAATCCGTCGCGAGTGTTAGTCGGCGTCCACCAAAAGGTGGAGGAACTCAATTCTCGCCTACTGCCGAAAGACGTCAAAGTGGTGCCGTATCTGGATCGGACTGAGCTCGTTAACACCACGTTAGAGCGTGTTGGCCGCACCCTGCTTGAAGGCATCACCCTGGTATTAATCGTTCTCATCTTGTTTCTCGGAAATGTCAGAGGTGCTCTCATCGTCGCGCTCACGATTCCGTTCGCGCTCTTTTTTGCGTTTACGATGATGCGTTTAACGAACATCCCCGCGAATCTTCTTTCGCTAGGTGCGATCGACTTCGGCATCATCGTGGATGGCGCCATCGTTTTACTGGAAGTTGTCCTCCGCCAGGCCGAGGAAAATCCAGGTGTGGGATTGGAGCTCGAAGATGCTCAAGGCGCCGCGCTTCAAGTCGGTCGCCCGATTTTCTTTGCGACGCTGATTATCATCACCTCCTACTTGCCGCTCTTTGCTTTTGAAAGCGTCGAAAGAAAGCTTTTTACGCCCATGGCGTACACCGTCGGTTATGCTCTTTGCGGGGCCTTGCTTTTTGCGCTCTGCATCATTCCCGGCCTGGCTTATGCCACCTATCGCACACCGCGCCGGATTTTTCGTAGCCCGGTCTTAGAATTCTTGGGAAAACGGTACGACAGATATCTTGTCTTTCTGGTTAAACGTCCACGACTGATTCTGCTTCCGCTGGCTGTCTGCTTCGGCCTAGTCATTTTCTTCGGCATGTCGGTCGGACGCGAGTTTTTGCCTTACCTAGATGAGGGGTCACTCTGGCTACAGGTCGAACTGCCTCCGGCAATCTCGATTGAGAAGGCAACAGAGATGGGCGGGGACGTCCGGAAAATACTGCTCACCTTTCCGGAGATACGCGACGTGGTCACCCAGACCGGTCGAAACGATGACGAGACCGACCCCTGGACTTTCTCGCACATCGAGACCTGCGTGACCCTAAAGCCTTACGATCAGTGGGGTGGCGACAAAGTTGCCCTCATCGAGCGAATGCACAAGAAATTAAGTTCTGATCTGCCGGGTGTGGATTTCGGTTTTTCTCAACCGATCTACGATAACATGAACGATCTACTCACCGGCGCTCACAGCGATCTGGTCGTTAAGATCTACGGGAACGACTTTGCCGAAGATCGGCGGATAGCCGAAGGCGTGGTTAATGAGCTGCAACACGTGCACGGCGCAGCCGATGTGGCGGTCGACGAGGAACCTCCGCTGCCCCAGTTGCAAATCAATGTTAATCGGGAAGCTGCAGCCCGTTTTGGCATTAACATCAGCGACATCAGCGCCCTTATTCAGTCTGCAGTTGGCGGCGTGGCCGTCACTAATTTTTTCCTTGGCGAAAAAAATTATGACATCGCGGTGCGCGCCACCGAGAAATACCGCGGTAGTGCAGAAGCGATTTCCAACTTAACGCTCCCTTCTTCCGACGGTGCTCCGATCGCATTAGGCGAGCTAGCGGAACTTAAGCTGAGTTCCGGCGAAACCACCATCGACCGGGAAATGGCCCACCGAATGATGAAAGTTCATCTCAACCTCCGGGGACGCGACCTCTCTTCATTTTATGAGGAAGCCCAGAGAGCCATCGAAGAGAAGGTAAAATATAATCACGAGGATAACCGGATAGAATGGGGTGGATCCTTCGAAAACCAGCAGCGAGCACAAGCTAGACTGAGTGTAGTGATTCCGGCTACGCTGGGTGTCATTTTCCTTTTACTCTTCTTTGGTTTTGGCGAATTCCGTCACGCCGCCATGATCCTGATCGTGGTTCCCCTAGCACTGCTGGGCGGCTTGGCCGCGCTCTATTTTCGGGGCATGACCGTCAACGTTTCCAGCGCCGTCGGTTTCATCGCGCTTTTCGGGGTAGCCGTGCAAAATGGCGTGATCATGGTCTCGAATTTGAAGCGAATGCACGGTGAAGGTAGAACGCTGGAAGAGACCGTCCGGCGGGGCGCCGGGGTTCGACTACGGCCGGTGCTAATGACCGCGACGGTGGCAACCCTTGGTTTACTGCCGGCGGCTCTGGCGCGTGGTGTAGGTAGCGATGTCCAACGTCCTTTGGCTACGGTTATTGTGGGTGGCCTCGCCACGGCGACACTGCTAACTCTGCTAGTCTTACCGGGCTTATACTACCTGGTCGAAAAACAGTTTGATGCCTTCATGAAGCGGCGCGATCAGACACCCCCTGAATCAACACCCCCCGCTTCGGGACCGGCGACTTAGGAAAACTGGGTTTATCTATGTCTGTCTCTTCCAGCTCTGTCCACTTGATCACGAGCATCGCGGTTTTCTTCTCTGTCGTCGCTCCGGTTTGCGCGGGTGAATCGCAGACCAACTCGGGAACCACCCTGCCCAAGACCGAGAATCAGCCCATTTCATTTGACGAGTTTCTGGCGGGAGTCGCTGCCAACAATCTCGATCTGGCCGCTCAACGCTACAACATCACGATCGCCCAAGCTCAAGTCGTCGCGGCCAAGGTTTCACCTAATCCGGCTTTCACCACCACGTTCGCCACGGATATCTCGCACCGTGATCAAGCGACCGCTTGGGGAGAATCGCTGACCGAGGAAATTGAGGTAGCCGGAAGACGCAAGTTTCGGGTGACTGCCGCGCAGAAGAATCTTTTAGCGGTTTCTGCGACCGTTGATGATTTCTTTCGGCAGCTCCAGGGCACCGCTGCTACCGCCTTCGTCACTGCGCTGTCTGGTCAGATGACGGTTGATGAAAAACGCCGGGCCTATGACGCACTCGATAATCTGGCCAAGGCCAATGAAAAACGACTGACTGAAGGAGACATTGGTGAGGTCGATGCCAACCAGGCCAGGCTGGATGCTAAGCAAGCCGAGGGTGACTTGGTAGTCGCCCAGTCCGCCCAAAGCGCGAACCTGTTCGCTCTGGTTCAACTGATGGGGAAGAAAAACGCCCCGGTAAGGAACCCGGCAGGCAGTCTAGTGTTTAAGGATCATGATTTCACTTTGCCATCAATCCTGTCTGTAGCGTTGCAAAATCGGCCGGATGTTCGGGCAGCCCGCTTTACTTTCGAGTCGACCCAAGCCTCGGCGAAGCTGGCCAAAGCAAATCGAATTCCCGACCCCACCATCGGTCTGGGTGTTACTGAGACTGGGAGAATCACCAATCGGATTGACCCGGCGCCTAGCTACAACGATCTGAACCTCTCGCTTTCGATCCCTCTCCCCCTGTTTAACAGCTATCGCGGCGAGTATCAGGCGGCCGTCGCCACTGCGGCGCAGGCCCAGGTCGTCTTACAATCAACCGAGCTTAAGGCTGAGGTTGACGTTCGGACGAATTTTGACCGTTACCGTCTAGCCAGGCAGCAGTTGGCCAAGTATCAAGGAAATGCGATCGAATTAGCCAGGAAGGTACTAGAAGCAAAACTCACCAGTTATCGACTTGGTGCTACGACATTGCTCGATCTATTGCAGGCGGAAAAAGACGAAACTGATGTTCGTCTCAATTATATTGCGGCATTAACAGAACGCGCCAGCGCCTTGGTCGCCCTGGAACAATCAGCCGGCTTTTGGGATATCAGGTTTCCCACCGATCACTCCGGTAGTATCAACCGACTGAATTTGCCGAGCACTCCCGCTAGGGGTGATTAGTGATCAAATTCAGCAGAACTAAAGCCAGCGCTGTCGCAAGGCCGATAGCTAAGACCCCGATTACGCCAAGGAATACTTGGCTACCAACATGCGGAGCAGAACCTTTCGGGTTTGCCGGGGACGGAGTGCCGGGGAGATTTGAAGCAGCCTTCACCTTTCCAAAATGTTACCATATAGTTAGGCAGAAGGGTAGTTGTTTCCTCCGAATCGTTGTTCTGGCGGATTGACCTCTGAAAGAAACCGACCAGCCCAACGCCTGACTATCGCTAACGTCGCTCCTCATTTGACAGCGCCAATGCGCGAGTGAAACTCCCTAAGTTCCTCCGGCTCTTGGGCATTTTAGCAGATATTCGTTTCCCGATGACCGTCCAAATCGCTCTTCTCCGCGCCATTAATGTCGGTGGTATTAAGGTTAGCATGACGGATTTGCGCGCATTGTTCATCGATCTTGGCTTCGAAGACGTTCGCACGTTGCTCAATACGGGAAATGTGGTGTTCCGTAGCAAAAGCAAGACCGGAGCGACCCTGGAAAAGGTTTTGGAGACCGAATTTGCCAAAAGGACAGGCCGGCCAACAGAGTTTTTCTTGCGGACTGCTGAAGAATGGAAGTCGATCATTGCCCGGAACCCAATGACCGATGAAGCGAGACGTGATCCCGGACATCTTTTGGTGGTGCTGCTAAAAAGCTCCCCGACCAATCAAGAGGTCGATGCGTTGAGGGCCGCCATTGTTGGGCCAGAGATCGTGCAGGCGGATGGCAAGCAAGCCTACATCTACTATCCAGCCGGAGTCGGACTATCCAAATTAACTGCCAAACTGATCGAAAAGAAGTTAGGCGCGCCGGGCACAGGACGCAATTGGAATACCGTTCTGAAGCTCGGGGCAGTGGTGAGCTGAGGCTAGAGGGCGAATGAGCGTGATCTTTGGTGGGGCGAGGCTCCCGAATGTCGAAATCGGTGTAGCGAAGTGTCTGGTGCTCCTTGCCCAATACCATTGTTAGGCCACGAAACGCGCCGAGCCCGTGGTCCATCGTGGGCCACGGCTCGGCGCGATTCTCGGCCTTGCTCACGAATTGGGAGAGTTTGCGCGAATTGCTTTGGTTAAGTCGCGTGGTCCTTCGGGAGCCTCGCCCCACCAAGGATCTCGCCCACCACGCCCCCACGCCGATACGCTCAAACGCCGATACGCAACTACCCCGCCCCATTCCCCTCGCCCGGCTCATCCCCGCGCGCTGCGCCGGTCATGATGGCAACCACTTCCGACATAGTACGCTTTTGCGGAGTGGTCACGGCGGCACGCCGGCCGAGACGCATAATCTGAATCCGATCCGCCACCTCAAAAACATGGGGCATATCGTGACTGATCAGAATCACCGCAAGCCCACGATCGCGAATGGTACGAATCAAATTCAACACCTGACCTGATTCCCGAACACCAAGAGCTGCCGTCGGTTCGTCCATAATGACCAACCGGCGAGCGAATATTGCTGCCCGGGCAACGGCTACCCCCTGGCGCTGTCCACCGGAAAGCTTCTCCACCGCACTATCGATAGAGGGAAGATGAAACTTCAATTGATCCATTTCATGCTGCGCCTCACGTCTCATCCGGCTCTTATCCAACAGCCTCAACCAAGTGCCTAGCGGTCCTTGGTGTCGCAGTTCTCGACCTAGAAATAAATTTGTCGCAATGTCTAAGGCAGGCGCAACCGCAAGGTCCTGATAGACCGTTTCGATGCCGAGCTTTCTGGCGTCTAGCGGACTACGGAAATGCACCGGTTTACCATCGAGCAGCACCTCTCCTTCATCCGGGACAACTGCACCGCACAGTATTTTGATCAAGGTGCTCTTCCCAGCGCCATTGTCTCCGACGACCGCCAGCACTTCACCGGCTCTCAATTCGAGGTCCGCATGGTCCAAGGCCGTAACCTGCCCGTACCGCTTCGTGACACCGCGCGCTTCCAGCACCACAGTGCCTTTCGGCGGCAAAGTTACCTTTGTACTGGCATCCGTTGTCATCGTTGTTTTCTTCTCGAAATTTGATCCAAGGCAACTGCGCTAATCACGAGAATGCCGGTTATCAAGTCTTGCCAGAGCGGATCGATGCCGGTAAGGGTCAGACCGTTTCGTAACACCGACACAATCAAGGTGCCAATCAGGGTACCCCACAGGCTGCCCCGGCCACCAAACAAACTCGTTCCACCGATTACCACTGCGGTGATGCTATCAAGATTGGCGTTCTGCAAAGCGTTAGGATCGGCATTCGGGATGCGTCCCAGCGCCAACCAAGCTCCGATTCCATAAAGCAACCCTGCAGAAGTATAAACGGAGAGTAACCGGGCTTGGACCGGAATACCGACCAAGCGAGCGGCTTCACGATTGTTTCCGATGGCATAAACATGCCGGCCCCAAGCGGTCTGAGTCAGTAGATACCAGACCACAGCATAAAGCCCGAACATGACGATCATGCCATAGGTGATAGAGGTGTCGCCGACGCCAAAAGCATTTCCGGTCCAGGAAAGTAAATCGTCCGTAACCGGGAAGGCGCCGCCTTGAGCGGTTAATCGAGTGATCGCGGTGACGATGCCAAGTAGGCCAAGGGTTACGATAAACGGTGGCAACATCAACCGGCTGACAAGCAACCCCGAGGTAAACCCGACGCTCGTGCAGATGAAGAGCGCAAACAGTAAAGAGAGAACTGGATTCTGCTGTTCAGCAACTAACCGGCCGGCGAGGATCGTTCCCAACACGGCGATACCGCCATTCGCCAGGTCGATCCCGGCTGTCAGGATGATCATCGTTTGTCCGATTGCCAGAGTGCCGACGATCACACTTTGTTGCACCACCAGCGAAAGATTGCCGGTAGCCAGGAAGGTCTTAGTCGCCAACGAGAACACGGCGCAAAAGACGATCAGGACAATCAACGGGCCGAACGTTGGGGTCGTGATGAGCCGAACCAACCCGCTGCCGGTTCGTTTGGAAGCTGGCATACTACTCACACTCATTTGCTAATTTGGTAGGGCTCGAAAATGGTGGGACGAGGCTCCGGAACAACCGACGGCCCAATCAAGGAGGTCAGTTGCTCTCGACTCGACGTCCGCTGCGCCGAATAACTGGTAGGGCGAGGCTCCGGAACCACCGATGGCCCAACCAAGGAGGTCAGTTGCTCTCGACTCGAAGTCCGCTGCGCCAAATAACTGCCGAGCCGGGCGTGCACGTCCCTGACCTGTGTTAGGCCCTTGAACTTGACGAACAGATCTTGTCGGGCTCAATAACATGGCACACGCTGGGTGAGCGGCTCGCCGGTCTATTCGGCGTAACTTATCGACGCATTAGGTAACGTATCGCTCTTCGTGAGAATTTTCAGGCCGTTTCGGGAGCCTCGCCCTACCGGCTCCCGCCCAAGACCACGGCGATGTCCCGCTGCCGCCTTAAGGAGCAATCACCGCAAGCAATCGATCTTTGCCAGTCGCCGCACCATTCAACCCCCAGCAATTTTGCAGACCCCATTTGGTGTCCTTCGACTCCACACCGCTGAACGGTTTATCCGTGATCACGCTAGCACCCGTATTGATAAAGCCGGTTGGCTTATTCCCTGTCTTTACGTAGTCGACTACATAATCGACTCCTTTGGATGCCATGAGTTTTGGAAATTGCATGACCGTGGCGGCGATTTTGCCTTGTTGAACGTATTGAACGCCTAAGCGGCCACCATCGATCGAGGTCAAGACAATGTCCTTCAGTTTTCCGCGAGCCTTGATCGCAGCATAGGCGCCTTCAGCTGCCGGTTCGTTGATCGTGTAGACGACGTTGATATCGGGATGGGCGGTCAGCAAATTCTCCATCGCGGTCTGCCCTTCGTCTTGAGCACCATGCGTGATCTGTTTGCCAACAATGGCGGGGTCACCTTCCGCGATACCAAACCCTTTCAGAAATCCGTTGTGTCGCTGCGTATCAACGGTCCCGCCAGGAGTACCATCCAACATGGCCAGCTTTGCCTGCTTATCGCCGAGCGCTTTACGGGCATACTCGCCTTGAAGTACGCCGGCTTCGAAATTGTCCGTCGCTAGCGTCGCATCGACCGCATCAGCCGGATCCGTAGCGGTATCCAAGGCGATCACAAGAACTCCTTTGTCGCGCGCCTTTTTGATTATCCCGAGCATGCCGGTCGAATTGTTCGGGGTGATTAATATTCCTTTCACTCCTGCGCTGATTAGATCCTCGACCGCGGCGACCTGACCCTCGTTATCGCCATCGAATTTGCCGAATCGAGCGATCAGTTTCGCGCCTTGTTTTTCTGCTTCCGCGGTTGCGGCTTGGCGCAGCTTAACAAAATAAGGGTTTACTTCAGTCTTTGTGACCAACCCGATCAGTACCTGATCGCCGGCGGCTTTCGCCGTTGGTTGACTGAGAAATGCCAATGTCGCCCCCATGAAAGAGGCGACAGCAAGTTTCGTAGAGTGGGGGATGTTAATACGAATCATAAGTTCCTAGGGGTTAGAAGGGGGGGTAAATGAATAGACCAATCGACCTTAGCACTGATATAGCGAGCGCTGTCAACCATAAATAAGTCGGAATGATTTATTATTTGACCGCTCGCTGTCTAATCTTCTACTCTCTCTAAGACGGCCACCACCGCTTTGTTCCCCCAAGGCCGCTTGCTCCCAATTAGTCATCGGCGGAATGGGAAAAAAAAATGCCCGACATTTTATCCTCACTCGCATCGACTACCCCTGCTCGCTCCGTCGATCCGAGCCGCGGAACTAATCAATCGGGTGTTAAGCTCTACAACGAGCGTTTGGTGCTGTCCTTGATACGAAGCCACGGAAGTCTCTCAAAAACCGAGATTGCTCGGCGCACTGGTCTCTCGGCGCAGACCAGCTCGGTAATCATGAAGCAACTCGAAAACGACGGCCTGCTGGTTAAAGGAACGCCAATTCGTGGCAAGGTCGGGCAACCTTCTGTGCCGATGTCGCTTAATCCGGAAGGGGCTTTCTCGATCGGCTTTAAGTTCGGGCGACGGAGCGCGGATCTCGTGCTGATGGACTTTGTCGGCCAGGTTAGACGGATACTGCGCGAGAATTACGCTTACCCCACCCCAATCGAGCTCGAACGATTTGTGCATTCCGGAGTCGCAGAGATCACTCAGCATCTGAATGCAGAGCAAGCCAAACGAATCTGCGGGTTCGGCATCGCTGCTCCTTTCGAAATGTGGGGCTGGGAGGATGAGGTTGGTGCGCCCCACGAAGTACAGGAAGCCTGGCGAAGCTATGATATTAAGACTGAAGTGGAACGGCTGGTACCGTGGCCCGTGCACTTTTGCAACGATGCTACGGCCGCCTGCGCGGCGGAGCTCGCCTTTGGTAACCGATCGAGATACACAAACTTTCTTTATATATTTTTTGCCACCTTAATCGGGGGCGGAATCGTGCTGAATGGGGCTCTTTATCCAGGTCGGGCTGGTTATGCCGGCGCGTTCGGCTCGGTATTGGTGCCTGATGCGAACGAAGCAAACCCGCCGATGGCCAAGAGCCTAATTCGTTGTGCATCCATTTATATTCTTGAGAATATTTTGAAGAACGAGGGCAAAGACCCCTCGATCCTGTGGCAATCGCCGCACGACTGGAGCACGGTCGACTCAACCGTTGACGCGTGGATCGATCAGGCCGCCATTAGCGTCAGCGTCGCGATCGGCTCGGCAATCTCGATCATCGATTTCGAAGCGATTGTAATCGATGGCGCTTTCCCTCAAGCGGTCCGAGCCGCGGTGGTTCAACGGATCCGCGAGCAATTTGGCCGTATGGATCTACAAGGAGTTGCACCGGCCGAGATTGTTGAAGGTGCGATCGGGAGGGATGCGCGCGTCCTGGGGGCAGCAAGCCTGCCGCTGTTGGCCGGTTTCGCTCGAGATCGGGATCTCCTGTTTCACTAGCCTGATCGCGCGATAGCAGTAATCAGTAATCAGTGTGGCCGGCGCTCGAACTGCTTACCGACACACTGATTACTGGTTACTGGCTACCCCGGTCGCAGTTACGAGGCCGAAATGAAATCAACCCACCAAACCATGTTGATCGGGATAGATTGGGGCGGAACGAAAATCGAAGGGATCGCTCTGACTCAGGAAGGCAAACAGCTCCTGCGACTCCGCGAAGATACACCGCGGCACGACTACGACGGTTGCCTGCGCATCATCGCGAATCTGGTTGACCGTCTGGAAAACGAGACTGGACATCGTGGCGCTATCGGGATCGGGATCCCGGGGTCACTCGAACCGAAGTCACGACTAGGAAAAGGGGCGAGCTCGACCTGGCTGCTCGGCAAACCCGTGGAACACGATCTGCGAAGCGCGCTAGGCAGAGAGATCCGGGTGGAGAACGATGCTGACTGTCTGGCAGCTTCTGAAGCCGTGGATGGAGCTGGGGCGGGATATGCGGTTGTGTTTGCCGTGATTCTCGGGAGCGGCGCCGGCGCCGGGATCGCCATCAACGGGAGGGCACATCACGGCCCAAACAACAGCGGCGGCGAGTGGGGCCATAATCCCTTGCCGTATCCCGACGCCAGCGAAATCCCAGGAGCGGCCTGCTATTGCGGCAAGCACGGTTGCATGGAGACATGGGTATCAGGACGCGCTTTCCAAGCAGAGTACGCCCGTCACTCCGGAATCGAGTTACCGGCAAAAGAGATCATCGGGAGAATGCGCGTAGGAGACCATCTCGCCCGGCAGGTTTGGCAACGCTATGTTGATCGCGTCGCTCGCGGGTTATCGATCGTCGTCAACACCCTTGATCCCGACATTTTTGTGATGGGCGGCGGCATGTCCAATATCGACGAGCTTTATAGCGAACTGCCCACTCAGCTCGCGCGCTATACCTTCTCCACCGTCTTTGAGACACCGATTCGAAAAGCGATCCACGGCGACTCCAGCGGAGTAAGAGGAGCGGCCTGGCTGTGGAGGGAGGAGCCGCTGAACAATAGCCAATAGCCAATAGCCAATAGCCGATGGCCAATAGCCGATGGCCGCAAAAGAACGCAAGGAACACCACAGCAAGGTCACCGGGATCCCCGAAAAATATGCTGACCCACTGACCCACTGACCCACTGATTACTGATTACTGATTACTTACGTTTCCACCAATCACCTTTCACCCCCACGCCCTCCCCATGCCTTCATCCGACCTCACCGCCCGCTACGAGTTCGCCTCCGATCTTATCAAAGACGCCGGACAACTTGCGCTCGACTATTTCCATCGTCTCGGGACCCTCACAATCAAACAGAAAGGGGAACAAGACATGGCCAGCGAGGCGGATCTTAATGTCGAAATGCTCATTCGGGACAGACTTCGAAGCCGGTTTCCGGAGGACGCTTTTCTCGGGGAAGAGACCGGCCGCACTGACTTTTCGGCGGGTCAAGGCGTTTGGGTGGTTGACCCTATCGATGGCACCCAACCCTTCATTAACGGTCTCGCCGGGTGGTGTGTCTCGATCGCCTTCGTACTAAATGGGACATTGGAGATGGGCTTGGTTTATGGTCCGGCTCGCGCAGAACTGTTTCAAGGATGCCGCGACCAACCCGCGACCTTGAATGATAACCCGATCCAAGTTGGTAAGGCGAATCGCCTAACCGACGGTATTCTCGGGGTTGGCTACTCACCAAGGGTAAAACCAGATGAATTCCTGCCGCTCTTCTCTCGCCTTTTGCAGCACGGATCAATGTTTTATCGGGAAGGCTGCGGCGCGTTAGCATTGTGCTACGTGGCCGCCGGGCGGCTGATCGGATATGTCGAGCCTCATATCAACTCCTGGGATTGTCTCGGTGCTTTAGCGGTAGTGCAGGCCGCCGGTGGCGTCATCAACGATTTCCTCGCCGATGACGGTCTTTGGAACGGGAACCGCGTAATCGCAGGTCCGCCGTCGTTGTATCCGACATTGGTGGGTTTGTTTTGATGGCCGGGTAGGGCATGGACGCCTGGAGGGGAGCCGCTTTAGAGGGTGGCAGTTCTATCGGTTCACAGCAGGCGGCTCCCGAGAATGACCCACGGCATTGCAGCTGTCCGGTGTTCCGCCGAGCTTATCCCGGGCGCCTAGATTGATGGATTCGCGCTGGGTTATTCCCGGGAGCCGCTTGCTGCCCACCTACAGAACTGCCAACCTACAAAGCGGCTCCCCTCCAGGTCCGTCTCGCCCGCGCTAGGTATCGTTCTGTCCTACCGATACAGCCGATGATTGATCGGTTGGAGCTGGGAGAAAAGGTCGCGATAAATCTGGTATCGCACCTCCAATTCCTTGGCCTGTTCCGGCCTAGGTTCCAAGCTAATCTCTTCTTGACGCACCGCAGCAGCTGCGACCGAACCGCTGGCATACACACCCGTGCCGATGCCGGCCAGTAATGCCACCCCCAATGCCACTGCCTCCCGGACCGGACTAATCTTTAAAGATAAACCGTAAACATCGGCCTTGATCCGAGCGAGTAGCCGGTTCTGCATTGGGATTCCAATCGTAATAATCTCCTTCGGTCGCGGCAGGCCAGCCACTGTTTCCATGGCCTCTACGATTGCCCTCTCTTCGAACGCAATCCCTTCGAGAACCGCCCTGAACATCGCTGCCCGGGTAGTAGTTGACCGCAGCCCGACAAATGCTCCGGCAGCTTGCGCGTCCGGAAACGGGGTCAGACTCCGCACCAAATGCGGAAGAAAAATCGGTATGGCATGATGAGCACTCGCTGCTTCCTCGGTCAGGGTCGCAAAATCGGCTTTGCCTCCCAACTGTTGCTGGAACCATTCGATAGCGGCGCCGGCCGTAAAAAGACCACCGGTTAGATAAAAAACCGGCTCATCAATCCAGACCGCTCCCTGAGCTATACCATGTTCGGGTAGAGTCGGGCTGAAGTTCGGCTTTTCGGCGATAGCAAGAATGGTGGCTGAGGTGCCCAGACTGTCCGTCATCACTTCTTTGGCCAACCCACTTACCGCAAATACGCCACTGAGTTGGTCATGGGCGCCGACGCAAACGGCGCAGGTAGCCGGGAGATTGGTTGCTTCAGCCGCAGCTGGCGTAACGGGTCCAAGCAGGGTTCCGCTTCGTAAAATCGGAGGCAAAATATCGGCATTGATTCCGACTTCAGTGAGGAGCTCGGGTTCCCAGGTCCCCTTGGCCAGATTATAGGCTAGGGTGCGACAAGCCAGACTGGGATCAGTCGCCGGTACGTTGCTGAGCCGGTAGGCGATGTAATCCGCCAAGTGGAGCCACTGCACGGCCTCCGCGAATAATTCAGGACGATGATTCTTAACCCAGAGCAGTTTGCACAGCCCGAACATCGGATCCGGATTCAGGCCGGAAATCCGAAACAAACGATCGTATCCGATCCGATCACGAAGCCAGGCAAATTCTTCGGTCGTCCTGAGGTCAAACCAGGCAATCGCCGGTCCTAATGAGCAGCCGCCCTTATCGATGGGGAACAGCGACTCGGCCACACCCGCTACCGCTATCCCTTTGATTCGTGAGGGTGACTCGATCTTGGCAACCACGGTTCGTATGGTCCGGCAAACTGCCTGCCAAATCGGTTCCGGCTCGAAATCGGTCCATCCCGGTTTCGGCTGGGCTAGCGGTGTCCTTTCGTCAGCCTGGATTAAGATTTTCCCCGCTGAATCGAGAGCTAGACATTTGATATTGGTGGTTCCGACATCGAGGCCGAGCAACAAATCGAGATGCGGCATTTGGATTCTTTAGCCTGCTGGCTCCGTAGGAGCTACATCTTTATACCTGCGAAGGAAAAAGTGCGATCGGCTCCGTTAGGGGCAACCTCTAAACGCAACTCGTTCAAGCTGCCTCGCGTTCCAGATCAGATGTCGCTCCTAACGGAGCTACTCGCGCTTTGTTTGACTCCGAGCTCTAAATATTTTGTTCCTACGGAACACATTTTGCAGCCTACCAGAACGTCCAACTCTGGGCAGTTTAATGAAAACGTTTACAAGCAGCTGAAAACTTTTACAGTGATTCGTATCCCCTCAGTAAACCCACCGTTGTTCCCCTAAAATGAATTTCGGAAACTGATCCAGAGATCACCTCCCCTGCTGTGTCCGGCTTACCTGACACAGAAATTTCTTCGATCGCTTCTAATATCACCCGTCGCGAGCTTTTGATCGGAGGCGGCAAGGTCGCCGTGGCTGCTGCGGTCACTTCGCTTTTCTCGCCCTTCAACATTTATGTAAAAGCGGCCGCGCCTAAGAGCATCTCCTTCTGGCAATTCTACTCACCCGGCGGCGGCTCAAAAACGCAGGACCAATGGTTTCAAGATATGGTTAAGTCCTGGAACAGCTCCCACGACATCAAGGTCGAGCTTCTCTACGTTCCTAACCAGGAGTACATGAACGGTTCCAAGCTCCAAACCGCTTTCGCGTCCGGTCAAGGACCAGACATTTTCGTTATCAGCCCGGGCGATTTCCTCCGGTACTATAACGGCGGTGTCTTGGTGGATTTGTCGCAGTACATGGAGGATGCGGCCAAAAAGGATTTCTTCGATAACGTCATGGAGACGCGCATCGTGGATGGGAAAATTTATGGACTACCGATGGAGGTTGAACCAATGGCGATGTACTACAGTCATAAAGCGTTCAGCGAGGCCAAGCTCTCGGAAGCGGACGTCCCAAAAACTTGGGACCAGCTAATCGAGGTTTCCAAAAAACTGACCAAGAAAAATCAGTTCGGTTGTCTGTTCGAAACCGGTCCGGGTTACTACCAGAATTTCACCTGGTATCCATTTCTCTGGCAGGGAGGCGGGGATATGGTGACCCCGGAGGGAAACAAGAGCGCGTTCAATTCGCAGGCCACCGTTCAAGCCCTGAAGTTTTGGCAAGATACGGTCAAACAAAATGTAGCACCTCGTAACGAACTCGGTTTTGGTGGAGGCGATGCGGTAGCCAATATGGCCAGTGGTTATTGCGCCATCCAGAACGTTGGGATCTGGGGGATCTCGCTGTTGCGCGAAAACGCCAAAGGATTTGAATATGGCGTGTTCCCCTGTCCCACACCGCCCAATGGGAAATCGAAGAGCGTCCTCGGCGGTTGGTCATTTGTAGCCAATGCGAAAGGCAAGGATCCGGAGACCGCGGCGAAGTTCTGCGTTTGGGCCCTAGGTTCAATGAGCGATGATTCGATTGGACGCGTCGTCGATTGGTGTATCAAAGCCAAGAGCGATATATCGCCTCGAAAATCAGCATTAGAGAAGGCCACTCAGCTTGGCGGTTACAACGACGGACCGATGAAAGTGTTTAAGGATGAAGTTTTTCCAACCGGACGCGGCGAACCTCGGGTTCCACCAGAGGTTTACAAGGCCGTCTCGGATGCAATTCAAACTTGTCAATTGGGAGGAGCCAATCCTGAGCAGCAGGCAGCCGATGCCAGCCAAAATATCGATTCTTATCTCGCAGGCTATACGGGCGCACCGTTGAGATGAGGGTATCGCTGGACCTTTAATATGGAAGGAGCTAGGAGCTAGAATCTAGGAGCTAGGACGGGTGATTTGTGATCGGTGGGCTAGCAATCGAACCATGTCTCGAAATGACTTCGACCACCTGTGTGACCGAGCAGAAAATGGAGATTCTCATTTTCGGGTCGCCGGCCCGGTACCAATCGCTAATCACTTTTCGTCCCTCCTAGCTCCTAGATTCTAGCTCCTAGCTCCTCTATTTAGAATGCCAGATCTACTCACTAGGAATACAACCAGACCTCCAGTTATTGGTCTCGCCCATCGGGGACTAAAACGCAGCCAGAGAGAAGCTTTGGCTGCATACCTATTCATCCTACCGGATGCTCTCGGACTGGCCATCTTTGTGGCCTTGCCCATGCTGTTTTCTTTGAGCTTGGGCTTCTTCTCGGTGAATGGGTTTGGCGGTTTTCGTTTCATTGGTCTCGCTAACTTCCAACGGATGTTGATCGATCCTTTGTTCCGGAAAAGCCTGTGGGTCACGTTCGTCTATGTTTTGATCCTGGTGCCCGCACTCTACGTCACCGGTCTCGGACTAGCGCTCCTGGTCAATCGGCGCACGCGTTTCGTCGGCGTGTTCCGAAGCATGTTTTTTGTGCCCAATGTGGTCAGTCTGGTGGTTGTCGCTCTCGTTTGGCAGGTGATGTTGGTGGATAAAGTCGGTTTTGTTAACCGGTTATTCCAGTGGTGCGGTCTATCAGGATACTCTTGGTTGGGAGACCCGAACATAACCCTCTACTCGATTCTCTTCGTAACGGTCTGGTTCCTCATGGGATACTACATGATCATCTTTCTTTCGGGGCTGCAGGAGATCCCCCGCGAATACTACGATGCCGCGCGCATCGATGGCGCCGGTCCCTGGGCAACCTTTACTCGCATCACCCTGCCCCTACTCCGGCCAACTAGCTTCTTTGTGCTATTAGTGTCCGTAGTCACAGCCGTCGCCGGTTCTCAGACATTCGACTTAATCTATGTCATGACCCGAGGCGGACCGGCAAATTCAACGTCGTTAGTGATTTTCTATATCTATCAACAGGCGTTCCAATTTAACAATTACGGTTATGCCGCCGCTATGGCGTCCTTCCTAGTTCTCATTCTTTTGATAGTAACGATTATCCTCTTCGCGGTTACCAAGGGAGGGAGATTTCATTTTACGTAACTCAAGGACTTGGTTTGTCGTGCGCGTGAACATAGACATCGACCCGCTGTCTGCCCGCAGGGGCACCAGGACTCGGCCCAGGGTTTTAACCCAGGGTTACTTGTTCCAACGAAATGCGCCCTGAAAGCATCCACACCCTCGCGGTCGCGAGGTGCAATTCTGGGAAAGCGCAACACTCCGATACTCCAGTACTCCAACACTCCGCTCGCAAGGATTCGAGGACGAGAACGACGACGAGGACAGCCTGCCCGACGAAGCTTGTGGTTCTATCATTACACCCGCCGAAAAGTCGGCCTCGCAAGCGAGGCGCGCTCCAAAGATCGGCAAGCGAAGTCGGGAGAACGAAGCGCCTCACATGACTGAACAAACCGCTCAAGCTCATTCTGAAGCAGTGCAGCCGCCTCGAAAAACGTTGCGACGCTTAGGACCCGTTTTGCTTTTCTGCTTCACCGCAGTCTTGGCGATTTTGACGGTGAGCCCTCTCGTCTGGATGGTTTCGGCGTCGTTCAAACCGGGAGACGAAACCTTTAGTCCCAGTATTATTCCGTTGCATTGGACGCTGGAGAATTTCCAATACGTTTTCACAGCCCTGCCGTTCTGGCGGTACATACTCAACAGCTTTTTCGTGGCCGGCACCATCACCGTGGTCGCCCTCTGGTTCCATTCTATGGCCGGCTTCGCGCTTGCCCGCCTCCGGTTTCCCGGGCGAGACGTCATTTTTCTCGCTATCTTTTCCACTTTCCTCGTGGCGTTGCCGGTCATCATTGTTCCTCTTTTTATTCTGGTCCGGCAGATGGGCATGGTGAATAGCTATGCCGGCCTCATTATTCCGGCCATCTTTAACGCGTTTGGGATTTTTCTCCTAAGGCAATTCTACATCGGGATTCCCAGCGAACTTCAAGAAGCAGCGTTCATCGATGGCGCTAGTTATTTCCGGATCTATTGGAGTGTAATGCTGCCGCTGAGCCGGCCGATTCTAGCTGCACTGGCCGTCTTTTTCTTTTTGGCGAACTGGAATGCATTCATCTGGCCCTTAACGATTACTAACGACCAGAGCCTATGGGTCGTTCAGATCGCGATTGCCAGCTTTCGACAGCAATACTCCGCTTCCTGGAATTATATTATGGCCGGATCAACCATTGTCGCGTTACCAACCCTTTTTCTGTTCTTCATTTTCCAGCGCCAGTTAGTGGAATCTATCAAAACCTCCGGCCTCAAATGAAACCGCAACCACAGATTCAGAAGGAAAGATCCGCAGATTACACAGATTACGGTTCAGGACCCGGGCCGGGCCGGCAAGATAACGAGAACCGTACCCTTACGATCGATGCTTTTATCTCGCAGACACAAACCAACCTCAAATCGTAATCTGCGTAATCTGTGTAATCTGCGGATTTTTTAAGGGGTCTGCGGGTTAAATCCGCGGTTGGGTTTGGAGCCTCTTTTTTTGGAACCTCTTTAATAGACGATGAGTAATTATTCTTTCAATGGACTGGGGATGTCACTTGGCAACCTGGCGCGTTTGTCGGAAGCGCAGACTCGTTCGATCAGCGCTGAAAATTTCTCTGGCGCGAAAGGTGAGGGCGGCAAAGCCACCGAAGGAACTGGAACCATCCCCGCCCGCGAGTTAGGTCAGGGCTGGAAAATTTCTCCCAGCATCAATATCGATGGGCGTCAGCTTTGTACACTCGCCGACATCCATGGACTCGGCGCTATTTAACACATCTGGCTCACGGTTCACCCCCAACATTGGCGCCGTTTAGTGTTGCGAATGTTTTGGGATAATGAAACCGCGCCCTCGGTGGAGGTGCCGCTGGGCGATTTTTTCTGCAACGGTTGGGGTGTCCGCTGCAATATTAGCTCATTGCCCGTGGCAGTAAATCCAGCCGGCGGATTCAATAGCTATTGGGAAATGCCATTCAAAGAACGTGCCCTAATCACCATAGAGAATTTAAGTCCGGAAAAAGTCGAAGGGTTTTATTATCAGATCGATCACACCCTAACCGAGATCGAAGGTGATCGGGCCTACTTTCATGCCCAATGGAGAAGATCAAATCCCCTGGCTTATCAAACCGTTCATACCATGCTCGACGGTATCAAAGGCAAAGGCCAATATATCGGTACCTATTTAGCTTGGGGAGTTAGGAACAATGGCTGGTGGGGTGAAGGCGAGATCAAGTTTTACCTGGATGGAGATCAGGATTGGCCAACCATTTGCGGCACAGGCACCGAGGATTATTTCGGCGGGGCCTGGAATTTTGAACACCCGAAAGGGGAATACGGAGTGTTTTCCAGCCCGTTCCAAGGGTTACCTCAGGTGATCAAACCGGATGGCTTATACCAGAGTCAACAGCGGTTCGGGATGTATCGGTGGCATGTCATGGATCCGATACGCTTTCATCAGGATTTGCGGGTAACGATCCAAGCGCTGGGCTGGAGATCAACTCAGGAAGGGCAACGACGTTATTTGCCGCTTCAGGACGACATCGCATCCACCGCGTTCTGGTATCAGACCGAACCGCACGCAGCGTTCCCGGCTCTAGCGGATCTGAATTTCCTGGAAGTGATTTGAGCGAGCGAAGCCTGGAGCGCTGCCTCGCTTCCGCTTTCGCAAAGCCTACGGCGCGACAGGTGCGAGGCCGTGGTGAACAGGGAGATATCGTTACCAAATGCCCTTCCCGGTGCTGCGCTTTATCGTGCATCAGTCCAGACGGGAAACCCGAGCTTGGGAGGTGTCGTGCTTGCAAGAGGTCCAGGTTTTCCACTGCCCGTTATAGAGCGCGGACAACGCAAGGACATGGGTAACCTGATCTCCCTGCTCACCACGGCCTCGCACCTGTCGCGCCGTAGGCTTTGCGAAGGCGGAAGCGAGGCAGCGCTCCAGGGTTCTCGAGCAACTCGGCACGACCGTTCACTTCGCTCTAACCAGCAAAAGCGGGACGTTGACATTATGCCGAACGTGATGGGCGGTGGTTCCGAACACTAAATCGGCGATGAAACGATGCCCGTGCGTGCTCATGGCAACAAGGTCGCAACCCTCTTTTTCAACCCATTTTACAATTTCCTGCGAAGGATCCCCGTAAGCGAGCTCCGCGTCTGCGGTGACGCCGGCGGAGCGAAACTCGTTCCGAACTTTTTCCAGATAAGCCCTATCTTCGGGAATCTCGTCGCTAACTGCTTCCGGACCGTAGGTTCGGGCCGCCCAGCCATCGGCCACGTGCAATAAAACAACCCGGCTGTGCATGGCTACGGCTAAGGCCTTGATATGTTCGATGATCGCACGGTCTGTCGGCGTTGCTTCCAAGGTGACCAGGATTTTGTCGTACATTCCGCCTCTCCATTCTTAGTGCGCTACGATAACCGTCCAAACTTGGCGTAGGGAGTCCGGAAGACTGTAAATATCCATGACGGTGATCAGAACGGCGCTGCTCCAACCGGCTAACAACAGGAATCGACCGATGCGCCACTTGCCCATTCGTTTGCTTGAGCCAGCGAACAGCAGCAGCGGAAACATGGCAAATGGTAATTCCAGACACAGAACGACTTGGCTCAGGTTAACCAAATCGGTTATACTACCGTCGCCGCGGAAACTGATGATCAGAATCGCGGGGACTACTGCAAGCAGGCGCGTGATCAGCCGGCGCACCCAAGGTCGGATACGCCAACGCATAAACCCTTCCATCACTACTTGTCCGGCGAGAGTTCCAGTAATCGTGCTGCTTTGTCCGCTGGCCAGAAGGGCAACCGCGAACAATGTACTGGCAAAGGTCGTTCCCAGGAGAGGCGCCAAGGTCAGGTGAGCCACTCGGATCCAATCGCTATCCGGACTAAATTCAACCGTGTGACCACCCGCTACCACCACGCTGGTTTTGCCGTAGAAGACGATCGCCGCCAGCACCAAGATGGCCGCATTAACAAAAAACGCGATGGTCAACGCCACCGTGGTGTCGACGGTATTAAAACGGATTGCGCGGCGAACGGAAGAGTCGTCACTCTGCAATTTGCGAGTCTGCACTAACGCGGTGTGCAGATAAAGATTGTGAGGCATTACGGTCGCCCCAATTATGCCGATGGCTACGACCAGCATGCCGCTCTGCGCAAAGTCCGGGTGTACCAGTGCGTGAGCCATTTCCAGAAAATCGGGCCGAGTGGGCGCCAGACCGAAGATCTCGATTGCGTAGCAGCCGCCGATGGTTAGTACAAAAACGGCGACCACAGCCTCGATGAGCCGCATACCTAGCCCTTGCAGGGCCAGGAGCAGCAAGACGTCAAACGCCGTGATAACGATGGCCCACTGGATCGGGATATGAAACAGCATGTTCAGGGCTACCGCACCGCCGAGGGCTTCGGCTAAATCGGTCATGCAGATCGCGACTTCCATTGAGATCCAGTTTGGCCAGCGGGTCCAACGCGGTAACCAATCGCGGCTACATTGGGCGAGGTCCTTACCGGTCGCCACGCCCAGCCGGGCGGCGACGAGTTGCAAAAAAATCGCCATCAGGCTGGCGACTGCTACCACCCATAGAAGACCATACTTGAATTGTGCGCCGCCGGCCAGATCGGTCCCCCAATTACCGGGGTCCATGTAACCAACGCTCACCAAAATGGCGGGTCCGGCAAATGCCCGCCACTGGCGGATGAAACCGGCCTTGACCGGCGGTACTTCAACGGAACCGTGTACGTCTTCTAACGAACGATGCACCACATGCAACTCGTCGAGTTTAGTCCGTCTATCACTCATGGGGCATAGGTGCGCTTGATGGCCTTAGGTCAACCGGTGCCAAGAGGTAAAATGGCCAAATATTAGTCAGCACCTAGAAATTTAGTTATACCTTAATTCGTTTACAAGGACTAATTTCATTTATGAGGGCTAAGTGCCGAAAATAATTACCTGGGCCTCGCGGACTCAGCCCAGGCTAAAATCTCTCCAGCGCTTCGCGCCTCGAAAAGTGGATTTACGACCTTGAAAACGGTCCGCGTACGAAAATGGCGGTCAGGATTTTTGCGTTCATTCGCGTCGATCCGCGGTTCGCTTCTTCAATGCGTATTCCCGCGCCAGCATCGCTAGCTTCCGCTCTGTTCCCCATTGATACCGGCCGAAGTCCCCAGTCGCTCGGATTACCCGATGGCATGGAATCAGTGCCGCTACCGGGTTCGCCGCGACAGCCGATGCCGTCGCCCGGACCGCCAGTGGATTCCCGATCCTCTCGGCTAAAAAGTGATAAGGGACCAAGTGTCCGGACGGGATCTCGATCAGGGCTCGCCACACTTGCAGCCTCAACGGCGATCCTTTCAACAGGAGACCTAGCCGCCGTTTTGGCGCCTCCCCGTTTAGGCGAGCGTCAATCTCGTCTCGAATTTCCGCGACCGCCGCAGGATCGTGGGTCAAGGTTGCTTCGGGCCAATTATTTCTAAGTTCCGTCAGCGCGTGTTTGGAATCCTTTACAAAGGAAAATCGGCAGATCCCACGAGGAGTCGTTGCCAGCAGCGCCGAACCGAGAACCGTGTCGACGAGCGCCCAATGAATCTGGAGTCCGGAAGAATTCTTGAATTCGCCGGGAGTCATATGATCCACTGCCAGGAAAAGGTCGTGTAATCGGGATGGCCCGGAAAGCCCGACCGAGAACGCTGTCGTTAACAGCGAGTTAGACTCCCGCAAGAGCGATTTGGCATTCGTTAAAGTGATGAACTGCACGAACTCTTTCGGGGTTAAACCAACGAATTCGACAAACAACCGGTGAAAATGGAATTCGCTCATCGCGAATTCCCGAGCCACTTCAGCCAGGGCCGGTTGATCTGCAGACCGGTCCACCAACAACCGGATCGCCTGCTCCATTTTCCCAAAATGCGAAGACGGACTTTTGATTCGGCTTATGGAGGCACCCAAAGCGGCAAACGGTCGGTTTTCCGCGGACTGGCTGGATTCGGTCATGATCGATCCTATCAGCCTATTTGAATCAACCGACCCGTTTCTTGCTATAACTGGATCCGGTTGAAGAAGTAGCTTCCCAGCGCCAGAAACAAAATTGCGGCGAAGGTCAGGACACCAAAATCTGTGACCATACCAAAATGAGACGATCCTAATAAGGCCGCCCGCAGACCGTCCACGCCGTAGGCGAGTGGATCGATTCTAGCAATCGCTTCCAAAGCCGGAGGAGCATTGTGCAATGGATAAAGTGCGCCCGAAAGAAAATAGATCGGCATCACCAAGAAATTCATCACCAATTGAAAGCCCTGAAAGTCCGAAAGGAGCGAGGCTACGGCGGTCCCTAGTGCGGTAAACAAGAACCCGATCAGGACCATAAAACCGATCGCAGCCGGGAGCAGCGTCCAATTGACGGGCCGAAACCCGGCCAGCGTGCAAACGAGAACCACGATAAGACCTTGAAGTACGGCGACCGTTGTGCCCCCCAATGTCCGGCCGAGCATGATCAAAACTCTTGGCACTGGCGCCACCATTGTCTCTTTGAGAAACCCAAACTGCTTGTCCCAAAGCAGCTCGATCCCGTTGAACATTGCCGTAAAAAGGATCGTCATGCCCACCACTCCGGGAGCTAGAAATTGTAAGTAATTCCCTTCGCCCGCCTTTTGAAAAATCGGCCCGAAACCGAACCCGAGCGCAATCAAATACAAGACTGGTTGGCCCAGGGACGCCACAATACGTGAACGCGACCGGATATACCGCGTCAACTGGCGGATCCAAAGAATATAGATGCAGCTCACGCGAAGAGAAGTAGTACAAGGAGTCCAAGAAGTACAAGGAGTTCAAGAATGAATTAAACCAGCGCACCCTCAAATTCGACGCGCTCAACCATCTGTCTGTCATCAGATAGTATCGGCGGGCCACGATCTATCATCAGGTTCGTTAAACGAACCTCCTTGTACTCCTCGTACTCCTTGAACTCCTTTTTCTTCGTTCATCGGCGGAACATCCTCGCCATGTTGCGCATGTGGTCGGCCGAAGAAACTTCTTCTTCGCGAATCTCTGCGCCGGTCAAATTGAGGAAAGCTTGCTCAAGCGACTCAGAAGCAGTGGCCGACATCAGCTCGGCAGCTGTCCCCTCCGCGATGATCTTGCCATGGTCAATAATCGCGATCCGGTCGGCAACCCGTTCTGCCTCTTCCATATAATGCGTCGTCAAAAAGACAGTCACCTGCTCGTCCTGATTGAGCCGTTTGACTTGAGCCCAGAGTTGGTGCCGGGTTTGCGGATCTAATCCCAGAGTTGGTTCGTCTAGAAAGATGATCGTGGGCGTGTGCAGCAGGCAACGGGCGATCTCTAATCGGCGCCTCATTCCACCCGAAAATTCTTTAACGAACGAGTTTCTCCGTTCCCAGAGTCCAAAAAGCTCTAAAAGATGAGCAATGCGTTCGCGACGAACCCGTTTCGGAACGTGATACAGCACGCCGTGAAACTCAACGTTCTCGTAAGCGGTAAGCTCCGTATCAAGACTCGCATCTTGGAACACAATGCCGATTCTTTTGCGCACCTGGTTGGGGTGCTTGGTTGGATCAAGGCCGTCGATTTCCACCGACCCGCTGGTTGGGGCCAGCAGAGTGGTTAACATCTTGATCGTGGTACTTTTGCCCGCTCCGTTCGGCCCGAGGAAAGCAAAAACTTCCCCTTTCTTAACGTTAAACGTGACGTCCTGAACAGCAGGAAAATCCTTAAAGCGCTTAGTCAAATTCCGGACTGCGATCATCATCCCCACGCCGTGAAGCTCTAAGGTGTGGCGATGAGAACGTCAAACCAAAGGAGTCAGGAGCCAGAAGCCAGGAGCCAGGAGGGACCTCGCCGCGGGGATCGTTCTCGTCCTCGTCCTCGAATGCGTTGCAGCGGGTGAACCTGATAACATACCCAACGCCTGAAGGGGAGCCAGACTTCGCCCCATCGTCTAGACTCCGGCAGGCTACGTCGGGCGGACCGCTTTGGCGCGCATCTCGTCACCCTCGCAACATTCGTCATAACGCTAATCCAGCCGAAACGTGCGAAATCGGGCGGCTCCCGAGAACGTCTGCTCGCGTTGCAGTTCTATCGGCTGCGTTAGGATCCAGATAACGAAAAGACCGCGCTGGACCTGACAGTATTTCGGGTATTAAAACATCGCCTCGGCGTCGACAGACCTTTCGAGGACGAGAACGATTGACGCAGCCACGCCCTCCTGGCTCCTGGATTCTGGCTCCTGACTCCTAAAAAGAAAGCTCCCGAGCTCAACACTCGGGAGCAGATCATCTTAAACCTGAACGGCTTTATCGATTACCGGTGCCAGCCGCCGTGACCACCATGCCAGCCACCGCGCCAACCGCCACGACCCCAACCGCCGTGACCCCAACCGCCACGCCAGCCACCGCGCCAACCGCCATGCCAGTAACCCCAGCCACCGCCCCAACCGCCGCCATACCAGTACGGGTATGGATAGTAGGCCGGACCATAATAAGGACCGTAGCCGCCACCGTGATAAGCAGGGGCGACCGCAACGGCGACGCCCGCGTCAGCTTGGGTAGGGACTAAACAAAAAAGACCAGCGACAGCGAGGATCAATAGTAGAAACCTCTTCATCATTTTACTCCTCTAATTTCAACGTAACTATAACAACTAAACTTGCCTGCGGGCGAGGGTTTGCCCCTCGATCAAAACAGGCGGGCCATTTCATACCGTATGAGACGCGACCGATCACCCTCCAGTTACAGCCGTACAAAACCCGGATTTTACCCTAGGCCGGCCCGAAACCGATTTTCACTTGACGCCCAAGGCTGAGAACAGCATCTTTGCGCTCTTTTCCAAAAGGGGTCCTATGTCTAGAGTCTGCAGCATCACCGGGGCGAAACCCACCAAGGGGCATATCATCCATCGTCGGGGTATGGCCAAGAAAAAGGGTGGCGTGGGCCAACATGTCACTGCCAACACACCACGGCTCTTTCTGCCGAATCTTAAGACGCGGCGGATATGGGTGCCCGAGCTCGATCGGTTCGTTACGGTCAAGTTGAGCACGCGTGCGCTCAAAACCATCGCCAAAAACGGCGCCTTTCAAACTCTCAAAGCAGCCGGCTTGGTTTGAGTTTCATCTCCGCAGCCTGCATGGTTCATCCCGCGGTCGCGGGATGAACCATGCAGGCTATGGACAAGAAAAAGATTATTCCGGTAAGTGTCTTGACCGGGTTCCTGGGAGCCGGGAAAACGACACTGGTAAACCACATTCTGCGAGAACAGTCCGAATATAAATTCGGCCTGATCATCAATGAGATCGGGGAGATTGGCATCGACGGCCAATTGGTTCAGACCGAGACAGAAGATGTGGTGGAGATGAGCAATGGCTGCATTTGCTGCACGATCAGAAAAGACCTGGTTAAGGGCATCCAGAAATTGCTCAAAAGAAGCAATCTGGACTATATCCTGATCGAGACGACGGGAATCGCGGACCCTGGGCCGGTAGCACAAACTTTTCTGAACGTCCCGCAACTTCAACAATACGCGCGGCTCGATTCGATCATCACGCTCGTTGACGCCGAAAACATCCGTCAACAGCTCGAGGAAACTAAAATCGCCAAAGAGCAGATCGCGCTGGCGGATTTTATCCTATTAAACAAAACGGATTTGGTCAGCCAGCCGGAACTGACAGCGGTTGAAGAGTCACTGGCGACCATCAATCCCTTCGCTCGGATTTTCCGAACTGAGCAATCAAAGGTCAATTTGAAGGAGTTACTCGACGTGGATGTCTTCAATCTTGACCAGAAGCTTTCGGTGGACCCGGAATTCTTAAACGAACTGAAGAACGGCGAACATTCCGAAATCAATTCTTTCTCATTCAAGTTCGATCGACCGTTTGAAATCGAGGAGTTTGATACCCAGTTACAGTCGATCTGCGAGGGGAGCCAGGTTTATCGAGCAAAAGGAATCATTTGGGTCAGCGGCAATCCTCGACGAGCAGTCTTTCACGGCGTTAACAACCGTTTCACGATTTATTGGGATCGGCTTTGGGAAAAGGAAGAGCCACGTTTCAGCCAGCTCGTCTTCATCGGCAAGGATCTGAAGAAAGAGACCTTCGCGCAGAAGCTCGAAGAGTGTTTGGCACGGTAGGCGGGGAGTGGTTCCCCGATTTGCTGGGGCGAGGCTCCGGAATAGCTGCTGATTGTCGCAGCGCGGAATTGCGTTTCGTCGGTATAGCGCGGACAAGATCTAAGAGCTGCCGAGCCGTTGATTGCGCCACCCACGGCTCGGCAGTTCACAGGCCCTGCACATTCTATACCGACGAAACATTATTTGGCGTTGCGCAGTCTCAAGGCTATCCCGGAGCCTCGCCCCACCAATTTAGCTACTCCGATTTCGCCGGCGCGTGCTGGGACTCGATCAAAGCCAGGTCGGCGTCCACCATGATGCGCACGAGTTCGTCAAACCTGACTTGGGGTTCCCAATTCAACAGCTTCTTTGCTTTGGTCCCATCGCCGATCAGCAGATCAACCTCGGCCGGGCGTTCATACCTCTGGTCGTGTTTGACAAATTCTTTCCAATCAAGGCCAGCCCTCTCAAAAGCAAGCTCTACAAATTCACGAACGCTGTGGGTCTCATTTGTCGCCAGGATATAATCGTCAGGACGATCTTGCTGGAGCATTAGCCACATTCCTTGCACGTATTCAGGAGCATACCCCCAGTCGCGTCTAGCCTCGAGGTTCCCAAGGTAAAGTTCTTTATCTAAACCATATTTAATTCGAGCAACCGCTCGCGAGATCTTCCGGGTTACAAACGTCTCCCCTCGCCTGGGACTTTCGTGGTTAAAGAGGATTCCGTTGCTTGCATGCAATCCGTAGCTTTCCCGATAATTCACGGTCGCCCAGTAGGCAAACACCTTGGCCACTCCATAAGGACTTCGCGGCCAGAACGGCGTTTTCTCCGTTTGCGGCACCTCCTGCACTTTGCCGAACATCTCACTGCTGGAAGCCTGGTAAAAACGGGGCTTAACACCAGCTTCGCGAACGGCTTCTAGAATTCGAATCGTTCCGAGCCCGGTAACATCCGCCGTATACTCCGGGATCTCGAAGCTAACGCGAACGTGGCTCTGTGCGCCCAAATGGTAAATCTCTTCCGGCTGGAGACTATAAAGGAGCTTTACCAGGTGCACCGAATCCGCCAAATCGCCATAATGAAGAAATAGCCTGACCCCGTGCACATGGGGATCCTGGTATAGGTGGTCAATTCGTGAAGTGTTGAAGGTGCTGGCCCGACGAATGATTCCGTGTACCTCGTACCCTTTAGCGAGTAAAAAATCCGCCAGGTACGAACCGTCTTGGCCCGTGATTCCAGTGATTAAAGCGCGTTTCACTACGTATTTTGCCTCTGTACTAGTCAACCTCGGGAATTTCAGGCGCCAGCTCGTGCAGAATCCGTTTCTGATGCCCAATGATCGTCGCGATCGCTCGTTGGCCGGCTGCTAACATCCCGGAAAGATCAGTTCCAGAAAAGGTCGCTTCTTCGCCCGTCCCTTGAATCTCGATAAATTCTCCGCGATGACTCATTACCAAATTAAGATCAACGGTGGCTTTTTTATCTTCCTGGTAATCCAAGTCAACCAATACCTTGCCGTCAACGATCCCGACACTGACGGCAGCCACCAATGAACGCAAAGGCCACTTTTCGAGGGTGCCGGCTGCCATTAGTTTAGCCAACGCCAGAGCAACCGCCACGGTCGCTCCTGAGATCGCCGCGGTCCGGGTTCCGCCATCGGCCTGCAGCACATCGCAATCGACCCAGAGCGTGCGCTGTCCGAGGCGATCTAGGTCTATCGCTGCTCTGAGAGACCGCCCAATCAAGCGCTGAATCTCAACCCCACGGCCATCCAGCTTCCCTTTTGAAATGTCTCGTGGTCGCCGGGTAAGCGTAGAATAAGGAAGCATCGAATACTCCGCCGTGATCCAGCCTCCAGAAACATTCTGCTCCTTCATCCAACGTGGCACCGTGTCCTCCAGGCACGCCGCGCAGATGACTTGGGTATACCCGGTTGAAACCAAAACCGACCCCTGAGCATGTGGAGCGATGTTTGGTACGATCTTGAATGAACGCGCCTGGTTCGGATCCCGGTCCTCAGATCGCTTAATTACTTGAATAGCGAGCTTTTCCTCCATAGTGCGAGAGGGCGAAGCATAGGGGAAGGAAGTCGGGAGTTCAAGGAAAGGCAGGCGCGGCTCCTAGATAAATCCTGTCACCCGATGCTGAGGCATTCCCGGCCTGATCAGCCGCTAAGATCGCGGCATCCGACCAAATTGAACCGGAAAAGAAGATGCACTCGCCTATTTAATCGCTGTCTAATCGCGGTGGCTTCGGGTTAGCACCACTCACGAATCGAATTGACAATCGTTTCCTAACTGGGGGATAAACCAATCGATCTCGTTCATTCTTAAACCTCCACTCAACTAGCAACGAGAAATATATAAATGAATCTCTCGCCCATGAGACTGTGTTCCTGCTTTGCGCCTCTCGCGCCGGTGTTTCTAGGCTTGGTATCACTGACCGGATTCGCACAAGAGCCGGTGAGTAATTCTCTTCCGAAAAATCAAATTGTGGCGACTATCCCTCTTGGGGGAGTGCCGTCCACCACGGTGGTAAGCCCGGATAGCAAGTTTGTCTATGCCGCGAATTTTGTTGTAAACAGCTTTACCACAATAGTTCAAGTCATAGATACCAGTACCAATACGATCACTGGCACGATCACCCTCAATCAAGGTTCGGGTCTTCCTGACATTCTTACTAATACTGCGGCAATCACACCGGATGGAAGCACCCTATACGTAACCGAATTTCTTGGCACAACCATTTGGGTCATTGACACGGCCAGCCAACAGGTAACCACCACGTTAACTGTTAGTCAGCCCGAGGGATTGGCGGTAACTCCCGACGGGACACAGCTTTATGTTTGCAATATAGATGGAACGGTCACCGTCATCGATACCGCCACTAACCAGATTACAAACACGATTGAGGTTGGCCGCGCGCAGGGCCACCTTCCTTGGGAGGTCGCTTTCACTCCCAACGGGAAGAAAGCTTATATTGCGGCAAAACCTAACGGCAGCTCCCGTGGCAAAAATAAGGGCTATCTCGCGGTAATTGATACGGCCACCCAAAGTGTGGTTGCGAGCCTCCTGCTGACGACAGGCCAGGGCATTCCTGCCACCCCCCCGATCGAAGCGATGGCTCCAAATGGCCGGCACCTCTTTTACAGCCAGGAGAAATCGATTCCGGTAATCAGCACTTCCAGCAACCAAGTCGTCCGAACGCTTCAGCAGAGCTTTTCCCATCTTCCGGCGGCAATAACCCCTAACGGAAAGTACCTATATATGGCTTCGGAGATAAGCGGCGACACCTTCAACGGAGTTTCGACGGTCGAAAGCGCCTCAGGCAGTTTGGTTGGACAACAGATCCCTTTGCCCTACCCTTCCAGTGTAGTCATCGCACCCAACGGCAAGTTTGCGTACGTCATCACTGGGGTGGGCACAGAGAGCAGCCTCTACGTTGTGGATATCAGCGGCTCGTAGGAAAAGGGCAAGCCTAAAGAGATTTGCGTCTGGGCCGGTTTCTGTCGTGTACCAGCCCAGATGTTTCGAGAGTCGCGTATTTGTCGTGCCCAACGTTCCCCCCTGACTCTCGTGACTCCCGGAGTCTGTTCCTGGCTCCTGTCCCTTGAACTCTTCCTCCCTTGAATCGAAATTGACAATCGCCCGCTGCCCGGGGATAACCGAGTCGTTCTCTTTTTGTTTCTTGAATCGCCCTGACTCGGCTACGGGAAAGACAAAAATGAATCGCTCGACTACCAGACTTCCGTTCATCTTAGCGCTCCTACCGCTGCTGTTTCTTTGTTTCGTCTCACTGACCGGATTCGCACAAGAACCGGTGAGTGACGCTCTTCCGAAAAATCAAATCGTTGCTACGATTCCTCTCGGACCACAGGCGAATGGAATGCTGGTGAGTCCGGATAGCAAGTTTGTCTATGTCACGAATTTTGTTACAACCAGCAATACCGGAATCGTGCAGGTAATAGATACCGGTACCAACACCATCACGGCCACGATCACCGTCGGTACTGGTGCCCTTGTTGCTCCTAGTGGTTTGGCCATCACCCCGGATGGACAGACCTTGTATGTAGCAGATGAATTCGGATCGCAACTTTGGGTAATTGATACGGCTACCCAAGAGGTAACCACCACGTTGAATGTTTTTGCCCAAGCATTGGCGGTAAGTCCCGACGGGACACAGCTCTATGTTTGCAACGGAGAAGTCTCCGTCATCGATACTGCCACTAACCAGATTACAAACACGATTGGATTCGCGAAGACCCGCATTCCTTGGGACGTCGTTTTCGCGCCGAACGGGAAGGAAGCTTATGTTTCTGCAAAACCTAACGGCTACAAATATGCAAAAAGTCATGCCTATATAGCGGTGATCGATACAACCACCGAAAGTGTAGTCTCAAGCATCCTGCCGACAGGCCACAGCTATCCCGGCACGGAAGTGATAGATGCAAATGGGCGACAACTTTTCTACAGCCAGGAGAAATTGATTCAAATAATCAGCACTTCAAGCGAGAACGTAGTCCGAACCATCAGGCAGAACTTTTCTCACGGGCCGGCGGTAATAACTCCTGATGGAAAGTTCTTGTATATGGTTTCGGCGATAGGCGGCGACACCGTCAACGAGGTTGTCATGGTCGACATTGCCTCAGGTAAAGTCGTTGGTAAACGGATCGGACTTACCTTTCCTACAGAGGTGACCATCGCGCCCAACGGTAAGTTTGCGTACATTTTCGCAAATGTCTCAAACGGAGGCCCAGGAGGCATGTACGTCGTTGATATCGGCCCGTCGTGAAACGGGTTCGAGGGGTTGCGGGAATTCAAAGAAGGAGCCAGGAGCCAGAATCCAGGAGACAGGAGGGCGCGCCCGGCTGTGGTTGCCATGCCCACATTTAGCGTTTTGATATTTCCAAGGCGGCGTTCGCCGCGCTGGGAAATACCAAACGCTGAGAGTCGGCCTCGCAAGCGAGGCACGCTCCATGGCTTGAACTCCTCCCCCCTCTAGTCGATGCTGCCTGCCGCTAATGGAAGTTACCGTTCAGGTCCCGGCATCGACAACAAATCTCGGTCCTGGGTTTGATTGCCTCGGTGTGGCCCTACAATTATGGAACCGGACCCGGGTCTCGCGCGTCAACGGTTCAAGCATCTCACCGAGCCCCCGCCCTAAGATGGTCGATGAAGCCGCTCAAGCCTTTTTCTCGAATTCGACGATTTCTCCTTTCGAATTTGATTGGAGCCTGGAAGGGGACGTGCCCCCAGCTCGGGGTCTGGGTAGCAGCGTGACTTTGCGGTTAGGGGTGCTCTTGGGGCTCAACCAACTCGCCGGCAGCGTTTATTCGACCTCTGAGATCAAGCAGCTGTGCGACCAACTGGAAGGTCATCCGGATAACACGGCTGCCGCGTTGAACGGTGGTTTCACCGTGGTCAATGCTCGCACAAACGCAGTCCAGCGTTTTGATGTCTCTTCGGAACTCCATTTTGTGTTATTCGTCCCGGAGTTCGAAGTAACGACTTCGGAGGCTAGGAAAGTACTGCCCGCAACCTATCCGAGGACCGATATCGTGGAGAATCTCGCCAATGTCGCGCTGATCGCGGCGGCATTTGCCACTCACAATTACGAGTCTCTGCGGGATACGTTCAACGACCGCTTGCACGAACCGTACCGGGAACCACTAGTCCCGATGTTGCGGGATTTGGTGGGCGCCGGCCGAAAAGCGGGCGCGCTCGGAGGTTTTCTGAGCGGCTCGGGTTCCACCATCGCTTGTTTGACCACCCAGGATCCACAACCTGTCGCCGAGGCGATGCGTGCTGCCGCCGGAAAAGCCAAAGGCCGGATCAGTATCGTACAAGCCGATAACGCCGGCGCCAGGATCATATAAAAGGAAACTTAAAATGCCAGGTAGACTGGATGAACTCGAACAATACGCCATTGATGTCATTCTTGAGCGTCGCCACGGGATCCGGCCTAGCCTACTCCGAATCACGCTGCGGATGCTTTCGCATTTGTACCTCGGGATTGTCCAAATGCGCCTTTATCTTTACCGGACGAGGATCCTGAAAGAGCGCCAGCTTGGTTGTCTGGTGATCAGCATCGGCAACCTGACCGTCGGTGGAACCGGAAAGACGCCGGTCGTAGAAAAGTTCGCCCGGGCTTTGCAAAAGGGCGGCCGGCGAGTGGCGATCCTCAGCCGGGGGTACAAGAGCGTTGATACTCGAAAAAAGAAAAGCTGGCTCCAGAAGCTTCTGCGAAAAGGCGGTGATACTCTGCCCCGGGTGGTATCGGATGGGCGGCGCATACTGCTGGATTCAGCCAGTGCCGGAGACGAGCCTTATATGCTCGCCTCGAATCTCAAAGGCGTCGCGGTTGTCGTCGACAAGGACCGGGTTAAGGGCGGCCTGCATGCCATAAAAGCGCTGCGCGCCGACACTTTGCTCCTCGATGACGGGCTCCAATACTTACACCTCAAGCATCGGCTCGATATCGTCCTGATCGATCGCCAAGCGCCGTTCGGAAACGAGTATCTTTTGCCGCGTGGCACGCTGCGGGAACCGCCCAAAAATCTGCAGCGCGCTAACTATATCTTCATTACCAAGTGCAACCAAGAACCGAACGACGAACTAATCGCGAGGATTCGAAAGTACAACCGGACGGCCGAGATCATTGAGTGCGCCCACAAGCCGCTTTATTTGCGGCACCTCTACAAGGATGAACGCCTTCCGCTGGATTATCTGCAGGGTCTGTACGTCGGATCGGTTTGTGGGATCGCAGCTCCGGAAAGCTTTGAAAACGGGCTCCGGCAGTTGGGCGCGCGCATCGAATTGTCGCGCAAATTCGCCGACCATCATCGGTACACTGAAGCCGAGCTCCAGAGCTTCTTTCAACGTTGCGTGAAACGTGACGTCAGCGCGGTGGTGACGACGGAAAAGGACGCTGTTCGCTTCCCGGCTATCGGCCCGTTGCCGCTTCCGGTCTATTACTTGAGGGTCGAAATCGAGATTCTTCGAGGAGACGAGACCTGGGAACAGTGCGTCCAACGCATTTGTTCACCTCGTAGCGTCCAACGTCCCCGGCAACTTGCCTATTTGTGAGTGCGACCCTGGCCTTTCACAATCCTAATTCTGCCAGTGACTTAAACAAAATGCCCTGAACTTTGTCTAAAGGGCACTTCATGCAATCGCGCCACCCCAAGTTGAGGATCGGAATTGTCGGTGCTGGAGGTATCGTCGAAAAGCGCCACCTCCCCGCACTGAATCAAATCGAAGACGTCAAGATTGTGGGCGTCTGCAACTCTAGCTACGAAAGCTCAGAAAAATTCTGTTCGGAATTTCTTCCAGAAGCGAAGCCCTACGCGAATTGGGCCGAATTGGTCGCTGAAGCGGACGTTGATATCATCTGGATCGGGACATCCCCTTATTTGCACGCCACAATTGCGATCTCTGCGCTTGAGGCAGGGAAGCATGTGTTCTGTCAGGCTCGGATGGCGATGAACTTGGCAGAAGCCGAAGAGATGTGCTCCGCCTTGCAGCGACATCCGCACCTGGTTACCATGCTTTGCCCGGCACCACATGGGCTGCGGGGAAGCCGATTGATTCAAAAACTGATGGCAGATGAATATGTCGGCCGGCCGCATCACCTGCGTCTATACAGTTTCACTGGAGAATACTTGGACCCAGACGCTGCGCCGCACTGGCGGCAACGAGACGAATATTCAGGCCTGAATGTCCTGACTCTCGGGATCTACGCAGAGGTTCTTCAGCGCTGGTTCGGGCCCATCTCCAGTCTCGTGGCCCACCGGAAAACCATCACACCCTTGCGCCAGACCTATGAAGTTCGTATCCCGGACATGGTGACGGTGCTTTGTACCTTTGCCAGCGGTACGGAGGGCGTCCTGGAATTTAGCGGCATTGTCCCGTTCCCTGGTCCTGACCGGTTAGAGCTTTACGGCAGCCGAGGAAGGTTGGCCTACGACTTCTCAAAGGATGTCATAACCGGCGCGCAGTTGGGTGGGCCTGCGCAAGCGGTGATTCCGATCCCGCCAGAACTGGAACAAACCTGGCGTGTAGAAGCCGATTTCATTGCCGCCGTCCGGTCTCCCGGCGGGATCCTCCCTCAGCCCGGCTTCGATGAAGGTTTGGAGTATATGAAGGTCGTCCAGGCCGTCGCCGATTCGATCGATCAGGGACGTGAGATCGAGATTGTGTAAATCGTAACCAATCGTCCTCGTTCTCGTCGTCGTCCTCGTCCTCGAAGGTTTGGGATTGGCGGACGAGCTTGTGGATACCCCACCGCCTGGAGGGGAGCCAGACTTCGCCCCGTCGTCTAGACTCTGGGAGGCTTCGTCGGGCAAGCCGCTTTATAATATTGCAGCTATATACGCTGGCAGCAGGCGGCTCGCGGGAATGGCCGCTGGTAACGTTTTGTCCAGCGCCTCCGTTTTCCCGTCACCCTTTACCACGCCGAGGTCATAGACCAGCGACGCGATGGGTCATTCCCGGGAGCCGCCTGCTGCAAACTGATAGATCTGCCACGCTGTGAAGCGGCTCCCCTCCAGGGTGCCGGGTAGCTACAATGCTTATCCGGCAATCCCAAACCCTTCGAGGACGAGGACGACGACGAAGGACGAGGACGAGAGCTGACGCCCTCGCCTACTCCGGCGCCACCGCGGCAGGAACCATTATGGCGTCTCGCATCCCGTGTACGATTTTTTTGTCCGGCGGAACGATGGTCGCTAAAACGCCTCCTAGAACGACTTCCCGCGGCGAAACCACGAAATAGTAAGGACAAAGACGAACCCTGCCTCGCAGAACCCGGATTTCGCCGCTTGGCACGTCCAAGTATTTCTGTTCGAAAAGTCCGCCTCGATAGAACCGCTGCAAAATATACGGATTCGTTGAAAATGCTGCTAACGCCTTGTCGATTTGCTCGGCCCAAACGTGATGTGGTAAATCGGGCGCGATATGGACGCCTCGGCTGCCCCAAGCTCGCTCAGAGAACCCGCTGATTTTGAGGACGAGCTCCCGTTGCTTTTGGCTGAATTCCTTGAGCTCGTTCCAATCTTGAACTTCCAGGCCCGGAATCACGGCGTTATGCGGCAAAAGGGCCGGATCCAGGATCCACGTATGGGGAAAGAAGCGGCGTAACAATCGCCAGTGGCGATCGCTCAGTTCACGCCGCCAGAATTGGGTTAATGGCCTCGACCAGAACAAGCCAAACGCCAGTTTTTCTTCCAGGAAAGGTTTCAGTGGTGGCGTGACCTGTAGGTCGCCTGTGAGAATCCCATCAAACATTCGTTCTCTGTCTCGCAGCTTTCCGAGATCGAACAGTTCGAAGAAACGGTAGACCGGCACATCTTGAGGAAAAGCCCAGTCCTCGGCGCGTACTACCTCCCAGTCCGAGCTTCGCAACGAGCGCAACCGCTCCACCAACCATTGCATTTCGGGTCTGTACGTCGCTGACTCATCGGATACCGCAATCACTCCTTTTGGAAAAATTCGTCCAAACCCGTCTACCATCCCGTTCCGCGTGCCAATGACGTCGAACCCAAGGTCGCTGTAAGTCTGATTCAGCCAGTCAGTAAGACCAATGCCGCCCGGAACTGAATCCAATTCGGTGATGGTCCAGCCCTGATCAGTGAGAATGATGTCCGGCCGGATCACTGCGGGGAGGACATCCGGGTTCGCTCGCGCGGCCTTAATAAGGTCGGCGGGTTTCCCAGCTTCAAAATATTCTTTGATCCAGCCCGGCTTTTTGCCGTTACAACTTTGAAAATATAATCGGTTCGTAGCCCGAACGAACTTAAACAGCCAATGCCCGAGCCGTTCCAGCTGGTCGACCACATCCGCGGAAAGGAGAAATGGCTCCGGGGAAACCAACCATTCTTTACCGGCAAACAGGCCGGTCGCGGGCATGCTTTGCAGAACTGCACGTGCCCGCTCCAGCTCGATGGAATTCAATGTGCTTTCGGCACTCACGCGAGTTTCTTTAGGGCTCGACGCACGAGCTCATCTGTCTCCAACTGCTCACCGGCATCATGCACCTCGCGTAGCGCCTTTTGAGCTTCAACCTGTTTAAAACCGAGCGAAATCAAGGCCAGCACTGCGTCGTTTAGTTTTGCAGCGCCATCGTGCCGGCCAGCAGCCGCCACTTCCCAGGCTGCGGCTACACCCACCTTATCTTTCAGTTCGAGAACGATTCGTTCCGCGGTCTTTTTCCCGAGGCCGCTGATCCTGGCTAGCGCTGCGATATCCTGATGCACAACCGCAGACTTGAATTGGGAAACACTCATCCCGCTAAGCACCGCCAGCCCAAGCTTAGGACCTACCCCGGTGACGTGTTGAAGCAGCAAACGGAACAGGTCCCTCTCCGCGGAGCTTAGGAATCCGAACAAAAGATGCGCGTCCTCGCGTACCACCAAATGAGTCAGCAGCCGTACCCGCTGACCCACTGGCGGCAGGTGTTCAAAACTGGAGAGTGGAATTTGCGCCAAGTAACCAACGCCGTGCACACAGACAATAACCTGAGTCGGCCAAGCCTCGGCTAGCTCACCATCCAGAAAAGCAATCATGTTGAGCTATAGAAGTACGCGGTCGCTCTCAAACTTCAAATCCCGGCGTAAGATAGAGTGTTGACTGAAATAGGGTATGCATCACGATGTCGCCTTGTTTACCACGGCCTCGCACCTGTCGCGCCATAGGCTTGGCGAAGGCGGAAGCGAGGCGCGCTCCACGGCTCCGCCTTAGGTTAACGCGCATGCTCACCTGGATCTGGAACAGACTCTTCGTCATTATCCTGGTCTACCTATCTTTTTCTACCATCACTCTCGCTGAACCGGTCATGATCCTGGACCCCTTTTTTTATCGGACGCCGGTATCCGAAGCCATCGATGGTTCGACCAAAACGGTTTTGGCTTACTACGATGAGACCGACGGGAAGGTCACACCGCTGCCGAGCCCTCCTCGCCAACCAATTTCTGAGCTCCACACGCTGGCGGTCGCCTACGCACAAGCGATCTTGCGCCGAACGAGCCCGAAATTCATTCGCGACCGGCACGGTGTCATTGTGGCCATCCGAATCGAAGATCAGGACCCAGCCCTTTCATCTATTTTGTTGACCCCGGGATTGGCAGAGCGCTTCGCTGAGCTCTTGGGAAAGGATTGCCTTGTATCCGTACCCAATCGCCAAACCGTGTTTATGTTCCCGCGGTTAGGCAGCAACCTGGAACAATTCTCCGTCCCGCTGCGAAGCATCTACCACAACAGCGTGTGGCCGGTCTCAACCGAGCTTTTCGAATGGCGAGCCGGCGCTCTTCATTCGATCAGGGATTTTGAACCGGATTAGAACAGCCGAAATTGCACCCCGCAGCGGCGCAGATGCCGGCCGCCGGGCAGCTGTTGGTGCGGCGCCGTTGGTTCTACCGAAGAGACGGAGACGGTTAGTTAGGTCGATTGACAATTAACAGGGTATTTATGGAAATTATTAATTCCGCAAATTGTCAACCAAACATCAATTCTTAGAAAATTACTGGAAACAAATTTGTTATTTACAACCGTCTATTTTGTTAGTACCTCTCTGTCGATCTGCATAGTTTTATGATATAATCCCCTATTCCAACTGCACGGACCCGCTTTTTCCATGAATGCCTCGCCTGATGCCATACTGCATCTCGATCATTGGCGCATCAACCGGGGTCGCATTGTGCTGGCAATCTTTGTTTTTCTTCTCAGTCTCGGTGGAGCCGTCATCTTCACCTATTTTGGTCCCAAAAACTATATAGCGTCTGCGACCATCGAGGTCCAAACGGACAATACTCGCCAGCCTGTCGTCGATGGTTCGAGCACAGACTCGACGAAAGATTCGAATTTCGAGGAAAGCCAACTCCAAGCCATTTTCAGCCATGAAGTGCTAGATCCGGTCATTCGGCAGTTAGATCTGCGGACGAAATGGTCCCAAAACGGCGCGGAGCTCTCGTTAGAAAGCGCATACGTCAAATTGCGTCACATGGTCGTTCTGGAGGTACTTGCCCCGCACTCCATTCGGCTTAGCGTCCAAGGCATCAGTCCACAAGAGGCGACGCTCCTCGCCAACACCATCGCTCAAGAGTACGTCAATGAGCAGACCTTCCAGCAGCAGGTGGCGATCAAAAAGCAAGCGGGCCAGTTACAGGACCAGGTGCGGCTTAAGGAGACCACTGTCAGCAACTTGTTCGCCGAAGCATCCCGCCTAAGAACTGCGGCTGGCTATGTCGATCCGAACCCGGACAGCAGTGACACGTCCTTACGACCAGAAGAATCCACCAGTCCGACCACTGAGGAAAAGGTAAATGAGGCCCAAGCAACCATTGCGAACCTCAAAAGTCGGCTGGATGTGCTAGACCGTTTGAAGTCCGACAATTTAGGGGAAGCAACGGGTCTGTTGAATTTGAACGACCCCGTGCTCGAACAGAAGTTGCCACTTTATCAAAATGCAGTGGCAGAGAGGGCTCGATTGCTGAGCTCCGGCCTTGGGCACAACCATCCCGACGTGCGGACTATTCAAGGGCAAATTGACGCGATCGAAGAACAAATACGTCAGGAGATCGCTGACATCCGAAAAGGGTTATCCACTCAACTGGCCGCCGCCCAAAATGCTTTAATCAGCATCGAGACGAACCTGAGCGCGAACCGGACCGACCAAAATAGAAAAGAGGCCAACGCTCACTATCTTGAGGCAAAGCAACTTTACGATTCGGCGCGTGAAGCGCTGGCCACCGCGAAAGCCAACCTAAACTCCGGGCCGACCGGGAGCGCAAAAGTGCCTAAACCAGCGGTGATCAGCAAACTGGCAACAACCGCTTTGAGAACTGACCTCTTCAGCATTTCTCTTAATCTTCTGGTGGGCGCAGCGTTGGGTCTACTGCTTGGAGCCGTAGCCGCTTTGCTGGCCGGATCTTTGGATAGGAGCATCAAAACCCCAGAGGAGGTCGAAAAACGCCTTGGGCTTCCTCTGCTCGCAGTGGTCCCGAAACATAGTCGCCGGCTGGCGCGGATTGATTCGGAGGATTCGAACGAGGAACCGTACCAAATACTAAGACAGAACGTCCACGCAGCTCGCCAGAAAGTGGCTGCTTCGGTCCTGGCGGTGGTAAGCGGCGGTTCGGGAGAGGGTAGGTCAACAACGGCAGCCAAGTTGGCCATGGCTTACGCGGCCAGCGAGCACCAAACTCTGGTTATTGATGCAGCTCTGCGCCGTCCCACTCAACATAAGCTTTTCGGAATCGATAACCGAATCGGGCTGAGCGACTACTTGCGGGGCGAAAAGGCCTTCGACGAAATCATTCAAG